>Ga0209643_1001142_pt1 | contig 28305 bp, 24 predicted proteins | sample AutmiccBRH37_all_FD_187383 | JGI IMG/M metagenome (GOLD analysis project Ga0209643, IMG submission 187383) | Deep subsurface microbial communities from Mt. Terri, Switzerland - Autotrophic microbial communities BRH/37_all (SPAdes) (version 2) | ecosystem: Environmental > Aquatic > Deep... | reverse complement strand
TCTACGTCGACCTGACGGTACGCAGCGGCATGGACATGACCGAGGCGCTCCGAGTTGCTAGTCAGCTTGATGATCACCGGCAAGCGGCGGGCTTCGATCAGAGCGCACTGGATGAAGCAGCAAGACGCGGCTTCGGCAACGGGGCTTTTGAGGACAGTGAGGAAGACGTCGGTTCCATCGTAGAGGAGTTCTATCACGTCGAGGGAAGCCCATCGGCAATGAGCCAAACGGCTCGCCCCCCGATGAAAGCCAGCCTGACCGAGAAACTGGAGGCGCAAGCTCAGCGCCAAATCCCTTCATCTGATCAGACCAAAGGAGCCCACCATGCGCCTGCACAAGCTGAAAGCTAGCGAGCCGAGCGGTACCTATTTGGTTGAATCGCCGGTCACCGAAGCCGACATCCTGCTGATGGCCCGCCAGTTGGCGAATCTGCGTTTGCGTCGCGGACGAGCACTGACCTCACCGAAGGACGTATTCAGCCACCTGCAAGCGCTTCTGGCCGACTACGAGCATGAGGTGTTTGCCTTGCTCCTGCTCGACAGTCGTCATCGGGTGATCGCGTTTCAGGAACTGTTTCGGGGCACCTTGGACGGCGCCAATGTCTACCCACGGGAAATCGTGAAGGCTGCCCTGGAGCACAACGCCGCAGCAATGGTGCTGGTACACAACCACCCTTCCGGTAATCCCGAGCCCAGCCAGGCTGATCGAACCCTGACCCATAGGGTGAAGGAGGCGCTGGATCTGGTCGGAGTACGGACGTTAGACCACATAGTCGTCGGTCGCGAGGGCTGCGTATCGCTGGCGGAACAAGGCCACCTGTAAGGAGAGCGCAGATGAAGCTACTACGGATCTTCGCTGCCGCTTTAGCGTTTGCCGGAATTCTCGCTGGCTGCTTGGCAGTTCTGGTGCTAGTGGTTCTAATGGTCCGGTTTCTGCCGCTGCTGGCCGCCGTGCTGCTGGCTTGCTGGATCTTTAGTCAGCTGCGGGCGTATGAACGGAAACCGCCAGGGTAGTGCGTGAGCTAACGTGGGCAGCCGAACGGGCTGCTCGCGGTGGCACCGACGCTCGTTTCTTTTTTTATCATCCGCGCTTACCGGCCGATTGGTAAGCCGCGCCACGTTCGCGCTTGCCCACGGCTACTACTACGACGACCACTCGCTCATCCTCGACTCGATAAACCAGGCGATAACCGGATGCACGTAGCTTGATCTTGAAGTGACCTGGCATATCCCGAAGAGCATCGGCCTGAACCTTGGGCGCCTCCAAGCGCTCCCGTAGCTTTTTCTTGATTTGCTCGCGCACCGTATGGCCAAGCTTCTTCCACTCCTTGAGCGCGGAAGGCAGGAATTCAAGCTTATAAGTCATCCAGACTCACCGGGATGCCGTTCTCTCCAGAGCGGGCTTTAACCACCTCGATCAGCTCCAGATCATCCAGGCGCTCCATCATCTGCTCGTACAGCTCAGCAGGCACCATATAGCCCATCACGCGATTGTGATTGAGAACTGCAACCGGCATTCCACCAGCGCCGGCCAGGACCCCAGACGGATTTTTCTTCAGTTCAGAAACGCTGACGGCAACATCAGCTAGCACACTCTGCATAATATCATCCTTATTTACGTACCTAATTTTGGTCTTTTTATGAAGACATAGCAAGATACCAACCGTGATTCTTCACGGCACTGAATATTCCGTACCGACATATTTGTTCCTCGTGATCGATCATCCGGTCGCGGTAGGGACGGCAGTTACTTGCCGCCCACCTGATGCGGTCGGTTACGCCACAGGTCGATACCGTCGAGCAGCCAGTTCAGCTCGTCGACCGTCAGTTCGATGGCCTCGTCGCCGACATCGGGCTTGGTCTTGAAGCGCTCGGCCTCAAGGCACTTGAGCCACAGGCAGGAGCCATTGCGCTCCCAGTAGAGGATCTTGGCCCGGCTACGGGTGCGGTTGAGGAACACGAACAGCACCGGGTTAAACACTTCCACCTTGATGTCCAGTGCGACCAGCGCGGCCAGACCGTTGATGGATTTACGGAAGTCGACGGGCTTTGGATAGGGGTAGACCTTCTGCACCTGGGCGTCGGAACGCATCATGGGATGAACTCCGGTGAAAACGGGAGCACAGCATCCGATGATCAGCAGGCTATGGGCAGGTGGGGTTTATGGAGCGCTTACTTGTTAGCAACGACTCCCTCCACAGCCATGCTGGCCATCGCCATAATGTTTGGTTGCGGCTTTGCATAGGTAGCTTGACCGACGGAAGAACTCATCTTGCCCAACGTAATCCGTACGGGTTAAATGATGGGTAGCGCCCTTGGTAAAATGAACCAATCCGCGTATCTCATCCACTTGCAAGCGAAGAGTCCTAGCCCAAGCCGACTCAATACGGTTGAGCATGTTGTTACGCTCGGAGTTGATACCTCCCACCGAACGATAAGCATCACGATTGAGAAAAACTATGCAGTGGTAATGGGGCCTCCCGTTAACCTCACCCAGCTCCCTGACCCAGAACATCCTAACCCTGGAGTCATGAGCTGATCTATTAAGGTTTCGAGCACGTTGACGATCCCAGATAACTTGTTCGTCGAGCGACGCCTTAAAATCCCGAATCATCAGATTGGTCATTACATCGTTAGGCAAAGGTTTTCCATGCGGTAGCCTCAAGTCGAACCTGAAAGCAAATACACGAGCATAGTCATCCAATGCGTATTGCATCGTTTGGTATAGTTTTTCCAGGTACTGCTCAACGAATGGCCCCTTATTTACCATTAGCGGATAACCATCGTAGGTGGCGTCGTACCAGTAACGAAGGTTCGTATTACCGGGGATACGTTTAGGTTTAAATGAATCACTCATTACGGTATGTCCTGTTGGGGTAAGTTCATACCAAATTAAGGTTTAGTTATTTTTTACCATGAGTGATTAATAGATAATTACCTTCATACTTGTTGGGTTGTTCTAATTCAAGAGAGGGAAGCGTAGTACCTATTACCCGAGTATCACTTTGTCAGCGTTAGCGGGACATCCAGAAAAAAAGCATCGACAACTACGGGCGTTTTGGCCGTTTTAATAAGTGTATTTACTCCAAGAAATTATCAACAGACTAGGTCGCGGTAGGAGCCGCAGTGTGACGTCGACACAGCGGGCGATCCAATTTGCTCTACGATCATGTTGGGTGAAGACGGGATCGAGATTGGACGGTTCAAAGTGCGCAAGCTGATGAGCGAGATAAAATTGATCAGCAAACAGCCCGGTTCGCACGCTTATAAAAAGGCAGCGGTCGAGAGACCGGATATCCCGAACGTACTGGATCGGGGGTTCACCGTATCCACACCGAATGAGGCCTGGTGAGGTGACATCACGTATGTGTGAGCTCAAAGTCGTTGGCACTATGTAGCGGCGCTGATTGATCTATTTGCCCGCCGTGTAGTGGGCTGGGCGTTTTCATCTAAGTCTGATGCCGATCTGATTATCAAGGCTTTGAACATGGCTCATGAGCTACACGGGCGGCCACAGGATGTGCTATTCCACAGCGATCAGGGCAGCCAATACGGAAGCAGAAACTTCCGCCAGCGGCTGTGGCGCTATCGGTTCAAGCAAAGCATGAGCCGGCGCGGGAACTGCCATGACAACGCGCAATGGAGCGATTTTTCGCAGCTTGGAGACGGAATGGGCACCTATCTTCACCAGAGCATGGAACCTCCGCTGATCCTTCAAAGCGGGAAACGAGCTCACACGGATTGATCAGTTCGATGATCGAAGGGACAGGTCCTGGGTAGGCCAATCGTTGGCGCTTCGTTATTACTTCATGACGAAGGTGAGCAGCAGGCATTCTGCCGCAGTGATACCCGAAATTAGATCCCTGCTGGCTTCAACTCAGATGAAAAGCAGATTCATAACTCAGCTGCAGCTCGCCATCTCGATCAATAAACACGTCTAAGGCCCCTAAGAAATCGGGCCAATCTGCAAGAGTCAAAGGCCGGGGCAAAAGCCTGCTGGCCAGTGTCGACAATATGGTGTCATGCGTCACCCACACGATCAGTCCCGGACAGGGCGCAGAGAGTGCGGCTCGCATATGATCGTACATATTAGCCACAGCCTCATCGAATGCACGAAAGCCCGGCCATGTCTCTGTGCCGGATAGCAGGTGGGTATTAACCGCCTCACTTCCCTTGCTTAACCAGCTCTGCCAAGCAAGGTCGGCATCCTCGATGAAGAACCCCGGGTCGCCCAGCAGCCGGCTGATCTCAATATCCTCGTGGGAATAATTGTGCACATCGGCAATCAGCTGCGCAGTCTGTATGCAGCGCAAAATCGGACTGCTGTTAATCGAGACAATTTCCTGATCCAAAGCGCTGGCAAAACGGCGTGTTGCTTGCACGCCAGCCTCGGTCAAACTTAGGCCATTGCCAACCTCACCTTCAGCAATCAGAGGTCTTTCGGCATGACGAATAACCAATAAACGATTAGCCATTGCCCATTTCCGCACGAAGCACACTGACTAGTCCGTCGCCAGTTTCGGCAGATATCAACGAAAGGTCGGCACGGGAAAACAAGGCTGCATATTCGCATAAACGACGCTCTTGGCCGCCGGTTACTGTTAGGAGATGCAGATCACATAAGGCCCCGTTATAGCCATCGTCAGCCAGCAACATTTCCAGCACCAATATTTCACCCCCCGAAAGTAAAGAAGCTCGGGCGTGGCGCAGAATCGTCACGGCCTGTTCGTCATTCCAGTCGTGCAGAACCCTAGCGAGTAGCACCTTGTTGGATTTTACGGGCCAGGATTGAAACAGATCGAACTCGATCGCCTGCACTCCATTCACACTGCCGGCTACCTGACTAATGTCCCCACAGATGATTGTTGCGTCAGGATACCGCTCCTTTAGCAGCCGACTCAGTTCGCCCGATCCACCCGCAGCATCAAAAACTACATCATGTGATCTGACATTCAGGAGGTCTAAGACAGAGGGGTAATCGCGCTGTGCATAACTAGCCAACATCCGGTGGTGACGACTACACCGCTGCGGGTCAGCCGCCACTGATGCAAATATGTCCTGGCGCACTTGCTCGCCTCGCACGATGGCCGGGAGCACACGCCATCTATCCAGCAGGTCACCGCTATATTCGATAGCCGCTGGCTGCAAGGTCTGAGCATGAGCGCTGCATAGATACTGCCCCTTGGTCGTTACGAGCCACTTACCCGCGTCAAGCATCACCATATCCAGTTCTGCCAGAGCACAAAGCAATCGTTCCAACTTAAACGGGTCAACATCTAAAACTTCTGCCAGATGCGTTGTGACCGCAGGCAGATGATCGAGCACGCCCAACTCGGCAGCAGCACCTAAGGTGAAGGTGCGCCAATAACCAACCAAATCAGCTGACAACTCAGCGAACCGATCTCGCCGCTCCGGCCGTAGCTCGCGAAGGACCTTGCCGGCTTCATCAATTACTAACAAGCCGCCGTCCAAAGTTTCAACCCGGGAACACCCGTTGTAGAACGGTTCTACCTGTGCGAAGCGTTGCTCGTAAATCGGCTGACCAGAGCGATCAACATGATGCCAACCAACCGAATCGCGCGCCCTGGCAAAACCCTTGTGAAACACGTCCAGATCGACAAACCATTGGCTATGCACACGCTCACCCACTGCGTTGATGTGCGTGCTTAGGCCCTTGCCATCTTGGACTACCGCGACACCCTCCCTGAAGTCACCGCAGTAGCGCCAGCGCGACGGGTACAGCGCATTGCCCTTCAGATCAATATGGAAATAGCGGCTTTCAAAGTCACAGACCACACAGCAGTCGTCCTGAAAATTACCCGCAAAGGCGTAGCGCTCTTGATACAGCGCTTGGCCGTCAGGCCTGATGTGAAACCATTCACCGTCCTGACTGACTGCCGCAGCCCCACAATAGAAACCGAAGCTACGTTGAAAGCGCTCTGCATATGCATCATCGCCCTCAGGTTGGATATGCCAGGCCAGCCCATTCAGGCTGACAGGTGCAAGACCCGGCTCATGAAAAGGAAGGACATGATCAAAGCGGCGGACATAAAGTGGTAGCCCTTGCGGCCCCAGATGATGAGTCTCGCAACGGCTGACGCTTGGTCGGGTTTGGCTGAAAAATGTCATGCTGGCCTCCTCATATTGCAGGCCTTACAAAGGTCATTTTGCGGATAGTGTTTAACCAGATCGGCGTATTTTGAGCCTTCTATAATCTCATTCAGGGATTGGTCGATAAGGTTGCCAAACTCACCCAGCCCTTTTCGCTGTTGATCAGGCGCGCAACACACGTTGAAACGACCAGCAGGATCAACCCAGATTTCCCGATTGAGAAAAGGGCATTCGCCACCTGGTGCGATGTCATCCAGATTGCCTAAGTCAAGTTCAAAGAAGTTGTCGAGCCGTAGTGTTTTACCCGTCAGAGCCCTGTGCTCGTACACAATGCGCTCGCACTCCTGCACGGTACGGTTCCACTGGTTAGCGAACACGATATCGTTGCGCAAGCTCTGTCGCTCCAGCTCAGGAAAGTGGGCCCAGAGCTGATGCCCTTTCACTCTGTCGAAGCCCAACTCAATTGCCAGCCGTACCACATCCGGTATCTCCGCCAAGTTGCAGCGCATAAACGTCAGCTGAAGGGTCATCGAGCAGTAGTGCTCCGCTGCCAACTCATCGCGCACGGCGATAAAACGTCTCGCATGGTCGACATGCTGCGCCAGGCTGGCACCCAGCATGATCTTGCTATGAACTGCTTCGCTGGCACCATTCCAAGAAATTTTCACATCACTGGCCAATGGCACGATTCGCCTGGCCCAGTATTCGACATTCTGGTGCTTTTCCGGGCTCGGAAAGGTGCCGTTTGTGGTGAGGTTCAAAGTAAGCCCAAGCTCTTGGCAGAGCTCGAGAAAACGTTCGAAGTGTGGGTATAGCAACGGCTCCCCCATGGTCGAGGGAATTATCTCGCTAAAGCCCAAGGCCGCCGCTTCACGAATCACTTTTTCCAGCAACTGTTTGCCCATGATAGGCCGCAGTCGACCCTGCGCTTTGCGTGTGGGCCGGTCGTCACCGAAGGGCGAATGGTCCTCGCACATAATGCAGTTGAGATTGCAGTGATCTGGGTTGGTGTCTAGCGTCGCCCGCCAGAAGGCTCGCTCGATGGTCATGGCACTACCCGCTGGTAAAGCGCCTCCAGGTCGGAGATGTGCTGATCAAGTGCCGGGATCTCGCCGTCGTCACTGAACAGATAGCCACGTTGACCCAGCTGCTGTGCAAACGCGGGATCATTTAGCAGTCGCTGCATCTGCTTGGCCAAGTCCGCAATATCGCGATGCTCATACAGCAGGCCGTTCACCTCATGCTGCACATACTCACTCATCCCCCCAGCGTTCGCAGTTATCACCGGAACACGTGCCTGCTGTGCCTCATGGATAACCAAGGGGGAATTCTCTACCCATACCGATGGCGTTACGATCACATCGGTCTGGCTGAACACATCCTGAGCGATCTGCTGGTTTTTATATTCAGGCATCCAGATCACCCGTGTCTGCTTATTCATCGGCAAGGTGGCAGTGATGGCCCTAAGCGCCCTACTATCCTGTCCACGATCACGGCCCCATATCCGCAGCTGGCAGTCACCCTCAAGCCTGCCAAAAGCCTGTATCAACTGGTGAATACCTTTGGCCGGAATGTGTGTGCCGATATAGCCAAAGGTGAACGGCTCATTGGAGACACGTTCCCGACCAGCCATGCGAGTACGATCAAACCCATAATCAAGATAAACACTCTTCGCTGCAGGCAACTCGAAATCACGCTCATAGCGCTGTTTCAGGTAGCGAGCCGGAGAAATAAACAGATCTACCTGCTCAACTACTGAGCGCACATGGGCCATGCGTCGCGCGACCCAGCGTTCCCAATAAGCGATGTCCTCCTCTTGCTCATCTTCAGCCCCGGAGAAATAGCGGGCATAGCACTGCGTGGCGCACTTACGGTTCTCTTGCCCTTCACAAGCCGCCCACAGATTGTCCTCAGCCGAGTGCATTTGCATAAACTGCCCACGCGGACACATCAACCAGTAATCATGCAGGGTGTACACCACCGGTAGCCCACGGCGTTTGGCCTCTGAAACCAACGAGGTTGATAGGTGATTCAAATGCCCGATATGCACTAGATCCGGCTGAAAGCTATCCAGCACTTCTGCAAAGCGTTGATCAACGATAGCCAACCGGTAACGGTCTCGATGGCGCGCATTGTTGACCAAGTGGATTTTGACCTTCGGTTCGTCCTGGTCGTAGGCGACGCGTACTGCGCCATCGGGGCTGAAGGAGTCTTCTTCGCGCGTAAAAACCTGCACGTCATGCCCATGCTTGATCAAACCATGGCAGATGGTTTGCGAGTACACCTCAGATCCGGCGTTATAGAGCATTGGGTAGCCATGAATGACCTTGAGAATTTTCATACCCGATCCATCACTTCAGCCTGTTGTTTAAACGCCGTCACTAGCTGCGCGATGCCCTGCTCAGGCGGAATTGACGCCTGCCAACCCAACAATGCTTTTGCTCGAGAAGGATCACCTACGAAGCGACTAACATCGTAATCACGCGAAGGCGCCTGGACGATTTTTGAATCAGAGCTCGCGCTGCGGACAGCCATCTGGGCCGCTTCCAGCAGCGTCGTACCGATGCCCGGCAACAAGTGGATTGGTGGTATACCTTTTTCCCCTGCTTCCAGTAATCCAACCATTTTGATCAGGCCGGCAACGGTGTCGGAGACATGGGTAAAATCAAATAGATGGTCGAATCCATCGACCCGCAGCGGGAGCCCTTCAGCCGCATTGCGACAAAACGCCGGTAACACACGATCAGAATGGTCCAAGGTACAACCGTAGACATTTGCCAGTCGCACAATGGCAGTGTTGATACCGCCATTACGCGCATTGATCGCTGCCTGTTCCACTGCGAGCTTGGCCTTACCATAGATATTCACAGGCGCTAACGCGATGTCTTCAGACACCGGCAACCGCTTTGCCTCGCCATACACTTCTCGGCTGCTCGCCACCAAAACCCAGGGTTGCAGTGGGCTGTTAATGGCCGCGTTAAGTAGAGCCTCACTGGCAAGCGCATTGGTCCGCCAGCACAATTCCGGATTGCGCTGGCCCCAGACGACACGGGACACCGCAGCGAGGTGAACAACTCCGTGGCAACCTCGCACAGCTTGTTCAATATCGGCGGAGCGGGTGATATCGCCACTTGAGTCAGCTGTATCGAGGCCGCTCAGCAAAAAGCCACGAGCGGACAACAAAGGCGCCAGGTATCGGCCGACCAAGCCGCAATGACCGGTGATCAGAATTTTCCGCATTGAGTAACCTATTCAAACTATGGACTAAAAGCCAAAAAGGTCGTCGGCAATCGTCGGCTAGTAAAAGCCCTCGACCGGAAGGGAGGGACGTCAGCGACTCAGCATCTGAGGAGAGCATGAAAGAACCTGGCTATCAGCGCGCAAACAGAGAATGCAACGGATGGGCATCCTTCTACAGGTTGAATCGCCAACCCGGCCGATCCATTAATGCGTAGGGAGCTCCACGCATCGCCTATAGGAATAGCTGAACACGTTGTGAGAGCTGCAGATCAAGTAATGTCTGTCTGAAGCAAACTACCAAGGGCCCGCTAACGTCCAATGGTGCATAAGCACTTCGCTAGATACCAGAAGGTAATGAAACGAACCTAGAAACAGCTGCCACCGTATCTTCTGAAGCAAATACAAGGTCTGCCAGTTCAACCTCCCACCAAGTCCCGCGTAGCTCACTATTCAGCTGCGAAATCGAAAAAGCCTCCCCTTTCGGATACCCGACATCCTCCCATTGCTTCTTGATATCCAAAACCGATCCGTTCTCCAACCAATAGACATATAAGCGAATCACTGGAATAGCATCAGGAAGATTGAGCGGATCGGGCTGCCCGCTTCCTTGGCGATTCTGTTTGAGAACTGATGGGTCAGTATGCAGCTGAAATTGAATAATCGCCTGCTGTTCTTCATCAGTCCGAGCGTATGCGAACTGGGCATTCAGCATGGGCAAATAATCCCACGCCCATTTACTTGACGGCTTGGTGCCAGACCGACATGGGCGGTCGAAATCTATTGGTTCCCAGAACCAAAACCCAGCACCGAATTTGGCGGCCAGCTCGTCCAGAGCCGGCAGGACTCGCCTGTAGAACCCGGCCAACAAGCGATGAGATTTCTGCACCTGCGTTACGAGAGCGACGCACTGTTCACGAGTCATGTCCACTGTAGTAGCTGTTCCTTTGCCAAAGTTTGTGCGAGGGGCAGCAGCGAGCCCCAATCTTGAGTACTGGCACCTGGTGCTTGTGTTGGAATTATTTCAGTGACCGACCAGCGTCTGATGAGCTCAAAATGCCTCGACAGATCTTCGCTGGCTTCGCACAGCTTCAGCAGCTCGCTAAAAGGTGCGGTGTAGCTCGCCATGCCAAACAAGCGGAACGCTTCAAACCAGTCTTGAAAGATTCGCTCATCCCGAATGTCCGCCAGATCCCAAATTGCGTCGAGCCTACTCAGAAGCTCTGGCCAGTCTAGACAGACTACACGCAGCGCCGTAGCGGAAAATTCGCTTTCCAGCTTGTCAGCCAAACTTCGCCACTTGGGCTGGTTACGGCCCAAAGCAAGCAGGATAATATTTTTCGGCTCATCGCCCTGCTTGTGAAGCGCACGGACTTCCGCTCGCCATTGCCCCAAAGTCTGCATACCGCCAAATGGCGGCTTAACTTCGATAAGCAACCGGTGACGCGGGTACTCGATCAGCACATCCGGTTCAACATACTTCCGGCCTTCAGTTTCCCTCAACCTAGGCCAGAACTGTATATCGCTCATTTGACCTAAACCACCCGCTAACTGTTGGCCGAGTAGTGCGCTCAGAAATGCATCATGAGTCCGATCAGATAAATAAGGCATGCGTCCGAACAGAACACTCGTTAGCAAATCTTCACGTTTACGAAACAGCGAACGCCAGCTTAGCGAGCGTCCTCCAATATCGACGCGGCCTGCTTTTCCATGCAGGATTGCCGTTAGCATTTTGCTCTCCTTGATCGCGGGCCAACTCTTACCGCTAGATGGATATCCCGTTCACCCATCGTTATTTCACCCAAGCAATACAGGCGACTAGCTTCCTAGAAGCGCAGCGACGCCGTGTGTACACGGCATGCTTCTTATCGATAGCATTAGGCCATAGAGGGTCAGGGATACCAAGGACATGCACGAAACCAAGATCCCTTTCGGAGAACGTGACGGCACCCTCTTCCGCGCCTACGAAGTAGCAAACGGACTGCGCTGCGGGTGTGTCTGCCCGGGGTGCCAGCAGCCGCTGAATGCCGCTAACAACGGCGAGAAGGTCATCCCTCACTTCCGCCATGCCCAGTCGAATGACTGCTTTGATGGTTTCCGCGAAGGCGTCAGACGTGCTGCGGTCGCGCTAATCGCTAAGCACAAGCAGCTCATGCTCCCAGCGCTGATAGAAACAGTCCGAGTGGCCACGCAAGACGGCCGGATGTTGGAGGAGATGGTCGAGCTGCAGCCAGTGGTGATCACGGCAGATAACGTTGAGCGGTTTGTTGACCTGGGCGGTTTAAGGGGCCATGCCGTCCTGCACCAATCCGATAGGAAGCTGATCGTCCGGATCAAGCTTTCAACGCGGATGGAGCATGAGCGTTATCACCAGCTCGAAGCCCTGGAGCACTCCAGCATGGAGATTGATCTGCATCTCCTGACACTTGAGCAGATCAATGATCCGGCCAGATTCGAGCACACAGTTCTGCATGACCCAGCAAACCGAAACTGGATCCGATCTGTACGCGGCGAAAGGCTATCGGCCATGGTGCAGCAAAAGCTTCAGTCACTTGCAGCCGAACTGAGCACTCAGTGGCAACACGAACAGGCCGAGCGCGAGGCAACCGAAAAAGCTCGGCAAATTGAGCTCGACCAAAAGAAAGCCGAATTGCAGTGTGCACTCGAAGCCCATAGAGCCAGACAGCTCCAAATCGCGGCCGAGCAATCGGCCACAGAGCAGGACAACACTGCGCAGGGCCGAGCCGAGCTGATCGCGGGAACCATGCTGAAGGCTCTACATGTCTGGGGAGGGAAAGCCGTTGAATGCACGGCCTGCCACTTGCTCAGCCCACCTGAGTCCCAGTTCTGCCTTTACTGCGACGCGTCTACCAGCAAGGTAAACCCCGTGACGTTATCGCCGGATATACCCTCAACCATTCACAAACGCATGCGCTGCTCAGCGAAGCCCACTATGTCGATGAAAGCAGTACCTCGCCTACTTCTAAGGCCCGATCTGGAGGCAAGCGCAGGCGCCCCAATCACACCCGCCTTACAGAAAGATGCCCCACAGTAGTAGCCAGCTGCGTGCTGGCGCGCGGCCTTTTAGACGCTGCGCCACACATCCAAACGCGTTTATGATGCCGAAGAAATTTGAATCACAGCGCAAGGGAGCACGCAATGAGGTTGATCCAGAACGCTGGCCAAGACCGAGTTATCGATTTGCTCAATGAGCGAATGAAACCGGATCACCAGCTGGCCTGTGCATCCCCGGCGCTGTCCTTGTTCGCTTTCTCTGAGCTGGCCAAATCCCTCGGCCAGCTCCGCAAGGTCCAACTGATCCTGCCATCCAGCAGCGAGAGTCTGGAGTTGCTTGGCGGTGAAGCAGACCGAGCTGCACGTAATCGTCTCACTGCCCGTAGCCTCGCCAGACGCTGCCATGATTGGCTGAATGCCAAGGTCGAGCTGAAACGCGCCAATTCAGTTATCCCTCAAGGGATCGGTTTACTGAGGGATGCCGACGGCACGCCCGATCAGGTCGTCATGGGCTCCTTTGCACTGACCACCGACGGCCTCGGCATAACGCCAGGCAACCCCATGAGCCTGATCCAGGCCAGCGAATCTCCTCAGGAGGCGGCGATGTTTGCGCCTTGGTTCGATAACCAATGGCAAACCCTGAATGCCCGCCCCGGCGACAAAACTGAATTACTGAAAGTCCTGCGCGAGATTGCTGAACAGCGCTCGCCGGCCACGCTGTACAACCTGATTCTCCATCAGCTCTTCAAAGAAAAGGACGATGGGCTGGATGAAGAGCGCGTAGTGAAGTCCGCCACAGGCATCCGCAACACGGTGGTCTGGAACAAGCTCTTCAAATTCCAACGAGATGGCGTTGTGGGTGCTATCGACAAGCTCAACCGCTTTGGCGGCTGCATCATTGCCGACAGCGTTGGTTTGGGGAAAACCTTCGAAGCACTCGCCGTCATCAAATACCACGAGCTGCGCAACGACCGCGTGCTGGTGCTGTGTCCAAAGCGCTTGCGCGACAACTGGACGCTCTACAAGGCAAATGACCGGCGCAACGTGCTGGCGTCAGACCGTTTCAACTACGACGTCCTCAATCACACCGACCTTTCTCGCGAGGCCGGACTTTCCGGCGACCTCGATCTGTCCCACATCAACTGGGGCAACTATGACCTGGTCGTGATCGACGAATCGCATAACTTCCGCAACAAGAAAGCCCCGCGCCAAGGCCAAGAAACACGCTACGACCGCCTCATGCGCAGAATCATCCGCGAGGGTGTAAAAACCCGAGTCCTGATGCTGTCCGCCACCCCGGTCAACAATCGCCTGGCTGACCTGCGTAACCAGATCGCTTTCGTGACGGAGGGCGATGACAACGCCCTGTTTGAACACGGTATCAGCAGCATCGAAGCCACCACCCGCAAAGCCCAGCTGCAGTTCAATCGCTGGCTGGATCTGGATGAGCGCGAGAAGACCCCGGAGCGCCTGGTCGAAATGCTCGGCTTCGACTACTTCACCCTCCTCGACCTGCTGACCATCGCCCGCTCGCGTCGGCATATCGAGAAGTACTACGGCACCACCGAAACCGGCCGTTTCCCCACACGCCTGCCCCCGATCAACATCAAAGCTGACGTGGATGCTGCTGGGCAATTTCGCGCCATTCGTGAAATCAACCAAGAGATTCGCCGGCTCAACCTCGCAAGCTATGCGCCGCTGCGCTACGTCCTGCAGCACAAACAAGCGGCTTACGACGCCAAATACAGCACCGAGATCCGCGGTGGCGAAAGCTTCTTCCGCCAGGCAGACCGCGAGGAGAGCCTGATCCACCTGCTGCGCATCAACGTCCTCAAGCGCATGGAAAGTGCGGTGTCGTCGTTTGCGCTGACCCTCGAACGACAACTCAGTGATGTCGAACGCACGCTCGGACGTATCGAGCAACACGCCCACGAAATTGAAGAAATCGATATCGCCGATGTCGACATCGACGATCCAGCGTTCGAAGCACTGTTGGTCGGACGCAAGGTCAAGGTGCTGCTGAGTGACGTCGACCTGGTGCGTTGGAAGCAAGATCTGCTGGAGGATCGCAATCGCCTGGCCACGCTGCTATCTGCAGCACAACAAGTACAACCCCAGCGTGATGCCAAACTGGCAGAGCTGCGCAAGATGCTCGCTGAGAAGTGCCAGAGCCCGATCAACCCAGGCAATCGTAAGGTCATCATCTTCACCGCCTTTGCCGACACGGCACGCTACCTGTACGACCAGCTCGCCTCCTGGGCCAATGAAACCTTGGGTGTGCAAACGGCCTTGGTCACCGGCTCCGGCCGCAACCAAACCACGATCCCCGGCCTGCGTACCGATCTGGCATCCATACTGACGACCTTCTCTCCACGCTCGAAAGAGCGTCCTGCCGACCTGGCCGAGGAAGGCGAGCTGGATCTGCTGATTGCCACCGACTGCATTTCCGAAGGCCAAAACCTGCAGGACTGCGACTGGCTGATCAACTACGACATCCACTGGAACCCGGTGCGGATCATCCAGCGCTTTGGTCGAATCGACCGTATCGGTTCACCCAACCAGCACATCCAGTTGGTCAACTTCTGGCCCAATATGGAGCTGGAGGAATACATCAACCTGGAGCAACGCGTCAGTGGTCGTATGGTTCTGCTAGACGTATCTGCCACCGGGGAAGAGAACCTGATCGAAGCGCAGTCCGGCGATGCGATGAACGATCTGGAATACCGCCGCAAGCAACTGCTCAAGCTGCAGGATGCCGTCATCGACCTGGAAGACCTGTCCAGTGGCGTATCGATTACCGACCTCACCCTCACCGACTTCCGTATCGACCTTGCCCAGTACCTCAAGGCCCATCCAGGGGTGTTGGAGAACATGCCGCTGGGTGCCTGTGCCATTACTACAACGCGTGACGAGGACATACCGCCCGGCATTATTTTTTGCCTGCGTGCTGAGGGAGAAGCTGCCGACAAGATTAGCGATGGCTACCCACTTGCGCCCCACTACCTCGTCCATGTGGCAGAAGATCAAACCGTGCTACTGCCCTTCACCCAGGCCAAGCGCATTCTGGATCGACTCAAGCGCCTGGCCCTTGGCCGCGAACTGCCTGATGCCACCGCTGGCAACCGGTTCGATGAGCTCACCAAGCAGGGCGAAGATATGCGCTATGCGCAGAGCCTGCTGGCAGCTGCAGTGTCATCTGTAGCCGGCAAAAGCGAAGAGCGCGCCATTGCCAGCCTGTTCAACCCAGCCGGTAGCCATGCGATGAAAGGCGAGTTCGCCGGCAACAACGACTTCGAAGTGATCGCCTTCATGGTCATACTGCCCCAGGAGTGAGCCGTGGTTGCCGAGGACATCATTGCAGCCCTGCAACTGCCTGAGCAGGCACGGGTCAATCAGCGCGTATCCAAAAAGCTGCTGATCGATAATCTGGCTCCGACAGCAACGGATCGCCAGCAGATCAATGAAGGCATTGAAGAGGTCCGGTGGGTTGCCGCGCTAAAGCCCGGCAATTGCGGCATACCCGCTTACCGCGACACCCAACGTGAATACGTGGAAGTCGCCGTGCTGCACCTCACCCTGCGCCCGTCAGCTCGACCAGCCAGGCTCATAGAACTGCTGCACCGCGCTATACCTCACCCAACCCTACTAATGATCAGCACGCCGGAGTCGGTACAGCTCTCCCTGAGCCACAAACGTTGCGCTCAGAACGAAGCCGGCAAGACCGTGCTCGATGGTGAAATCACCACTGCTACGGTGCCAGCCTCCCCTCAGATCACCACAGCTTTTCTCGATGCGGTAAGCCTGGAGCGTCAACCGCGTAGTGACATGAGCGTTTTTTATCAGGGCTGGATAGATACCCTGCTGGCCCTACAGGCAGCGCAGCATACGGGAGGTTTTCGCACGGCCAACAGCCCGCTTGATGCCACTGCCCGACGCCAAGCCCTGCAAGCCTGCATCGAGCTGCAAGGACAGATCGCCACATTGCGCGCCCAGGCGCAAAAGGCTCAGCAGATTGCCCGTCAGGTGGAGCTAAACCTGCAACTGAAGCAGCTACAGCAAGCGCTCAGCGAAGCCCAAGCCAGACTGTAGGGCGATGGTTTCAGCCAGTAGCAAAACCTGGCCAACAAGCCTTAAAAGGCTGTCGAAATGGAATACCATGCCAGCCAGCATTACACCGCGCCTGCAAACACGTACATGCAGGTAGATCGTGAAGGAAATAGCGAATGACCATGCAAATAATCGACGCACAGTCGCCGGAAGCGCACAGCGCCGACCTCAAGGCCGAAAACATCGACAAACTCAAAGCCTTGTTCCCTGAGCTGATCACCGAAGGCCCCAATGGCGTGGCCATCAACCAGGACGTGCTCAAACAGCTAGTCGGCGACGCCACCGTAACGGACGCCGACGAAAAGTACGGCCTGAACTGGCACGGCAAGCGCGCAGCACGCCAACTGGCGCTCACGCCCAGCACCGGTACGCTACTGCCCTACCCCGATGAAAGCGTGGACTGGGACAGTACGCAAAACCTGATGATCGAGGGCGATAACCTCGAAGTCCTAAAGTTGCTGCAAAAGAGCTATGCGGGCAAGGTCAAGCTGATCTATATCGATCCGCCATACAACACTGGTGACGACTTTGTTTATCCAGATAATTTCGAAGATAGTATCTCTAGTTATCTAGAACTAACCGGACAAGTTGAGTCCGGAAGAAAAATAACCAGCAACACCGAAGCTAGTGGTCGATTCCATACTGCATGGTTAAACATGCTCCACCCTAGACTCAAGCTAGCCAGAAATCTGCTTCAATCAGATGGCTACATTGCGGTTAGCATAAATGATCGCGAGCTAAGCCACCTTCGCCAAATAATGAACGAAATTTTCGGCGAAGAGAATTTCATTTCTGTATTGGTCTATGACAAAAATAGAAAGAACGACGCGAAACTTGTATCCAACGGACACGAATACATGGTGATTTATGGAAAAAATAAATCACTACTAACAGAGCTTGACGTGCGGCTGCGCGCCCCAAAAGAAGGCGCAGATGAAGTAAAAGAAATCTTTGAGAAACTCAGAAAAGAACTCAATGACGACTGGAAAAAAATTGCTGAGGAACTAAAGAAATTCTATTCTACATTTAGCGAGGATGACCCTCGACTTCCTCTAGCAAGATTTACCAAAGTTGATGAGCGCGGCCCATATCGAGATGACGGAGATCCAAGTTGGCCTGGCGGCGGCGGGCCTCGCTATAAAGTTCCTCATATCAAAACAGGTAAGCCATGTAAAATTCCAAGCAGGGGGTGGGTATGGCCAACCTACGAGCGCATGAAGGAAGAAATTGACGCAGGCAATATAGCCTTTGGGGAAGACGAAACAACCATCCCATCAGTACGAAGAAATCTTTTCGAGAAAAACGATCAGGTTATGCGTAGCGTGCAGTTCAGCTATGCTCAAAAAGCAAGCCAAGATTTTGCAGAAATTTTTGATGGCAAGAGCATTTTTCAGAATCCTAAAAGCTACTTGGACATGAAGAAGATAGTTGAGTACTTCTCTTCAGGTAACGACGTCGTTTTAGATTTTTTTGCAGGATCAGGTACCACCGGACACGGCGTAATGCTTGCAAACGCCGATGGCAATCAGCGCCGGCGGTTCATACTTGTGCAGCTACCCGAGCCACTAGATCTAGAAAACAAAGACCAGAAAAACGCTGCAGAGTTTTGTTTGGAATCAGGCTTTCAGATGAAACTCTCTGAAATAACAAAAGAACGCTTACGCAGAGCAGCAATCAGAGTAAACACTGAATTTCCTAGCCAGCAGGGCGATCTTGGCTTCCGCGTTTATAAACTTGACTTCTCCAACATCCGGGCTTGGAATCAAAATCCAGAAGATATTGAACGCAGCCTTCTTGATCACCAGGATCACCTTATTGAAGGCCGGAGCGAGTCCGACATTCTCTACGAACTGCTGCTGAAGCTCGGTCTAGACCTGTGCGTACCCATCGAGCAGCAGCAGATCGCCGGCAAAACGGTGCACAGCATCGGCGGTGGCGTCCTGCTGGCCTGCCTTGCGGAGCGAATTACTCGCGATCAGGTGGAAGACCTGGCTCAGGGCATTGTTGCATGGCACAAGGCGCAAGCCCCAGCCAGCGACAGCACCTGCGTGTTCCGTGACAGCGCCTTTGCCGACGACATTGCCAAAACCAACCTGGCCGCCATCCTCAACCAGGCCGGCATCAAGAACGTGCGGAGCCTGTAAAATGGCCGTGCCTGCGCAGCCCAAGATTTATCACATCTGTCATGTGGACCGTTTGCCGTCCATCATCGCCAGCGCCAGCTTGCTGTCCGATGCGGTACTGTTGAATCAGGCGTTGCCAGGCACTGTCATTGGTATGAACCACATTAAGCAGCGTCGCCTGCAACTGGAGCTAGATAGTCATCCGGGCCTACATGTCGGTGAATGTGTGCCGTTCTACTTCTGCCCGCGCTCGGTGATGCTGTTCCTGATCAGCCGGGGCCATCAAGACCTTGCCTACAACGGCGGCCAAGGGTCTATCGTACATTTGGAGGCTGACCTGCATGCGACCGTACAGTGGGCTAATGTCCAAGCCAGGCGCTGGGCATTCACATTATCCAATGCAGGTTCGAACTACTTCGAGGATCGTGCAGATCTGGCGCAACTGAACGAGATCAATTGGGATGCCGTAGCAGCGCGGATCTGGCACCAGTGCAAAGAGTCTAAGCAAGCAGAGTTCCTGCTTGAACAGAGCTTTCCATGGCACTTGGTCGAGCGCATCGGCGTACAGTCGCGGCAAATTTATACGCAGGTAGCGAATGCACTGCCTGCACAGGGGCACAGACCAGCGGTCGAGCTGCGCCCTGAGTGGTATTACTGAGTGAAGAGCCAGTCATGATCGAATTTACCAGCGGCGACATCCTGCGGGATGACTCCGAAGCCATCATCAACACCGTGAACTGTGTCGGTGTAATGGGCCGTGGCATTGCCTTGCAGTTCAAGAATATGTGGCCGGAGAACTTCAAGGCTTACGAGGCGGCCTGCAAGCGTGAAGAGGTGCAGCCTGGCCGGATGTTCGTGTTCGACACCAACCAGCTCACGTCGCCACGTTACATCATCAACTTCCCTACCAAGCGCCACTGGCGCGGCAAGAGTCGCTTGCAGGACATAGACGCAGGGCTCAGCGCCCTGGTGGCCGAGATTCACCGCCGTGGTATCCGCTCCATCGCCATCCCACCGCTGGGCAGCGGTTTGGGTGGACTTGATTGGGCAGAGGTGCGCCCGCGTATTGAAGCAGCCATGGCCGATCTGCCGGACGTGCAGGTGCGCGTTTACGAGCCCAAGGGCGCCCCCGCTGCAGACACCATGCACCATAGCCGCGAAGTGCCGAGCATGACCGCTGGCCGCGCCGCACTGGTGGAGCTAATGAATCGCTATGTGCGTGGGCTGCTTGACCCAACGATTAGCCTGCTGGAAGTACACAAGCTGATGTACTTCATGCAGGCAGCGGGCGAGCCATTGCGCCTCAAGTACGTGCAAGCCGCCTACGGCCCTTACGCCGAGAATCTTCGCCACGTACTGCGCGCGATTGAAGGTCACTTGGTAGCAGGCTATGCCGATGGGGGTGATGCACCCGACAAACCCCTAACGCTGGTGCCTGGCGCAGTCGATGACGCTAACGCCTTCCTGGAAGCGAATGCTGAAACCCGCGCCCGATTTGACCGGGTCGGAGAGCTGGTGGAAGGCTTTGAAACACCCTTCGGCTTGGAGCTGCTTGCGACCGTGCACTGGATCGTCAAAGAGGGTGATCCTGTTACCAGCGTCGAAGAGATAGTCGCCCGCACCTACGCCTGGAACGCTCGCAAGAAGCAATTCACGCCACGCCAGATCGGTATCGCCGTAGATGTACTGGCAAGCAAAGGCTGGATCGAGCCCATAGCCCTGAGCGCCTGAAAAGACATCCTGAATCTGACTCCCGCTGCCGCCTCGCGGCATGGGCGAGTCGAGCAGCTAACTGACAGAATTTCTCGCCCTTGCCTGAAGGCGAGTTTGAAAATGGATTGAACATGAAACTGCACTTCGAGCCGGATCTCGACTATCAATTACAGGCTATCGAAGCGGTATGCGATCTGTTCCGTGGCCAGGAGGCGTGCCGTACCGAGTTCACGGTGACCATGAAGGCCCCTGTCCCGGCCGAAAGCGACCCGAGCGACGCGCCACAGCAGTTTGCACTGGGCATTGCCGAATCCGACCTGGGTGTTGGTAACCGCCTGACACTGCTTGATGATGAACTGCACAAGAACCTCAGCGACATCCAACTGCGCGGCGGACTCCCGCCTTCCGGCTTGCTCACGTCAGGCGACTTCACCGTCGAGATGGAGACCGGAACTGGCAAAACCTACGTGTACCTGCGCAGCATCTTTGAACTGAATAAACGCTACGGCTTTACCAAGTTCGTCATCGTGGTGCCGTCGGTTGCGATCAAGGAAGGCGTCTACAAGTCCCTACAAATCACCGAGGAGCACTTCAAAAGCCTTTATGCCGGTGTGCCCTACGACTACTTCCTGTACGACTCGAACAAGCTCGGCGAGGTACGCAACTTTGCGACCAGCTCAACCATCCAGATCATGGTGGTGACCGTAGGTGCGATCAACAAGAAGGACGTCAACAACCTCTACAAGGACAGCGAAAAAACCGGCGGTGAGAAGCCCATCGACCTGATCAAGGCAACCCGCCCGATCCTGATTGTCGACGAGCCGCAGAGCGTCGATGGCGGCCTTAAAGGGGCCGGCAAGACCGCATTGGATGCCATGAACCCGCTGTGCACCCTGCGCTATTCCGCAACCCACGTAGACAAGCACCACATGGTCTACCGGCTGGATGCGGTTGATGCCTACGAGCGCCGCCTGGTCAAACAGATCGAAGTGGCCTCGGCAACGATAGACGATGCCCACAACAAGCCGTTTGTGCGGCTGGTAGCGGCCAGCAACAAGCGCGGCACGATTTCAGCCAAAGTCGAGCTGGATCTGGGCACAGCCACAGGTGGCGTATCCACCCAAGAGGTCACGGTTTACGACGGCGACGATCTGGAGCAGGCAACCAAGCGCGCCGTCTATAAAGACCTTCGCATCGGCGAAATCAACACCGCCAAAGGCGAGGAGTTCGTCGAGCTGCGCTACCCAGGTGGCGAGAAGTACCTGCGCATTGGTGAGGTCCATGGCGGCGTGGAACCGTTGGCGATTCAGCGCGAAATGATCCGCCGCACGATCAAGGAGCACCTGGACAAGGAAAAGCGCTTCCGCCCCATGGGCATCAAGGTGCTGTCGCTATTTTTCATCGATACGGTCGAGCGTTATCGCCAGTACGACGCTGACGGCAATCCAGTGAAAGGCGTGTACGCGACCATCTTCGAAGAAGAATACAAACGTTTCGCCAAGCACCCGGACTACCAAAGCCTGTTCAGCGAGGTCGACTTCAACCACAGCGCTGAAGAGGTGCACAACGGCTACTTCTCCATCGACAAAAAGGGCGGCTGGTCTGACACCGCTGAGAATAACGCCGGCAACCGAGAAAACGCTGAGCGCGCCTACAACCTGATCATGAAGGACAAAGAAAAGCTGCTTACCTTCAGCACACCGCTGAAATTCATCTTTTCCCACTCGGCACTCAAGGAAGGCTGGGACAACCCCAACGTGTTCCAGATCTGCACGCTGCGTGACATTCAATCCGAGCGTGAGCGCCGACAGACCATCGGTCGCGGCCTGCGCCTGTGCGTCAACCAAAGCGGCGATAGGGTGCGCGGATTCGAGGTGAACACCCTCACCGTTATTGCAACTGAGAGCTATGAAGCCTTCGCAGAAAATCTGCAGAAAGAGATTGAAGAAGACACGGGTATTCGCTTCGGCATCGTCGAGGAGCACCAGTTCGCGGCTGTTGCCATCACCAGCGCAGAGGGCGGGTCCAAACCACTTGGCTTTGAGCAGTCCAAGGTGCTCTGGGATTTCTTGAAAGCTCAGCACTACGTAGATGCCAAGGGCAAGGTGCAAGACTCACTGAAGCAAGCACTCAAAGATGGCCTGCTGCAACTCCCCCCCGAGTTCGAGGCGCAGCGTTCACAAATAGTTGAGTTGTTGAAGAAAGTCTCCGGACGCCTGGAGATCAAAAACGCTGATGAGCGCCGTGCCGTCCCGACTCGCCAAGCCGTGCTGCAAAGCGAAGAGTTCAAAGCCCTTTGGGACCGTATCAAGCACCAGACCACCTATCGCGTTGACTTCAACAACGAACAGCTGATCACCGACTGCATCAACAATCTGCAGAAAGCGCCAGCCGTGTTCCGCCCTCGCCTGCAATGGCGCAAAGCGGATCTAGCCATCGGCAAGTCGGGCGTGGAAGCCAATGAGAAAAAAGGTGCTTACACCGTCACCCTGGACGAGAGCGATATCGAGCTGCCGGACATTCTGACCGACCTGCAGGACCGCACCCAACTCAGCCGCCGCACGCTGGTGCGCATCCTCACCGAGAGCAAGCGCCTGGACGATTTCAAACGCAACCCCCAGCAGTTTATTGAGCTGGCCGGCGAAATCATCAACCGCTGCAAACGCCTGGCGCTGGTAGACGGCATCAGGTACGTGAAGCTGGGCGAAGACAGTTTCTATGCCCAGGAGCTATTCGAGCAGCAAGAGCTAACCGGCTACCTGAAGAACATGCTGCTTAACACCGAGAAGTCAGTCTACGAGCACGTGGTCTACGACTCAGCCATCGAGCGCGACTTCGCTCAGGCACTCGAACACAACGACGCCGTGAAGGTTTACGCAAAGCTACCCGGCTGGTTCCGCATCCCTACCCCACTCGGCAGCTACAACCCCGACTGGGCAATACTGGTTGAGCAAGATGGCGCTCAACGGCTCTACTTCGTTGTAGAAACCAAGAGCAGCCTGTTCAACGATGATCTTCGTCCAATTGAGCAAGCGAAGATCGACTGCGGCACCGCTCACTTTGATTTTCTTGCAACGGATGAAGCCAGCCTGCGCTTCGGACGAGCGAGTAGCGTGGATGATGTGATTGCCGGAGCAATGAACTAGATAAATCGGATCAAATAGCGACTTAGAAAGGATAGGCTCGCAAGTATTCGACCAACTTTGAAGACAAAGCTAATGCGCACCAGCGCATTAGCTTTGTCTCTTCTGGGCGATCGACAAACTCACACCCCGCAGACCTTCTTATCTCGAAGCTTCTCCGCGTGAAGCGCACCGCCCTCGATCGTCGGGGCTAGAGAGCGCTAGGCCACCTTGCGCTTCCATCAGCCGGGTTACGATACAAGGGCCAGAAGCCCTAAATCACCACGCTAATTTGATCTGCAGTTAGCAACTGGCTGGCAATCAGCTCCGATCGTGCACCGACAGGGTCAGCGGTAAACATAAGAACGCGCAGATCCTCCTTCGCGCGCGAAAACGAGACATATGCAAGTTTCTGCGTTAGAAAGCGCTGTCGTTCGGTAGGCTCACCAGTTGTGAGCGGTGTCAGGACTTTGTTAAAGCTGTATTGGTTCCATGCGGCCTCTACATCGTCATAGACAACCAAGACCTTCCCATATTCCTCACCCTTCACGCCGTGCTGGGTGCTGTAGGCTGTGTTGTAGGCGATGTAGCGGGCGTAGCGCGCGACTTGTTCGGACGTCATTTGAAACAGTGAGTCTGCGAGCCAATCTCCCTTGTCGGCACCGTGAACGTCCTCGTCGAACACCTCCACCCGGGGGCCGCGACCAAGATGCTCGCACAACCTTTCGGGAGGCTGGATCATCTGCTTGTCGATACAGAAGCGCAGGATATCACCGATCGTCTCGGTGCCCCACAACGCCTGCAACTGGTCGACCAGTGAGCTCGAGGTCTCGATCATTAACTTCAGCGACTTTTCGGCGTTCAATCCGTCGACCGCGAAAGCTGGACTGTCACGCCGTAGCACATTGATGATCTTGCGACTGTCGCCCTGTTCCTGTGCAGTAATCAGCGGGCAAATCGTCGAAAGAAAGGGCTTGAGAAGATAATGCTCGCCAGCTTCGAACGCATCTTGCGCCCGCGATGAGGCATAGGCGCCGGTGAATAGGCGGTTGAGATCGGCAAAGCCCAGCCGCCGCGCGATCATTTGGCGAGCAAGAAAGAGCTTCATTACATCCTCGCGTCCGGTCCATCCCCAGTCTGCTACCGCTGCGTCCATCCGTGCCAGCGCGCGCTCGATCTGATCCTCCGCATAACGCTTGCGCGGTTCGGTCGGCTCTTCGGCCTTGATCAGTCGGAATTCGACACTGCCTTCACATGCCTTGTTGTCGCCCGCGGCGTATTGCTCGACATCGCTGCGATAGGCGTTGAGAAGCCGGATGACACTTCTCGAACAGCGGAAATTTTCAGCCTTCGTGACGACCTCACCACCCTCGGGCGGCTCAAAGCTCCCGGCGCTTCGATCATAGATCTGCTGCCAGGGGTCGCCAAAGTAGCCGATCATCGGTAGACCCGTGCCGGAACACACGAGATTGAGCCCGGCGACGATGCCCTCGAATGTGTCCTGCGCCTCATCAACGAAGATATAAGGGAAACGTAGGCCGGTTATCCGCCGGAAAGTGGCATTCTTCGCAAATAGATAGGTTGCGATCTCAATGATGTCATCATGGCCAACTTGGCCCTTGCCATAGTCGCTGAAGCTGGTGTCGGCATATTTGAAGAACTCGACCGAGGCGAGAGCGGCAAGCTCTGCTGTCAGTCGCTCAATCTTGGCGCGGGCTTTCTGGGCCTTTTTGCTCTTGCCGCCATTATCATCTTCTTTGGCCCTTGCGATGAGCGCCGGGATACGGCTTTCGCGCAGCGCCTCACGAATGTCGTCGTGGAAGCGGCTGAGCTGTCCCCATAGAAAGCCGTGAAGTGTCGAGACCAGGTAGAGGTCGTCGAACCCCAGCCGTGCCGTGATGACTTCGACTGCGCGGTTGGTGAAAGTGATACAAGCGATTCGCTGACCTTGCCTGCGAAGTGAGATCCCCTCGCGATCACGGATTCGCCCAAGAGCATCGACTAGCGAGCTTGTCTTTCCAGACCCCGCGCCGGCAACTAACGCGAAGCTACGACGTTCATCTAGGCATTTGCGGACCAGAGCGTCCGCTTCGCTTTCAACCCAGGCGCCCATGCTATAGCACCACCGTATCAGCAATTGCTGTGGCTGTTGTTGTTGTGACTGTGGTGGGAGGTTGGCACAGGCGCGACTCGAGCCAGCGCAATCCCTCGACGATATAGCCAGGGACGGTCCACTCCTCGGCGCAAGCCAAGATATCCATGGCGAAGTCCGTCTTCTTGAAACTGTCTGACTGAATCCGGCCATAGACAGCCTGATACGCGTCGCCGAGATGCGCCGGGATGGTGATGTCGATCGAGAGCGTGCCGGACCGGAGCAGCCCAAAATTCTCGTAGATGATCGCCTCCTCCAGGGTGCGTGGGCGGAGCGTCTGCTGGACCGTGCCGTCGGTCACCGTAATATCAGTCTGGAAAGCGATGCAGCGGTCTTTAGTGATGTGCTGTTTGTCGGCCGGGCTCAGCGCGATCAGATCAGCGACAGTGGTTTGCCCGCACAACTTCTTGAGAGAAGCATTGGACGTGCGTGCGCCGACTACGTCCGCCCGGCACGCGCGTGGATAGCCGGTGGGCATCACTGAATCGAGATCCGTGATGACTAGATAGGGAATATGAAGGAAGCTGAGCAGGCCTTCGAAACGGTGGGCATAGGCACCGCCCACCTCAAGAATCGTTAGGTATGTGGTTCGTAGGCGCTTTGCGGCGTTCTCGATCATGACCGGCATAAGAAGCTTTTCTACTGCACCTTCGACGAGAACGGCCGCATCGGCGAAGAACAGGTCGCAGTGCGTCAGACGTAGATAGCGCTTGAGGAAGACCAACGATTCCGACGGGGACACGAGCTTACCGTCGATCATCTCCGCTTCCGGCTGGAAGGCCCGAAGGCTGCGGACAGCGGACGCGTTTCGAATTCCGGAGGAGGCCGTCTCGCCCGTGATATGGCAGCGCTGGAAATAGCGGACCTTCTCGAAGTCGATGGCCTCCATGATGTGCGAGGAGTGGGTGGTGACGACAAGCTGCGGCACGAGATCGGGCTCGCCTGCAGCCTCGGCGGACTGGTTGATCACCTGCCAGATGTTCGAGATGAAGGTCTGCTGCACTTGAGCGTGGAGATGGACCTCAGGCTCCTCAATGAAGATCATCAAGCATAACGGCCTGTTCTCGGCGGTCATGACCCACTGGGAATGAAAATGCCGGGCCTGAATGGCCATGTAGATGAGATTCTTGAATCCGAGACCGTTGTAAAGCTCGGGCAGCTCATGCTGCCGGCTGGGGTCAACGTAAAGCAGCTCGGTGCTTCCGCGCAGCGCGGTTTCAGGGCTGAGTGAAGAGATGATGCGCAGTTCTCGATCGTTAATCGATGGCACGCCTAGGTGCTTGATGAGTTTGATTAGCGGGTCGAACTGCTTGGCATAATGGTCACTCAGCTGCCTGTTGTTCTCATCAATCACGCTGTGCGCATCGGCAGCAGGGCCGACCTGTTCAAGATTCTTCTGGTAGAAGGCGGCGAAGGCCGACGATAGTCGGTTGCTGCGGCTGCTGTCGTCGTCGTTGATGTTGCGCTGCGCGTCGACGAACTCGACCCGTACGAGATGCTTCACGAGCCGCTTGCCTTCGTCGGGCTCGAGCTTGCTCGTTACGATCTTGGCCCCGCCTTCGCTCTGTGGTTTCTCGTCGAGCGAGAAATAGCGGACCGCATAATGGCGACTAAGATTTCCGTCGAACACCAGATATTGCGACAGCGCCTTGGCGCGCGTCCCGTCTTCCTGTGTTGGATAGGCGGCATCATAATGCTCGAATAGTTTCTTCGCGTCCTCGACCTCATAGGACAGTCGAATACCGACCCGCGTGAAATCCGAAAGCTTGGGTAGCAGTGTAAATACTCTGCCGAACGCGATGCTTTCAGGATCAATTGTGAACCACAGATCGAGGCTAATCTTGGGAAGCTGTCCCGCATCTCCGACGGCAACGAAAGCGTCGAAATCAGCCATGCGGGCGACCGAGAAGTCGTGAATCCTGAAATCGCGACCGCCGAGAAAGCAGCGGAAGACTGCGGTGGCTGACGTCTTACCGCTGTTGTTTGGCCCAACAAAGATTGACTCGCGCTCTTCAATGTCTATTTCAACATTTTCTAATCGCCGGAAATTCCGAATGGCTATGCGGCTAATTTTCATCCAAAACTCCATTTAATGGGCAAGCAATCGAAACTCCCCGGTTGGCAATGTACGCGAGCATTCGGACCCTTGTGTCTGCTGTGCGCTACCTCATGGGTCGGTTACAGTTAGTCGTACATGAGGCGCATTGGTTAAATCCCCAGCATCAGGTCGCATGCAATAGGTGAGAGTTGCAATCCCGAATGCTCGCGGCGCGGTTCGCTGAGGTATGCCACTTATGCGAATGCGTGTAGTCACCGTCTCCAGCGAAGCCAATCTCAATTGGCAACCAATTGGCAACCAAAAAGCAGTTTTTGACAGGTAGCCAAAAACCTGTCAGGCATAAAAAAATCCAGTCACCGCTAAGTGACTGGATTTTTTAGGGATTTTTGGTCGGGACGGAGTGATTCGAACACTCGACCCCTTGCACCCCATGCAAGTGCGCTACCAGGCTGCGCTACGCCCCGACTGACGCCAACAGCACTGCTGAAAGCGGATCGAACTATACATTAAGCATCTGAAAATGTGAAAGTTTTTTAGATACCAGATCGACTATTTCCTCAGCACCTGAAGAACCTCTTCCAACTCCGAGATCATCTGCCGAATGAGCTGCTTGTACTGAGTGGTGTCGTCGCGCGCTTCGTCGCCGGACATGCGCTGTCTGGCGCCA
>Ga0209643_1001138_pt1 | contig 28362 bp, 26 predicted proteins | sample AutmiccBRH37_all_FD_187383 | JGI IMG/M metagenome (GOLD analysis project Ga0209643, IMG submission 187383) | Deep subsurface microbial communities from Mt. Terri, Switzerland - Autotrophic microbial communities BRH/37_all (SPAdes) (version 2) | ecosystem: Environmental > Aquatic > Deep... | reverse complement strand
GTCTAATATGTCCAAATATATAAAATATATTTTAAGTTTTACATAATTGTTATTTAATCATTTACGCAGAAATAATTGCGCATTGTTTTTTTTAAGCCAAACATAAATTTTATCAAATGAATTAAATTTGGGTATTATTCATTATTTTTTAGCTGCTTTTTTAGCAGTTAATAACCTTTTTTCACACATCTTTAACTAAAATTTGCTTATAAATAAGTATCATTGCATATGCTAAATAAAATATTATATACCGCTTTATTTTTACTTTCACTTCAGAGTTTTTCCCAGGAAATTAAAATAGCTGATTCGTTGAAAAAGAGTTCATTCTTGGTATCATTAAGAGGTCAGATCATTGATAATTCAAGCAAATTGCCTTTAGTTGGCGCACATTTATTCAACCTAAACTCAGTTATTGGGACAGTTTCCAATGATAATGGAATGTTTGAACTTGCAACTTCCGTAAACGACACTATTTATGTTTCTTATTTGGGTTATCAATCCATAAAATTAAAAATCACCAACGATTTGCTAAAAGGAAACGAATTGGTGATTGAATTGTATGAAAGAACAGAAGCAATGGAAGAAATAGTGGTAAGCTCCCACAAATTAATTGGTGTTTTAGAAATTGACGCTAAAAATGTTCCTAAAGATAAATATTCACGTATTCACATTAACGGTGTGCCTCAAACTTATGAAGTTGGCACCAGGCAGCGCAAAGAGTTTAATTCTCCTGTGGATGCGCTTTTCAGGCCGATTGATTATGTGTACAATATGTTCGGGAAAAGTCCGAATCAGTTAAAAAAGCTGAAGAAATTGAAAGATGATGACAAGCTTCGTACGATGCTGGATACCAGCAACAGAGAATTGTTGATGGAATATTTAGGGATGACTGCTGAAGAATTAAACGAATTGTTAAATGAATGCAACTACTCCGATTATTTTATAAAATCTGCCAGCGATTTACAGCTTATTGAAGCCGTGTTACTTTGTTATGAAAATCATAAAGCCATCAAAAAAGGAAGCACAATTAAGGAAAAATAGCTCCCTAACATCAATAAAAGTTAAAAGTTATACGTCAAGAAAACTTGAAACTCGGAACCAGAGATTTCACAACTTGCAACATAGCTGAGTCTAAACACAACAGTTAAACAAATTATCAGTTTTTATTCCGCAACCAACTCATCCAATAAGTTTCTGATTTTTTTGCTGTTCCAATCGGCAGAACCGGTTTTGGCGATTAGAATATTTCCTTCTTTATCAATTAAATAAGTGGCCGGAATGCTATTGGTTTTGGTAAAACTATTTGGCGGAGCGCTCACCGCATTATACACAGGCAAATCATATTCGTTTTTATTAAAAAATCCCTCAACAATTGGCCAATCTTCATTGGTGACAAACACAAAAGCGACTTTATCCTTATAATCGACATATAATTTTTGAATCATTGGCATTTCTGCGCGACAAGGCGGACACCAGGTAGCCCAAAAGTTTACAAAAATAACTTTATCCTCTAGTTCATTAAAATTGATGCTTTCTGTATTCAATCCCTTTAAATCCCAATCATAAGAACTTAATTTTTCACTTTTTTCCACTTCTTTTACGGAAGGCGAAAAAGCAATCTGGCGCATAAACCATTCTCTTGAAGGCGGATACAATAATACCGCAATGGCAATGACGAAAACAATGTTTGAAATGGATTTTTTATTTAGTTTGAAATTCATAAATTTTTATTTTATGGTTAGTAGGAATATTTACAATTACCTTACGCCCCAACATAAAGAAAACCTTTGAATTTCAAAGGTTTTTTTATGTTAAAATTGTAACTGACCTATTATTAATCGGTTACTTTTTTAATTTTCCCAATATTTCAGCAACTTTTTCGCCAATTTTAGCAGGAGATTCCACCACGTGAATACCGTTTTCTCTTAAAATTTCCATTTTAGCTTGGGCAGTATCATCTTTTCCTCCAACAATAGCGCCTGCGTGACCCATTGTTCTACCTTTTGGGGCAGTTTGACCTGCAATAAAGCCAACCACCGGTTTTTTATTTCCATTTTCTTTTATCCAACGCGCTGCTTCAGCTTCTAACTGGCCTCCTATTTCGCCAATCATTACAATGATTTCGGTTTCAGGGTCATTCATTAGCAATTCAACTGCTTCTTTTGTGGTAGTTCCAATAATTGGATCTCCACCAATACCAATGGCAGTAGTAATTCCATAACCTTTTTTCACCACTTGATCGGCAGCTTCATAAGTCAATGTTCCCGATTTTGAAACAATACCCACATTTCCTTTTTTGAAAATAAAACCTGGCATAATGCCAACTTTTGCTTCGCCTGGCGTAATAACACCCGGACAATTTGGACCAACCAATCGGCAATCTTTATCATCAATATAAGCTTTCACTTTTACCATATCGGCAACCGGGATTCCTTCCGTAATGCAAATAATTACTTTAATTCCTGCGGCAGCGGCTTCCATAATGGCGTCGGCGGCAAATGCCGGCGGCACAAAAATGATTGAAGTATCAGCTTTTACCTGATCAACTGCATCTTGTACAGTGTTAAAAACAGGTTTGTCTAAATGAGAAGTTCCTCCTTTACCGGGAGTTACGCCACCAACAACATTTGTTCCATATTCGATCATTTGGGTTGCGTGAAAAGTGCCTTCACTTCCAGTAAATCCCTGTACAATTATTTTTGAATCTTTATTGACTAAAACGCTCATTGAAGTATATTTTGAATTTAAGTATTTTTTTGTGTTACAAAAGTAATTTTTTCTGCATTGAGAACAGGAGATTTTATTACTTTTTTTGGTTTTTTATCATTTGTTTTATTTCGGCCATTTCTTTCAATTTCATTCTTGATTCCTCTACCGGTGTGCCAAAATAACTGATACCTCCTTTTATGGATTTTGTGACGCCTGTTTGTCCGAGAACAACAGCGCCTTCACCAATGGTAATGCCGCTGGTTGTGCCCACTTGTCCCCATAAAGTGACATTGTTTTCAATGATTACGCAACCTGCAATACCGGTTTGTGAAGCAATCAAGCAATTTTCACCAATCACCGTATCGTGTCCGACCTGAACCTGATTGTCTATTTTCGTGCCTTTTTTAATGGTTGTGTTTGCAGAAACGCCTCTGTCAATGGTACAAAGTGCGCCTATATCAACATTGTCTTCAATCAGTACGCTTCCTCCGGAAATCAATTTATCATAACCGGTTGGTCGTTTTTTATAATAAAAAGCGTCGGCGCCCAAAACCGTTCCGGCGTGGATGGTGACATTGTTCCCCAAAATACAGTTATCGTAAATGGATACATTTGGATGAATAAGGCAATTTTCGCCAATTTTAACATTATTTCCAATAAACACATTTGGCTGAATAATGGTATTTTTACCAATAATCGCCGATTCGGAAATTGATGCATTAACCACCTTAAACGGGTTAAAATATTTGGTCAGTTTGTTGAAATCTCTAAAAGGATCTTCTGAAATAAGCAATGCTTTTCCTTCCGGACATTCAACTTCTTTGTTGATTAAAATTACGGTTGCTTTAGAGTGAAGCGCTTTATCGTAATATTTGGGATGATCAACAAATACGATATCGCCTTCTTCAACAACGTGGATTTCATTAAAACCTGAAATTGGAAAATCGGAAGGCCCAACAAATTTTGCCTCAATAATATCCGCAATTTCTTTCAACTTATATTTACGGGGAAGTTTCATCTGTTTAAATTTTATTTTTCAGCGGTAACAGATGCTGTTCGCCATTAATCATTCCTTTATTTATTAAAATCTGTAATGCTCGTTTCATTTGTTTATTCTTTAACGCGTTCTAAATAAGCTCCTTTTGCGGTATCCACTTTAATTTTATCGCCTTCATTGATAAACAAAGGCACATTAATTGTAGCGCCAGTTTCAACAGTTGCCGGTTTGGTTGCATTTGTTGCTGTGTTGCCTTTTACGCCTTGTTCTGTGTGCGTTACTTCTAAAACTACACTTTGAGGCATATCAACAGACAATGGTAAATTGTCTTCAGTATTGATAATAATGGTTACAATTTCGCCTTCTTTTAACAATTCAGGGGCATCCAATATATTTTTTAGCAAAGTGATTTGGTTATAATCTTCCGTATTCATAAAATGAAATGAATCTCCTTCAGGGTATAAAAATTGAAATTTTTGGGTTTCAACTCTGATATCCTCAATTTTTCTTCCAGCCGGAAATGTGTTGTCCAAAACCTTCCCAGATGATAAACTTTTTAATTTTGTTCGCACAAAGGCCGGACCTTTTCCCGGTTTTACGTGTAAAAATTCAATTACTTTAAAAATGTCATTATTGTATCTAATACACAATCCGTTTCTAATATCCGATGTTGTTGCCATTTATTTTATTTCGTTTAATTGTTTAACTGAACCATACAAACAAGCTCAGAGTGAATTTTTTAACTTTATTTTTTTTGTTGTTAATTTGATTTTGTATTCTCTTTAAACTATTTAGCATTCTACTTTTAAAGTCCAACGCGCCAACTGGCCCTATCGCTAAAAATGTTCAATGAACATTTTATTAACTGCCAACGCGCCGGCCGGCTCGTTCGCTAAAAACAGCTACCAGCTGTTTTCTTTACGCTCCGTCCCCCTTCGGGGGTTAGGGGGCCTAACTTCCCGTATATCCTTTCATAATTCCTCTTTGGGAATTTTTAATGAAAAGTATAATTTGGTCTCTTTCTTTGGTTGCTTCCATTTCGGCTTCAATTTTTTCCAAAGCTTGCGTGGTATTGTAATTTTTTTGGTAAAGGATTCTATAAATATCTTGGATTTCTCTAATTTTTTCCGTTGCAAATCCTCTTCTTCTTAATCCTATGGAATTAATCCCAATATAAGATAATGGCTCTTTTCCTGCTTTGGAAAATGGAGGAACATCTTTTCGCACCAAAGAACCACCAGAAACCATAGAATGTTCTCCAATATGTATAAATTGATGCACAGCCACCAAGCCGCTTAAAATGGCATAATCGCCAATCGTTACGTGCCCGGCAATAATAGAACCATTTGCCAAAATACAATTGTTGCCAATAATGCAATCGTGTGCAATATGCGTAGTCGCCATAATCAAACAATTGTCGCCTATTTTTGTATGCCCGAGTGCCTTTGTGCCTCTATTTACGGTGACACATTCTCTAATTGTGGTGTTATCACCAATAATGGCCAATGAATCTTCTCCCTCAAATTTTAAATCCTGTGGAATTGCGGAAATAACGGCACCCGGAAAAATTCTGCAATTTTTGCCAATTCTGGCGCCTTCCATAATGGTCACATTAGATCCAATCCAAGTTCCTGATCCTATTATAACATTGTTGTGAATGGTAGTAAAAGGCTCAACAACTACATTGGTTGCAATTTTTGCCTGCGGATGTATGTATGCTAAAGGTTGATTCATTATTCTGTTGGTTTTCTGGCAATTTGTGCCATTAATACTGCCTCTACCACAAGTTTGCCATTTGCATAACCATAAGATTGCATATGGCAAATTCCCCTTCTTATTGGAGAAATTAATTCGGCACTAAAAATTAAAGTGTCTCCGGGCAACACTTTTTGTTTGAACTTTACATTGTCCATTTTCATAAAATAGGTCAAGTAGTTTTCAGGATCTGGAACGGTGCTTAAAACCAAAACGCCGCCGCATTGTGCCATCGCTTCAACTTGTAAAACACCCGGCATTACTGGTGCTCCAGGAAAATGTCCAACAAAAAAAGATTCGTTCATAGTAACATTTTTCATTCCAACTACATGCCTGTCCGATAATTCCAGAATTCTGTCTATCAATAAAAAAGGCGGCCTGTGAGGAAGAATACTCATAATTTTATGAATATCCATTAAAGGCGGCTGATTTAAATCGAATTTCGGAACACAATTCCGTTTTTCTTGTTTAATAATTTTCTGAAGTTTTTTTGCAAAAACAGTATTCACCAAATGTCCCGGTTTATTGGCAATTACTTTTCCTCGGATTCTGCATCCAACCAAGGCCAAATCTCCAATTACATCCAACAATTTATGCCGCGCCGCTTCATTTGCCCAGCGCAATGTCAGGTTGTCCAATATCCCGTTTGGTTTAACAGATAATTTTTCTTTATTGAAAGCTTTTTTAAGCTTATCCATTGTTTCGTCAGATATTTCTTTATCCACATACACAATGGCATTGTTTAAATCGCCTCCTTTAATTAAATTATTGTCCAATAAAGTTTCCAATTCGTGAAGAAAACTGAAAGTTCTGGCATTCGCTATTTCAGTTTTAAATTCTGATAGGGCGTTCATTGTGGCGTTTTGTGTTCCTAAAACTTTGGTCCCAAAATCAACCATCGCCGTTATTTGGTAATTGTCGCAAGGCATTAAAATGATTTCACTGCCCGTTTCTTCGTCTTTATATGAAATGATTTCTTTAACAATAAATTCATCTCTTTCCGCATCTTGTTCCTCAATTTCGGCTTTTTCAAGCGCTTCCACAAAATGTTTGGACGATCCGTCCATAATTGGAGGTTCGGGCGCATTGATTTCAATAATAATATTGTCAATGTCTAATGCAACAACCGCAGCCAAAACGTGTTCAGAAGTATTTACAAAAACGCCATGTTTTTCAAGATTTGTGCCTCTTTGCGTATTTATCACATATTCTGCACTTGCCTCAATAACGGGCTCTCCTTCCAAATCCTTTCTCACAAAAACATAGCCTTGATTTATGGGCGCAGGCTTAAAAGTTAAGGTCACTTTATTGCCTGTATGCAAGCCAACACCCGAAAGTGTTACTGCATTTTTGATTGTTTTTTGTTTATTCCTCATTTTTTCTCTTTTAATGCTTTAATATCTTTTTCCAATGCATTTATCGTTGCTGCCAATTCAGGTAATTTTTTAAAATATACATACGATTTATTAAAATCAGAATAACCCATTGCAGGCGATCCTTGTATTATTTCATCATCTTTAACATTTCTTCCTACGCCCGATTGTGCTTGTATTTTTACATTATTTCCAATGGTAATATGCCCAACAATACCCACTTGTCCGCCAATCATACAATTTTCGCCAATTTTTGTTGAACCCGCCACACCAGTTTGGGCAGCAATAACAGTGTTTTCACCAATTTCAACATTGTGTGCTATCTGAATTTGGTTGTCCAATTTAACGCCTTTTCTTATAATTGTGGAGCCCAATGTTGCTCTGTCAATAGTTGTAGCGGCTCCAATATCTACATTGTCTTCAATAACAACATTTCCAATCTGAGGTATTTTACTGAAAATTCCTTCCGCACTTGGCGCAAATCCAAATCCGTCCGAACCTAAAATTACCCCGGCGTGCAAAGTGCAATTTGCGCCAACAATGGTTTCTGAATATATTTTTGAACCCGCGTGAATAATGGTGTTGTCCCCTATTTTAACATTATCTCCAACATAAACATTTGGGTAAATTTTTGCATTATCGCCAATGGAAACGTTTGAGCTTATATAGGAAAAAGCACCTAAATATAAGTTTTTGCCAATAATTGCTGATTCACTGATGTAGGATGGCGTTTCTATTCCCGATTTCTCCGACTTTACTTTGGCATAAAACTCTAACAAAGTTGAAAATGCCTGATAAGCATCCGCAACTTTTATAAGGGTGGTTTTAACTTCTTTTTCAAGTAAAAAATCTCTATTCACAATCACTACGGAAGCTTTTGTCGAATAAATATAAGGGGTATATTTTGGATTTGACAGAAATGTTAGTGATCCATCTTCTCCTTCTTCTATTTTGGAAAGGCTAAATACTTCGACATTTTTGTTACCGAAGATTTCTCCATCTAAAATTTCTGCTATTTGAATTGCTGTAAATTTCATCTTATGCAAAAGTAAAAAAAAACTTCAACTCTACCTATTTCTTTGGATAGCAGATGTAGTACTTATAAACGGGATTCGACAATGCCTGGATATTTAAATGGTCAGATGCCTCAGTAACATCTTTTAAGGTTCCATTTTTATAAATTATTTGGATGTTATTTTTTGTTGAATCGTAAGCCTGGTTGCATATTTCTCCGTGAAAAACAAAATAATCCAGTTCTGTGTCACTATAATGAAACTTTTCTTTAACCTTTTGTTTTATTGCTAACATTTGGTTATCCTTAAATGGCTCATTTTGAAGCACAACTTTTGGTAAACTTCTGTTGATTAAACTTTTAGATAATTTTGAAAGTACCTTATCATCAAACGAAATCCACTCTTTTATGGCGGTCAAAATATCATAATCATCCAATTTTGAAAATGTTTTTAAATTCTCAGCATTAAAATTATCTTCGTTAATGGGTTGTTTTAAAAAGATGGACAATGTTTTTGTTGCCGGCAATTCTATGCCCAATAATGAAAGTTCTTTGGCGCGTTTTAATATTTTTTCCAATAATTTTTCTGCCACAAGTGCGGTTTTATGCAAATAAACCTGCCAATACATAATTCTGCGTGAAACAATAAAGCTTTCCACACTGTAAATACCCTTTTCTTCCACCACCAAATTGTCATTATTTACGTCGAGCATCTTAATTAATCGTTCCGAATTTATGGTTCCTTCAGCAACTCCGGTATAAAAACTGTCCCGTTTTAAATAATCCAACCTGTCCATATCTAACTGGCTGGAGATAAGTTGATGCAAGAATTTACGGTGATAATTTCCCTTAAATATTTCAATTGCCAAGGTAAGTTGCCCTTTAAACTCAACATTTAAAGCTTCCATAAATAATAAGGAGATATTTTCGTGCGAAAAACCTTTTATAAATTGCCCCTCTAAAGCGTGTGAAAATGGTCCGTGGCCAATATCGTGCAACAAAATGGCAACGTAAACGGCCGTCGCTTCTTCTTCGGAAATTTGAACGCCTTTAAATTTTAAAATTCTTACAGCTTTTTGCATCAAATGAACACTTCCTATGGCGTGATGAAATCTTGTGTGGTGCGCACCCGGATAAACCAAGTACGACAATCCCATTTGAGAAATTCTTCGCAATCTTTGAAAATACGGATGTTCAATCAAATTATAAATTAAAATATTCGGAATCGTAATAAAACCGTAAATTGGGTCGTTTAATATTTTTAGTTTGTGCGTTTTTTTCTCGTTCAAAATAGTAATTTTTAATAATGATTAATGCAAAGATAACAATATGGGTAATATAAACATTTTATGGGTTGATGATGAAATAGATCTTTTGAAGCCGCACATTCTATTTTTAGAGAAAAAAGGTTATGCCGTTTCCACATCCAATAACGGCGCTGATGCCATTGATATGTGCGAAGAGAACAATTACGACATTGTTTTTTTAGACGAGCATATGCCTGGTTTAAGCGGATTGGAAACGTTGAGCCAAATAAAAAGCAAGCGCCCAAACTTGCCAATTGTGATGATTACCAAGAGCGAAGAGGAATATATAATGGAGGAAGCCATTGGAAATAAAATTGCTGATTATTTGATAAAACCTGTAAATCCGAATCAGATATTGCTGAGTTTAAAGAAGAATTTAGACCATTCTCGTTTGATTTCTGAAAAAACCACTTCGAATTATCAGCAGGAATTCAGAAAAATAGCGATGGATTTGGCGATGGTAAATTCTTATGAAGAATGGATTGATATTTATAAAAAACTGGTTTATTGGGAATTGGAACTCGAAAATATTAGCGACACAGGAATGATTGAGATCTTGGAAAGTCAAAAACAAGAAGCAAATTCGCTGTTTTTTAAATTTATTAAGAAAAATTATAAAGACTGGGTTCAGGATCAAGATGCGCCCATTATGTCAAATACCTTATTCAAAAAAGTGATACTTCCTGAAGTCAGCACTTCAAAAGGAACTTTATTGGTGGTGATCGATAATTTGCGTTATGACCAGTTTAATATCTTAGAGCAAACCATCAATAAATATTACAAAAAACAAGATGAAATTGCCTTTTACAGCATCTTGCCAACGGCGACACAATATGCCAGAAATGCTATTTTTTCAGGCTTAATGCCTTTGGAAATGGAAAAACAATATCCTGAATATTGGCGAAATGATGTGGAAGAAGGCGGTAAAAATTTATATGAAGAAGAATTTTTAACAGCACAATTAAAACGGCTGCGACAAAATATCAAGCTTGCGTTTTACAAAATAACCAATCTGAAATCAGGAAAACAATTGGTTGAAAATTTCAATACCGTAAAGGAAAACGATTTAACGGTTATTGTCTATAATTTTGTTGATATGCTTTCGCATTCAAAAACTGAAATGGAAGTTATTAAAGAATTGGCCAGTGATGATAAGGCTTACAGATCGTTAACCAACAGTTGGTTTTTAAATTCACCTTTATTGGAAATTATCCAAAAAGCCCAAAATTTAGGGTTGAAATTGATTGTCACCACAGATCACGGCACCATCAATTCAAAGGTTCCATCAAAAGTGATTGGCGATAAAAATATAAGCTCCAATTTGCGCTATAAAACAGGAAGAAGTTTGTCCTACGAAGAAAAAGATGTTTATGCAGTTAAAGATCCTAAGGAAATTTTATTGCCTTCAATCTCTATAAACAGCGCCTTTATTTTTGCCAAAGAAGATTTGTTTTTTGCCTACCCCAATAATTACAACCATTTTGTGAATTATTTTAAAAACACCTATCAGCACGGTGGAATTTCTTTGCAGGAAATGATCATTCCTTGTGCTATATTTGTACCGAAAGCCCCCTAACCCCCGAAGGGGGACGGAGCGTAAAGAAAACTGCTGGTAGCTGTTTTTAGCGAACGAGCCGGCCGGTGCGTTGGCAGTTAATAAAATGTTCAGTGAACATTTTTAGCGATAGGGCCAGCTGGCGTGACGGGTTTGAAAAGTTGAAGGTAAAAAAATTAAATTGAAGTTTATAAAAACCATTGTGAATGATTAAAAATTACGCATTAGAAGAATTGCCTGCAATTGCGAAAGAGGTCATAAAATCGGCAAAAAATAAAGTGTTGCTTTTTTATGGTGAAATGGGCGTGGGAAAAACCACATTGATTAAGGAAATTGTAAAGCAATTAGAGAGCTCAGATACAGTAAGTTCCCCCACTTTTTCGTTGGTGAATGAATACCATACTGTGAATGGAGAAAAAGTGTATCATTTTGATTTTTACAGAATTAATAATGAATATGAAGCTTTAGACATTGGCGTTGAAGAATATTTTTACAGCGATTGCTGGTGTTTAATAGAATGGCCTGAAAAAGTAAAAAATTTAGTACCTTTAAACTCGGTAATGATTAAAATCACCGCAAACAAGGATCAATTACGAACTATAGAACTTATAAATAATGGGTAAAAATATTTCTTCACCTTTTAGCACGGCTGAGTTAATTCCTCAATCAGAAACTTTAGAAATCACCAAAAGGAAAAGCGAACTTTTAATTGGAATTCCTAAAGAAACCCATTATCAGGAAAAAAGAGTTTGCTTAACTCCTGATGCAGTTGCCGCACTGACTTCCCAAGGCCATAAATTTGTGATTGAATCTGGTGCCGGCGAAGGATCAAACTATTCTGACAAGGAATATTCTGAAGCCGGCGCAAAAATATCTTACGATGTTAAAGAGGTGTTTGGTTGTCATATGATTTTGAAAGTTGAACCAGCTTCTTTAGAGGAAATCAAATTAATTAATCCGCAAAGCATTCTTTTTTCCGCGTTGCAATTAAAAACCCAGACAAAAAAATATTTTGAAGCTTTGGCAAGTAAACGCATAACTGCAATTGCATTTGATTTTATCAGGGATGATCAGGGTGAATTTTCCATTGTCAAATCGCTTAGTGAAATTGCGGGAACGGCTTCCATATTAATTGCCGGTGAAATAATGAGCAGCAACAACAATGAAGGTCACGGATTGCTGTTTGGAAATATTGGCGGTGTTCCGCCTACCGAAGTTGTGATTTTGGGAACTGGCACTGTTAGCGAATTTGCAGCGCGTTCCGCAATCGGATTAGGCGCCAGCATAAAAGTATTCGACAATTCTATCACCAAATTACGAAACTTACAACACCGTTTGGGGCATCCAATTTACACTTCAACCATACAGCCAAAAACATTGCTAAAAGCATTAATGCGTTGTGATGTCGCCATTGGTGCCGTCAGAGGAAAATTACGGTCTCCCATTTTAGTTACGGAAGAAATGGTGATGCGAATGAAAAATGGTGCCGTAATTATTGATGTTAGCATTGATTGCGGCGGAAATTTTGAAACTTCTGAATTAACCACACACAAAAAACCAACTTTTCAAAAACACGGCGTTATCCATTATGGTGTTCCCAATATTCCTTCCCGATATTCCAGAACTGCCTCAGTTTCAATAAGCAATAACTTTACGCCGTATTTAATGAATATTGCTGAAGAAGGCGGATTTGAAAATGCAGCCCGTTTCGACAAAAGTTTGCAAAAAGGGATGTACTTTTACCACGGAATTTTAACCCATAAAACAGTGGCAGATTGGTTTAACTTGCCTTTTAGAGATATCAATTTATTGTTTTTATAATATGACTTTTAAACAACGTTTACCTTATTTTTTAGTGGGTTTAACTTTAGGGATTATTGCCGTTTTTTTTGTTTTTGATAAAAAAGAAGCCACTTTCGATTATGGCCCGAATGCACGGGTTTTAAAAAATATCAGCATAAAAGAGCACGTTTTTTCTGAAGATGTAAAAACCGCCATCCTTTCAAAACAGATTGACACGGCTCAAATTTCCAAGATTTTAAAAAATGGAAATGCCGATATATGGAATAAAATTAAAATGGATACCTGCATTCAATACAACATTAAAGGTCGAAGAGATTTGAAAAATATCACTTTAACGGTTAAAAATTGTGATTCAATGGCGTTTATTGAAAAAGTTATGATTGAGTAACAATTTTTGAATAATAATTTTCTTTAATTTTTTTGATGCTTTTGATGGATTTCTCCATCCATTCCTGATATTTTTCGTCTTTTTCATTTTCTGTCAGTTCCCAATTCACGTCAGATTTCTTAAGTTTTTCGGTCAGGTTTTGAAGAATGATGGCGGCTGCTACAGAAATGTTCAGACTTTCAGTAAAACCAACCATCGGTATTTTTAAAAATCCGTCGGCATTGTCCATCACATCTTTTGAAAGTCCGGCCTTCTCTACCCCAAAAAAGAAGGCCGATTTTTCGGTAATGTCAAAATCCTGCAACAAACAAGAATCATTGTGAGGTGTTGTCGCAATTATTTTATAGCCTTTTGAGCGTAAATCGGCAATACAATCTAACGTATTGTTGCTGTCATTTCTTCTGTATACAGAAAAATCCAACCATTTTTGAGCGCCTTTGGCAATATGGTTTGAAGCATAAAACTTGTATTTGGTTTCAATGATATGAACATCCTGCACGCCAAAAACATCACAACTTCTTACCACTGCACTTGCATTTTGCGGCATAAAAATATCTTCAATGGCCACCGTAAAATGTCGTGTGCGGTTTTCTAAAACCAATTTGAATAAATTTCTTCTCTTTTCTGATACAAATTGCTCCAAATATTCAATAAATTTATAATCTGCCATCTAAATTTGGTGTTTTTTCAAAGATAAAATTTTACTTTTGATTAAATATAGATATGAAGAAAATAGTTGTTTTGACGGGTGCAGGAATGAGTGCCGAAAGTGGTATCAATACCTTTAGAGATTCCGACGGATTGTGGGAAGGCCACGATATTATGGAAGTTGCTTCTCCAATGGGCTGGCAAAAAAATAAGGAAAAAGTGCTGGATTTTTACAACAAACGCAGGGCACAATTGCTAACCGTTTTTCCAAATGAAGCCCACAAAGCCTTAGTGGAATTAGAAAATAAATATCAGGTTACCATTATTACCCAAAATGTTGACGATTTGCACGAGCGTGCCGGAAGTTCGCAGGTTTTGCATTTACACGGCGAATTATTAAAAGCGAGAAGCACAAGTAATCCCAATTTAATTTATGACTGGAAACAAGCATTATATATAGGAAATCTTTGTGAAGAAAAATCGCAACTTAGACCTCATATTATTTGGTTTGGGGAAAACGTACCTTTGTTTGACGAGGCGCTGGAAATAACCGCTGAAGCTGATATTTTAATAATCATCGGAACTTCTATGCAAGTATATCCCGCAGCGCATTTGGTTAATTGCACAAAACCTGAAATCCCGATTTATTTTATTGACCCAAAGCCTATTATTCAACAAAATCAGTATTCAAATTTAACCGTTTTGGCCGAAAAAGCTTCTGTTGGCGTTGTTCAGGTTGTTAAGCAATTAATTGGTTGATTGCTTTAAACAATGTCCCTTTTGAAACTTGGCTTCCCATTTCAATAAGTTCAAACAATTCTTGGTTGCGGTCCTTTATGTATTTTTTCTCGGCCTTAAAATATTCAAAATCTTCATCAAGAGGATTTTTTAAAAACCATTGAAAGTCTACTTCATTTAAAAAACTTTTATTTTCTTTATTTAATTTGATGTAAATTCTAATGACCAAATCCGATTCACATTTAAACAGGTTGATATGATTTTCTGAAATGTGTTCTAAATATTCCGTTTTTGTCAAGACATCTTCCCAAACCACATCGCTAAAAATATTCAATTCTTCTTCAGCCATAGAAGGTTTTTCCTCTTTTATTTTATTCCATTCTATTGCGTCAATTTGTTGTGTGGCCAAAAATTCAGCAAACTCCTTGTGTAAGGCTAAAAATTGTTCTTTTGTTAATTGTTGGTACTTCATAAATAATGGCATAAAAAAAACCGCCCTAATTGGGCGGTTCAAAGATATTAAATTTAAAGTTTAGAATGAATAACGCAATCCAAACTGCATTTGCCATCTTGACAATAAACTTGCATCATACACAAATGTGTCTTTTAAATCAGAATCAAAAGTATAAGTTGGTGTACCGGTTCCGTCAACAGAAACGCCAATTGGCTGCATTGCATTTGGTTGTTGCACCAATCCCCAATCTGAATTGATCATATTTCCAACATTTAAAATATCAATGCTAAATTGTATGGTATTGGTTTTTGAAACTTTTAATTCCTGTATAAATTTCATATCCCATTTTCCTCTCCAAGGAGCCAAAGCACCGTAACGTTCAACATAATCACCTCTTCTGTCGCTTAAATAATTATCTTGTTGAATAAATTGCTCAAAAGCAGCTGCCTGACCTGAACCAGAAAATTGCATTTGGTTTACTTCAGCTGAGGTTGGAACATAAATTAAATCATTGGACCTTGAGCCATCTCCATTAATATCGCCTCCATAAGTATAAGAAAATCTTCCACCTTGTGCATATTCAAAAAATGTTGAAAGTGTAGTTCCCCATTGATCATTGGCTCCATATTGCCAAGTTTTGGAAGCCACACCAATGAATCGATGTGTATCTCCATATTTAGAAAAGCCCAATACATCATTATTTGCGTTTCCAACAACAGGATTTCCAGCAAATGCATCACTCGTAATTTCTGCTTCAATAGAGTTGACATCTTTTGCATTTAAATAATTATAAGCCAACATTGCATATAGACCATTTGTAAATGTTTTTTGTGCTTTTAATGAAGCATTCCAAACCCTGCCTTTATCTGAGTTTGTAAAAACAAAAGGTCCTGCTCCTAATCCAAAACCTCCAATAGCGCCACCATAATCTGCTTGTCTATAAATAGGTCTGTTATCCACACCTTGTAATGTTCCTGATGGTGGTAATAAAGCCCAGTTCTGAACATGTGCTCCATCAATATCTTTAGTATATGATACATCAGCAGTAACGACAAGACCATCTTCAAATTGTTTATCTACACCTATATTAGTTCTCCATACTTTCGGGAATTTATAAGAAGGATCTACCGCTTCTAAGAAAAATACATCAGGTGCCGCAATCTGATTTCCCAACCAAACAAAAGGAAAACGACCAGTAAAAATTCCTGAGCCACCCCTAAATTGAAGTTTTTTGTCTCCATTAAAGTCATAATTAAAACCGACTCTTGGTGAGATTATCCAATCATTATTTGGCATTTGAGTATTGTCAATTAAAACAGTTTCTCCTGTATTTGGGTTCACATAAGGAATATTTGGCAATACAAATCCTCTATCTATAACCTCTTGTGCTTTTTTGGATGAATCAAAAAATAAGGGTTTATCAAAACGTAATCCATAGGTTAATTTAAAATCATCATTTACATTCCATTCGTCTTGTGCATAAAATGCCATTTGTCCAACATTTGTTTCTGCTAAAGCCCATCCTCCGGGTGTTCCATCCGGAACGGCATTATTAGCATCAAAAGTCGCTTGGGCATTGGCAATAGCACCCACATAATTATTTGCATCAAAATCATTAATATCTACACTCCCAAACAAATCAAATCCATAACTAGTTAGGTTAAATGAATTGTCAAATTGAAATTTTTCAAATGAAAAGCCAATAGTATAGTTATGGTTTCCTTTACTTATATTTAAGTTATTATTAAATTGAAATACTTTTTGATCCAATTTATTATGAACGGAAAAAGGTTCGTGGCCAACTATAATATAAGGTGATCCATTTTTAGTTATATTAATAGATGGGGCTGGTGCAGAAAATGGATTTCTAAAATCGTCAAAATGGGTATATCCAATTTGAAATTTATTTGTTACATTATCATCAAGTTTAGAATTTAATTCCGCCAAAAATGATTTCAATTTATTATTGATTTGGTATCCTGAATTTTCAAATTGTAAAACTTGTGAATTAGGACCTCTTAGCGCAATCGCTGTAGGATGAGCTGTTTTATCTTTAGAAGCATCTAAAAAATTATAAATAAGCGCCAACCTATTATTCTCATTGATATTCCAATCTAATTTTAAAATTCCTTTAGTACTATTTGACTCGTGCGTAAATCCTTCATAAGCCCCTGTATCATAACCTAAATTGGCCAAAGCGCTTTGCACTGCCAGCAAATCAGATTCCAAAACCCTTGATTCATTAATAGCGCCTGTACCTCTATTTGGTAGCCAAGTCTGCCCTAAATCTGTTCTTTCATCTTTTTCAAAATTGGCGAAAATAAATAATTTGTCTTTAATAATAGGAGCACCAACACTAAAACCATATTGGGTTTGTTCTAACTTTGGAACAAATATATTCTCACCTTTTACTTTACTGCCTGTAAAATCCTGATTTCTAAAAAATCCATAAACAGTTCCCGACACTTTATTTGTGCCACTTTTGGTAACGGCATTAACCGAAGCTCCAGTAAAACCGGACAAAGTTACATCGTATGGAGCAGTAGATACTGAAATTTGTTCAATGGCATCCAAAGAAACAGGTTGAGCATCTGTTTGCCCGCCTGGTGTGGCAGCATCCAATCCAAATGGATTGTTAAAAATAGAACCATCTAACGTGAAATTGTTGAATTGGTCGTTTCTTCCGCCAAATGAACCACCTGAAGCTGATGGATCTAAACGCGTAAAATCAGATGCAGATCTTGAAATGGTTGGCAATTTTGTCAATTCCCTTGCGCCAACATTGGTTTCAGCACCGGTTCTGCTGTTATTAAAAATTGTGCTTCTTCCACCTGTAATAACAACTTCACCAAGTTGCTCGCTCTCACTTTCCATCATTACATCCAATTCAAATGCAGTACCTAAAGTTAAATACACATCGGTATATTCAACAGTTTTATACCCAATATAACTAACGGTAATTGTGTAAGGTCCGCCAATACGCATGTTTTGCAATGAATACCTACCACTTTCCATAGTAATTGTACCGGAAACTGTACCTGTTGGCAAGTGTTTTGCAACCACGTTTGCGCCAAATAAACCTGCTGAAGTATCATCACTTACCACTCCTTGAATTTTTGAAGTTGTTACTTGTGAAAATACGCTAACGACTGAAAATACAGCAATTAGGAAAGTAATTAATAATTGTTTTTTCATATAATTAAAGTTAAGTTAATGTTTTAATTAGAATCAAAAATAAAATAAAAAAGCCCACTAAAAAGTGGGCTTCAAATAGTTTATTAACTAAAAATTGTTAATTACTTCGCTTCGGCAACTATTTCAATTGGCAATTCTACCACAACTGCTCTGTGCAATCTAATTGTAGCATTGTATTTTCCAATTCTTTTAATAGTTCCACCGTCAACTTTAATATATTTTTTATCAATCACCTGACCTGCAGCCGCTAAAGCATCTGCAACATCCTGGTTATTCACTGATCCAAATAATTTTGTGTTATCGGCAGTTTTAGCAGTAATTTTAATATCCAACGCTTTAATTGCATCTGCAATTTCTGTGGCATCTTTTATTAATTTTTCTTCTTTATAAGCACGTTGCTTTAAAGTTTCCGCCAACATTTTCTTTACTGAACTTGTTGCCAATACTGCAAATCCTTGAGGAATCAAATAGTTACGTCCAAAACCATTTTTTACAGTAATAAGATCATCTTTAAACCCTAGGTTTTCAACGTCTTGCTTTAATATAATTTCCATAATTCCTTGCTGTTTTTATTTTAACATATCCGCAACGTATGGCAATAAAGCTAAGTGACGCGCTCTTTTAATGGCGACAGACACTTTACGTTGGTATTTTAATGAAGTTCCTGTTAAACGACGCGGTAAAATTTTACCTTGTTCGTTTACTAAGTATAATAAGAAATCGGCATCTTTATAATCAATATATTTGATACCATTCTTTTTAAAACGACAGTATTTTTTTACTTGTTTTGTTTCAATATCTAACGGAGTCAGGTAACGAACATCACCTTGTTTTCCTCCTTTTGCTTGTTGTTCTATAGACATAACGCTTATTTTTTAATTGCTTTACTTCCGTCTCTTAATCTTCTCTTTTCAGCCCAGGCAACAGCGTGTTTATCTAACGCAACGGTTAAATAACGCATGATACTGTCATCTCTTCTAAATTCAAGTTCAAAAGGAGCAATGGTTTCTCCAGCAACTTTGTATTCGAATAAGTGATAAAATCCACTTTTTTTGTTTTGGATGGTGTACGCTAATTTTTTTAAGCCCCAGTCCTCTTTTGATATCATTTCGGCACCTTTAGAAACAAGATAGTCCTCAAACTTCTTTACTGTTTCCTTTACCTGAACATCAGATAAAACGGGATTCAAAATGAAAACAGTTTCGTAATGATTCATAATTAATAATTTAAGTTTTTACTTTTAAGGGTGCAAATATAGGCTTATTTCCTTAATTGGCAAGTGTAAATTTAATAAAAAAGCTTTAATAATTATCGACGTCAATATTGAATTTAATGGATTGAAATTCTTTTATGGCCTGAAACGCATTTTTTACCCTTTGAATTTGATTTTTGCTCACAACCAATGAGTTTTTTTGCGGTATTTTTATAATGATTGTTCTGATATAGTAAGTCCTGATTTTAGAAATTCCCGGTGTTGAAGGTCCTAAAATATCGTCTTTAAAAATGGATGTTAATGATTTTCCCAACCAAACCGCGCCTTCCTCTACCCTGTTAAAATCCTTGTGGCGCAAGGTGATCTTTATGATTCTATAAAAAGGCGGATAATGGTATTGCCAGCGTTCGTCCAATTGCTCTTTATACATTTCTTCAAAAGCGTTGGTTGATACCTGCTGTAATATTTTATGGTGCGGATTGTACGTTTGTATGGCGACCTTTCCTCTTTTACTGGCACGCCCTGCCCTGCCGGAAACCTGCACCATCAATTGATAACTTCTTTCGTGCGCCCTAAAATCAGGAAAATTCAACATATTGTCGGCGTTCATAATGCCCACCAACGACACATTTGCAAAATCCAATCCTTTTGAGAGCATTTGCGTGCCTACCAAAATATCAATTTCCTGCGCTTGAAATTGCCCTAATATTTTTTGATAGCCGAATTTTCCCCGCGTGGTGTCCAAATCCATTCTTCCCACTTTTGCATTTGGAAAAAGCTCCATCAATTCAATTTCAATCTGTTCGGTTCCAAAGCCTTTGGTATTCAATTTTTCGCTGCCGCAAGCTCCGCAATTATGAGGCATTGCCTGTCTGTGCCCGCAATAATGGCAACGCAATTCTTTTCTGAAATTATGGTACGTTAAACTCACATCACAATTAGGACACTGAGGTGAAACACCACAGGTTTCACATTCCACAATGGGCGCAAAACCCCTGCGATTTTGAAATAAAATAACCTGTTCTTTATGATCTAGCGCTTCTGTAATCATTTCAAGCAAACGGTCGGAAAAATGGCCGGTCATTCGCTTTTTTCTATGTTTTTCCTTTACGTCGACCAATTCAATTTCAGGCAGTAAAACATCACCAAATCTGCGATTTAATTCAACCAAACCATATTTTCCCTGTTGCGCGTTATAAAAAGTCTCTATGCTAGGTGTTGCAGAGCCCAAAATGACTTTGGCTTTGTGTTGGTTCGCCAATACGATGGCAGCATCACGTGCGTGATATCTTGGTGCCGGATCATATTGTTTAAAAGACGGCTCGTGTTCTTCATCGACAATAATGAGCCCTAAATTGGAAAATGGCAAAAACATAGAAGAACGGGCGCCTAAAATTAATTGTGCTTTTGGCTTGTTTTCCAACACATTGTTCCATACTTCTACCCTTTCATTCATCGAATATTTTGAATGAAAAACCGACAAATATTCTCCGAAATAAAGTTGCAGCCTGTCTATTAATTGTGTGGTAAGCGCAATTTCCGGAAGCAAATAAAGCACTTGCTTTCCTTCTTCAATCAGTTGTTTAATTAATTTAACGTAAATCTCTGTTTTACCGCTGCTTGTGATTCCTTTTAAAAGTACTGTTTGCTTTGTTTTGAAGTGTTCCTTTATGGCTAAAAAAGCTTCTTCCTGATGCGATGTCAGTTCTTTTATCTTACCCGATTTTCCCTCGAAATTAATTCGGTCCTGTTGAATGAAATAGACTTCAAAAATGCCTTTATCGATCAACGATTTTATAACTGCTGCAGCACTGTTTGAATCCTCCTGAAGCTGGCTTTGTTTTATCGGTTTTTTTGATGTCTGTAATTGAAAATAGGTTAAAATGAGTTCGCGTTGTTTTTTTGCCCTGCTTAAGGCATCGAGCAATTCAGCGAGTTTTTGGTCTGAATTCCAAGTTTCTGTTAATCGTATATATTTTTCTAATTTAGGTTTGTATTGCTCGTAAATTTGCTCTTTAACTACAATCGCGTTTTTATCGATTAACGACTTAATAATTGGAAACACCGTTTTCTTCCCAAGAATATCAACTATTTGCTGAATAGAAAGTTGTGACTGGTGCTGCAGCGCTTCAAAAACTAAAAATTCTTCGTTTGAAAGTGCATCTTCTTGTATAAAATCCCTAACCAACTGTATTTCTGTTTCGCTTTCCAACAAAAATGCCGAAGGCAGCGCAGCTCTGTAAACTTCACCCAAAGAGCACATATAATAATTGGAAATCCATTCCCAATGGGTAATTTGTATGTTGTTTACGACAGGAATTTCATCTAAAATTTGATAAATTTCTTTTGCATCATAACCAATTGGCGGTGTTTGGTGAATTTTATAAACCAATGCGGTGTATATTTTTGATTTTCCAAATTCCACCGCAACCCGCATCCCTTTTTTCAAGAATGTAGCTTCAGCCTCAGTTATTTTATAGGTAAATAACTTTTGTAAAGGAATGGGTAAAATAACATCAATAAAATTGCTCAACGCTTTTGGCTTTAAAAAAGTAAAATTATTTAAAATCAATTTAATAATCGGCCTTTGTGAATAATTAATTTTTATAAACCAGAAAAATGAAACAAGTAATATTTGTTACATATATAAATGATTGAAGCAGTTACTTTTACCACAAAATTTAAAAAAAATACCTGAAAATATTAGTAACGGATAATTTCATTTTTTTAATTTTTAAATAGGTAATATGTCCAATTTTATTGGACATATTTTTTTTGGCACGTTGTTTGTATTTGTGAAAAGGAATGCTGCTAACCGGCAAATTTAGTTTAACCTTAAATATATTATTATGAAAACAAAATTAATACTTATGGCAATGTTTTTATTTGTTGGGTTTGGCATGCAGGCTTCAACTTTTAAAGCAGATAATTTTTCAAAAAATTATTACAATAACGATTATGGAGATTCCTTCACATTCGTTGAACGTGATGTAACATTTGCTGTTTTTCAAAATGGCGAGTTTGATTTTTACATCAACCAAAGAAACCAAAGAGGTGGTTTGGATGTTAATTATCAAGGCAATGGCGTTAACATTAGCTTTAACTCCGGTTATGATTATGGCCCTTATGTTCAATATGATGATTATGGTGCTATTATTCAGGTAGAAGATATTCCTATTTACTATGACTATTATGGCCGTGTAAGCAGAATTGGAAATACCCATATTTCTTATGATTCCGGCAGATTGGTTCGCGTTGGCGGATTGCACGTGTACTATGACAGACAAGGTTATTATAGCCATTATTCAGGATACATTAACAATTACAACCGTGGCTATGTGTTTCACCCATATCACAATTATTTTGCAAGACCGTTATTTGATTTTAGAATTGTAAGTTACAATCCTTATAGAAGTCATTATCATCCAACACGTTACACCTATTATAGTGACCATTCAAGAAATACATATTACGACAAACATTATAAGAGAAATGGGCAAGACACCAGACGTGTAGCTGCCAAAAGTGTTCCTAACAGGTATGATGATAATCATAATGACAGGTCAAAAAATATAGATAACAGAAGAAATTCTAATGACAGACAAGGTCAGAATGATCGTAATAATAACACTGTAAACAATACTGACAGAAGATCAAATACCGTTCAAAGACCGGCGTCTAACGAAAGAACAAGTCAGGCCGGTAACAATACGGAACGCAGATCAAATACCGCTCAAAGACCGGCATCTAACGAAAGAACAAGTCAGGCCGGTAACAATACGGAACGCAGATCAAATACCGTTCAAAGACCGACCTCTAACGAAAGAACAAGTCAGGCCGGTAACAATACGGAACGCAGATCAAATACCGTTCAAAGACCAAGTCAGAATGAACGCAGTGCGAATACCGGAAGAATGGCTGAAAATCGTACTCCTGAAAGAACAGCGAAAGCACCTGAAAGAGCGCAACAAAAAAACAATTCAGGAAACGCTCAAAGAAGTCAGGCTGGTAGCAGAGAATCTAAAGGAAATTCTGGTAAAAATGAAAATTCAAGAGGAAATTCTTCAAGAAGAAATTAAGAAAAATTAATTGAATAAATAACGAAAAGCGTCGCAATTATGCGACGCTTTTTTTTGTTTTTTCCTAAAAAAATTAAAAGAAAATCATCCTTAAGATTCTTCTTCTTCAATTGGTCTTTTATGTGTTTTTTTGCTTCCTTCATACATATCGTAACGGACAAATAAACAATCCAAATCCCCGTTTTTCATCGGAATTCTTCTCGAAGTTCTCAAACCAACGTGTTTTATGGCATCCATATTTGAGGTGATAAACCAAACGGTAGAATCTGAATAGCCGCTTTTTAAAGTGTCGCCAATTTTTTTGTAAAATTCTTGCATATCAATATCCAAACGCTCGCCATAAGGCGGGTTGAATAAAATAACGGTGCGTCCAAACACTTCTTTTACCGAGTTAAAGAAATTTATATGATGCACACCAATAAATTCGCTTAAATTGGCATTTGCCACGTTTTCCTTTGCTTTCACCACTGCCGATGGCGCTTTGTCAAATCCCATAATTTTAAAATGGGAATTGTGTATTTTTTTTATCAACGAATCCTGGATGGTAAAAAACAGTTCTTCATCATAATCTGACCATTTTTCAAATCCGAATTCATTTCTGTTGATATTTGCGGGAATGTTGTTGGCAATCATCGCAGCTTCAATCAAAATAGTTCCGGAACCGCACATCGGATCAATAAAATTACAATCACCGGTATATCCCGAAAGCAACACCAAACCGGCCGCCAAAACTTCATTGATGGGCGCAATATTCGTGGCACTTCTGTAGCCTCGTTTGTGCAAAGAATCGCCCGAGCTGTCTAATGAAATTGAACAGTAATTGTTATGGATATGAACGTGAATCTTTAAATCCTGGTGTTTAGTATCAACACTTGGCCGTTCATTGTATTTATTTCTGAAATAATCTGCAATGGCATCCTTTGATTTTAAAGTAATGTAATGCGAATTTGTGGTAAAACCTTGAGAATTCACCACAGCACCAATTGAAAAAGTACTGGAAACACCCATATATTTTTCCCACTGGATTTGTTGAATTTTTTTGTACAAATCATCTTCATCCGCAACCTTAAAAGTTTTAATGGGTTTTAAAATTCTAATCGCCGTACGCAAAGCCATATTTGCTTTGTACATAAAACCTTTGTCGCCTAAAAAAGTAACGCTTCTTACGCCTGTTTCCACATCTTGCGCCCCTAAATTTTTAAGTTCCGTTGCCAATACTTCCTCCAGCCCAAACATTGTGGTGGCAACCATTTTAAAATTTCGTTCCATATTCTTTTATTATTTTGCAAAAGTACTGAAATATTAAGTTAAAAGTTAAATGTTAAAAAGTTAAAAGTTTTTTGCCAAATAATAAAACAACTCGTTCCCTAATCATTTTACCAAACAAATCCTTATTTTTGCGGTCATTTCAATATTATGACTAAAAACAAAGATTGGTTTGCTTCCTGGTTTGACACAAGTTATTACCATATTTTATATAAACACAGAGATTATTCTGAAGGTCAAGCCTTTTTGAAAAATTTAATTGCCTTTTTAAAATTAGAAAAAAGCGATTTAATACTGGATTTGGCCTGCGGAAAAGGGCGACATTCCATCTATTTAAATTCGCTTGGATTTCAGGTGATTGGTGCCGATTTATCTAAAAACAGCATTAAATATGCCAAACAATTTGAAACCGAAACGTTGAAATTTGTGGAACACGATATGCGAAATCCATTTAAAAATAAGTTCGATGTCATTTTAAATTTGTTCACCAGTTTTGGTTTTTTTGAAGACGATGCGGAAGATATTGCCATTTTGCAAAATATTAAAGACGGTTTAAATCCAAATGGAATGGCTGTTATTGACTTTATGAATTCAAAAAAAGTGATTTCTGAGCTTGTTGCTGAAGAAGTGCTGACCATTGATGATATTGCCTTTAAAATGAATCGTTATGCAAAAAACGGATTTATTATTAAAGAAATCAATTTTGATGCGAACGGGGAACATCATACTTATTTTGAAAAAGTAAAAAGTATAGATTTGGCTAAAATAAATTCCTATGTAAATTCTGTCGGTTTTAAAATTAAACATACTTTTGGTAATTATCAGCTAGAAAAATTTGATGAAGAAACTTCCGACCGTTTAATTTTGGTTTTAGAATGAGTTATATTGCACTTATCGCCTCCGTATTGGTTGGTATTGTTATCGTTTTCGGATTAAAGCCAAGTTTTAAGACGGTACAATTATTATTGGCGTTTAGTGGCGCATACTTATTGTCGGTCACCATTTTGCATTTACTTCCTGAAGTTTATGCAGTTAAAAGCACAAACATTGGCTTTTTTATTCTGTTGGGATTGTTGCTGCAACTTGTATTGGATTTTTTCTCTAAAGGAGCTGAACACGGCCATATTCACGTAGAAAAAGACATTGTTTTTCCGTGGGCATTATTCATCAGTTTAAATATTCACGCATTTTTGGAAGGTATTCCTTTGGCTCATAACCAAAATCACGAATACTTATTGTGGGCAATTGTGATTCACAATGTCCCCATTTCAATTATTTTGGGAACCTTTTTCGTGAGCTCAAAAATTTCCAAAAAGAATTCGGTGCTGTTTCTATTGCTTTTTTCTTTAATGACGCCTTTAGGCAGTTTGGCCGGGGAATATGTGCAAATTTTAACGCATTATAAAACGGAGATTACCGCAATTATTATCGGTGTATTTTTACATATCTCAACCATTATTTTGTTTGAAACCTCAAAAGACCACAAGTTTAATCTATTAAAATTTGTTGCGATATTGGTCGGTATGTTGGTGGCTTATTTGGCTTAAATTTTAATTAGCCACCTGGCTCATAAATTTTATCCGCATCAATCGTAACTCTTCCTCATCATAGTCTCCATCAAATTCATCTAAGGCATCTTGTATTCTGTCGCTTTTAGATTCCATATAGTAATTAAAAATTTCTTCTTGCTGATCTTCATCCAATAAATCATCAATATGATAATTGATATTTAATTTGGTGCCGCTGTAAACAATCCCTTGCATTTCTTCGATTAATTCATTAAAAGTTAACCCTTTGGATTTTGCGATATCTTCAAGCGGAATTTTCCTGTCCGTATTTTGAATGATATAAAGTTTTAACCCTGAATTTACGCCGGTGCCTTTCACCACAAAATCATCCGGACGAAGAATGTCATTTTCTTCCACATATTTGGCAATCAATTCAATAAAAGGCTTCCCGTATTTGTTTGCTTTTCCTTCACCAATACCATAAATGTTTTTCAATTCATCCATCGTCATCGGATATTTCAACGCCATATCTTCCAATGATGGTTCCAGCAATACGGCATAAGGAGGCACGCCATTTTTCTTGGCAACAGATTTTTGCAATTCTTTTAGCATTTTAAGCAACACTTCATCTGCAGAAGCTCCGCTGCCGTTAACATTTGCTAAAATTGAGGCATCAGTGCTATCATCATAAATATGGTCTTCTGTCATCATAAAAGAGGACGGATTTTTAATAAAATCAGTTCCTTTATCCGTAATTTTTATAACGCCATATTGCTCAATCTCTTTGTTGATAAAACGCGCTACCAATGCTTGCCTTATCAAAGCCATCCAATATTTTCCGTCGTTTTCCTTTCCGCAGCCAAAAAATGGTTGTTCGTCCGTTTTATGCGATTTCAACTGGGCATTTACTTTCCCTGTTAAGGTATTTACCAATTCTTTTGCTTTGTATTTTTGATAGGTTTTTACAACGACCTCCAATAACATTTTTAATTCATTTTCGGCTTCGTGTTTTTTCTTCGGATTGATGGCATTGTCATCCATCAAGGCACCCAAACCATTAACTTCGTCAAAATCTTCCCCAAAATAATGCAATAAATATTTTCTTCTCGACATAGAAGTTTCTGCATAACCAACCACTTCTTGCAGCAAAGCGTTTCCAATTTCCTGCTCAGCTACCGGTTTTCCCGATAAAAATTTCTCCAGTTTTTCAATATCTTTGTAAGAATAGTAAGCCAAACAAAATCCTTCACCTCCGTCGCGCCCTGCCCTTCCGGTTTCCTGATAATAGCTTTCCAAACTTTTGGGAATGTCGTGATGAATCACAAAACGCACATCAGGTTTGTCGATTCCCATTCCAAAAGCGATGGTAGCCACCACCACATCCACATCTTCCATCAAAAACATATCCTGATGTTTCGACCTGGTTTTTCCGTCCAATCCGGCGTGATAAGGAACAGCTTTTATGCCATTTACCTGCAATACTTGCGCTATTTCTTCAACTTTTTTACGACTTAAACAATAAATAATCCCCGATTTTCCCTGAAATTGGCGTACAAACCGAATAATATCAGAATTTATGTTTTTTGTTTTTGGACGAACTTCATAAAATAAATTCGGACGGTTAAAAGAAGCTTTAAAAGTGTTGGCATTTGACATCCCCAGTGTTTTTATGATATCTTCCTGCACTTTTTGGGTAGCGGTTGCTGTCAGGCCAATTAAAGGAACATTGTCTATTTTTTGAATAATATTCCGAAGATTTCTATATTCCGGCCTAAAATCGTGTCCCCATTCTGAAATACAATGTGCTTCATCAATGGCAACAAATGATATATTTTGATTTTTTAAAAAGTCGATGTACTCTTCTTTAATGAGTGATTCCGGAGCAACATACAATAGTTTTGTTATTCCTTTTTCAATGTCATTTTTAACTTGGGTAACCTCAGTCTTGTTTAAAGAAGAATTAAGTACGTGGGCAATTCCGTGTTCTGCGGAAATGCCACGAATGGCGTCAACCTGATTTTTCATCAATGCAATTAATGGAGAAACAACAATGGCTGTACCTTCTTTAACCAATGCGGGAAGCTGGTAACATAACGATTTTCCGCCACCGGTTGGCATAATCACAAAAGTGTCATTTCCTTCAATAATGCTTTTTATTACTCCTTCTTGTAGTCCTTTGAATTTAGAAAATCCAAAATATTTTTTCAAAGCCTCGTGCAAATCAATCTCTTTTCTATTCATTATCACTTCTAAATTATTAATACGAATTTAAATTGGCAGCTAAAATAATATGTTAGTTGCCCATATAAAAATTTTCACAAAATTTGACTTTTACTTTTTTATTAGCAGTTTATTCAATTTC
>Ga0209643_1001136_pt1 | contig 28407 bp, 28 predicted proteins | sample AutmiccBRH37_all_FD_187383 | JGI IMG/M metagenome (GOLD analysis project Ga0209643, IMG submission 187383) | Deep subsurface microbial communities from Mt. Terri, Switzerland - Autotrophic microbial communities BRH/37_all (SPAdes) (version 2) | ecosystem: Environmental > Aquatic > Deep... | reverse complement strand
ATGAGTCCACGGGAAGCTATTATCTGGGGTAAAAATAATTTAAAACCTTATTGTCCACCTGGGAAAAAGACAAAATATACAGATACTAATTATCATCTTTTAGGATTAATCATTGAAAATATTACAGGTAAGCCATTCCATGAAGTATTGAAGGATTATATTTTTGTTCCTCTTGGAATGGAGAACTCATCTATGCTTCACTATTCTGATCCCATAAAAGAATATTCATATCCAATTGCACATTTTAGTATTGATGGGACAATAGGGAATGATTTAAAAAACTATGCTGGACTTGACTATGCTGGTGGTGGAGTTGTAGCTACTAATGAGGATTTACTTAAATTTATGAAGGCTTTAGTGGCAGGTCAAATAGTCTCAAAAGATACTTTAGAAAAAATGAAGAATGATTCAAATAAATTATATTTTGGAATAGATTATGGTTATGGTATTTGGCAGTTTAGAACTATTCCAGTTTTGATGCCCCAAAAATATAATTGCTGGGGATGTGTTGGGGCAACAGGGGCATTTATGTTTTACCATCCAGGATTGGATGCTTATTTGATTGGAAATTTTAATGATGTTTCTTATAAAAGTAAAGGTCTTAGGTTTATGTTAGAAGTAATTAAAAAATTATTAAAAGTAGCAAATTAATGAAAATAGTTGGGGTTGTATACTTCACATAACAAAAAGTTTACGGTTCCGCTCCTGCCGTCGCTGCACCCAAATTCATGAATCTAAGATAAGAGCTATCTAAGATTCATGAACTTCGTAAACTCAAATACGTTAGATGACACGTAATGCAGATTGATTTATGTAAGAAGTACTATTCTTATATTGGGTGTTGGTAGAATATTGTGAAGTATACATAAGTTTAAATAATGTATAGAAAATGGAGAGTTGTAATGGGTAAGGATATTATATTTAAAATAGATGAATATGTTTTTAGTTATAGAGTTGCAGGATTATTAGTGCATAATGGGAGGGTTTTGTTGCAAAGACCAAAAGATGATACAGCCTACGCAATTCCAGGTGGTCATGTTGCCCTCGGTGAGACAAATGAAGAAACTTTAGTACGTGAATTTAAAGAAGAAATCAATGCAAACATAAAAGTGGATAATTTGAAATGGGTAGGAGAAATATTCTTTCCATGGGGAGATAAACCTTGCCATCAAATATGCCTATTTTATAATGTGTTATTAACCGAGGACAGTAATATACCACTTTCTGGAACATTTTGGGGAAATGAACAGTTAGAAGACAAATCGTTCAAATTAGAATTTTCCTGGATTGATGTTAAGAATATAGAAACTATAGAGTTATACCCTGTAGAAGCAAAGAAATATCTTGCAGAAGGATTAAATCAAGTAGAGCATTTTGTTTATAAAGAATATTGAAATGTATTGTAAAGCTACCATTAGTAATTAATTTGCATTCTTTATATAAGGTGCAAACTCCTATGCGGAGTTTGTTAGATATTAAAACCCAAGGGAGACAATATTCACAATAATCGACGCATTTCAGGTCCCGGGTACCGGAAACGGTATAAAAAGGTTATTGGGCAAGGCGTTGAGGGGCATTACCCATCGTCTAACAATGCCCTCACGCTTCGGCACGGAGGGCAGGAGCAAGTAGCTTGCGTGCCTCGGGTTGCCGGATGCATTTGCTTAGGAGCGGGAGCAGGGCAACCACACCCCTTCACCGGGAGCTAAGCTCCGCCAAGTGGAAGGGCTCTGAGGTCCGGTTCAGTGGTGCCGTGAGTGCAGAGACGATATATGATATTCCCTGCTAAGCCGGCGCGTCCTGCGCCGGGTGGCGGGAAGGGCGTTGGAGTAAAGCAATTACGCAAATTAATAATAGGGAATTAAGAGAAAGCAATATATAGAAGTTAAGCAACATTCTGAAAAGGGGGATATAGAAATGTCTCGTGCGGTTACTGCAGATCATGTAATGTTTAATGAATGTATTCCAGTTTTTCGATCAGAAAAAATGGAGGTTAAAACTGAATCAAATGATAGATATGGTTATTTGTTATTGGATTTTTCTCTAGAGCAATCAATTGATTTTTCTCATTTCAGCATTAAACCTACTATTGAAGTAACTTTACCAGGAGCATATTCAGCATTTATAGCTCAAGTAGTTTTACCTAATTGGTTCGAAGAGTTTGACAGTAATACACACTTATTTACAATAGCTCTTAGTGCAATTATTTCATTTGTATCTGGAAGACCAATAAAAGCACCTCGAGACGGTTATATGAGGTGGAGACAGCTAGATAATTGTGCTTTAAATACTTTAGCAATACAGCATCCTGTTCTAACAGCAGGTCCTGGGCTCATGACTCACGTCTGTCCCAAGAAACTTTTGAAAAGATAAAATCTCAATTACAAGAAACAATACAACTTCTTTTTGATCTTCCATATAATCTTTATGTTGAATTAATGCAGTCAATTCGCATGATTCATTTAGCTCATTTGAACAAAAGAGGAGATTTTGCTTTGGGTTATTATTTGTTGATTTCTGCAATTGAGCCTGTTGCAACATCTGCTATTAAAAGAAAAGCTGTTGCACCAAAACATGAATTGCTAGACCAGTGGAAAGAGTTTGCAAAAACAAATACTGATTTAAAGGACTTGTTTGATGCATACCAACAAGCAGAAAGCAACAACAAATATATAGGAAAACGTTTTGTTGAGTTTGTGATGAAATACTGTCCTCCAAATAATTGGTATGAATTAGAGCATCCTGAAGAGAATTCTATATCATATACATCAGAAATTTCAGGTGATTTGCATGATTGGAGTTGGGTTACTAAAAAACAATGGTATGAAATTTATCCTTAAGATCTTACGGAAGAAGAAATAAGGGAGTTACTTACTGATTGCTATAATCATAGGTCTAGATTTACTCATGAAGGTAAAAATCCTCCACATAAAACACCTGACAGTCACAATAGATTTTTCGATAAAGAAACAATAGTGGATTATGATGAAAAAACTGAAGAATTTAAAGGAATATATGAAATAGTATTGCCTAATTATCAGCTGATTTCCTTTATTGCTAAGAACTCAATTGTAAATTACTTCAAAGAGAAATTAGGAAGATAAGAGGAAACAAACGGATTATAATAATTACAGATACAGATTTCGATTATAAGCAAGCATTTATGGCTCGGACGTCCTGTCCTCGTCTGGCTTCGCGGGGCAGGGAACATCACATATCAACGTATCTGAGTAAAGAGCGTGATTACGGGTCATCCTGCTCATATCGATTTATCGGGTACAAGTGCCGCCAAAGGAGAAAGGCTTCGAGGGTCCGATTCATCGACATCTCAGATACAAACGTTAGCTGAAATAAAACGGAAGGGACGCGCCATCCGTGGCGCGGAATATATGGGATATGCTTTGAAGCGATTTCACACTTGGACGAAAAGGCGAAGCTGTTTATAAAGTGAAATAAATTTGAAAATTACCAATTGATTTATCCGCAATATTAAGTATATTATTTATAGAATTTTGTTGGGGTAAAGTTTATGAATTATATAAAAGCTATGACGGAAAAAGCAAGAAAGGAAGCAGCTTATGATTACCATTTATGATTGGTTTGGCTATGAATTGCCGGTAAAGGAACGTTATCAGTTAATAAAAGAAGCCGGATTTGATGGCGTTTTATTATGGTGGAGTGAATATTTGGATCGTAATGATTACCGCAACGGACCACAAATTGTGCGAGAAGCGGGGCTTTTTATAGAAAATATCCACACGCCATTCCAAGTTCAAAACAACCTCTGGCTTGACAATTTGGACGGTGAAGCCTCAACCGATTGCTATTTGCAATGTGTTGCGGATTGCGCCGAATTTGAGATTCCGACAATGGTGGTACACCTGCCCGATGAAGACAATCCATATAACGCATTGGGACTGGATAGAATCAAGAGAATCGCTGAAAAAGCTGAACAGCTTGGCGTTAATGTTGCGTTGGAGAATTTATGGAACCTTGCCAATTTATCGTATGTACTGGAACAAGTAGATTCCCTGCGTATCGGATTCTGTTATGACTGCGCACATCACAACCGCTACTATCCGGGCAATGATTTATTATCCATGTACGGTTCCCGGTTGATGGCACTACATCTACATGATAATTACGGAAATGCCACACACCGGTTACCTTTTGACGGCACGATAGATTGGTCTACAACCATGAAAAAAATTGCGGAAACGGATTATTCAGGCGCGACTGCAATAGAGGTCATGAATTGGGGTTATAAGGATTTATCGGCAGAGGAATTTTTACAAGAATCGTTTGAGCGAGCAAAAAGGCTGGAAGCATTAAAACTCTATAATCCATGAAAACAGAAATAATCCGCAACAAACTTTGATATATGCAGGATACCGTAATTAGCAGCATCTTCGCCTTATGAATAGAAAATTATCCGAGCACGGGCACACAAAAACGGACGAGAACACGAAAGTTCATCGCCTGTGGTAGGATAATTTCATAGTACGAAACTGCGGATGGTTTTCGCTGCGCTATGGGGAAAGCAAGTTATCTTATCCTTTTTGAAAATCAGAAAATACATGATTAGCGCTGAAAAAAACAAGACTTATCTGTTCAAAAAGCCATTCATACGGTAAAATAGGTACAGCAAACAAAGCTTCCCCGTGAGCGAGCTTTTAAAAAGGTTGTTTGTTTTTTAAGCGGCAGGAGGCGAAAGTCCGGTTCGTAGCAGACCGGTATATCCGCAAGACTGGCAGGTTTGAGGATTTCTGCCGAGGATTTTGAAAAGCAGTTTTTCTGTGGTCAGCTTCTCTTTTGGAAGAAGAGAAGTGCCCGTAAGCTTTTTGCAAAGAGGGAGTTTTGCTTGCTTACCACGACTTGACAAAAACCCATAATGCCGAATTTTCATAAAACCATGGGGCAACACGTGCATCAAAAACCGACGGATAAATTCTTCAGCCGAAATGCTCATCTCTTTCCAGCGGTTAGAATCCTTGTAGTCCCGCCATTTAAATGTTACCTGTCCATTTTCAAAATTCAGTAACCGGTTGTTGGAAATAGCTACGCGATGGGTGTAACGTCCCAGGTATTCCACTACGCAGGCAGCGGTTTTAAAAGGCGGCTTGCAGTAGACAACCCATTCCTTGTTGTAGCAGTCGTTCAAAAGAGAATGGTCAATATCTGGCTTTTGCAATTTAAGCAAGGCTAAAAACTTACCTCTGAATTTACGGGACAGAGCTTTTACCGGCAGGAAGAACTTCTTTTTGGAATCTACCCATTTACCGAGCGTGTTCAAGCCACCAGCAGGAACAATGCAGTGGATATGAGGATGGAAGGAAAGATTTTGCCCCCATGTATGCAGTACGGCAGTCAAGCCAATTGTTGCGCCGAGATATTTATGGTCGGAGGCAAGCTCGCGGATGGTTTCGGCAACACAGCGAAACATGAGATTGTACATGTCTTTCTGGTTGCTGTAAATGACGGCATTCAGTTCCCCGATCACGTAAGTTGTCGATCACAGAGAAGAACATAACGATTTCGGCTTTGGACATGATGACAGGCAATTCCCTGTGAATACGCCGGCACGGAATCATTTGATAGTTTAAATTTTTCTCCAGTACAGCTCCAAATACGAATCGGAAAGCACTATTGTAGATGTTGACGGTACCGGAGCTTCTACCGATTTCCAAAAGGTGAAGTAGAAATTCCCGAATTTCCGGCTCCGCCATTTCGCACAAGAGGCGATTGTCATAGTAGTCCAACAGTACACGGATGCTTTTGAGATATTCTGCTTCCGTATCGGCGGATAGTCCTCGCAGTCGAACCTCTTCTTTGACTTTTTGGATGACTTCGTCGTTGGTCATGGTGATTCTCCTTTAAAATGTGATTTGCCTTATGGCATAACTCAATTTTAAAGGATTTCAAAAAGAAAAACTGCCCTGTTTGAGCAGTTTAAATAAAGCACTTAGGCTGCCGAATAGGGCCACTGCGTAGCAGTTTAGTGCTATTTATATTTTGTGGGGTTAAATTATGAAAAGAGTGCTACTAATAATTATTGCTGTTGCTATCCTCTGTGTAGGATGTGGTAAAAAGGAAAGCCAATCAAATATAGAGAATGTAATACAAGATACAACCCCTAAAAACGAAACTAAAACTTCTCTTTCTCCCACTGGTAAATATCTTGCTGAAGCATACGGCACAATTACTACTATTACAGCAGGGGGACTTTATCCCTATGAGGGTATTCGTGTGTTGGACGCAGATAATGATGAAGTTCTTTGGAAAATGGAACCTGGATATTATACCGTAGATTTTACGTGGTCGCCTGATGGTCGCTATGTAGGAATTTACTATGAAGTACGAGTTTATGGAGAAAGCATTGTTTTTGATACAAAGGATAAAAAATTAATATCATTGCCCAAACTAGTTGATATTGCTCCTCACTACAGCGAAAGTGTGAAGCCGCAAGAAAATCGACCTGACCCATATTTCAGTATAGCTGGATGGAAGAATGTAGAAACGGTAATTGTAGATTTTCGTTGGAGTAAGGAAGATGGCGAATATTTCAATGGTCAATATACTTTTAATATGAAAACACATACTGTGTCTTATAAATAGTAGTGCAAATTCCTACGCGGAGTTTATGAGATATTTAAACTCGAGAGAGACAATATTTACATAATCGACACATGACAGGTCCCGGCTACCGGAAGCGATATAAAGATTATTGAGTAAAGCGTTGCGGGGCATTATCCATCAGCTAACAAAGCGCTCACACTGCGGCACGGCGGGCAGATGCAAGGAGCATGCGTGCCTTGGGTTGCAGAAGCCATTGCTCTGGAGAAGGAGCAGCAACCACACCCCTTCACCGGGTGCGAGCACCATTAGGGAGTAGTGCTCTTGGGTCCGGTTCAGGGACGTCGTGAGTGCGGAGACGTTAGCTGACAGACCGAGCAATTGGCGCGACATCGTGTCGCGTATTTTGGGGAAAGGCTTTATAAGTATATTGTTGTGAATGGTTAGGCGTCAAAATAAACAATTAGGAACTATGGGGGATTCAAATGAGTGCGTTCGTAACAGTTATACCGATAATTTTTATAAGATATGCTTTATTAAACATACTCAACAAAGAAGCTCTCACACGTGCAGCATTCTTTGCGCCGTTAGTAGGGAGGGAAAGAATAGCATATTGGTTATATCAAGTCACAACACTGTTCATTTTGGTGGATTTGATATTACTAAAAATCAGAATTGATTCAGATTGGTTTTACATAGGTGTAGTAATATACGGTTTTGGGCTTGTTTTATATGCTATATCGATGGCAGATTACGCGAGACCTAAAACAAATGGAATAAATGTAAATGGCTTATATCGAATATCCCGTAATCCTATGTACATTGCATATTTCATTTGTTTGTTTGGATGTGTACTTATATCAAACTCATGGACGTTATTTACATTACTGATAATTTTTCAAATATCTTCTCATTGGATTATCCTATCGGAAGAGAGATGGTGTATCAAAAAATTTGGAGAAGAATATATGAGATATATGAATAAGGTTAGACGTTATATTTAAGGCCGCGGCATCCTTGCCGCTCTTGGCTTCGAAGGCCATCCGATAACACAGCACTCACGTGGGTATAGCCTATAGAGTGCGATAAGTGAAACAAAAGGCTTTCTTATAAATCTTCAATTTACATCCCTTCACCGGGAGCTGAGCTCCGCCAGGGGGAAGGGCTCAGGAGTTCGGTTCAGTGGTGTCGTGAGTGCGAAACCGTTAGGCGCAATTTAGCCAGATATTCTGGATGTCCTTGTCTGGTTTGACAAGATATATAAGTAATGAGGGGGAATACATATGAAGGTAGTGGGGTTAAGCTTTAGCTCCCGAATAAATGGTAATTGTTATAATTGTGTTGATTATTGCCTTAAAAGAATTAAAAGCAGGGGATATGATGTTGAAGTTATTAACTTTTTTGATTATGAAGTTAATCCGTGTGGATTGTGTGATTATCAATGCTTTCATACAGAGAAGTGTATAAAAACTGATGATGCAAAAGAATTGTTTGAGAAATTAACAAATGCTGATATCATAATATATGCTATTCCAACATTTGGAGGCCATTTAGCATCATCATTCTTTATTTTATCAGAGAGAGAAAATGGTATCTTTAGAAGCAGACTAGATTATTATGTAGATTATCTAAGGAAGATTAATTTGATTGTGATAGGTAATCTATCATCCGGTGCAGATATGGCACTTCATGAAGCGTTTTATGGTTTTACTAATAAAGATTTTTATCCGGAAAGTATACTGTTATCAGCAAAAGAATATGGAAGACGATCTATTAATGGTGATTTGATTGAAGATGAATTGGTCAGAAATAAGCTAGAAAAGTATGCTGACAAGATTATTGATAAATATTAGTTGTTAACATCTATGTTAACTGCTGAAGATAGGGCTGCCAAACTGCGCCTAACAAAGCCCTCACGCTGTGGCACGGCGGGAAAGGGTAGAAAGCGTGCGTGCCTTGGGTTGCCGGCTGCATTTTCTTCGGAGCTAGGTCAGGGCAACCACACCCCTTCACCGGGAGTGAAGCTCCACCAGGAGGAAGGTTTTTGGGGTCTGGTTCAGTGACGTCGCAAGTGCGCGACCGTTACACGACAGACCGAGCGATTGGCGCGCCGTCCTGGCGCGATTTATGAATGGGTTAGGTTTTGCAGAATATTGATTCACATTAGTAGAAAAAGGTGAAGTAAATTGAGATAAGAATTGTATCATAACTTTTTTCAAGAAGTACTTGATATTTCCACCTTTATGTTATATATTTATAACATAATATTATAAATATATAACATAAAGGTGGATTGTGAAATGAAAAATAAATTGGGCTACTTTGGTTTTATGGGGCTTATAGGATTGTTAGGCTTAATAACAGATAATCCAGGATTTTATGGGTTTTTCGGTTTTTTTGCCTATTTCGGATTTTTCAATGTAATACCTGATGAACTATTTAAGTTAAATGTTCAAAAGGCTGCAACTCCTGCTTTTTTTGTTGGAACTGCTGTCACAGCATTAACACTTGTTTGCACAGCTTTTATTAAAGAGATCTCAATATTTGTTATAGGACTTGCTATTAATTTTGCTGCTTCTATTATCGTATTTACCATTATTTTAATTTACCGAAGTTTTAATGAAAGCAAGGGATGCAAATAATGGCTATTATTACGAGAATTAAAGAATATAGAGCGAAATATAATATGAAGCAGGAAGAGCTAGCTGCTTTAGTAGGCGTTCGTCGAGAAACAATAGGACATTTAGAAAACGGCAAATACAATCCATCTTTGAAGTTAGCTTTTGATATTGCAAGGGTATTCAAAGTGACCGTTGATGAATTGTTTGAAATAACAAATGATTAATAAATTTAGTTTTTATCTGCATTAATGTGCATCATTACACTGAATCTCTTAATTTCTTTAAGAACGATGTTGCACATTCTTTATATGCGGTTTATAAAGTTAATTGAGCAAGGCGTTGAGGGGCATTATCCATCAGCTAACACACAGCAGTATTTCCGCAGTCCGTGGAAAAGCACCAAAATGACTGTAACCATTCTGGTGCTTAAATGTAAGCTAAACTATTGTCGAACCTGCACCAGGTGTTGACGGCATTGATGTAAAGACTGCAGAGAAAGAGTTCAGTACATGGGCTTATAAAATGATAACTTCTTGAGCCCAATAAGACGAGATTAGTGGAGTTCGGAAGGTTTTCATCAAAAACATACGAAAGAAAGAGGCAAGAAAATGGAGACAATCTATTTTCTTGGATTCGTTCACTTTTGTACACGAAATCGAAAAGGCAATTAAAAGTTTTGGTGGAGAATGTTATGTAGCCGAAGCTGGAAAGGGTATATTAACTGGGATAAATTCAAAGAAATCAAAAAGGATTTTCCGATATTGCGACCAAAGATTCGTATTTCTTTTGGGAAGATGAGATCATACGCGATGCTGTAAATCAATCTCTGAAGAGCTAAGTGCGGGAAATCCGCACTCCGGGTAACCGGCGTGTCTACCGTGACGGCGAAAGACTATACTTAACATTAGTAGTAGATATTTATGAAGAGTTAGATTGAAGAACGTGAGGAATAATCAAATGAGTAACTTAGAAATGATACAGGCAATTGCTGATTTAGTCGAAGACGCATGTAAAAGTGATTCTAATACATTTGGGTATGGAATATGGTCACATCATATTGTTTATGTAGTGAAATATGCAAAGCTGTTAGCAGAAAAGTTAAGTGCTGATATGGAAGTAGTAGAAATTGCTGCACTACTGCATGATTACGCTGGCATAAAAGATAGTTCAATGGCAGAAGAGCATCATATTCATGGAGCAATTGAGGCGGAACGAATTCTTTTACAATTTGGGTATTCCGAAGAAAAGATTGAAAAAGTGAAGGAGTGTATTCTATCTCATAGAGGCAGCGTTTCATCAGAAAGGATAACTCCAGAAGCTGAATGTATAGCAAGTGCTGATGCAATATCGCATGTATTCCAAGTTCCTTCGTTACTGCATCTAGCATATGTTAGGCAGGGCATGAGCATTGATGAAGGAAAACAATAGGTGCTTAATAAGTTAGAGAGAAGCATGAAAAAACTATGTCCCGAGGCAAGGGAAATAGTAAATGAGTATTATTCAAATGTTAAAGCGGTACTATTGTAAGATATTGCCTTGGTTATGATGGGTATACGTCGGAGGGCAGACTACTCCACCTAAACAAAGCCCTCATATGGCACGGGGCGAGTAGACCCAAGGCATATGCGTGCCTAGGGTTGCAGGAGCCATTACTCTGGAGCAGGGGCAACAACCACATCCCTTCACCGGGAGCGAAGCTCCGCCAGGGGGTAGAGCGCTGAGGTCCGACTTAGTGGTGTCGTGAGCGCGGAGACGTTAGCTGACAGATAATGCAGGTTGATTTGTGAAAGAAGTACTATTCTAATATTACGTATTGGTAGTATATTATGCAACAGTTGATTAATAGGGGGATTTAAATGTTTTTTCAATCAAATGGTTTATATGTAGATTTAGTTGAGGATAGAGATTTATACGAAGTTGTTGAAGTTTATAATTCTAATAAACATTTTTTAGTAAGTCATATGGATAAGGATAAAGTAACAAATGAATGGATACTTCAAGAACTTGAAACAATGAGAGAAGTTGGATTCTATTCATGTAAAATAGTCGAAATAAGTTCTGAGAAGATAATCGGAGTAATGGACTTTAAGGTAGGCGAAGAAACCTATTTATCACTATTGATGATACATAATGATTTTAAAAGTAAAGGCTTTGGGAAACTAATTTTTCAGGATTTTGAGGGATATGTCAGATCAATAAATAGCAAATGTATTAGAATAGATGTAGTCACTAATTATAACAATTCTGTACTTGATTTTTGGATTAAAAACGGGTTCATTAAATCTAAACACATGGAGTTAAATTGGACGGGGAAGATTTTACCTGCCGTTACCATGAAGAAGAGCCTGTAATTATATAAGACACAACATTTATATAAGGTGCAAACTCCTATACAGAGCTTGTGAGATATTTAAATCCGAGAGAGACAATATTTACATAATCGAAACATGTCAGGTCCCGGGTACCGGAAACGGTATATAAAGGTTATTAAGCAAGGCGTGGGCGTGCCTTGAGTTGCCAGATGCATTTGCTCTGGAGTGCGAGCAGCAACCACACCCCTTCACTGGGAGCGGAGCTCCACCAGGGGAGAAAGGCTTAACGGTCCGATTCAGTGGTGTTGTGAGTGCGCGACCGTTACACCATAGATCGAGCAAATGGCGCACCGCCCTGGCGCGATTTATGAATGGGTTAGGTTTTGCAGAATATTGATCCACATTAGTAGAATGATGCAACACAAAAATTATTTGTATTTGACGAAGGAGACGAAACTGATGAATAACACGAATATCGTTAAGCCTATTCAACGCTCTAATCTCCGATTGGCATTAGGGAAAACATACTATTCACTATTGCGTTTTGTACAATGGAAAAAGCATAGGCCCTTTGCTAAATCATTTAATGATAAAAAAATGCCCGAAGTCCAATTTAAGCATAAAACCATACTGTTGCGGAAGCTCAAAGAGGTTGATATGCAGTATCAATATAGGAAAATCATAAACTTAAAGATTGCCGTATCTAAAATTAATGGTATTGTAATTCACCATGGAGAGACATTTAGCTATTGGAAAGCAATAGGCAAACCCACTTATAATAATGGCTATGTTGATGGAATGGTCATTGTCGGAGGTGCCGTAACTTACGGTGTTGGCGGTGGATTGTGTCAGCTTTCAAATCTAATATACTGGATGACACTTCATACTCCTCTTCATGTGATCGAGCGTCATCGGCATGGATATGATGTCTTTCCGGATTCGAACCGTACTCAGCCTTTCGGCAGTGGGGCAACCTGTTTTTATCCATATGGAGACTTAATGATCTATAACGGGACTAAAGCTGATTATCAGCTATGCGTGGAGGTCGGCGATGAATATTTAGAAGGGGAGTGGCGTTCTGACGCACCTCCGGAATATAAATATGAAATAGTTGAAAAGAACCATATAATGAAAGGCGAATACTGGGGTGGATTTAGCCGCCATAATGAATTATACCGTCGAACATATGACTTGGATGACAGTTTTCTTTTCGAAGAATTAGTTGTAGAAAACCACGCATTAATGATGTATTCACCATTTATTTCGGAACCGGCCAACTACAGTGACAACTATGCAAAATGAGCATAATCTTTACTTAAAGTTATATCGAAATGTTCTGATAATGCGAATAAGAGGAAATTTAGGTCGCAGCATCCGTGCTTCTCCTGCTTCGCGGGGCTCAGTCCATCTTGTAACAATGCCCTAACGCGGTGGCATGTTTGGCAGGATCAAGAAGCGTGCATGCCTTGGGTTGCAGGAGCCATTGTTTTGGAGCTAGGTCAATAACCATACCCCTTCGCCTGGAGCAAAGCTCCGCAAGGGAAAATGGCTCTGTGAGTCCGATTCAGTGGTGTCATGAGTGCGAGGTCGTAATATGACAGCTCATGCAAGATAAGCCGTAAATAGTGAGATTAAAAAAACAAGGGGAGGAGTATAGATGGATAGTAGAAGGTCTTTATGGAATGCACAGCAGACTCACTTAAGAGAGATATTGTTAAAGCCTGATGAGTTTGATGAAGCTATGAAGATATGCTTAGAACAGCATTCCATGGTGCATTCATCAGAAATGAGCGGAACAAATGCCGAGACATTTGAAGATGAATTATGGAAAGGCTTAGATAATACAACATTTAGAACAGCAGTAGGGGTAAAGGGGCGTACTGTTGCATATGGGATATGGCATTCAACTCGAATAGAGGATATTACAATGAATATATTAGTTGCTGGTAGTAATCAGGTTATTGATTCAGATAATTGGATTAGTGGAATAAATTCAAGTATCTATGATACCGGAAATGCTATGAATGCTGGTGAGATAATGGAGTTTAGTAAAAATATCAATATGAAAGAATTACGTAATTACAGAATTGCTGTAGGTAGAAGAACCAGAGAGATTATTCGAGGATTTAAGCCAACTGATTTAAAGAGAAAGTTTGATGATATAACACTTAAGAAGATTTTTGATATCGGTGCTGTTTCGAAAGATGAAGCAGCCAGTTGGCTTGTAGATTTTTGGGGCAGGAAGAATGTTGCCGGAATCTTGTTAATGCCAGTTACACGTCATCATACCGTACACATAAATGAATCTTTAAATGCTAAGAGCAAAGCTAATCGAAAACATAAGTAGATAAGGAATTTTCCAGGGTTAATAAGGCGAGTCTCTGTGGGGCATGAGCTATAAACTAACAATACCCTCACGCTGCGGCACGGTGGGATGAAGCAAGGAGTATGCGTACCTTGGGTTGCCGAAGTATTTGCTCTGGAGAGAGGCAGTACACCACTCACCTTTGCCGGGTGCGAAGCTCCGCCAAGGGGACAGACTCTGAAGGTCCGGTTCAGTGGCGTCGTGGGTGCGGAACAGTTAAGTGAAATCGGATGGGGGAAGCCACACGTCCTGTGTGGACTTGCTATTGGTATTCTTTGGAGATTTTAATATTGGAAAGCTTGTTGCATAAGGAGTTAAATAATGATTAATTGGTATTGGATTTATAGAGATTTTGTAAATGCATATGATAGCTGTCCTAAAGAAGATAAATGGCTTAAACACTATGAAGAGTTTTATTTAAAGCCCAACAATATTCTTTTACAAAACATACATTTTAAACCTAGAGGATTTGATTCATTGAAGGATGTATTATCACGAATAAATGAGCAAGGCTTTGCATGTTTTGAGGGCGTAAGAAATAGCATTGGGGATATAAAAGATTTTGAATGTATGATACAAAATACCGCAAATGACATATTAAAACGATTTGGAAATAATTTGATTGATACGGATGTATATGTTATCGTCGGTTTAGATTGCACAAACATATATTCAATAATGTATAACGGCAAAAACGTTACAGTTATTTGTTTAGAGTCCGTAAAAAATGATGTAAAAGTTTTAAATCTTCTGTTATCCCATGAAATTCATCATTGGGTTAGAGAAAGAAATACAGGAGCTGTCCTATTTGGAAACTGCGTAGGTGAACGGGCTGTAACAGAAGGGCTTGCTATAAACTGCTCAGAGTTTTTATTCCCTGGTTATGAAATTAGTGATTATTGCTATGTTCCGGAAAGTAGTGTAAATTGGGTAAAAGAACATTGGAAAGAGGTAGACCAAATATTTTTAAATAGAGCCAATGATAGCGATATTTCGTCGGGCTTTTTCACACGGAATAAAACAACAAACTTGATAAAAGGTATGCCGTCGCGAATAGGATATGTATATGGAAGTTTAAAGGTTTCCGATTACATAGAAAGAAGAGGAAGAAATCCCATAGAGCTAGTAGGGATATCATGGAGTGAATTTTTTTAGAAATAGCAAAGCTAAGTCTACGGTCTGAGATCAGGGCCGTACAACATCAGCTAACAACGGCATTCACACTGACGGGAATAGCTGTCATTAGAAGGCTGACGCTGTTTCCTTGTGTCAGTTCCACACCACTTCACCGAGTGACAAGCACCGCCGGGGGATATTCCTTAAAGGTCCGGTTCAGTGGCGTTGTGAGTGCGGACCGTGACAGTGAAATTGGTCGCAGGCCGTGCATCCATGCGCGGTTATGAAAAGAAGAGGTGAATATACGTGAAAGTAGCGGATTTTTCAAAAATTGCAAACAAGTATGATGGAAACAAGTATAGACAAAAAGTTGAGCAGGACACTTTTTTAAAAACATATATCGAACAGAATAAACAATCAGAATATAATATTCTGGATTTAGCTTGTGGAACTGGAATTTATATTTGTAAACAGATGGAGTATTTCAGAAGTGAAGGTATTAAATGGTATGGACTAGATGCATCATTGGACATGCTTGAAAAGGCAAAAGAGAAAATAATAGGTGTGTCTTTTGTCAATGGTATTGCTGAGAGTATGCCATATGAATCGAACAAGTTTGATTTTATTGTAAACAACTATGCATTTCAACATTTCACTGGAAAAGCAGAGGCTTTAGATGAGGTTACTCGTGTACTAAAAACAAACGGTATTTTCGAAATGCACAATATTGCAATTCATCAGATGAAAAGTTGGTGGGTATATAAATACTTTCCATCAGCTTATTTTGAAGATTTAAAAAGGTTTTGGGATAAAGACTTGATTTTCCATGAGCTTTCCTATAGAGGATTTGATGTCGAGTTAAATATCAAGTATCAGATGCAGCAAATGAAAGCGGTTGATTTATTAGAATATGCGAAAAACAGAGATATTTCTGTTCTTACATTAATAGATGAAGATGAATACTTAAGAGGTTTGGAGATATTAACTTCTGATGTATATAATAACCCGGAGGAACGAATAGTTTGTGATTTTGCTGAGTTATATTGTATAGCAAAGAAGCTTTAAAGTCCATAGACAGAAGGAATCCCCCAACATTCTATCGTCCATATGCAATTTGTTGTTATCCACTGCAGCATTAAGTTCCTTTGTTGCCTGCAATGAACGTGAATCAGGATCTGTCAGGCAATTGTTCCTATGGCTGCTTACCATGTATTGATTAATCTCATACCTTCCATTTTCCAAGTTATTCAATACTATTTCCACATCGGTTTCCATTTGTCCCGGATTTGAAACTAAAACACAGATCCTTTCATCATCTATTGTCGCAACGGCCCTATTCTCCAAATATTCTTCAATCATAAGCTCATGACTGCCCAGCATTTTAAACATGGTCATTGTATGCCCACTTGGTGTAGGAATATATTCATTCTCCTCATTAAGTATGAACATTGTTCTGCCTATTTGTTGATTTGGGTTATGGAAAGTACACCATGGGAACATTTTTAGGTTAGGGTAGTGGGAGCCTAATATCATTCCGGCAATTTCACCAGCTGCGTTTTGAATATTTGTTGGACGCCCTGCATCGCCAATTCCGACCCTCAATCCATATTCCGTCATAAGTAAAGGAAGATCAGGGAGATTAAGCTCATTTATCATCTCCTGATGACGCATGCAAAATTCCATGATACGCTGAGGATTTGTATGATACTCATGCATAGAATAGAAATCAATGACTTTTTGATCATCCTTGCTTAAAAGCTCTAAAAACTCTTGCCAGAAGTGCCAATGGGTAATTCCATGGGATAATCCAAAACCGCCGATCTTTAGGGGAATATCGTAATGATGCTTTTGATTTAATCTTTGGATTCCACGATAGGCACACTGATATAGACTATAATACTCTCTTATGTTTAATTTCCCGAATTGAACAAGTTCAACCTCATTGCAGCACTCGATATAAGTTATGTTTGGACATAGATTCTTATAAAACTCTACAACCTTTTCGAAAACCTCCTCATATTGTTGGTATGTGATAATACCATCTATAGTTTCCCGTTCATATCTCCGCAAATTCAACAAAACCTTATCGGCACATTCTGCATGTGAAGTTAAATATTCTTGAATATGAGCATTAACTGGTGATGGAACGGTTAATGGCCAGTCATAGTCATAATGATTTTTATCCCCCTGATATCTGTTAACTCCGATAGGGTAATCCCAATAATATGTATTGCTCCGATAATCCCAGACTTCGTCCAAGGTGATAAATAACCTGATGATGGAAGGACGTCCAATAACTTTTTCCATTACCTTAGGAAATGAAGGGGATGGAGTGTAACGTAATGTTGTATTTTGAAATTTTTCAACATGGGGCCATTCTCTATAGGCATTTTTCGTATCCACAGTTATTCTCATGTTCTACCTCCTTAGGCATGTATATTTATAATAGAATATCAACATTAAATTAATTGTATCATATTGTAATAAAAAATGAAATAAAATAACATAAAAATAAAAAAATAAAATAGTTATTGAAATTGAATTTCAAATAGTTTATATTTAGCTTAGAGGATTTAATCCTCAATAATTTGTAAGGAGAGGGGAAAATGAGTGAAAAAAAATCAATCGCTTTAGGTATTCTGGAAGCTTTAGGTGGAGTTGACAACATAACTGAGTTTGAAAACTGCATGACCCGCTTACGGGTAAGTGTCAAGGATCCGTCAAAGGTTGATAAGAATGCACTTTCAAAAGTCGATGGCGTCCTTAGAGTTGTGGGAAACGATTCGGAACTGCAAATCGTTTTGGGACCAGGCGTCGCTGATAATGTTGGTGATGAGCTCAAACATGTCAAAGGACTGAATTATTCGGAACTTGACCATGAAAATCCCGTAATGAAAAAGAAGAGTGCAGGTAGCTTCTTTGAATTCCTTGGAAAAGTTTTTGCACCGCTTATTCCTGTATTTGCTGGATCTGGCTTGCTTTTTGGACTAATGAAGATTTTTACACTAATTTATAATTTGAACGGTGCACAAATGTTTAATCCAGCCGCTGTTGCAGATGGTGGATCGGTATTTATGGCAGTTCTAAATGTACTGGCAGGAACATTCTTTACATATTTGAACATTGCCGTTGCCGTACAGGCTGCAAAGGTTATGGGCGGAAATCCTTATCTTGGCTTGATTGCTGGTGGTATAATCAGTAATGTAGGCGTGTTAAATGGTCAGCTAATGGGAATCGGAGCATTAAAATTCGCAAACGGCCGTGGAGGAGTTTTATCCGCACTTTGTGCAGGTGTATTAATTGCAGTTGTTGAGAAGTGGGTTAAGAAGCGTGTTCCTAATTCACTGCGGGTTCATACCCCTTCATTAGTTGCAATAACAGCAGTTGGATTGGTTACCCTTTATATTTTGCAGCCTGTTGGTGGATTTATCACAGAATGGATTGCAGCTATTCTGTTGTGGGTATTTGATAATTTAGGACCTGTAGGTGGAGCAATTATCTCTGCAACATTCCTTCCACTGGTTATGACTGGTTTGCATCACGGTTTGGTTCCGGTGCACGCTACATTGATTCAACAGTTCGGATACACTACATTGTATGGATATCAGTCATTTGCGGGTGCCGGACAAGTTGGTGCTGCATTGGCTCTTTATTTCAAGTACAGACAATACAAGAAATTACAAGATGCCATTTCAGGTGGACTTCCTCCAGGAATTTTAGGTATAGGTGAACCGCTTATCTTCGGTGTTACACTGCCTTTGGGCAGAGCTTTTGTTACAGCTTGCCTTGGAGCTTCAGTTGGCGGTTTCATCGCAGGTTTCTTCCCAGGATTTGGTTCAGAGACTGTAAGTGTGTCAGGCATTCTTGGTACACTGGTAAATACACAGCCATTGGTATATCTGCTGGGTTATATTGGTGCAGTAGCCGGTGGTTTCGTGCTCACATGGTTTATTGGAGTAAAGAAGGGAAATCTTGAATCATTTGGTTTGGAACAATAAATTGATATAGAAATTGGGGTATGGGAGTCAACACCCATACCCAACTTACAAAGGGGAGTATTTTATGAGCTTTATGTTTAAACCTTTAGCATATGATGATGTCACTGCAATCAACAGGCCTGTATTATCGTCTTTTATTACAGAGGCAATTGCAGTAGGTAATGAAAATGCAGCAGCCACAATCATAAAGAGTGTGGATCGGTCCCAAAAGCCTGTTATCCTCGTAGATGGATATGTAGGAAGTGATTTTGCAAACTTTGTAAATGAACTGCAAAAGCAAATAGCCGGTAAAAGCAGTAAATCCTTTGACATGAAGGAGGTATACCTAAGTGAAGAGGAAATTAATGAACTGACAAGGTCAAATTTGCCACTGAATTATGATGATGATCCGGTACTATTATTCGGAAGCATATTTGAGGGAAGGATTGAGGATTTCATAGATAGTGAAAAACTTAAAAATAGAATTGATGAAATCCTGGATTTCGATGGAGTAAGCATCGTCTATGGACATGGATGTACTGTGAAACCATTATTGGAACTTGCTGCAAAGGTGGTATATATTGATATTTCCCCCAAGAGTACTGCTGTTCGCGCGCGCGAAGGCAAATTCATGAATATAGGCGATAATGAGATAAGGCCATTCAATGCTCTCATGCGACGCAATTATTTCGTCGATTTTGAAATCGTTATCCATCAAAGAAATAAGCTTGTAAATGAAAATTTAGTCGACTTTTATATTGACGGAAATAATGATGATAAATATAAGCTGCTGCCGTTTGAAGCATTCAAGGAACTACTCGGCACATTGGTAAAATATCCATTCAGATGCAAACCAGTCTATCTGGAAGGCATTTGGGGTGGTGAATATATTAGAAAAATCAGAAACATTCCTATGGACATTTCAAAAAATATAGCTTGGATTTTCGAGTTCATTCCTATGGAAGTAAGTATTGTTGTTGATGTGAATGCCTTTAATTTTGAATTACCCTTTGCAACATTCATGAGCCTTCAGGGAGAATTCATAATAGGCAAAAAAGCATATGAGTGGTTTGACGGGTATTTCCCTGTTCGCTTCAATTATGATGATACTTACCACAGTGATGGAAATATGTCGGTACAGGTGCACCCAGAGGGTGATTTTACACGGAAGCACTATAACGAAAAAGGCTCTCAGGATGAAGCCTACTATGTTATTGCTACAGGACATAATGCCAAGACATACGTGGGATTCAAGAATGATGCGGATGTCGGTGAATTCCTTGATTTAGCGGAAAAATCCCAGCGTTATGGAACTGACGTTGATTATAAAAAATATATAAATGCGGAGGATTCTATCCCAGGCAAACAGTTCATGTTGCCTGCAGGTACCATTCATGCTTCGGGACAAAACCAACTGATTCTGGAATTGGGAAGCTTAACCATAGGCTCCTATACCTACAAGATTTATGATTATAACCGTAAGGATAAGGATGGAAAAACCCGTCCGATCCACCTGAAAAATGCAAGGAAAGTACTAAAGCATAATAGAAATGCTGATTGGGTAAGAAAAAATATTGCGATAGAACCTATTCAGATAAAAGAGAGTGGGGACTTTAAAGAATTTATCGTAGGTGATACGGATCTAATGTATTATCAAACCAGCAGGGTAGAGCTTAAAACAAATGGAAGCTACAAATCAAAGAATAATGATCAATTTACGGTAATAACACTTGTTGACGGTGAAGAAATAGAAGTGTACTCAGAATCCAATCCGAATTTTAAGTTTACTCAAAAATACTTGGAAATTGTAGTTATTCCATCGGCTATAACTGATTATGTAATCATTAACAAAGGTTATCAGCCTGCAGTTGTTCATAAAACATATTTAAAACCGGACTTTGAGAAATATATTTTGTAATTTGGAGGTAGAATCATGAATTTTATCAGAGATCCAAAGGCTATTCAGAAATTCTGGGATGATTTCGAGTTAAGCGGACAGAAAGTACAGTGGCGTCAAAAGACTATCAGGGAATGTACTAACGTTTACAAGAACAACGATGCAATTAATGATTTTGGTGACCAGGTTGCCTATAGGGTGGCCAATCAGAACTTTAACCGTGAAAGCTTTGTGAAGGGCAATTTGCAGTGGGGTATTACCTATATAAACCCTTTTACAGTAGATGGAGAATGTGCCATGACTTCAGGGCACTATCATGATGACTATGATTGTGATGAGTATTATTATGGGTTAGGTGGAACAGGTTTTTTGCTATTCTGGGATGGCAAAGAAGATTTTTATGCAGAAAAAATATTTAAGGGCTCACTTCACTACATCAATGGACATTATTCCCATAGAATAATAAACAGCGGTGACGCATTGTTGGCTGTTGCAGCTTGCAGCCTTCCATCCAGTAAGCAAAATCACAAAAGGATTGAAGAAAAGGGATTTCCATATCGCTGTTATAAGGAAAACGGCGAAATTGTCTGGAAAAGACAGAACCTATGAAGCCGATACGAATGCAGCCTATTAATGTAAAAGCATTATGGGCAGGAGACCGTTTATCCAAATTGAGAAACCTGGAGGAGGGCATAGGCATTGTCCGTGAGGTATGCGCATATAAGAACGGCGAAAATTCCATACTGAATAATGAGTATAAAGGTATGAATTTGCGTGATTTGATCAGCCGCCATTACAAAGACCTGATGGGAAATGATACAAGCGACCAGATGATTAGAGCTGCATATATTGACGCCAAAGAGGATTTGTCCATACAGGTTCATCCTGACGAAGAATATGCCCGAAAAAATGAGAAGGACTTTGGAAAATCAGAGTCGTGGTACGTGCTGCAATGTGATGAAAATGCCTACCTGACCGCAGGCTGTAATACAGATGACCGTGAATTGCTGCATAAGTCTGCAATTAATGGAAACATAGAGGAGTACCTCATCCGCATTCCTGTCAAACAAGGTGATTTTGTATATATTCCTGCAGGACTGATACACTCTTGTGGGAAGGGAACCCTTGTAATGGAAATTGGAAGCTTCGGAAATACTACATACCGCATGTATGACTACAATAGAGGGCGGGAATTGCACCTGAACAAGGGTTTCGAGGTGATAGACACTTCACTTAGGGCATCTAAAAAGGAGTTTCCACTGGATTCAAGAAGCATGAACAGGATAGAGACAGGCGTTGAATCAAAAGAGTTTAAAGTGGATGTTATTGATACGATCGGATCACAGATGGTTTCTAAAGAGAATAAATATCATATACTTACTTGTGTATTCAATGAATGTAATATTATAATAGATGCAGAAGAGTATAGTCTGCATTACACTGAAACCTTAGTGATACCGGCATCCGTTAATAATTATGAAATACAAGGAGACTGTAGAGTTTTATGTAGTTACAGACCATAACAAGGAGATTTTCTTATGGATATGATTTATATAATAAGAAGCATTTATAATACATTGCCACCATCAGAAAAAAGAGTTGCTGATTTTATAATGAAAAATCCAAAACGGGTTTTAACTCTCAGTGTCTTTGATTTAGCTGAATTATGCAGTGTATCTGCACCCTCCGTTTCTCGATTTGTTAAAAGGGCATTTGATTTGACATTTCAAGAAACCAAGGTGGAATTAGCCAAGAGTCTGTCTAAAATAGAGAAAAGCAACATAACTGAGCTTTTAAGCTGGGCAGATGACCTAAGTGATATGCCCTCAAAGATAATTAATGAGATTTCACTGACATGTAATGATGTTATAAAAGCCAATACGGTTGACACATTTAAGGAGGTTATCAATTTAGTTAAAAATGCTGAAGCAGTTTACTTTTTTGCAGTAGGTGCATCAGCAATGGTGGCTATGGACTTTCAGAACAAGCTATTGAAGATTGGGATTAAATCTGTATTTATAAATGATGGCAATTTAAACATTATGAATTCCAATGTTTGTACTTCTAAGGATGTGATCATAGCTATCAGCTTTAGCGGACGTTCAAAGGAAGTTAATATCGCTGTAGAAAATGCTAAAAAAGGCAATACCCCAATTGTGGCTATCACTCAAAAAATGGAAAGCAGGTTAGGCCAGCTGGCTGATTATGTACTTTTAACTCCAAGCTATGAAATAAACGAAAACCGCATGGGGGCAATTTTCTCAAGGTATGGACAATTATTTATAGTTGACTATTTATATATGGGACTTACTAAACAGGTAATTAAGAACACCGAACAATTCTCCGACAACTATCACAAATTCTTTGAAATGCTAAAGGAGGATAAATGATAAAAAAGGTTAATATTGACTTCATTTCGCCTATGGCAGGAAATATTGTGCCTATTGAATCAGTGGAGGATGAAATATTCAGTGATAAAGTTATGGGAGACGGGTTTGCAATCATCCCAACCGATGGCAGAGTAGTCGCACCATTTGATTCTGAAATAAAGGTTCTTTACCCTGGCGGTCACGCAATTGTATTAGCCCATGAAAGTGGGGTAGCTGTTATGATCCACATTGGCTTGGAGTTATACAAGCTGGGTCCGGAGCTATTTGAAATTTATGTTGAACAGGAGCAAAAGGTGAAAAAAGGAGATATATTGGTTAAGGTAAATTTGAAGAAAGCAATGGAATCAGGAGTATCATTGATTTCACCTATAGTTTTTATAAATAATGAACAAATAAAAGTTTTGAAGAACAACCAAAATATCGCCCTTAAGGAAAGAGACATCATAGAAATTTATAGAGATGAATGATGAAAAGGGCAGCATACAAGTTTATGGCTTGTTTAGGGATACAAATAAAGCAGGGGAAGGTTTCATTCATATTCAGCACTTAAATGCTATATGAATGAGACCTTCCCCTTCTTCTGCAAGTGAGAGACAAAAGCATTCTACCAGCATTCTGCCGTTCTGCCAGAATATGGTTGAACTACGAACATACGTTTGATATAATATTCATATACCAATGGCATGGATAACAAAGGGGTGACTTTATGAAAATGCCCGATAAAATCGAAAACAGCATGCTGGCTCCTTGCGGCATTAACTGCAAAACTTGCTATAAGCACTGTTATTCAAAAAAGCCTTGTAGCGGTTGTTTAGTCAATGATATCGGAAAGCCTGAACATTGCCGGAAGTGTAAAAGAAAAGAATGCGCTGAAGCAAATGGCTACACATATTGCTATGAGTGTGAAAAGTTTCCCTGTAAGCTGATTAAAAGTTTAGAGAAAAGCTATAATGATCGATATGGAATAAGCATTGTGGCAAACAGCATTAAAGTTAAAGAGCAAGGCTTGGATGCCTTTATGGAAAAAGAAAGGATAAAGTGGACTTGTCCATTATGTGGAGGTATTATATCACAACATGATATGGAGTGCAGTGAATGTAAAGAGAAAATAACTGTTGCAAAATTAGGGAACTCCCATCCGTTATATCAAGCACAAAAATTATTTCAAGAAAACAATGTTCCATTTGAACTTATATACCATGACAATCCTATCCGTACGGCACAGGAAGGTTCAAGATATTTTGGAATTGCCATCGGCCAGACTGCGCCGACACTAATAATCAAAACTGACAAAGGCTTCTTTGCATTAATAGTATCCGGTGACCGGGGTCATGTTGATTTTGATGAAGTCGCAAGTGCTCTAGGCTGCAGCAAGGTAAAGTTAGCCGGGGCAAGAGAAGTAGAAAAAGCAACTGGTTATTCAATAGGAAGTATCCCTATGGTTGGACATAATTTACCTTGTGTCATTGACAGGCGACTATTTCAATACCCTAATATTTACGGAGGTTCAGGAACGGCAACATGTACCTTGAAGATTAACCCAAGTGCACTGGAGAAACTAAATAAAATTGTTGCAACTCTGGAGTAAAATGAACTCTAAACTTTAAATTATATGGATGAAGATTAAAAAAATTAATATGACATACTGTTGTCATATTATATATGCCATGATAGATAGAGAAGAAAGAAGAGGTGATATTAATGGCGATTTTTAAGTTCTATCAAATTTACCGGAGTATGAAAGAAGAACTGGGCGAGGATATGGCAACGAAATTATTCCCTGAATATTCTACTCTTCCGGATAAAATGCCTGCACAGGACCAGGCGCAATTGGGAAAAGCAATTATGGATAGAATGGATGAGTTACTAGATAAAGACACTATTATTAGAGTAAGACAAAAATACTCTTGTAATTTAACAAAATTACAAATTAATGAAATTAATGAGCTGAAAGAAAAAAGTCGAAGCCTTGATGAATTTTGTGTGGAGTATTCAAAGCTGCTTTCACCAGGCTATGTTAAGAAAGATGAGAATTTTCTCACTGTCTCTTTTGGTTGGGGCAAATGCGTATGTGGAATGTTTCGAAAATTAGATAAGTATGAGCCTGTGTCAAAAACATGGTGTGAATGCTGCAATGGTCATGTTATCAAAGCATTCAGCTTGATTTGCGGTAAAACTGTTGAATCAGAGATTCAAGAAGCCGTGGCTTGCGGCGGAAAAGATTGCATTTTTGAAGTCAAGGTTTAGTTTTATTTAATAGGGGGTAATTAACAGCTGCTTATAATACTCCAGGGTATGAAGATAATGGGGAGCGATTAACTAATTTGAAGAATTGGGCAAAGGGGAAAGAAGGATATTTGAAATTAAGCACATTGAAGTCAATCTAAATATAAAAGAGAAGGAACTTATCTTAATTGCATGTCACAGGACTTTTTAGAGTAGATAGGAGGAGCTATGAAATCTGTAAATGAACAATCTGATTATATAGTAATAAGAAATACCGAGGAGAGCGATTTGGATTTTGTAATCAATGCTGAGCAAGAGCCTAGCAATGCTCAATACGTGGGGCAGTGGACAAAAGAGCAACACAGGGAATCATTATCTCAAGAGGACATTTTACATTTATTGGTTGAAGGAAAGCCTACAAAAAAACCCATTGGATATATAATTATGTCAGGTCTTACAAATTTTAATCGAAATATTGAATTTAGAAGAATCGTAATAGCTAACAAAGGCAAAGGTTTCGGAAGAGAAGCGCTAAAGCTGGTTAAGAGAATTTCTTTTGAACAGCTAAATGCACATAGGCTATGGCTTGACGTCAGATATAAAAATAGTAAAGCACAGAAGCTATATAAATCTGAAGGATTTGTTGAAGAAGGCATTTTAAGAGAATGTATTTTCTATAATGGGAACTATGAGTCGTTGATTGTAATGTCAATTTTGGAAGATGAGTATATTACGGATCTTGAAGAGAATCAGTAAAGGAATTATTCAAAACTCATCAGACATTGAAGATGAAATTATTGACTGGTGGTACCAAGCATATATATTTGCACAAAGAGACTGAAAAGGATTGACAGTGTTGCTCCGGCCTTGACAAGGAATAGACTCTTGCCAACAAAAATATAATGTAAAAAACTAAATAATTCTTCAGACTCTGCATTAATATAAGCGTATTTATATATAAAATGGAAAAAGGAGGTCTGAAAATCATTATGAAAAGAACAATAGTTTTTGTTGCTTCTGCTGTATTATTAATTACATTAGGTGTGTACTCTTTTTTCATAGCACCAAGCAATGATGAGTTGGAAGCTGTTAGAAATATGACGATAGAAAATATTAACATGGAAGAAATAAATGACGGGGTGTACAGGGGCAGTTTCGCTTATGGTTCATACACTTATGAGGTAGAGGTAAATATAAAGGATCATAGGATTGGGAAAATTGATGTGATAAGTAATAGAGACACAGAACATGCAAAAAAGGCAGAAAGTGTCATTAGCAGAATTTTAGAGAAACAATCGCTGGATGTTGATGTGGTATCAGGAGCAACCACTACAAGTAAGGCCTTACTTAAAGCAATAGAGAATGCATTGAATACCAGTCCGGTAGAATAGTTGCAGCGGATTAGACCTCCCATTCACAAGGTATCTTCATAGAAATAAATTTATGTAAAAATCAGTACATTTGGAAGTTATTATCAATTCATATTTTGTTTCAACTGTAGGCGGTGCGCCATTAAGTGTGATTAAGCAATATATTGAAAATCAAAAGACATCGGAGAGGAGGTGCGTTCGTGAGCCGATATTGCGTGACTTTCCCGCTGAAGACAGAAAAATATCAGGAAGATATATTGAGTAAGCGGTTCGAGATCGGAAGAAAGATATATAATGCAGTCCTTTCCATGGTATATAAGCGTTATCATTGCCTTATTGAAACAAAAGCCTACAGGCAGTTAAGACAACAAATCAAAGATACGGATGAAAAGCTGAGGAAACCTTTGTACAAGGAATTGAACGAAATGTATAAACGGTCAAGGCTGAATGAATATTCCCTGCATGAAGACGTGAAGAAAATGCAACATCATTTCAGAGAAAACATAGATTCATTCACCGCCCAGAAGATAGCAACAAGAGTATGGGCAGCTATGGAGGATTTGTTGTTTGGCAGTGGTGACAAGGTTCATTTTAAGCGATACGAAGAACTGGATTCACTTGAAGGTAAGAGTAATAAGACCGGAATCCGTTTCAAGGATAATCAACTGATCTGGAATGGGTTAGCCCTTGGAGTAAAAATAGACTATGATAACCCCTATGAAAACCGAGCAATGCAAGATGAAATCTGCTATTGCAGGATAAAGAGAAAGTTCATAAAAAGCAAATTTAAGTATTATCTGCAGATAGAGTTCAAGGGGTTTCCACCCATGAAAGTGAATAAAGCCGGTGAACCCCGAAGAGATATTGGTTCAGGAACCGTTGGATTGGATATTGGAACTCAATCAATTGCCATATCAGCATCCGAGGAAGTAAAACTCTTGGAATTGGCTGATAGGGTACAGAACATAGAAAACCAGAAGCGCAGATTGCTAAGATACATGGACAGGAGCAAACGAGCGAACAATCCGGATAATTTCAAACCTGATGGAACAAACAAGAAGGGCAAATTGACCTGGAAGAAATCGAACCGGTATAAAAAAGCACAGACAGAGCTAAAAGAAACATACCGGAAACAGGCAGACATTAGAGAATATCAGCATCAGCAAATGAGTAACTATATCCTTTCACTTGGAGCTGCAATCTATGTTGAGGAAATGAGTTTTAAAGGACTTCAACGGAGGAGCAAGAAAACAGAAGTTAGTGAGAAAACCGGAAAGATTAAAAAGAACAAGCGATTTGGGAAATCGCTTGCAAACAAAGCGCCAGCGAAATTATTAACCTTCATAGACAATAAGTTGAGATATTTGGGGAAAGAATTGATCAAGGTTAACACCAAAGAGGTTAAAGCTAGCCAGTATAACCACTTGAACGGAGAATACAGCAAAAAGAAATTGAGTCAAAGATGGAATGATTTAGACGGGATGAAGGTTCAGAGAGACTTATATTCGGCATTTTTAATACAGCATATAGCTGATGATCATAAAAGCATTGAACAGGAAA
>Ga0209643_1001135_pt1 | contig 28417 bp, 33 predicted proteins | sample AutmiccBRH37_all_FD_187383 | JGI IMG/M metagenome (GOLD analysis project Ga0209643, IMG submission 187383) | Deep subsurface microbial communities from Mt. Terri, Switzerland - Autotrophic microbial communities BRH/37_all (SPAdes) (version 2) | ecosystem: Environmental > Aquatic > Deep... | reverse complement strand
GCGGGAATTGGGGATCGAGAGGCCGGCATGGACTCTTCCGGCACCTTACGCACACTGGGTCAGTCGGTGGGAGTAGCGCGGGGCCAACCGCTCGTTGCACTCAGAGATTCAAAATAAGGACAAAACCATTTCAAACGTTGAGCGGCAGCTTTTCCGTTCGGGCTACTACCGCTATGGGTCGGGAGTACGCGTTCGCCCAACGAGGAAGCAGACGTTCGGCGTAACGTCCCTTTTAGAGCGGCGAGCTAGGTCTCAGCATGCACCGCTCTACATGACGCTGATAGAGAGACCGCCAGGTGGAATGCTGACTGCTGAAGGCGGGGTGTTCAACGTGAAGGCGGGTAGCTTGTTGCGAGTCCAGACAAGCATGAGAACAAACTCCCGAAGAGACTTAGAAAGGTCTGCGAGCGGCACAGCGGTATCAGGTTCCGCGTGATGGGCGATCTTGTTCCGAGCGTCGATACAGGCCGACAGGAACTTCGGGATAGGCAAGCCGCAGATCTCCGCTGGTTGAGTAATCTGCTTGCCCAGGCGACTCAGTGCCGACGAGAAGGACTCCTCGTTGAGGGATGCCAGAACACCGACTAGTGACGCTGCCTCCTCCGGCTTGAGGGGTTGTGAACTGTCGGCTCCGAGCGCGCTCAGTTCTCCCTGAAAGCGTTTCAGCACGTCACGCGCCGCGTCACTTCGAGTCTGCCGTTCGATCAGTTGCTCCAGCGCAAGATAGCTTGTCAGGAAGGCGGCCTTGTCTGACGTCTCCTGAGTAGCGAGGCAGAGTATCTGGAGCGCCTCTTCAGACTGCTGGTCGAGCGATATGTTCAGACCCCAGAGCGTCTTCAGTCCGTCGAGGATGTACGAGGGGTCGCTCGGGCGGACGAGAATGTTGCCGCTAACGACGTACTCGAAGTGGTAGCCATCGTCGGGATAGACGATCGCGCCCCACACGCTGTCGAGGACGGTTGCCCCTTGCTCGGTCTTCAGCTTGTTCTTAATGTCCTCGGACACTTGGGACGTGACCGTGTCGCCCACGGGGATGTTGAGTCCCAAGCCGAGGATCGCATTTAGGAGCCGTAGGCGTACCCGAAGTGCTTCGGCGGCAGAAAATGCTTCGTCAGCGGAGGCAAACCCTGTTCCGTCGACATGGAAGTTCGTAGCCGCATCAAGCGTTTCCGCGTTTCGTGCGGCGATCTCTAGAGTCAACGCGTCCGAGACCTGGATCGGGACTTCGGGCTTTGCGAACGCCAGCTTGCCGGGCTGTCGTGCGGCCATGCGGAGGCGAAACCGAAAAGGCGGGGTTGCGGTCACGGCTGGTTGGTCTTAGGCCTAGCAGTTAATCAAGAGACCCATGGGTCTGGACATTTATGAATAGAGAGACGGCTGTCATGGCAGCTTATCTTGATGATTTTTAAATTTCTTCTCAATGCCCGGTCTCTATATTACGTTATGAAAAAGGAGACCGGTGGCTGATGGATTATGCCCCTGGTTAAGACGCTCAAATATCGAGGGGGGGGTCGGAGATGGTATTTTGAATAGACCGCTTACACTGCATCAACGGCCGTTCAATGAGCAAGCCGCGATTGTCTCTACAGGGTCGATAGCCGCCCCACGATTGCGAAGTGACTTACTTCCTGCGAGCCTTTCTCCAATCCCAAGGCGGCATCGGTTCATTATCATTCCATAGCCCTACTCTGCTCGCTCTAGCAGATTCCTCGGCAGCGTTATAGCTGAGTCGGTCATCAAGAATTTGCTCGTTCTGATATTTCTTGTAGTGCCATCCACAGCCGCGCCGGACTTGTTCCAGATTCACATCTTGGCCGTTCACCAGCACCTTACCGATTACCCGCCCCCATCGATCCAGCTTGTTCGATTCGACCCCCGCCTGGCGGTCATAGGCAAGGTCTGACAGGCTCTTTCTGCAGTGCCCGCCAAACGGCTGCCCCTTCTCGGGACTGTCGATGCCAGACAGGCGTATCTTGTGCTGGGTATTGGTAGCATCCAACAGAGTGAGTGTGTCACCGTCGGCGATGCCCACCACTCGTCCAGTGAGAGTGTCTGCGTTGGATGTGGTGGTCAGCACCGTTAGCGCAATGAACACCAGAACTCGGTTAAAGTCGTTCGTACGCATTACGGGGCTGACTCTATGGCTGATCTATCGGACTTCCAACAGTACTACAAACTGGCGGATATGCTCATTGAGCGCGCCAGCAAGGAACAACTCGCCCAGTGCGCCAGGTTGCTAGCGTTGAACCTCGCCCACTACCAAGGGAAGTTCGGTGAGATGCCTTTGGAAGATACTCTGGCAATCCTAGATGCAACTGAACCCAACGATGAGCAAGAGGTGCTGCTCAGGGACGGCATGGAAATTCTCGTGGGGCTGCTTGGTGGTGTACTGAGTGGACTGGGCGAAGAGAAGCATTAGAGATGGACATAACAGAACAATCTCAGATGGAACTTATGGCAACCAGACGGGAAAAGCTCAAGGAATGGTTCGCCAACCAGACGTTGCCAAGGAAGGAGAAAAGCCAGCTATCGCAGTTGATGCGCGGCAAGGAGGTTTTTGGGCCGAGAGTTGCGCGAAGACTTGAGAAGGATTATGGGATGCCGAGGGGATACCTGGATGGAATGGCTGCAAAAGACGTGCAGTCCTTCGGGGATAGGATTAGAACGCTTCGTAAAGACCGTGATTTAACCCAGCTGCAGTTGGCCGAGTACGTTGGTGTGTCTCAGACGGCTGTGGCTGCATGGGAGACAGGTAAGCGGGAGGTGCCAAAGGGAGACAACCTCCTGATGCTGGCAGAAGCATTAGGCTTTGACGCTGGGGAACTGATGGAGGCGACTGGAAAGAGTCCCAAGGAATCCACCGAGGAAGTTCACCTCCTTGCGGCCTTTAGAGTGTTGCCAAAGGAACGGCAGTTGATAGCTATCAAGCTACTTGAAGCACTAAAATGAAAGCACTCAGGCAGAAATCGGCCAACAGAAAATGCCGAGGTCAGCGGCCAATTTGGCGATAGCCGTCCATCACCGCGGTTGAATGAGGCCGATCCCTGTACCATTTACCTCTTCTAGTACGCTATGAGGAACGCCAATTGCCGAACATCGCATCCGTGCTCAAGGAAGAAATCGCCCGACTCGTGCGCAGGCAGTTTCGCAGTGAAACCGAAACCCTCAAGAACGCATCGAGCCGCTACCGCACCGATATCGCGGCTTTAAAGCGGCGCATCGAGGCCTTGGAAAAGCAGATATCACGCCTCGAAAAAATGGTGCAGAAGAATGTCGCGCCTACCGCCGACAAGGAATCAGAAACGAAACTGAGGTTCAAGCCGCAGGGTGTGCGTGCGCAGCGGACGCGCCTCGGACTGTCCGCGCCGAAGATGGGTGCGCTGATGGGCGTCTCCGCCCAAACCATCTACAACTGGGAAGCCGGAACGACGCGCCCAAGGGCCGAGCAGCTCACCGTCATCGCGGCCGTCCGGAAGATGGGCAAGCGAGAGGTCAAGGCACGGCTTGACCAGATGCAAGCGGATTGATGGATTAGATCGCACCGGCGGCCACGTCACCGTACGAGAACCGCTACACATCCTGAAAGTAGGTTTAAGGCGTGGGAGCAAACTTCTGCATTGCATCAACTAGAATCCCACCATAGTATCCCAATGCAATTTTGGCGGCGGCTATCGGAGACCGGTCGGTAAGCGGCTGGCCATCGTGCCCTGTCGGTGGATTGAAAGTCTGATCATGTTTCCTGTTCACAACTACCGGAAGCATTGGTTTACCAGGCGAGTGAACCAACGGGAAAGAGCCTCCTGGCTGGTGCGGCGATGCATCATAAGTACCATCCTTAAATATCTTTAGGCCATATAGGTGCCCACTAAACCCCTGTCCAATTGAAAGCTTCGGCGCTTCCCACTGGAGCGCTATTCGACCGTGCTGACTCTGATGACGTGCTTGAAAAAGATATTTAAGTAGAGGGTCTGATTTGCGCTTTGCGTCAATTTTGCCCGCCCAAGGCTGAAAGTTGGAGAAGGTAACTTTCCCCTCATCAAAGAAACGCACCCAAAACTGCTCGAGAGAATCCACAAAGCGCCCCCACCCAATCTCGAACGCAAACCTATCAGTTGCAGTTTCCATTAAAGCAATAGCATGCTCCGCTTCCTGTAGCTTTTGGGTGGCATCGACCCAGAGCCCATGTGCAACAGGCTTTATTCCACCCTTCTCCAGCTCAATTTTTTTGCGGTTCATGGATTCAAGGGGCTAGGACCAATTTTGTTTATGAGTAGATATTACCGCACGCGATAGCACCGAAACGAGTAGGTTTTTTTGTCCTATTTGAATGACCGCTACCTGGCCAAGTTCGGACGTCTAAACCGGGGTCGCGTCATCCTTGAGTCGCCCTTTGAGGAACTTGCCAGCAACGCCCTTTAGCTCGCTTCTGTCAAAGAGCTTGCCTTGGAACTGGAAATCCCGATCAATGCGAACGATGAGCAACTGCTCAAAGTTTCCTTGACTCTTGACGATTACACGGTCGCTGGCTTTCTCAGGTGAGATGGTCTTTACCTCAACAAGCTTGCCAGCAATTGTGCCGTCAGAGCCGGCCCTGTGGGTCTCATGGCGGCGAAGTCCGAACTTGATCTCAGCGTAGATCTCTCCGAGCTCACCCCAGACCTGCAAGTACCTGCCTGTGTTCTGGAAGTGGCGTGCCGCGCAGTCAACTAGATCTTGGAGGATCTGTGTTTGCTCTAGGGCGTTAAAGGGAAACCCATCTCTGCTCTGAAAGGGCTCACCTGGCTCAACTGAGTAAACATCATCTTCTGCCTCATCTTCAAGTTGAGAGTCGATCCACTCTCTGCCTAGGTATTCCCACTCCCAAGGCGCTACGCCAGAGCCAGCGGCATCGGCTATTTCCCCAGGGCTATAGCCACGCTCGTTCATTTCATAAAGAAAATCCCAATCGCCCATGAATTCTCCTTGCCTAACAGTTAATCAAGAGACCCAGGGGTCTGGACATTTTTTAATATAGACGGCTGTCATGGAGACATATCTTGATGATTTTTCTCAGTGCCCGGTCTCGACACTGCTGCCAATGTCCACAAGCAAGCAGGAAGTCGTCAGGCCATCTGAATAGGTATTAATACAGGTGTCCTTCTGCTGGTAGTAGACATGGGCTGTCGGCTTCGTGGAGTAGCAATATCCAAAGGCTGTGACGGTGCCTGTTTGAGTCGATGAAGCTTCCTTGTCATTGAACACGAAGGCCTTGACCGGCTGATCCTGGTAGAGCGCGTAGGCGAACATGGCATCCGTGCTGTTGATCTTGTCCGGGTACGCCGTTTGCGTGCTGATGGCATTGGCAAGGGTGCTTCCTTGACCCATCGCTAGATTGGTGAACCCTGATGTGACATCTGTGACCAACTGGAAGACATCACAATCCACGCCAACGAGGACCTTGTCACCCTTGCCGTTCAGGGCTTGGCCGTACAAGTAGATTGCATCACGTAAGGTCATCTCAGGTGGTGCAACTACGGGGTTAAAAGTAACCGATACACTTTTCGATGAATACATCGTAAGTTTGCATTGCAGGGAAGAGCCACTACATGCGCCCGACCAATTCACCGTTGAAGTCATTGCTGGACTCGCAGTAAGTGTCACCGCAGTTCCAGATGCATAGCTTTGATAACAGTCGCTACCGCAGTTGATGCCCGCAGGTGAACTGGTTATTACACCACTCGAAATCGGTGAAACTGAAGTGGTGAGTGTGTAATAGGTGGTGCTAGGGGGCTGTGATACGCCACAACTTGAACAAGAGCATGTCGGGCTTGCCGTCCCATCCATGCATAGGATTTTTCCATTCGCCGCACACGATTGTGATATTCCGCCATGACTGGAACAACAGCCAGGACAAGCGGCAAGGGCGTCAAGAGGACACATCAACGATAGAAAAAATAGCGCCATTACAGCGTTCAATAGGAAAATTCGATCCACTGGATTTCGCATGTTTAGCTACGATATTCTCTTAAATGCGCACAGTTGTCAGGCACGGGAACCTCATCAGGCCTGCCTGACATCCGCTTCCAGCGCTGGCGTTTATCACCTTCGAGCCGACGATAACACAAGGCCCCCTTTCGGCGGCATGGTTCAAAGGCAGTTCTGGCCGAGAGCCAGACGTTCGCTGTAACCGGTACGGCCGGCCGTTCATGGCCGATACCGGCTTTAACCGAAATGCTAAACGCCGTCAGGCAATATCAGATCTGCCCCTTCTTCCCCAGACCTGCTTACCCGCTTGCTTACTGCCCAAGTCTGCATTTCATCGGACGGATAAGGCTTTACCAAATCCAATGCGTCGTTCGCTTCACCTGTTAGCCATGCTGCATAGTCATTGGGTGAAACGACGACCGGCATTCTGTCGTGTACCGGCAGCATGATTTCGTTCGGCCCGGTGGTTATCAGGCAGCAGGTCCTCAACACATCTCCATTCGGGGCTCTCCAAGATTCCCACACGCCACCCAGCGCAAATGGGTCGCCGGTTTTCAGGCTGAAGAAATATGGCTGCTTCTGGTGCCCCTCGGTTTTCCATTCGTAAAAGCCATCGGCCGGAACCAGGCAGCGGCGACGGTTGAAGGCATCACGAAAGGAAGGTTTTTCGGCGACGGTTTCACCTCGTGCGTTGCTGAGCTTCGCCCCGATGCCCGGGTCCTTGGCCCAATGTGGCACCAGTCCCCAGCGCAGCAAGTGCATGACCCGCTTGCCTTCGGGAGAGTGCCGAATGGTTGGAATATCCGTCCCTGGCGAGATGTTGTAGCGTGGGGCAACGTCGACTATTTCATCCAGCCCGAAACGGGCAGCCAGTTCGCTGGCCGGGGCTTTTAGGGCATAGCGTCCGCACATGTCAGTTCACCCTCGGCAGGTCTTCCCAGCGCGTCGTGTAGGCCGGTGAAACTCGGTCACGCTTCATCTGCCATGGTTTGGCCATGCCTTCAGCCGCCAGCCGCAACGTACCTCGGCCCCACTTGGCATTGGCCCGATCCATCACCTGCATGAGTGCGGGATGCTCCGGGCTGGCAGTTTGAAACAACACGCCTTGTGTCTGTTCCGCAGGCCCAATATCCATCAGCATCACCCCAGCCTTCTGGTAGGCGAATCCCGGTTTGAATAGGCGCTTTAGCCCCCACAAGGCCGCACGTGTCAGCCTGACTGTGTCGCTGGTGGTCTGGGTCAGCGGCACCGTGACGCCCCGCTGATATTGCGGGTGGGATTCGTTGAAGGGGTTGGTGCGGATGTAGACCTGAACCGCTCCCGCTACCGAACACTGACGGCGCAGCTTTTCGGCGGCGCGGGCCATATAGGACGAGACGGCCTCTTCCAGTTCGGGCAGGGTATAAATGTAGGCGCCAAAGGTTCGGGAGGACATGATCTGCTTTTTAGCCGGGGCCAACTCTTCCAGTTCAAGACAGGAGATGCCGCGCAGTTCCATCACCGTTCGTTCCAGCATGACAGAGAAGGTGTCCCGGATCATGCGGGTGTCGGCGATACGCAGATCACGCACGGTAGCGATGTTCATTCCAGCAAGGCGCTCGGTGAGACGGCGTCCTACCCCCCACACCTCGCCGACTCCAATGCGGGCAAACAGGGTGTCAAGTTCAGTCACGCTCATCCGCCCGAAATCGCACACCCCGTCAGCGCCCGCCAGCCCCTTCTTGGCGCAATGGTTGGCGAGCTTGGTGAGCGTCTTGGTGGCGCCGAAACCGACACAGACCGGAAGGCCCACCCACTGCTTCACCTGCAGGCGGATGCGCTGGCCGATGGTGTACAAATCAGCGTTGGGGAATCCGTCGAAGCCAAGGAAGCACTCGTCGATGCTGTAGATTTCCTGCTGCGGTGAATAGCTGCCCAGTACCTGCATCATGCGGTTGCTCATGTCTGCATATAACGTGTAGTTGCTGGAGTAGGCCAAAATGCCGTGCTTCCGGGCCAGGTCCTTGAGCTTGAACCAGGGTTCGCCCATTGGCACACCCAGCGCCTTCACCTCGGCACTGCGGGCAACCACGCAGCCGTCATTGTTGGAGAGCACCACCACCGGCCTGTCTTCCAGCTTGGGGTTGAACACCCGCTCGCACGAGACATAGAAGTTGTTGCCATCGACCAGCGCGAAGGTCATCGCTTGAAGCGTTGGATGACGCTGGTGACGACGCCCCACACCCTGAGCTCCTGCCCGTCCTTGAGTTCGATGGGTGCGTAGGCCGGGTTCTCTGCGACCAGCCGAATCTTGCCCCGGCGCTTCTCCAGTCGTTTCACTGTCAGTTCGCCGTCGACCTCGGCAATGACGATGTCGCCGTGCTTGGCTTCCAGAGCACGATCCACCACCAGAAGGTTGCCTTCCTGGATGCCAGCACCGGTCATCGAATCGCCCGCAGCCTGGACAAAGAAGGTTGCTTCCTTGTGTTCGACCAGATGCTCGTTGAGGTCGAGCCAGGCTTCCACGTAGTCGTCGGCAGGCGAAGGAAAGCCTGCCTGCACCTTGTGGCCGAACAGGGGGAGTCTGATGCGGGTTGCGTCCGGATGGGGAAGCTTTGACCCGCCAGGGAAATCGCTAGCGGTAAGCAGCGACTGGACAGCAGGCATCAAGCTTACGGGAAGGCGGATGACTTTGCTGGGTCCGTGACGCGACGGGCGACCTGCACCAGGGCGGGCACCTCCGTGAGAGGGTTTGTTGCGATTGTCCATCTTGAAAATGTAACAGAAATCAAGATGGGTGTGGAGCGGATTCGGCCTGAAATTTGCCCGGTCAGTCTCTATGCATTCACCATTCAAACTGAGCGTTCCGATTGAATACAAGGTGGCCGAGGTGTGCACCGAGCAGTTTCACTTGCTGAGGGACTACATGCTGGAGCAGACCGAGGCGAGGGGCATTGTGGGGGCCATCGACTGACACCCGCCACTCGACGATCCGACGACTCGACGCCGCCCCTCTACTCACCTTTGTGGAGCTTGGATGGCGACGGGTCGTCGGGTGCGTCGGGAGGCTGGGGCCGTCATGAAAGCCATTCCGATAGTTTTAGTCGTTTCCCTGATGGGTATGGGCGCAGCACAAATCTCCGCTACGGAGCCCTGATTTTGCGCCATTACATCGACATTGAGAAGGATGATCTATTCCTTGCACTGGGTCGATATGATGGCAGCCGAGGGCGACCTGAGTTTCCCACTTTGGTTGTTGATGCCTGGAAAATGCATTGGGATTTGATAAGCTCTGAACCATGAAATTTGTGGGAATCTGAAGAAAAGTAACCATGAGAAATTTAGTATGGTTGTTCGTAATGTTGACCATCCACATCCCCACTAAGGTGTTTAGTGTTGACTGATAAACAAGCCGAGTCGCTCGCGCAGCAACTTGAGGCCAACCCCAATTACCGCGTTCTGCGCAAGCTAGCGCCACAGTCAGCCTTTGCGGAGCCCGATGGCAGGCCGCTGGCCAAGGGCGTCATCGTTGATACCGAGACGACTGGATTGAATCAGGATGCCGACAAAATCATGGAGATCGGTCTGGTTGTCTTCGAGTACGACCCGGAAACCGGGCAGGCATATCGTGTCCTTGAGTCTTTCGGTGCCCTGGAAGATCCCGGCATTCCGATCACGCCAGAAATCACTGAAATCACCGGTATCACCAACGAGATGGTGGCCGGTCAGCGTATCGACGATGCCCGGGTCGCCGAACTGGTATCCGGCGCATCCATCGTAATCGCCCATAACTCGAAATTTGACCGACCGTTCCTCGAGCAGCGTTTCCCTGTTTTCGAGGAACTCCCCTGGGGGTGCTCATTCGCCCAGGTGGACTGGGATGGAGAGGGGTTGGGCGCACGCAAACTTGACTACATCGCATTTCAGTTTGGATTTTTCTTCAACGCTCACCGCGCTGAAACGGATTGCCAGGCACTACTGACCATTCTTCAGCAGGAGTTGCCCAAGTCGAAGATCAAGGTACTGAAGTCGATGCTTGACCAATTGCCGCAGAAGGACTGGACGGTATATCCCGTCTCCGACTACTCCAGCAAGGATCTGCTCAAAGCACGATCGTATTACTGGGATGCAGTGCGCAAGGCTTGGCATCGGACCTTAACCGGCACTGAGGCCATCACCGGGGAAGTCGCCTGGCTGAAGGAATCGATTTACGGCGGCCGCAACGTCAAACTCGAATTCGAGGTCCGAGATGCGTTGTTGCGCTACTCGAAGCGCCCGGGCAAGAAGATCGTCAAGGAAGTCTGAATGCAGCCTGAGGATCTGGAGTTGCTGGTCACGCGAGAGATGCCGTTCGGTAAGCACAAGGGGCGGCTCATCGCCGACCTGCCCGGCAACTACCTCAATTGGTTTGCCCGCGAAGGTTTTCCGGCGGGAGAGATTGGTCATCTGCTAGCATTGATGCAAGAAATCGATCACAACGGGCTGAAGGACATTCTGGCCCCCCTCCGGCAACGGTCAGGTCATTGACGCATGTCTATCGATAACCAGATCGAGCCCCCGCAGTCCTTCATGGCGATGTACACCACGCCAGGCCGGAATCGTCCCAATGCGCCACAGGAGGTGGTTCTCGCTCGCTACGAGCTGTGCGAGGACATGGCCTGCGTTTTGACCCAACACGCGCAGACGCTCGCCTTCAAAGAAAACTTCTCCATGTCCGAAGTTCTCGCCCGGTGCCATCAAGGCTTGCTTGATGACGCCTCGGATTTCAACGAGAACGAAGCCCGGTGGGTAATCTTCCGGCTGGCGGAACTGCTGGGATGGGAAGCGCCTAGCTTTGTTGAGGGCTGAGGAGCCTCGATCAAACTCCGAGGCACTCTTTCTTCGGTGAGATGGTTCCACAGAAGCGGCAACACTGCGAGGACAAATCGCCGCAATACAGGCAGCAAGATCGCGCGGAACGATATGAGGGGACATGGCGAACATTTTGCCTTGATGGTATTTATAATTACTGGCTTTCATCACAGTAGACATTTTTGCTCGGTCTAACCACTGCAGCCGAGCGCACTCAAAAACTTTCTCCGGCACACGACGCACTTGACGCCTCGACGCCAACAACGCTCACCAGAGATCTTGCAAAGTCTGGACAGCGTCAGGTCGTCGGGTACGTCGGTTGGGTCAGGACGGTCCGGGCGGTCTCGTTATGTCCCAAGGCTTGCATACACGCCATACACAACTCTTGGCTCGTTCGGTATCTGCCCTGGCTGCAGGATAACGAATTCTTTGGAGATTCTAGAGTTCGAAGCAATCAGGTGAGAGTTAGCTGCCCGGACAGCCGGCAAGTCCAGGAAGACCATGAATTTCAAACTGTCAGTGGGTGCCGGCGCTGTGCTTGCCTTGGATTTTCCATTCAACAGGGCTTCAATGTCCGCGATGATTCCATTCTTTTGCGCTGCACCGTACTTTGTGCCCCCATTGATCGGGACATTGCATTTCACCTCTGCAACAACAGGGGGAATATGAGCGAAAGAGATGTCATAGCCATTCGCGCCTGGCTTAGTGCTCAACACATCTCTTCTTAGCTGTGCATGCACTGCCTGATCCAGTTGAAGGGTTACTGCTGCCCAATCCACGAATCCCAAGGCAAGGCGCATTGTCAGGGTGTTATTGATATCACACAGGACCGACTTCAACTCCAACAAGGCTTGCAGGTCCATCTCGCCATAATAGTCTTTCTCCGGCAGATGAAAGGTTTCACAGACAAAGCGATTGATACGCCGCCGAAGTTCTACGTCCCTGCTATACCCGCCATCAGCTTGCATGCCCTGAGCGTCAACCAAGGCTAGCTCCGTTATTAAGTAAATGTGCCAACTCATCGGCTAAGGCACGCTCATGGAATAGTGCCACTATCCCAGCAGCACGGAATTCTGACTCCAGTTCACGTTGGCGGATGGGATGATTGCCGAAGCGGAAGCGCCTCGTTTCCCCGTCACGATGGGAGGGTGTTATTTCATAGACTCCCCAGGTCCTTGGCTTCGTGTACTTACCCTGAGCGTCAACTGAAGACACGGGGACCGAAACTGCGAGGACTTCCTTTACGCGAGCACTCATCGGGGTATCCAATTCATAGCCAGGTTCTCATGGATGTCGGCAATCATGTAGCGAGGGATGTCGGATTAGCAATTCTCTTTGCAGCCGAATTGCCCAAGTAGAATACCCGACACGGACCATTTGCATTGGGTCATTATCAGTTTGTCCGGGTCTCAAGAGAATTATTTCAATGAGCAAGAAAAATCCCCTGTCAAACACTTTGGAAGAAGCCGTGGCCTGGATGGTCAATATGGATTACATCCCCACCGGCTTTACTCTACTGGAGATGACGTCAGCGTTTCACCAAGAGGCTGAGACAGAGTACGCGAACGCTCGAAACGGCCATTTACCCGATGGTGAAACTGGGCCGTTATCCGCCGACCTGATCGAGCGCCTGAAAATTCGTATGGAGGTATGCGAGGCCAGAAATTCACTCGCACACTCGCTAACGGATGCAATCAGGGGGGAGTTGGCTGACCCGAAGGGTTCACTGGTGTCCCTTCCCGATGATCCATCCAGGGGCCAACGCCTGACATTAAAGAGTCTATTTGACTGGGCGGCGAACAGATTCGGAGTAGGCATCCCGGAATGGCTCCATGCCCGCTATCAGGAAACGTCTGTCCAAAAGATCAGCTGGGAAGACGTCACGATCAAGATTTATGCGGATCACAAGATCGGCTGCTTCTTCGGGAAAAAGGACTACAAAAGGTCGTCTTTTCAGGCAATCGGCCTAATGGGTGAACGCAAGATCGGGCCCAATCAACGGGGTGAAATGTTGATCGGCCTTAGCCAAAAGAAGAAATTTCCCCCTGGCAGCCGGCCAGATGCCAAGGATGCAACGGCGATATCCAAGCTCAGAAACGCCCTTAAAATGTTGACCGGCTTAACGAGTGACCCGTTCTATCCATTCAACAAGGCAGATGGCTGGAAGCCACGCTTCAGGCTGATCGACGACCGGAGGAACGCCGACGAACGCGCCAAAGAAAGGGCTGTGCACGTAAGTCTGGATGAGACACGAGATTACGAAGACGAGAACGATACGGCTGGGGACTGGATACGTGATAACGGCTAGGTCTTTACCAGTAACCCCTCAAGAAAGCGCAAGGCAAAAATTTATATCTTGTTGAATATCCACAAATAACTACCTCATCAAGCTCGTTCGGCTTTACCAGTAAGGCATCCCTTATAGGGATGCGACAGCTGGGTGATAACAAAGCCCGCTCCGCATACCTGGACAACCCGCTTCTACAAGGCGGATCTAAGACCAAGGCTATACGGAGAATGAATGACCGAATATATAAACACCACCCTCGCTGTACCCGACTCATCCGACGACCCGTCGCCAGCAGGTAGCGTCAGATCGTCAGGCGCGTCGAGTGTGCGGCCCACCCCATCGGCCAAAGCGCCGCCCATCGCGCAGTTCATATACAAGCTGCCGGAAAAGCTGAAGCCAGTCCTCAGCCAGCAGGGTATTGCATATGTAAAGCTAGACAACGGCGGCAACCCCTTCGTGCTGCGCGTTGGCAGCCGCCAGCTCGACAACCTGATCCGAACCCTGGCTGTTTTTGACGACATCCGTCTTCACCAGAGCGACATCAAGGAAGCCAACGACCACCTGATTTCCTCTGCCGAGCTGGCGGGAATTATCGAAAGCATCTGGTATCGCGTGGCGCCGATCTCTGGCGGCATTGAGATTGATCTTGGGGACAAGAAGTGTACGCGGGTCAAGGTCACCCCAGGCAAGGTTGAAGTCATCACCGAGGGGGCCGAAACGCTCTTCTACAGATCACCGGCCACCAGACCCATGGTTATTCCGGCGCAGGAAGGCAACCTGAAACTGCTGAAGGAACACGTCAATCTCAACGACGTCGACTTTGTGCTGTTCATCGCCTGGCTGAGTTACACGTTAGCGCATCCGAAGATTGCGACCAGCAAATACGTCATCCTCGTGATTCAAGGCGATCAGGGCAGTGGCAAGACCTACCTGAGCAATCACGTCATCCTTAACCTGCTTGATCCAAATCATGCCGGCGTCCAGGTATTTCCGAGGAGTGCGAAAGACCTGACGATCGCTGCCCAGAATGCGCACGTGCTGTGTTACGACAACATGCGCAATTTCCGGTCGGACATGTCGGACATCCTGTGCATGGCGGCGACGGGCGGAGCGATTAGCAACCGGGCACTGTATACGGACGCAGACCAGCATATTCACCACCTGCATGTGGCCCTGGTACTGAACGGGATACACAGCTTCATCAATCAGGCCGACCTGGCGCAGCGTTGTCTGTCAATCCGGACATTGACCATGGACGAAGCCAAGCGGAAATCCGAGACGGCAATGATCAAAGCGCTCGAAGCCGACCTCCCCGTTATTTTCCGTGGCCTGCTGGACTTGATCGCAGGGATCCTTCAGCACCTGCCGGAAGCCGAGGTGACCAACCCCGAACGCATGCTGGATTTCGTGCGTTGGCTGGCCGCGATGGAGAAAGTTCAAGACGCACCGGCCGGCGTCTATCAGGGCGCCTATAGCTACGCGCTCTGTCAATCGCAGATGGACAGCCTGCTCGACAACTCGCTTGGTGCCGCCATGATCGAGTTCACCGCCAAGATGAAGGGCCATACGTGGGATGGCACGCCGGCAGATCTTCTTCTTGAACTCACTGACCAGGTCACGACAGGGACCACGTATTCGCGGGAATGGCCCCAGAACCCGATTGCGCTTTCCAAGCGACTTAATGCCTTGAAATCGAGCCTGCAGACACAGGGTATCGCTGTGGAGCTCAGTCGCGGCAAACACCGAACCATCACCATCAAAAAACAGGGCGAAGCACATGGGCGACCCGAAGATGGCGATCACAGCGCGATGCAACATGCATCAAATCGCGCCCGCCCAGAAGATGCTTTTTAAGCCTACCAAGGAAACTCAAGAATGAAACAAAAACGTTCAAAGAAAGCTACGGCGGGCGACCTCAGCCCAATCGCCGAATTGCTCGACCAGATTGACCCTGACCTTTCGTATGGCGATTGGCTGCGGGTCCTGATGGGGATCTACCACGAGACCGGCGGCAGTGAAGACGGCTTCGAGCTTGCCGACGCCTGGTGCAGCAGGGGTCGTAAATATGGCGGGGCCCGCGAAATCCGCTACAAGTGGGACTCCTTCAGCCCCAACCAAGATCCCCCCGTCACGATCGGGACCCTGATCTGGATGGCAAGGCAAAAACCGTAATGGCGGCATTTTTCTAGCGCGATTTAGCCGGGTGGTTGGCGGAGGTGGTCATGGACGCCATTCCCCCCTGCCATTCGCCAATCTCAGCGTAACTGCTCGAAAAAATGTCGGCTTATTTAACGAAACAAACGTCGGCGGCGTGCAGACGACCGCCGCATCCACACCAATTAATTAGGAAATTTAATATGAAAATCGTCGTACAAAAAATCACACCGCCCACCCATGTCGGCTATGAAACGCCTTTGTATCTCATCAGGCAATTCGATCCAGAACTTTACGAAAATCATGTTGTTCAAGGTCGACACCACATCACCCTGACGAATGTCTGCAAAATTGAAGGGGAATACCAGATCCTGGACCGCGACCACCCGGCAGTCTTGATTGACCTTAAGGATGACGCAACTGGTGAAAAACCCTCGCGTATCACGCTGGTCTTCGATCCAGATGTCGCGAAGGAGATTTACGTCCCGCGTTAATCCAGGACAGGTGCCGGTAGCAATGCCGGCATCGTAAAACACGCGTTGGCCAAAAGGGCAGCGCGGCAGGAATTCAGGCTCCCAGGCTCCCCACCAAGCAGGGTTACATCAACCGCCCGTGATCAGGTGGCTGGCCCTGTGCGTCTGTGCATCACCCAAAAGCATCACGCCCTTTTCACCAATCATCACTTTTTTATCATTGGAGGATTCCATGAAAATCAAACTCACCCCCAGCTTCGTCACCACTGCGACCTGCCCGGCAGACAAGCAGCGCGTGGAGTACTGTGACACCGATCTGCCTGGGCTGTACCTGCTCGTGAGCGCGGCAGGCCAAGCATCCAGCTATTACCTTCGTTACAAAGACGGCACCGGTAAGAGCTGCCACCAGAAGATCGGCCGGTCGTCGGATATCACCCTTGCCGATGCGCGCAAGCAGGCCAAAGTTCTAAAGGCCGAGATCACGGCAAACGGGCGCGATCCCCGTGCCGAGGAGAGGGCCAGAAAAGCGGTGCTGACCCTGGATGAACTGTGGCTTGAGTACAAGAAATTCGCCAAGTCGAGGAAGCGTTCGTTTGACCGGGACGAGCAACTCTGGCGGCTGCGCTTGCAACCTGCGTTCGGCCATTTGCGCCTGAATCAGATCAGCCGCCACCAGGCCCAGTCATTCCACGCTGGGCTGAAGGAAGTAGGGATTCTGTCAGCATCCAGCATCGACCATCACCTCAAGCTTCTGCGCAGGATGCTGAATCTGGCTGTGGAGTGGGGCATGCTGGACAAGAACCCGGTATCGCGCATTCAGCTATTGAATGAAGACAATAAGGTGGAGCATTACCTGAACGATGACGAGCTCGAAAAGCTGTTTGACGTACTTCAGAATGATGGAAATCGTCCGGTCTGTTTAATCGCCCTTCTGCTCATATCAACGGGCTGTCGCTTGAACGAAGTGCTTTCAGCAAGGTGGCAGCAGGTTGACCGGGTGAACAGGGTTTTACGCGTTGAAGCGATCAACAGCAAAAGTAAGCGTGTTCGCTCGATACCCCTGAATGACAGCGCGCTGGACGTGATAAAGCAGCTGGACACCGAGGGCCGATACGAACACTTGTTCATCAACAAACAGACGGAGAAGCCTTATACGACCATCATGAAAGTTTGGACACGGCTGCGCACCAAAGCAGGATTACCTCAGTTGCGCATACATGACCTGCGCCATCAGTATGCTTCGTTCCTGGTCAACAGTGGCAGGACGCTTTACGAGGTCCAGCAGATCCTCGGGCATTCCGATTCCAAAGTCACGGAACGGTATGCGCACCTCTCGACCAAGACGCTGCAGGCCGCAGCCAACAGTGCATCGGTGATCATCAAGGGCGCGATGAAGGAAGCGGCGTAGCAGGACGGGGAGGGGGAAGTCCGGGCTGGCAACCTGGGCACCCCCGCCGGCGACGAACTACCCCACCTCTGTCTCATAGTGGCCCGCTGTGGGGCGATCTCGGGGAGGGCCACCCTACCCCCATCCCCTGCCCCAGCGGCCCGCCTAGGCCACTTTTTGGCGCCGATTTTCAAGGTCCGGTTTTCGAGACACCCCTCGTTCGGCTGATAGACCGATGTAGTTAAGGTCTCAGTTAAGGCTGCGGCCTTTTGTTTTTGGCCGGTTCGATGCTGTCACTTAATCAGAAAAGCTTCCTTTGAGCGCCCTTTGGCGAGTTCTTCAGCCAGCCACTTAGGTGCGCGACCACGGCCTGACCAGGACTCGCCGGTGGCTGAATTGCGGTACTTCGCTGCCACGGCAGTACGCGCTTTGGCTTTTTTTGCCCCACCCTTCAGGTCTTCGAGGGTGATCCCATATTCCTTCATCCGTGCCTGAATCTCTGCGACTACTGAAGCGATTTCATCACGGCGTGCTGCCTCGGCTTGCTTCAACAATGCTTCCGCCTGCGCCTTCAATTCTGTGTAAGTTGCCATCGTTTTTTCCTTTCAAAATTATTCTGACCTGAACCGTACATTATGCATTAACCAATAGCGTCAAGCGAACCATGCCAAGGCTGCACAGGCTCGACTGAAAGTGCTGAAGGCCAGGCAAAAGTTATTGGTACCTGTGGGGCCGCTATCCGGCCAGGAACAGCAGTCGGCTTAATCTCCGTGGACGTCCGTTGGTCGGCCTTATGTGGAGCGCTACATAAGGCCGAATAAGAGACGGACGGACTTCTCAAGTTGAACTTCCGCTCCTGGCCGGGGGCTGCCTTTGGAAGCCGGCCCAGAAAGCTGCCGCAGGGCTATCCAGCGAGTTTTCTACTGTCGGCTTACGGGTACCACGTCGAACTCACACAACCGGCCAGGAGCGGACTTACAGTGTGGTCGCGACGTGCGTCTCCTGTCCGGCCAAAAACAGTCATACAGATTTTTCTCCGAGCACTGGGTTTATTGATACCGCCCAGTTCTTGTGTACTATCCATTGGTGACCGGGAATCCGGCACACCACAAATAAACACAGGGAGATGACTTGAACAAGATCAATTTAGTTGTTTTGATGTCGGTGGCCATGCTTGGCTCGGGCTGTGCATCGATTGTTTCTGGTACCAACCAGAGCCTCACGATAGAAACCCGCAGCAAAGAAGGGCAGCCTGTCGTGAGTGCAAATTGCAAACTTTCCAACAACAAAGGTACTTGGTATGTGACCAGCCCTGGCTCAGTGGTCGTAAATCGCAGCTACGAAAACCTGCTGGTTAATTGTGAAAAACAGGATCAGGCACCTGGTCTAGCAAGCGTGAAATCATCTACCAAGGCAATGGCATTCGGCAACATTATCTTTGGTGGTGTGATTGGTGCCGGGATTGATGTTGCCAGTGGCGCAGCGTATGACTACCCAACCATGATCACTGTGTTGATGGGTGGCAACGTCACGGTTGATGCGCCGTCCCAGGACAAGACCAACGAAACCCTGCCGCAGGCAGCTTCGGAAACCGTTTCCGCAGCCACAGCAAATACCCTGTCTGCCGAAGTTAAACCTTGATGTAAAACAGGTAGGGTGCCCGTCACCCTGCCGTCTTCAACAAGTCGGACCAGCCAAGGCTTTCTGTCTTGAACATTTAAGCTTGCTATCTACTTCCTGCGAGCTTTTCTCCCCAAGAACAGTGAATCTGAAAAAATATGGCGATCCTCTTCCCCAGCTTTGAAAAGGCAATTACTTCCAAACCAAAGCCAACTGAAGGCGAAATATTTCTGTTGGAATTCCTGGAAACCCAATTCCAATTTGCCGACCAGGTCGAAGTATATTTTCAGCCTTGCTTCAATGGTGATCGGCCAGACGTCGTGCTGATGTCTCCCCATTTTGGCGTCATCATTATTGAGGTCAAGGACTGGAATCTTGATCTTTACGGCATTGACTCCAACAACAAGTGGTCAGTCAAAGCGATATCACAGCGGGTGAAATCCCCTTTTCAGCAAGTCTACGCCTACAAGAAGAATTTTTTTGAGATTCATGTCAACGGGCTTTTGGAAAAGAGTCTGAAGAGTCCACAATTTTTCAAAATTATCAAAACCTATGTCTATTTTCACCACGCGGATAGACACGCAATACAGAGTCTCTATAACCCACATCTTGACCGCCTTCGTGAACACTCACGGCGTAACGATGAAGACTACAAATTTAAGAAGATAGATTACGATGCTTACGAAAAAACAAGGGAATGGATTGAAAGAGGTAAGCACAGGTTTGAACGAGATATGTCCTACGCCCTTTACAGGGACAAGCTCCCAAAAATCACCTTTCCCATGACAACCAAGGCCAGTATCTTTGACGAATCCGTATATAACGAATTTAAGCGGTTGCTCAATCCTCCATACCACTACGCATCTGAAGGCAAACTGCCGAACTACTCCGACAAGCAAAGCAAATTGGTCAGAAGCGTGGCTAAGGCTCGCTCAAAAATTTGCGGGATTGCAGGATCTGGCAAAACGGTCGTCCTCGCTGGCAGAGCCGTCAATGCGCATAAGCGTCACGGAGGCCAAGTCTTGGTGTTGACCTTTAATATTACGCTTTGCAGCTACATCCACGACAAGATCAGTGCCGTTCGAGAGGATTTTCCCTGGTCCGCCTTCGACATTATCAACTACCATCGGTTTATCACCACTGCCCTGAACAACTCTGGCATCGCAATTGAGATTCCAGAAGACCTTCAGTATGACGGTACAGATTCTATTTTTGCACGGCAAATTGCCGAAAGACGGGATCACTATCTTGAGGAAACTTACTACAGCAATCTTAGGGTTTTTGAAACCGAAGAAATCAAGACCAAATACGACACGATCTTGATTGACGAAATCCAAGACTACAAGCCAGAGTGGATCAAGATAATTCGCTCATTTTTCCTAGAAGAAGACGGAGAAATGCTCCTTTTCGGTGACGAAAAGCAGAATATTTACAAACGAGCCTTGGACGGCGAGCGCCGATCAAAAGTAGTTGAAGGATTCGGAACATGGATAAAACTGACGAAGAGCTATCGCTACAAGGACGGCAACCGTTCTGGCGGGCATCACACGTAGGGCGACACTCGAATCGAGTGGTTCCGGGAGGGTTTCCAGCGTCCATTCTCGGGGCATCGCGAACTGGATGACGTAACCGCTGGAGCTCGCGCTTTGGGCCACCGGCGCCGTCATCGCAATCTTGGTGGATGACTGCGCCACGGGAACAGTCATCTCGATCTTGCGTGCCCCTTTGTTGCGTCCGAAGATGTATCCCGCCAGGATACGAAAACCTTGGTTTCCGGCATCTTCGGGCGCTGTGCTGACAACCGTCTCCGCCACCAAATAAGGCTCATACCGACGCACCTCGAAGGCTTCGTAAGTGTGAACCACCGTGTAGAGGGGCTCGTCAATTGCCATGGCAGAAGAACTCCAGGCCGCAAGCAATAAGCAGGCAGCCATATAGTTAACTCGGATCATCGAACCACCTTGGCGTTGCTGTGACAAGCCTGAATATACTCGCCCACTGCCACAGTCGCGCATTCGTCTTGCGTGTGGTCCAACGCCTTCCGCAAGTGACTAAACGGTATAGCGTGTTTACGCGCTGTGGTTAACCGCGCTTGCGTACGCGCAAAAAGTGAAAATTTCATTCCAAACTGACCCTTTTGATTTCCTGTTGCTGTGCATGCGATATGATTTCCAGTGCCGCACCCCGTGATTCCCGTGGTGAGCAGGCGCCCTGTTTTGGAGGTTCGATGAAGCTTAAGGTATCGCGTCGCACAAGTTCGACGGTGCTCACCCTGGCCCTCGCGACAGCTGGCACGGCGCAAGCGCAGGAGATGGGTTGGCGGCCATTCCTCTCGGTCACCCCGGTCTATCAGGGTCAGGGCGATCTTGACGGAGGTGGCCACTACAGCGCGCAGAGCGCAATCGTGCACACGGGCGTTTTGGGTGACCTCGGCCGCGGCAACCGTGCCGGCGTGACACTCAACTACGATTACACGGACTATTCATTCTCTAACCCAGTCCGCTTCGGCGGCGCTGCGCCATGGAACATTGTGCAACGTTACGGCGTATCGGTTCCCCTCTCTTTTGGGCTAAGCGATGGCTGGAGCGTCGGGCTCGCGCCCTCGTTCGGCTGGTTCCGCGAGAACGGTGCCGACGCGGGTGACGCATTCACCTGGGGTGGCATCGTCTCGGCAACCAAACGTTTCGGCAATGGAAACCGTCTAGGCTTTGGCATGGGCGTGTTCGACCGCATTGAGGAAACGAGCGTATTCCCGTTCCTGCTGGTCGACTGGCGGATTAGCGATCGCTGGCGTCTGGTGAACCCGCTTCCCGCGGGACCAACCGGGCCAGCCGGCTTGGAACTCGAGTACCGCTTCGACAGCCGCTGGAACGTCGGGCTCGGAGCCGCGTGGCGCAACGCGCGCTTTCGCCTGAGCAATGACGGCGCAGTGCCCAACGGTATCGGTGAGGATCGTGGGGTACCCGTGTTTCTCCGCGCAACGCACGCTTTTGGTGAACAGATGTCACTGAACCTTTACGCTGGTCTCGTGACCGCTGGACAGTTACGGGTCGAGGATTCATCTGGTAACGAGCTGAGCCAGGCCGACTTTGACACAGCACCGTTCTTCGGCGCTACGTTCTCCGCGCGCTTCTGAGTCGTAGGATTTGGTGGGTGACGGCAAGCCCATGTCATTCCTCTGTTGCCCCTTTTGACCGTCGGTTCTGCCGAAACAAGCATTCAAGCCATTCTTCAAGGTGGCTTTTTTGTTGTAGGGGCACAATTCGGGTCGCGGGTAGGCGGAGTTTGGTATATGGGCCGTGGTCGGGCGTGTTAAGTGATCCAGTATTTGATGGCGGCTGCGCTAACATATAAGTCGTTACCAGACCCCCTATATTTTTATTGGATCTCCAATGCGTACACTTCAAACCCTCATAGCAATTGCAGCAGTCAGCGTCAGCATCCAGGGACTGGCCGCGAATACGGAAACCTTGCCTTCTGGTGTAGTAGTGGCCCACATCAAGCCAGGCCAGGGCGCTTCACCAACCGCAGATAGCGCGGTCCGCGTGCATTACCGTGGAACACTGCCAAACGGAACCGAGTTCGATAGCTCATACAAACGCAACGAGCCCGCTACTTTCCCGCTGCGGGGAGTCATTCCTTGCTGGACCCAGGGCGTGCAGAAAATGAAGGTGGGTGGCAAAGCCAGGCTCACCTGTCCGGCGGCTACTGCTTATGGCACTCGTGGTGTTCCCGGCGTCATTCCACCCAATACCGAATTGACCTTTGAAATCGAGTTGCTGGGCATCGAGCGTTGAACAGCGTCATCGGGTAGGCCAAGGTTTAGAACCATGCATGAGACTCAGCCCAACAATCCACTCCACGGTGTCACGCTTGAACAGTTATTGAACGAACTGGTTGCGTTCTATGGCTGGGATGCGTTGGGGCGGAAAATCGAGATCCGCTGCTTCACCCATGACCCGAGTATTGCGTCGAGCCTCAAGTTTATTCGTCGGACCCTATGGGCACGGGAGCGTGTGGAATTGCTGTATATCGAAATGGCACAAGGCATTGGTGCCAGGCAGCCGAAACTGTGAAGAAAGCGTAAGCGTTCGGCCGCTACGCGTTGCGCGAATGCATCGTGCAGCCCCCCTACGCCGACTGCGGAAGTTTGTCCCCTACCTGGAACAACCCGAGCGGAAAGTCATGGATGTCCCTGCCGCGAGCGGCATGGAATCTGACTCGGTCTCCGGTCAGTTCACATAGCCACGGCTCCTGGGAAACCGGATTGTTTCCGGTGAAGGCTGTGGGAACGAACAAGGCGAGGTTGATGCCACCTTCCTGGTCGCGCGCGGAGAGGAACTCGAACGCTTCGATGCCCGCCGCACGCATCCTGGAACCGAGCGCCTGGCTGGCGTGGTAGTCCGAGGGGCTGGCGAGTGCATCCCGGTGCGCGGCAAAGGGCGGATTTTGCAGCCGCAGGCCGCTGACTGTCCGGTATTCCGCCCCGAACAGGGTGTGCTGGGTGTCCAGCTTGCTGGCGGGCGGCCTGGTCATGCCGTGCCAGAAAACAAAGCGGTAATAGGCCGCTTCGGCGAGCAGCGTCCTCGTTTCCAGCGAACCGTAAAACAGGCTGGGCTCGCTGCGCGTGCCGAAGCGGGAACCGTGTTTCAGCGGGGGATAGCGGAACGGCGTCGCCAGCAGGCAGTGAAGCGATTCGGTTCCCTTGCGCAGGCGCGGCTTGGTGGCTTCCAGCATGTCTTCCAGCACGGCCTGCCGCTCGAGCGAACTGACCAGTTGATTGGTCGCCACCTGTTCCTGGCTTTCCACCAACCGGAACACCACACCCGAGAGCTTGAGCGGTCTGGCATCTGTCAGACAGGCGTCCCAGTCGACCACTTACAGCTTGCCCCGCATGGCATCCAGGTATTCCAGGACGGTGGTCAGGCCCTGCACGGTTTTGACCTGCTCGGCCGGGATGCCGCCGGTGTGAAGGTTTTCGGTCTGCATCCAGTGCCGCATCTGTTGGGGATTGCCGCCAATCAGAACGTAGAGCGCGCGATAGCAGCGGATGAACAGCAGGGCCAGTTCACCGGCCTTGCTGGCGGGATCGATGCGGCCGCGGCCGATGGCCGTGCGGTCCTTGCCGATGATTTCGCCCAGCTCGGCCTGATTCAAGCCCAGATGCTTGCCGGCATTGATCAGGGCTTCCGCCAGGACGCCGGCCGGGTCGACGTCTGGTGCGACTGCGAGGCTCATTTGAGGCTCCTTAACCTGGGTCAGGCATGTGTTTAATGCACGTATTAGACAACATTTGTGCTATTTGCACACCACAACAGCCGCCGCCCGGGTGCCGGACGGATCGTCGGGCAAAAGCCGGGCTCGCTCTCCAAGGCATTCGTAGTCGCCCACCTGATATTCGCGGCAGACGGCTGGCCGGCGCGCGTAGATGGTGCATAACAGGGTGCTTCGATCGAGCGCCGCGCACCAGCCGTCGTTGAGACGGCGCATCACCCATCCGCCCCACTGGTCCCGGGCGGTCAGCCTCGCCGGGACGTCGTCATCGCCCATCAGCAGGACTTCCAGCCTGCAACAACAGGCTTCGCAGGTGGCGCATGAGATGGCCGGACTGTCGCCGGTGAGGTCAGGGTCGTTGGTTGCGTTCATGTTCGCATTGTCGCACCCGGGAAGCGAATCCCCGGACGAACGACATCGGACGTGGCCGGGTTTGCGTCTCGTCGAACGCGGCCAGTGGGACGTCTGACGGCCGGGAACCACGGTGCGCAGTCAAGCCATGGGGAACGAATGCCCGCCGCGCTGGCCACCCGCTGCGACGCTCCGGATATATCCCTATCCGCCGGACAGGCCGGCGCCGCGCGCCAGCACCAGCGAGCGCGCCGCGGTCGCCGGCAGCGGCGGCGAGAAAAGATACCCCTGCACCTTCCGGCAACCCAGTTCGACAAGGCGTTCGAGTTGTCCGTCGTTCTCCACGCCCTCGGCAATCACACCCATTTTGAAGTTGCGGGCGATGGCGATGATGGTCGAAACCATTTCCGTGTCCTCGGTTCCGGGCGTCAGGCGGCTGACGAAGGCACGGTCGATCTTCAGCGCATCGAAGGGAAAGTTCTGCAGGTAGCTTAACGAGGAGTAGCCGGTGCCAAAGTCGTCGACATAAAGATGCAGTCCGCGTGCCTTGAGGTCGAGCAGGGTTTTGTTCGCCATTTCGCGGTTGTGCACCAGCACGCTTTCGGTGATTTCCAGCGCGATATAACGCGGATCGATGCCGGTCGCGGCAATCACCGCGTCGATCCGGTCCACCAGGTCCGGTTGCAGAAACTGCTTGGCGGACAGGTTGATGCTCATATACAGGTCCGGTCGTTGCGGGAAGTTCGAGCGCCATTCCTGAAGCTGGCGGCAGGCTTCCGTCAGCACCCAGTGGCCGATGTCGTTGATGAGTCCGGTTTCCTCCGCCAGCGGGATGAACTCGATAGGCGAGACCAGGCCGCGTTCAGGATGCTCCCAGCGCACCAGCGCCTCGAAGCCGAGCACCTCGCCACAGCTTGCCTCGACAATGGGCTGGTAATACACGCGCAATTCCGCGCGCTCCACCGCCCGGCGCAGTTCGGATTCCAGCGTCAGTTGCGCCACGGCGCGCAGGTGCATGTGCTCGTCAAACAACACCGTCTGCCCCGTGCCCTGGGATTTGGCACGGTACATCGCGGTGTCGGCGTCGCGCAGCAGGTCGGGGGCATTGCAGCCATTCTGTGCAGCGATTGCAATACCGATACTCGCAGAGACAAATATCTCGCGGCCTTCGAGCAGGATCGGCGGCAGCAGCGCCGTGTGCAGCCGATCGGATACGCGCAGCGCATCGGCGGCTTCCGACACGTCTTCGAGCAGGATCGTGAACTCGTCGCCGCCCATACGGGCAACCGTATCCTCCGGCCGCATGCAGACGCGGATACGCTCGCTCACCTCAAGCAGCAACTGATCGCCCAGGATATGGCCAAGGCTGTCATTGATCGTCTTGAAGCGGTCGATATCCAGGTAGAGCACGGCGCAGCGCAACGCCGGATGACGTTCGCCGAAGCGCAGGCATTGTTCCAGGCGGTCCATGAACAAGGTCCGGTTCGGCATTTTGGTCAGGCCGTCGTGATAGGCGTGATGGCGCAACTGCTGCTCGGCCTGATGCCGCTGGATCATGCCGCCCACAGCATGGGCGGCGGCAGTGATGAACTGCACCTCCGCGGGCGTCTGCTTGTGATGGGCGTCCACATAGAGGTTCAACACGCCCAGCAGCGCCCCGTCGAACAGGATCGGGGCGCAATAGTGTCCGTGTGCCACCATGCCAGGGGAATGGATTTCGTGCCGCTCGTCGACACAATCGACGAACAGCAATTCGCAGGTCGCTGCCGCCTGTCCGCACAGGCAATGGCCCGTCTCGACCGTGGCGCAAGTCTGCTCGATATCGGCCGACAATCCTTTTTGAGCGGCCATGTGCAGGTTTCCGGATGCCGCATCGGCCAGGAAAATGCTGCCGGAACCTTTCAGCGACAGCCAGGGCGTCGAGAGGATCAGTTCCAGCGCAAACTGCAAACGCTGCACGAAGGGATCCTGGCGCATGGAGGTTTCCAGCAATTCCGCCAGGACCCGCTGCGCATGGTAGTCCCGGTTGATCTTGTCTTCCGCCGTTTTGCGCTCGCTGATGTCGCGCACATAGGCGCTGAAGCACGGCGCCCCGGCGGTGCTGATGCGTGCGATGGATATCTCAATGGGGAACTCGTGACCGTCCCGGTGCAGGCCGACCAGTTCGACACGGCGGCCGATCAATACGGCCGCGCCATTCTCAAGGCTGCGCTTCAGGCCCGCTGCGTGCTGGTCGTGAAAGCGTTGCGGGATGATGGTTTCCGAGAGCGAACGCCCCAGCGCCTCCTCGCGTGGCCAGCCGAACGTCTGTTCGGCCTGGGTATTCCAGTCGATGATTTCATTGTCGGAATTGATCGCGATGATGCCATCGAGCGAGGCGCCAAGAATCGCGCGCGTTCGATTCTCATGCTCCACCAGCGCATGGTGAACGGCTTCGCTCTCGTCAATTCGACGCCGCAATTGTCGGGCGCCGGCACCGATGCCGATCACGCCGAACAGCCACAGTGCGCCATGGCCGAGCCCCAGCGCGCTGATGCGCCGGTCGGCCGCCGCATTGAGCGGGGCGAGCGGCACCGACACGCTGACGCCGCCGGCCAGGTCGCCTTCCCGGTAACCCTGCTGGACATGGCAAGCCAGGCACTTCTGCCCCATCATCATCGGCCGGATCAGACGCAGATAAGGGGCTCCTCCGGTCTCGTCGATGCCCGTGACCTCCTCGACACCCTGGCTGAACTGCACCAGCGCCCGGGCCTCCCATGGATCGGGCTGATTCTGGGGATTGATGGGATTGAGACCGCTCAGGTGACCGCGAGCGCCGTCGCTCTTGTTGGCCAGCTCGTTGAACTGGCGCACCATCAGCGCCGGGTTGATGAGGGTCAGCAAGCGTCCCGCGGGCGTGCGCACATCGCGCTCCGGCATGTTGGCCACATAGGGATCGGGGGGGCTCTCCGGGGTGACAGGCACGTACACGCCGCCATGCCTGGTAGCCCAGTCGCGGAAAGCGAGATCCTTGAAGAAATTCGCCCGCAACTCGATTTGGGCCTGCTCGAGCACCAGCTCGCGCACCTGCGCGACATTCCAGAGCAGGGACATCACCGCCATCACGGTCCAGAACACTGCCAGCACGATCGCCCACGATGAAACAGGCACTCCGATGGCATGTGCCACCGGGGTCCGACTGCTGCCATCCTCTACCCGTACATCCATAGTCTATGTCCGAGTCCCTTAATCAGTTCGTACCATAGCGACACAAACCCTGACAGCCTTAAGGAGCGCCGACTATTCTTCGCTGCGCTTGACGGCCATATCGACTAAACAAGCACCGACTAAAGCCGTCCCGGTGCGTTTTGTCTAGGATGAAAGAGATCAATACAGAGGAAGGTCATCATGATTTTCGCCAATCGTCGCCAGGCCGCCGACCAGCTCGCCACAGCCCTTGCTGCTTACAAGGGCCGGCATCCCCTGATTCTGGCCATCCCGCGCGGAGCCGTGCCGATGGGGCAGCGACTTGCCAAAGCACTGGACGGCGACTTCGACGTGGTGCTGGTGCGCAAGCTGCGCGCGCCGTTCAATCCGGAATTCGCCCTCGGCTCGATCGACGAATCGGGCTGGACCTATATCGCGGACTACGCGGAATCGGCCGGCGGCACGCCGGCTTATCTGGAGCAGGAAAAGCAGGCCCAGCTGGCGACGATCCGCAAGCGGCGCGCGCAGTACACGCCGTTGCGGCCGCCGATCGACCCGGCCGGGCGCATCGTGATCGTGGTGGACGACGGGCTGGCCACGGGGGCGACGATGATCTCCGCGCTGCATGCGCTGCGCGCCAGGAAACCGGCGCATTTGATCTGCGCGGTGCCGGTAGCGCCGCCGGACACGCTGGAAAAGATCGAGGAATATGCCGACGAAGTGGTGTGCCTGCAGGCGCCCGCGTTCTTTCAGGCAGTCGGGCAGTTTTATGCCGACTTTCCGCAGGTCGACGACAGCGAAGTCGAGGCCATCCTCAAGCAGGCCTGAAGGCATGCACCCGTGGGAGCGGCGTCCTCGCCGCGATTGCGCGTAGATCGCGGCGAGGAC
>Ga0209643_1001129_pt1 | contig 28461 bp, 28 predicted proteins | sample AutmiccBRH37_all_FD_187383 | JGI IMG/M metagenome (GOLD analysis project Ga0209643, IMG submission 187383) | Deep subsurface microbial communities from Mt. Terri, Switzerland - Autotrophic microbial communities BRH/37_all (SPAdes) (version 2) | ecosystem: Environmental > Aquatic > Deep... | reverse complement strand
GTACGTCTTCTACGGTATCGCATTCCCCAGCCAGTTCCTTGATAGTCTTGTTCGCATAATCTTGCATAAATGGTCAGCTCCTTTTACTGTAAGTTATAACCATTTACACAAAATTATCTACGTTCTCATCTTGAGAGATATAATGGACCTACTGCTAATGATAAAACCAGAACCGGTCGAACATTACCCATTACCCCTAAGACAGATATAGGCTAAAACTAGGGGTACTCCCCTACTCTAACGACTACCACTGAGGCATAAAAAATAGACTGGGCATAGTTACCCAGCCTACTTAATTTATTTCTCAGCCCAACTTTCCCCAACCGACATCGGCTTTGAAGGAAGGTACCGACCAGCAGAGCAGTATACTCATTGGCTTAGTCTCGATTACCAGGAAACAGGGTTACTACAAAAGTTGGCTTGCCCGCTATTTGTAACTGCATCAACCATTTTTAGACATCTTCTATAATAACTATTTGAATTGAGCAATTTACTTCATGTCCGGCCTTTTGAGTCAAAATAATATCCGTCCCGGAAGTGGATACATCCAGTACATCGGATATATCGGTATCTGCTGCCAAAGCAGCCCTTATTCTTTCCGCCACCATAACGGCTGAATCATGGGCAACTACAGTCACCGGTACAACCTTATCGAGCTCGTACTGGGTGACTTTGACTTGTATAGTCTCAGACACAGTTGATCCCGTCAAAACCGGCGTGGTGCTGATAGCTGCTACCGGTGCATAACCTGGTTGGCTCTCGCCGCCAACAACGTTAAATATTACACCAGTGTTATCCGGGTCACGAAACTGAATAGTAACCGGCTTATCCTCTTCTTTTGTTTTATTGGTTACCATGATGTACCCGGGACTGTAATTATTTATTGCTTCGTAAGCAGAATTAAATTCTGCATTATCATTAAGAGCCTGTGCTAATCTATCCGCTGCAAGAATAGTTCCTTCGGGCATAGCAACCGGTGCTGTGACGGTGATATTAATATCCCCATCATTAAACAACAGCTCCAACGTTCCATTATTCATGTACGCATTACTACTGTTTGAATAGCCTATAGCGTTTATTTCATATTGCCCCGGGTACCCTGGTCTGGTCATGACACTTGCCCCCAGTGTAACATGGGTAAGTTCCGCCAGTGGTATATTATCCGTTTGCCATTGGAAATACGGATAAGAAGCCGGGTCGGTATCCGTCGTCCAGACAGTTCCGAATTCCCAACCGGTAAAAGTTTCTTGGTCGATCATCTCCGCGGTTGTTTTTGGTACTCCTTTGCCGGTATCCGATTGGCCGGTGGTCTCGGTATCGTAGCAGCTGTTGGAAACTGTGTAGTCGCCAGTCAGATACCCAATCAGGCCGCCAACGTCACTGCTTCCCGAAACAGAACCCAATGCATAGCTATTGGTAATAACCTGTCTGTTATCCCCTGCCAGACCGCCGACACGGCTATTGCCTGTTACATCTCCCGTGGCATAGCAGTTGTCAATTGTACCTAGATAGTTGTATCCCACCAGGCCACCTACACTTAAGTAGGTGCTTACAACATCCCCGGTGGCATAACTTTCACTAATTAAACCATTATTATAACCTACCAAACCGCCGATAAATTCGTTATATCCTCCGATGCCCGTTACACCACTTGTTGAGTAGCACCTGTTAACTTCACCATCACTATGGCCAACTAAACCGCCGATACGTTTCGTACCTGTAACTGTTCCGCCAGAATGGCTATTTTCAATTGTTGTCAATGATATGTCACCCACCAGCCCGCCAACATAGGACGGACCACTGACATTTCCTGAAGCAAAGCAATTCTGTATTAGGGTATCTGCCGCAGCTTCACCGACCAACCCGCCGACGTCGCCGTAGCTTCCCGTGACGCTGCCTGTTGCGTAACATTCATTGATGTTGGTTGTACTGGCATCACCAACAAGACCGCCAACCCGGTCACTCCCGACAACTGCGCCCGTTGAATAAGAACTCTCTATATCTCCATAGGAATCATTACCAATCAGGCCGCCTACCACTTCATCACCAGTGACGTCGACACTGCTATAGCAGTTTAGAACACTTCCGGATTCAGCTAAATATATATCCCCGCTATATGAGCCATTTTCACCAATCAGACCTCCGACATAGGAATAGGTGCTCTCGACTTCTCCGGTGGCATAACTGTCTTGTACTACGCCATAGTTAATTCCTATTAAGCCGCCGACATTCCTATATCCGGCAAGATCCACGTTGATTGACGAACAATCTGACACTGTGCCGTAATTCACGCCCACAAGGCTGCCGATCTCATGTTTCCCGCTTAGAACGGCATCTTCCAAAATAATATCCCGAAGTGCCGCGTCCTTGGAAGTGTGTCCAAACAGACCGGTGTACCAGCCATTATCCGGATCAGAAAAGGTCATGCCGGTAATCTTAAAACGGTCACCGTCGTATGTTCCTGTGAATTTGGTACTGTTATTCCCAACGGGTACCCAACCTTTTCCTTCGTTATACCCGTCTCCACCAACACTTAGATAATCGGTCAAATCGATGTCTGCGATCTGAATAAAATGCTTGTCCAGATATTCATGAACCTTGTCCAACTGCTCCGCCGTGGCCACTTGATAGGGGTTTTCCACCGTACCGTCACCGCCGGCAAATGGACCTGGTTCCACCACTGTAACTAAAGCGCTGCCTTTCACTTCCGAACCGTCATTGGCAGTGGCCTTGACTGTAACCGTACCCGCACCCGTCCCGGTCAATAAGCCGTTGGTATCAATGGCCGCTGCTCCGGTACCGGCTTCAACACTCCAGCTTACACTTGGATCAGTGGCATTGGCAGGTTCAACCGCCGCTGTCATTTGGAGGTTCTGTCCAACAACAACGGTTGTCGCCTCTCCTTCGCCCGATACGGTTATTGCCGTGACCGGCACTGCTTCAGATATTACCGTGTACGAAAAAGTTGCTGTACTGCTGGCATTCCAACCGCTTTTTAATGCCTTTGCCTTAATGGTCACGGCTTCGGTTATGGTTATTGGGGAGGAATACTGGGTACTCGTTGTGGTTGGTTCACTACCGTCGGTTGTATAGCGTATGGTAGCCCCGGTTGTGTTTGTGCTCAAAACGACTTCGGTGCCGGCCTGTACCGCACCGGATGCGGGGCTGGCCGTGGGTGTGGCCGCGGTACCGGTACTGATGCCACCGCCACCACCTCCGGAAGATGTTACCAGGGCGTAAGTAGTCCTGATTGTGCCGATGGACTGGCTGCCTGCCGTCTCGGCTTCGATATTGTCGAGCAATATTTCAAGCCCGGATGTCGGCTTGTTGTTTTTGTAACCGCGTACCTTGTATTTTTTTCCTGCCGGTACGTATACTTTAAAATCTCCGGAACCATCCGTGGAGGTTAAAAAGGTAGGGTTGGTGGTAAAGAACAGTTTGGCGTTCTTTACGGCACTGCCGTTTTTGTCCACCAGCCGCCCGCTGATGAGAGTGCCTTCAGCCAGCGCAAGATCCTGAACCACACCATCCCCGGTAAAGGATACGTTTGCGGCATAGGCCACGAATTTGTCTTTGGCGGCGGTGATGTCGTAAGTTCCGGCGTCCACCTGAAAAGCGTATTTTCCGTCCCTGCCGGATGTTGTTTCATTAATCGGTTCAATGCCGTTTTCGGCAAAGAGCAGCACAACAGCGCCCTCCATTACCTTGCCATCCATTGTAATGCTGCCCATAATACCCTCAGATATAACTGGGGGGGTGCGTGTGGTATTTGACGCCCGATCCAGGGTTACCACTGCCTCTGCCCTGGTGATGGGGTTGGTACCTTTGAAGGTGCCGTCAGTGTAACCGCTCATGATACCGGCAGTCGACACAGCGTTAACCGCATCCCGAGCCCAGGGAGCGATGGATTCGGCGTCGGCGTAGTTTTTATCTGCTGCACCGGCGCCAAGCTCAAGCAGTCTGGTTACTATTGAGGCCACTTCATGCCTGGTGATAGGGTTTAAGGGCCTGAAGGTGCCGTCGGTGTAACCGGCACAATAACCCTCAGCACTGGCCATCGCCACTTCGGCGTAAAACCAGTCAGAGTCTTTGACATCCTTGAAGTCCACCCGGACTGTTTTGTCTTTTTTCCCGAAGGCTCGGTTGGTCAGAGCCACAAATTCCGCCCGGGTTATCTGGTTGTTGGGCCTAAAAGTGCCATCGGTATAGCCCCCGGCGAGTCCCCTGTCCACCCAGTCGTTAATTTGCCATTCCGCCCAGTTGCCCTTGATGTCCGAAAACTGAGCATAAGCCGGTTGGACGGGCATTGCGCCAAATACTATGGAGCAGAGGAAGATAAGCGTCAAGGCCAGTGAAAACTTTTTTGATTTTAGTCTGTGCTGCACAATAAATCACCCTTTCTTTAATTGTTAAATTAATCTGCTGCTTGTCCTAATATAGTCTGCAGCCTAAAGATTGAAGCCCGGTATTGCGAATCACTACACCCATCATTCGGATAAATCGCCCCACCTCCAGAGATCACGTCTTCTAATATTTGCAACCACTTCGTCCAGAGCCTGTTGCGTTACTGGCAGCACCAAATAACCACTGGCCTGTTCCTCAAAGGCTATGACTGCATAGCTTTTTACACTGGATATAAAAACAATCCTCGTGACCGGAGATATCCCCTTGGTTTCCATGGCTAGAGACAACCCCTGAAGACCCGGGCTGTCCACTCGGATAAATACTATATGTATGTTTCCTTTTTCCAGTTCGCCCAGGTATTCTGACCACTGGTGAAAGCAGGTCACCGAATTGATTAACCCGTTTTCCTTTAGCAAGCGGGAAATGTGATTCAGACAACCGTTATCGGTATCAATAACCACAGTGTTATACAAAATGTCATCCCTTTTCATCCTGATGCTGTTATTGTAAAGTAAGCCACTAAACCACGACTAAACAAGCTTATTCAGTTAGTAAAAAAAAACAACGCAAAACACGTTGGTGTTCTACGTTGCCATAATTGATTGTTGGGCGACATATCATATGAAATTCCTGTATTAACAAACCCTTGAAGTACCAAAAACATCGCCACCGTGGAAACGTAGTAACGACGGGGCCAAGTGAGGATGGTGGACATGGTGAGGGTACTTGTTTAATTCTTTAGCTGTTTTTAATGCCTGCCAGTAAAAGGTCAAAGTGCTGTAAAACCTCTTTTTTTAAATCAAAATCGGGGTAACGTGCACACCATTCAAAGGTCATTCCCCTTATGCTCATGACGCAATGGTTTGAAACGGAATCTATAGTAAGTGTTTCCCTAAACTCCCCCTGCCGGACTCCCTGCATAATAATCTGGCTGTATATTTGATTAAGTTTGCGGTTATAGTTAAGCAACCCCTGCGTACCGTCAGCTTTTTTAAGCGCAGCCTCATAAAGAGTTCTCATCACATCAAATTCGAGATCGTTTACCAGCACGTCTACAATTTTTTCTGTTACCAGCAGCAGCATCTTTGATGGCTTAATATCAGGGGGAATAGAATTAAAGAACTCCTCATAACCATCATCTATTGTGCTGACATAGTCCGCAACCAATGAAAACTTGGATTTAAAATGAACATAGAATGTCCCTACGGATACTCCGGCCGCCTTTACGATGTCATCTACAGTGAAATTATCAAGACCGCGCTTTCTCATTAACTCCATAGTACATTCATAAATTCTCCTTTTTGTCTCAGCCGCCTTCAGTTTTCTTGAATTTGACCTAACCTTCATAAATTTTCCCCTTATCTTGACATGATTATGGAAAAACAATATAATTTACCTTAGTCACTGAATCCATTCACTGAGTAACCTCACTGAATAAACCCAACACAAATTATAACATTGACCTGTATCTATTACAAGCGTTTAACTCTCTTGATTGACTATCTCATTAATTAGCTCTATTAATGAACGTTTGTTGGTAAATATAAATAATCAACTTGCTACATCCAAACATAAGTCTCTTGTATAAGTATAATTTGGAGAGCGATGACCCCCTGGTTTGAAATGGACGCTTATAAGCCAGGGGCGAGCCAGTAGCGTAACCGGCCACTTTTTTAAGTGGTCTTTTTTTATACTTAGTTTGTTAATTATTGTTTATATTAAAAGGGGGAGAAATAATGGTAAAGAAAAAAAGCTTCAAAAGATCTTTAAGCATCACCCTATCGTTACTCTTGCTGTTTGGGCTTGGATTGACCGTCCTGTGGACTGAAAGAGCAGATGCTGAGGATAGATACGGTAAGGTCGTTGAAACATTTTATCCGGGCCAGCACACTTGGGCGGTCCCACCTGGCGTTACTGAGGTCTTTGTCGAAGCCTGGGGCGGTGGTGGAGCAGGTGGAGGAGTTGATGCTACAAGAAGCAGTTTATTTATACAGGTAGGCGGAGGCGGTGGAGGCGGTGCATACGCAAGCTCAACCCTCCTTGTAGAACCTGGTGAAACGTTAACCATTAAGGTAGCGGATGAGACACCTGCACATACCAATGGTATTGATGGTGAACATTCCTTCGTGGGACCGGACACAAACCCCGAGAATGCATTTGTTCTCGCTGCAGGTGGTTCCGGTGGACAGAATATCACCCATGTTGGTGACACTTTCGCAGCGGGTGGTGCAGGTGGGTCTAAAGCAGAGTCTATTGGCGATATTGTAATTGCCGGGGAAGCTGGGGATGATGGCAATTCGATCGATCATAATAATTTTGAAGTTTATTCGGGAGCAGGCGGTGATGCAGGCGGAGACGGCGGAGCAGGTGGCGCGGGGATTGGTGGGGTTCGTCCGCTTACTAACCCGGGAGAGGCACCCGGTGGAGGCGGCAGTGGAGGATTTTTTGGCCCAAGGCAACATCGTAGTGAACGGGGTGACCAAGGCGCAAGAGGCGAAGTAGAATTTACGTACGCTCGGCCAGAGGGGTATATCATTAACCTAATGGTGACGGATGAAAATGAGGAACCAATTGATGGAGCAAATGTGGATGTCGGGGACATTAGGAGAATCACCAACTCTTACGGTGAGGCTTTGTTCGTAGGTTTAGCGCCTGGCACGTACGATTACACCGTGAACAAGGCTGGATATGAGTCCGCCGAGGCTCAGATAACCATTGTCGATGACGACGTCAACCTAATGATTGCCATGAAAGAATCTACCTTCGATATAACCTTTACTGTCTTCGAAGCTAATGAGCATTTGCTCCAAGGCGCTGAGGTTTACTTAGGGGGTAGGAACACGCAGGTAACCGAAGAAGCAGGTATAGTTACATTCCCAAGTGTTGCACCTGGCAATTACTATTACAGCGTGAGCAAGGCTTGCTATGAGACCATCGAGGACTGGGTTAATATTGTTGATAATGACATCAACCTACAGATTACACTGGAAGTGGAAGAGGAACCAAACGCTATCATCTATGTATTATCTAACGCAGCTGGAGCAAATGATGGTGATTCATGGGAAAATGCCTTTACATACCTCCAATACGCTTGGGAATAGCTGAGCCGGGGCAACAGATCTGGGTTGCAAAGGGTACCTATCATCCCGTTGGAAACGAGTACGGGCACTTCGAGATGAAAAATGGTGTCGCAATCTACGGAGGCTTTGCCGGAAACGAGGAGCCCGAGTTTGACCTGAGTAACCGGGATTTTATAAGTAATGAAACCATCCTCAGTGGTTTCCCATACAATTATCATGTTTTTTACCATGATAATTTGCAACTGGATGATGCGTTATTGGATGGGTTTACTATCACAGAAGGCAACGCCGACGGCAACAACTCTGGGGCTAAAGGGTTTGATTTCTATGGCGGCGGTATGGTAAACATAAATAGCAGCCCGACACTTACCAATATCATCTTCAGCGAGAATAGGGCCTACTATGGCGGCGGGATGTATAACGATGGATCCAGCAACCCAACACTTATTAATGTTACTTTTAACGAGAATTATGCTAAGTATTTTGGCGGCGGGATGCATAACGATGACAGCAGCCCAACACTTACCAACGTCACCTTCAGCGGGAATAGGGCTGATTATTATGGCGGCGGGATGTATAACGTTGGATCCAGCAACCCCAAAATTGTAAATTCTATATTTTGGGGTAATACGGCGGGATCCGATGGCGTCGATTATTTCAACATTCCCGGCTGCTCATCTATTATCAGCTACAGCTTAATAAAAGGTTCAGGCGGCAGCGGTGTTGGTTGGGATGACAGTCTAGGAATTGATGGCGGCGGTAACATTGATGCAGACCCCTTGTTTATTTGGCAGAACGGCTTAAGGCTTCATAAGGGCTCTCCAGCCATTGATGCCGGCACAAATGCCACCTTTGATGAAGATGGTGTCGCTTATGGAGTTACTACTGACTTCCCTTGCGTTTTGTTAGTGAAATTATGGGCGCAAAGGTGGACTGGGATGAAGCAACCCGTCAAGTTACGATAAGGAAGTAAAGCCTTGCTATTGGAGAAATATGTTTACAAAAACAACAAAGCCGTAATTCCTTACCCCACAAGGAACTACGGCTTTTTCATTATCTGAGTTGCAACAAAAATGAGCACAATCAATAAGGTTTTGTCATAATATGGAACAATTCCGGTCCATTTATTTTAAAGAATGGTAAATAATAAGCAAAAATAATAACCATCGTGGTATCCGGTAATTGCTGCGGAAACCAGGCTCGAGGAGGTTATTAAATGAAAAAAAATTCAATGGAGGAGCCTGCATTTAAGGAGACCACCCTTGACGAAACAAGGAATAACGCAAATTTAACCGTTGTGGTAAAGGATTTTAATAGCGGGGCTTTAATTTCGTCATTTAAATTCATTGTTAACGAAAATAATGTAGGAGACCCGCAAGTCGATCTGCCACTGGATGAGCGAGACCCCAATCTGTTTCCTTCATTAAAACCCGGTGCCAGCCATAGCCCGGTAGTTGCCACGGGTGAAGCTTCGGAAACCTCAGCGCCTGTGGTAGCACTGCCAAACGGTAAATACTTGGTTTCGGTATTATCTCCCCGCTACAAAATGGGTGGCAATTGGGTAACTATGGATAATGCGGATAAAACATTGGAAGTTGCCCTGTACCCCAACCCTTTACCCCTGTCCAAAATAAGGGTGCATGTCTTTCATGATAACAACCCGGTCAACGGTGAAGACGATATCCCGCTGGAGAGCGGGCTGGTGGGTTTCAGCATTATTATCGGGGACGCGGTTGGTGAAGTAACCGTAGACTATTTCGGCAACCCGCTGGGCACAGAATATGAGCGGGATGAGTTCGGCAATTTGATTTTGGAGGCCGGTAATCCCATTCCTATCCCGGGTACCGGAGGAAAAATACTCACTGACGATAACGGGGACGCGCTGATCGACAACCTTCCCCCCGGCAAATACGGGGTGCAGGCCATCCCGGCGGACGGCACGGACTGGATTCAAACAACTACTATTGAAGGTACCCATACCATAGATGCCTGGATTGAGGAAGGTAATGACGGCTACAGTCCCAGGGAAGGGTTTAAGATGCCCCTGGTATGGTTCGGATTTGTCAGGCCAATGGGGTTTGGGCCGCCCAGCCCCTGGGAAACCGGGCTAATTACGGGCCGGGTGCGGGCTGTTATTGAATTTATCCCGCCTTTTAAACCGCTAACTTTAGGGGGGCCGGTGGATCGTCCCTGGATAGCCCTTTGTGACATCGGAGCCAATGACCAGCAGGTTTATACCGGGCGTGGTGACAGTAACGGCAACTTCATCATTGAGAACGTGCCGCCGGGTTTGTATCAGATGGCTATTTGGGACGAACCGCTGGATTACATTATCTCCTTCCGCACGGTACAGGTGCAGCCGGGTGAAACCGTCGATATGGGTGACATCGGTATTCCAAGATGGTATGGCTACATTAAGGGTACAGTTTTTAATGACCTGAACAGTGATGGAGTGCGTGATCCCGGCGAGGACGGTATACCAAATGTTGCGGTAAATACCCGTTTTAAAGACGGCAGCATTCAGTACAGCACTATCACAGATATGCATGGCAATTATGCGTTTAATGAAGTATTTGAGCTGGAACGCTTGGCAGTGGCCGAGGTGGATTTTACCCGTTTTGCCCGTACCGGAGCTACGGCTACTCCGGACTATGGGATACCGGTGCCCAACCCGGCTAACCCGGATGTTTTATGCCGGGACGACCGCGGTAATTACGTCAGGTGTTCAGAGACCTATGACGGTGTCCTGACTCTCGCAGAGCTTACCTGGGCCGCCAAAACCAACCGGATTGACTGGGGTAAAAGGCCGTATAACAGGGGGGAAAACGGCGGCATTTCCGGCATGGTTTATTATGCTACCATGCGCAACGAGACCGATCCCAGATACGAAATAGCTGAAGAATACGAGCCCGGCATTCCCAATGTAACCCTTAACCTTTATACGGCGGTTGTAGACGCGGAAGGTAAGGTAATCCAGGGGGATTTAATCAACACCGCTGTCACTGACGCCTGGGAGCACCCCACGGACTGTATGGACCCGGACGGCAACCTTGATGAAAAATGTATCGAGGTACCCAACATATCAAACCAGATTAAACCCGGTGTTTTTGACGGTGGTTATGCATTTGAAACTTATTGGGACCCATACTACGGGCACCCCGAAGCGGTAGAAAAACCGCTCCCTGCCGGTACGTATATCGTGGAAGTGGTACCGCCTGTGGAATATAATGTACTGGACCGGGACGGTTCTGTTAATACGGAACAGGGCGATGACTTTGTCGGCACCGCTCTCTTCCGCATGCCCCCTCCGCCATATCTCCCCACTACACCTCCGGACTTTGATGTTTACAAGAAAGTGGTCAATGTTGTCGATGGAATGAATGCTGTGGCAGACTTTTTCCTTTATACCGATGTCCCCGTGCCCGGCCGTATTGTAGGGTTTTTGCTGGACGATGTCAACCTGGAAACCGATCCGAATTTTATCTACTTCGGGGAAAAAAGGGGCATCCCGAACACTCCGGTAGGCATACGGGACTTTACCGGTAGGTTAATCACCACGGTGCACTCGGATATTAACGGTATTTTTGAAGTGCTGCTGCCTTCCACTTATACCCGCAATGTACCCACCCCTTCAGGGGTAGCGCCGGGCATGTACCAGGTTATCGGCAATGATCCGGGGGATCCGGATCAGCCCAATGTTCACTATAACCCCAATTACCAGTCTTTAAAGCTGGTTTTCGACCTATGGCCCGGGAAAACGACCTATGCCGATGTGGCCCTATTCCCGATTACGGCTTTTACCGGCACACCCGGTGGGCAATTCTCACAACCTCCGCAATGCAGTATCCCGGCAGATACGCCTCAAATATTCCAGGTAAGCCGTGTGGAGGTAAATTTACTGGACCCCAATGACGAGGACCGTGCGGTTAATATTGCCGGCACCGGTTTCGGAGATGCGCCGGGCCAGGTAACACTGGACGGGCAGGAAATCAGCATCCTGGGATGGACCGAACAGTCGATTCAAGCTTTTGTACCCCAAGGTTTTAGTGCCGCCGGCCCTGGCCCTGTACAATTATTGGTCACAAACGCCGCCGGAAATACAAGCAGAAAGGGTATCACTTTCCATCTCAGCCGGCAGGGCGCGTACCAGCCCAATATAGCGAGGGTTCAAGAAGACGGCACCGCTGACTATACCACTATTCAGGAAGCCATCGACAATGAACCCGACGGGACAATTGTAGTTGTGTCGGCTGAAACTTATTATGAAAGCCCTATACTCTATAAGAACATTAAGCTGCAGGGTCTGGGGCCGGGAGGGATACGGCCGGACGGTACTGCGGTTGCCGGTTCCGTTATAGATGGCCGCTTCTACCTTTCCTATACCAACCAGTGGATTGATAAACTGGCCGGTATAGATTTTGACGGCCCGGAATTGGTGCCGCCAGGCGAGGTTAAAGAGATCACCAGGGGGCAAGTTCTGACGGTAGTTGCCCAAGCGGGGGCTTTTAGCGACACGTTCAGGCCCCAGGTGGACGGTTTTAAGATCACGGGCGCCAGGGGTGAAGATGGCGGCGGCATATACGTAAACGCGCACTGCAACCACCTGGTGATTAGTAATAATATCATCCAGAGTAACGGCGGCGGTTTCGGTGGCGCCATTAATATCGGCAGAGCTTACGTGGGAGACAATTATAACGATAATATCCTGATCAGCCACAACCGTATACTAAACAACGGCGGTATCAGTTTGGCCGGCGGTATCGGCATCTTTAACGGCGCTGACAATTATGAGATTGCCAATAACGATATTTGCGGTAATTACTCAGCTGAATATGGCGGGGGCTTATCGCACTTCGGCTACAGCCCGGGCGGGAAAATCCACCACAATCGTATTCTATTTAACGCCTCGTTTGATGAAGGAGCCGGCGTGTTTGTGGGCGGAGAACAGCCTGTCCCACCGGAAACGCTTACCACCGGTTCAGGGGAAGTCGATATCTACAATAACCTTATCCAGGGTAACCTGGCCAACGACGACGGCGGGGGCATCCGGCTGCTGCAGCCCCTGGACTACCGGATCAATATTTATAACAATGTGATTGTAAATAATGTCTCCACCGATGTGGGCGGCGGTATAGCCTTGGATGACGCTTGTAATGTCGTCATAGTCAACAATACTATCGCCAAGAACATTACTACCGCCACGGCAGAGGACAGTGACGGTCTACCCCATGCCGCCGGTTTGGTGAGCGAACCAAACAGTGCCGCCTTCCAGGCTTACCTGGACAGTAACCAACCGGGCGCGCCCACTTTCAGTGACCCGGTGCTGTTTAACAACATTTTTTGGGATAACAGAGCAGGCATTTTTAACCAAACCCTTAATGAGGGCCGGGGAGGTATCAGCGGCATCGGGGCCGACGGTGATCCACAACCCGTTAATATTATGGATTTAGAGGTGTTTGGCACCGCGGCACTGTTAAGTCCCCAGTATTGCAGCCTGTCGGAACCATATACCGGAGGCAGCCAAAATGTTTACGGTGACCCGGTGTTTGCGGGTGCATATGACACCGCGCTAACGGCCGTGGCTTTTAACATGGAACCTAATTTTAAATCGGTTAAAATAGTGACCGTTATTCCCGAACTAACCGGTGATTATCACCTTACCAATAGTTCTATTACGGTTATAAACCGGGGTACCAATGCAATCACCAGGGAAGACGAAGTGTTCCAGGCCCCACAAACAGACTTTGATGACCGCCCCAGGCCACAGGGCGCAGGCTATGATATTGGTGCCTATGAACATGTTGAACTTCCCTAGTGCCGGAAAGGAGCATTGAATATGGCCACAGTAATCAAGCGATTCGGTGCTACAGACGGGTGGGTAAGCATGCCGGACGGCACCGACCATTATATATTTGGCTTTGTTGATATCAGCGTAGTGCCTGAGAATCAAATTTTCCAGTACCGGGGTAAAGCTACTCTGCTGGCCCCTTTACTGGATGTTTACGAAGGTGATGAGGTTTATTTAACCCTTACTAACCTGGGTTTCCCGAACAGGCCGGATTTGGATGACACCCATACCATCCACTGGCACGGTTTCCCCAACCAAATCCCCTTATGGGACGGTGTTCCTGAAGCATCCATTTCTGTGCCGGTGGGCAGGGATTTTACTTACTATTACCAGCCGTTGGACCCGGGTACCTATATCCATCACTGCCATTTTGAGCCTGTTGAACACATTCAAATGGGTATGGTTGGTCCTGTAACGGTACGGCCAAAACTAGAAAAAGAACTGGGACTTAAGTTTGCTTATAATGATGAAAATACAGCGTATGATCGGGAAGGTCTTATCTTTCTCACGGAATTGGACCCCAGGCCCCATCATCTGGTGGCCAACGTGCAGGAATTTGACTGGACGGAGTACAGCCCGGAATACTGGTTGATAAATGGGCGAAGTTATCCTGATACGGTGAAACCGGCTAACGACCAGTCTATGCCCCAACAGCCCTTTTCTGCGCTGGTTGAGGCATACCAAGGAGAAAAGGTGTTGCTCCGGTTCGTGAATATTGGGTTTCAGCAACACTGCCTGCAGATACCCGGAGTACCTTTAAAGGTTGTGGGATTGGATGCCCAGCAGCTACGCGGGTATAACGGTGAGGACATTAGCTATTGGAGAGATGTTATATATATTGCCGCTGGCCAAACGATGGATGTCATCTTCACCGCCCCGCGTGCAGGAATATATCCCCTTTATAACCGCAACCTCAATAAAAATACCATAGCGGGAACGGAATTCGGCGGCATGGTCACGGAAATAAGGGTGTCTCCAAAACCTTAACCTTATTAAAAATCTTTAGTGCCGGCGGTTAAACTTGGGTGAAAACCAAAGGAGAGAATAAAATGCCTGTAATAGACCTTTGGGCAAAAGACGGCTATTTAAGTACCCCTGACGGCAACAGTATTTATTTTTGGGGCTTTTCCAAAAGTGAAACCGGCCCTGCTCAATTACCGGGACCTCACATTGTTGCCAGGCAGGGAGAAACAATTAATATTAACCTATACAATACATTGACCGAACCGGTTTCCATTTCTTTTTCCGGCCAGTCAGGGATAATGGCGGATGGGCAACCGGTACAGCCGCAATATACCGACGGCAAACTTTTGTCCTTTTTCAACCACGCTGAACCAGGTGGTATGGTGTCGTATACATTTACGCCTTCCTTCCCCGGAACCTTTATTTACGAAAGCGGGACTAACCCGCACAAGCAAGTTCCTATGGGGTTGTACGGGGGAATGGTGGTGCGGCCTGCTGATTACAACCCGGATGCCCGGGAGTTTAAAACCGCCTACGGTGCCGGCACGGATACGGAATACGACCGGGAATATTTGCTAATCACCTGGGAGATTGATCCTGACATGCACCAGGCGGTTGAGGAAGGTAAGCCATACCAGGTCAGCAAATTTTTGCCCCGCTACTGGACATTAAACGGGCGCTGTGCGCCGGATACCATGTTGATGGACGGTTTAGATTATCTCCCCCACCAGCCGTACGGCTCTATGATTATGGGGCAGCCCGGAGAAAAAATTTTAATGCGCTACATCGGGGCCGGTATCGAGAATCACCCCCTTCATCCACACGGTACCCATACCAGGGTGGTGGCGGTGGACGGACGATTGCTAAGAAATGAAAATGTCGATTTATCTTTTAAACGTTTTACGGTCCTGGTCGGAGCCGGCCAGACTTACGACCAAATTTATCAGTGGGATGATTTAGGCTACACCACCCAAAACCCCATCCCTACAATTTTACCCAACCTGCGGAACATGGGCGTAGGAGATGCCGGGTGGACCATGTGGAGCGGGAGCCCCTACCTCGGAGTCAAAGGAGATATCCCCGTAGGGGTAGTTTCCTATAATGAATTCGGTGAATATTACTTTATGCTGCACTCCCACGAGGAACTACAAATTACTAACTGGGGTGAGTTTCCGGGTGGAATGATGACAATGGTAGCCATATACCCGTCATTATCCCCTGCCGTTGGAATTTTAGAGTAGTACTTCGAAAAAGGAGTGAAAGGCATGGCGACAATAACTAGGGTTCTGCAAGTTAGTACCGGGTCCTTATCTTTGCCCGGCGGGAATATTCCCTTTTGGGGTTTTGCCGATGCCCTAAGGGTTATTCCCCAGCTGCCCGGTCCGATTATCGAAGCAACAGCCGGCGATCGAATACTAATATTTTTAATGCGAAATTTCTTCAGACCCATAGGAGAACCAATCTCAATATTATTTCCGGGGCAGGAGAATGTACTGGTCAGAAAAATTCCCGGAGGGCCTTTTATCTTAGAACCGGTTAAACCCCAATACTCTTCGGGTAAAATAATATCCTTTACAAACTTTCTGGATGAATTACAGGACCTTATAATCGAGTATAGCTTTATAGCCAGAAAGGCCGGAATTTATTTGTATGAAAGTGGTACCAACCCGGAAAAACAAATTCAGATGGGGTTATATGGGATAATAATAATTAGGCCGCCTGGTTATAACAATCCCGGTCACCCCAACTTTAAAACGGCCTACGGCACCGATACAAATTCATTTTTTGATGTGGAAAAGATATTGGTTTTGAGTGAAATTGACAGTGTTATGCATAATGATGTTCTCCCCAATGTCTATTACGATATGCTTAAATTCAAACCGGATAACTGGGTAATAAACGGCCGTTCTTTCCCGGATACAGTTAATGAGGATAACAATTCAAGCCAGCCCTACGGTTCCCAAATAAATTGCCGGGTGGGGCAGCGAGTATTATTAAGGATAGTAAACGCCGGGTTGCAAAACCATACACTTAATTTGGGTGGCTTCGTAGGGCTGGTAGTTGCCGAGGACAGTTTCCCCTTAAAAACCTCCACACTGGATGCTACCTATGAGAAAACAAGCCTGACCCTAGGCTCGGGACAAAGAATGGACATAATAATTACCCCGAATGCCTCGGGTGAATATTATTTGTTTGACAGAGGATATCATCACCTAGTGAATAATGACCATTTCCCGGGAGGTATGATGACTAAGATAAACGTAAGTAGTTAATAAAAGTAATGCACAAAAGGGTTAATAATCATGGTTAAAAAATTAGTCATTCATCCCTCTGATGGTGCCGCGCTAGCGGCATTGGCGTCTACCTGTTATTTTTTTCAAAATCAAGACTTGCAGTATGTTACAAACAAACAAAATATAGATAATAACGGGGAACTTATTAAATAAGGAGCGGCAAATGCTACTCCTTATTTATGGGTATAGGAAAGTGGTAATCTTAGCAACTGATTGAAACATTTTGGGGAACGGTTGTAGGATTTTTAATAGATTTTACCGTTGGTGGAATGTTCGGCGTAATCCTGGGTTTATTAATAGAATGGCGGGGGCTGGGCTATACTGGTCCAGGCTTTTTTTACTTAAATATCATAGCCATTTTTGTTGACATATTATATGTCAGGATGTACAATGACATATAATATGTCAAAGGAGATGTAGTTTAATGGATATAACAAAAGGTTTACATACGAAAACGACATTAGAGCACCTCATTTTCTTGAGCAATAAAAACATCGTAAGCGTATGTAAAGAACTGCAAATTACGCCACAGCAGTTTTCTGACTGGATTAAAAATAGGCGACCAATCCCCACCGATCGACTGGAGCAACTCGTTGAGTATTTCCAGGTTCCTGAAGAGATGTTGGTGGATAGAAAGTTTGCTCGCCGCCTTTCTGCCCTGACTGCGGTGGAGTTGGAGATGGTGGTGGCTGCTAACCGGTTGCAATGCTGCGCTAATGAGGAAAAAGAAGAACTTAATTATCGGTTGGATTGCTTGAAAGCAGAACGGGAAAAGCAGATTAGAATTGCCCGTTTGACGGCGATTCTGGAGGAAAACGAGCCTGTAAAGATGGATAAGATCGATGCTTTTTTAAATAAATTGGAGGAAAAATAGTATGGAACCACAATTTAACACACTTGACCTCACAAGCTGGCCAAGGGGGCAGATGTTTTATTACTTTTCTAAAATGGCACCTACCGGTTACTCCATTTGTGTTGATGTGGATATTACGCTTACAAGGAAGGCACTTAAGGCGCAAGGTAAGAAGTTTTTTCCTGCATATTTATACCTGGTAACTAGGCTGCTTAATAAACAAACTGAATTCAAAGTGGCCTATCAAGATGAAACATTGGGATACTGGAATACTTTAACTCCACTCTACGCCACTTTCCATGAGGATGACAAAACAATATCCTTTCTTTGGACGGAATTCAGTGACGACTTTGCTGAATTTTATGAGCAATATATCGAGGACGGTGAACAATATGGCAATAACCACGGCGTGTTGGCAAGGCCTGGTGTTCCGCCTGCCAACAGCTATACGGTTTCTTGTGTGCCATGGATTAGCTTTAAGGAATTTTGCGTGCATAGCTACGACAACAAGAATTACTTCTTCCCGTCTATCGAGGCAGGTAAGTTTTTTGAGAACGACGGCAGGATCATCATGCCATTGTCCATAACGGCACACCATGCTACAACCGATGGATATCATATTAATCTGTTCCTTGAAAAATTGCAGCAAGAAATGAATCACCCTGAAAACTGGTTAAAATAAACAATTAATCCTTTGAGCAATAGATTAAAGTCCTCAATACCACCAAGGAAAATAAATAAAGATATTATATCGCGCACACGCAAGGCCAACATAAACTCCGGTTAACAACTCGACATGTTCCATCATCAACAATTCTTTATTTTTCTAGCTTCATAATAACAGTATCAATGCCGGCAGGATTTTTCCCTCCATCTTTGAAGTCTATAAAGCCAAACTTTAAATACATCTTTCTTGCCATCTCGCCGTCTTTTATGTTTGGAGAAAAGGTTTGCACGAAAACAGGTCTCTTATTATCCAAAAAACTAAGTGCCCTTGCAACCAACTGATGGCCATACCTTTTACCGCGACTTTCCTCTCTGACCGCCAGCCATATTATCTCATTTGTATTACTATTGACAGCTATTATGCCTTGAATTTTATTATTACTCTCAATACAAAAAGCTAATGAATTAAAAATGCATTCCCTAATACCATTTTCAAAATCTATATCATCAACCATTTTACCAAATATAGGTTCAACTTCTTTAGCTAAATCCAGCCAGGCATTATAATCATCCATTTTAACGAATCTAACAACCATGATGTAATCTCCTTTTTATCTATTAGAGCGAATCGTACACCTTCTACCCTGTTGGCAAGGTGTTGGTTATATCCAGAAGTTCTACCTTGAGGATAAAATAACCTCTTCTAAAGAACTGATATATAGCAGAGATCCATCTAATGTACTAATTAATCTGCCCTGCTCGTCATGCTTAAATTTTTCTTTGTCGTCCTTTATTTCATCAAATCTATAAACGTTAGGGGATAGGTCTTTAAGGCCAACCAAAACCGCTTTTTGCTTGAAGGGATGCTAGAGGTAATATCAGAGTTCTATAACATGAACCTGGTCAATGAGACAAGAAAAGGTATGACGGAAAACGCCAAGCGTGGGTTCCATAACGGCGGGGCTGCACCTTATGGTTACCGCAACTACCGCTATGATCATAACGGTACCATTAAAACAATTTGGGTTCTAGGATCAGAGGAAGAGGTCGCAACAGTAAAGCGTATTTACCACTTGTACTGCTATGAAAACATGGGTTACAAGAAGATAGCCAGTATGCTTAATGAAGAAGGCATTCCTTGTCCCACCAGAACAAAATGGAGCTTATCAACTATTTGGCACATACTCCACAATGAAACCTATATAGGTAACAGGGTCTGGATCAAGCAAGAATATAATATACCCGGACAGAAATGGAAGTCAAAAGACCAATGGATCAGGGTTGAAAATGCCCATCCTGCCATTGTCAGTAAGGAAGCTTTTGAACTGGTTAAAGTGAAAGCAAAACAGAAAACTAAGAATGCCTCACCTTTTAAGGCCTCTGGATCGGATTTAGCTAACAACATGTTCAGGATTATTATAGGTATTCCGCATTCAGACCCAGATGCTGACCCATTGTTAGAGAAAGTATGCTACGCTGGGTATGTGTGCTCATAAGAATCGATGCGGTCACCTAATCGATATTGACCACAAAAAAGCAGGGTTCAGAATCACAACCTGCAAAACTCAATAACAAAGCGGTCTCCGGTAACCAAGCCGAAGACCGCATTATCCTCATAAAAGCAAAAACCGCCCAAAGGCGGTTAATAGCTTATAAGGTTGGTGGAGGCGGGCCTCATGTCCACGTATACACAGACACAGACAATGCTTCTTTTTTTATATTTTTCTCAGAACCCAGACCTGTTAGTACATGAGACATCTTCCTTCAGGAAAAGAATTCCCGGGAAATCCGTGCCACCTCCTATGGCCAGGGCTTCATTCATAATAATGTATAGCCTTTGACTGAAAGCCGGTATTTAGATAAAAACAAATTTATTGTTGCGACACATTTTTGTGACATTTGTTATCTATAGTTAACACGCATAGTTTATTACTATTGCGCCAACAAATATTTACAGATGGAGGTCTTGCTTTGAAAAAAATCATCTTATTAATTGTCGCTGCTCTAACCTTGTTTGTTGCCGTACCTGCTTTCGCTGCTCCCGCGGAAAACGCTAATCCAAGGGCTTTTCAGGTCTAGGTTATCAAGGTTTGTCGTGATATGATGAGGGATGCTGTTGATACAAAAATGATTACCAAGGAACAGGCCAAAGCCTGTATAGAGATGATGAAAACTGCTCCCTGCCCCGATATGCTGACTACAACTACTGAATAAGTGCAATCTTGGGCATTAATAAATTAATGTTCAGCAAAAACCAGGTCCTAGGGTTTACACTAACATCATTAGGACCTGGTTTTAGTTTAATAATGTTGAGATTTAAGCACATCAATTGCTTTCAATATTCAACTTTTTTCCTTTACTTAAAACAGGTATGAAAGCCGGTGTAACTTCCCTGTACTTAACATAATCATCACCGAAATAATCTATAGAATCTATTTCTTCCTGTTTTGCAAGCCGCCTGTAAATCCAAACCAAGACGGGGAACATCAGCAGTGTTAATAATGTGGGCCACTGCAGTAAAAAGGCGATCATAATTAACATGAACGCTGTATATTGAGGGTGGCGAATATAGGCATACAAGCCGGTGGTTGCCATTACACCTTTTTGTTGTGCCGCATGCAGAACTCTCCAGGCGCTGATGATCATATACATACCGGCAAAAATTAATACGTTGCTTAACAAATGAACTGGCGAAGTATGAGGATCACCTTCCAAACCTAAAAGAGTGTACCACAGGTGTCCGGCATCATGCGTCAATAAGTTTAAGCCCGGGAAACTTGTCCCCAACCATCCCGAAAGAAAGTAAATAGTTAGCGGGAAACCGTACATTTCGGTGAAGAGCGCGATAATAAACGCAGAAAATCCCCCAAATGAACGCCAGTCCCGTGTTGTTTTGGGCTTAAAAAAGCTAAAAGCAAAAATGATGAAGATCAAAGAATTGATCAAAACCACTGTCCATAAGCCGTATCCGTTGGTTATGCTTTCCATTAAAACTCTCCTTCCCCTGATACTCTACTGGTGATGCGCGTTGTGATCGACAATGTAAGCAGGGTTTGTCATGGCTGCCGGTTCAAACTGGGCAGTCAAATAGTTGTTATAATAAATACCGGCTGCTAATATAACCACTAAGACCGTAACCATTAAAATTATTGTTTTTTTCATTTTTTGACCTCCGGTTTTTTAGCTACTTTTATAGAACCATTGAAAAGCATATAAGAATTATACAAAGCCAATATCACAATAGTTTCACAAAAGGTTAACAGTTTTGTGACGTTTAAACAGCTAAAACCTAAAAAGGCTTGCTTAATAAGCCCACCAGTACAAAGATGCTGTCAGGACGTTTACCTGACAGCATCTTTGTATAAAAGCTAACATGGGGGATTGGTGTAACAGCTTTTAGGAAGCCATATTCCGACAAGCCTGGGCACATTCACGGCAAATTTGGGCGCAAGCCTGGCAATGGTCGTCTTTAAACATTTCACATTCTTTAGCACAAGCGTCGCAGATATCGGCGCACAGATTGCAAATCGGATTGGCAAAACTGCTGTTTCTGGCCATGAATTGCACGGCCTGCAGGCAAATCTCGGCGCAATCGTTCAAGGTTTTGATGCATTTGTCCCGGGCTTTTACATCTGCCTCTTCCAGGCAGGCGGTAAAGCATTCTTCACAGGCCCGAGCGCATTTAACGCAAGAATTAATGCAGGCATCCATAGTTTTTGGTGAATTAGGTAATACACCCATTGGTTTAGAACCTCGTATTTAAGTTTAAACCTATTATGCTTGGGTTGAATAAAAAAAATACTTAAAATGCTATATACTTACAACCACGTAACTAAAGATGGTGAAGTTCTGCCATTATTTAGGCAAGGTTTCAAAGAGATCCCAATTTCTTTACCATTAACGGCCGGGCATTTCCGTTTACAGTGCCTCTTTATACCGGAATGGGCGAACGGGTACGTTGTAGAACTCAGTGCCATAACCCCGGGGCATGGCCGCTGGTTGGAACTAAACCGTTTCACACACTTCTAACAACGGGGAGACTCCCGGTGGGATGACCAGGTTTATTTATCAGCGCAGGACTTTAAATAAAAAGTATAAGCTTGCATAAGGTTTTTGTTGCTGTTAATAATAAAAACGCACAGCTAACGTTTAATTTTTAGTTCTTTAGAGGTGTAACCCATGTTATCCCAGATGGATGTAGCTTTAATGAAAAGCCATTTGATGGATCATCAGGCCGGCATCAACAAACTAAACGCCTACCTTGGTCAGGTCCGTGACCCGCAGCTTGCCCAGGCGATTCAACTGCAGCAGCAAACCATGCAAAGGCACTATCAAATTATGGTAAATTTATTGCAAAACAGCGGCGGAACCCAGTATGCCATGAACCAACCTGTCACCCAAAGGAGTGAATTTTATGTTTGATGAACACACCATTGCCGTGGACGCAATGACAATGGCCAATAAGTTTCCTTGACACCCCGAAAAATGGGGTGTTTTGCTTTAGAGCGTAAATATACGTTTAATTGTTCGGGCAGCAACCTGTTAATAAAATAGCATCAACTTGCAAAATACTAAGGATTAAAGTAATTAAGGGGGACGACATGAGCCAAAAAGTATCCTTTAATGTGCAGGGTATGGAGTGTGCATCCTGTGCGGCAAAAATAGAACGGCAGCTTAAAAAAACAGTCGGAGTTTTAGATGTGGCGGTAAACCTTGCGGTAACCAAGATTACTGTGGAATACGATCCCGACCGGGTGGGAGTGGACAAGCTGATCGGTGTGGTAGCCGACCTGGGTTACCGTATTCCCACCCGGCGGGTGGATTTAAAAATTAGCGGCATGAGTTGCGCCGCCTGCGCCGCCCGGGTGGAAAAAACCCTGGCCGGCCAGGAGGGGGTACTTCGCGCCAACGTCAACTTTGCCCTCGAGCGGGCTACCGTGGAATATGACCCCAGCCGGGTGGACGTGGCAGATCTTACAAAAACGGTAACCGATGCCGGTTACCGGGCCGAAGCCGGGGATAAGCGTTATGACGCTGACGAGGAAAAATTGGCGCGTGAGCGGGAAACCAGGCGGCAGACCAACCTGCTCATTTTATCCGCCGCGTTATCCATTCCACTTTTGGCCATGATGTTTGCGGAACTGTTTAATATCCATCTCCCCGCCCTGGTACATAACAAGGTATTTCAATTCGCCCTGGCCACTCCGGTGCAGTTTATCGCGGGCTTCCAGTTTTACCGCGGGGCGTATAAATCTTTAAGGCACGGCAGCGCCAATATGGATGTGCTTATTGCTATGGGCACCTCCGCCGCTTATTTTTACAGCGTGGCCACCACCTTTTTTGTCCCGGGCCATGTTTATTATGAAACGGGCGCCATCATCATTACCCTCATTATCCTGGGCCGGTTGCTGGAGTCCGTCGCCAAAGGGCGCACCTCCGAAGCCATCAAAAAACTGATGGGTCTGCAGGCCAGAATGGCCCGAGTTTATAGAGACGGCCGGGAAATGGATATCCCCGTGGAAGAAGTGCAGGTAAGCGATTTGCTCCTGGTGCGGCCAGGAGAAAAGGTGCCCGTGGACGGCATCATAGAAGATGGCTTTTCCACCATTGACGAATCCATGCTTACCGGGGAGAGCATACCGGTGGATAAACGCGCCGGTGACGAAGTAATCGGCGGCACCATCAACAAGCATGGCGCGTTTAAATTTAAAGCCACCAAAGTCGGCGCCGATACCGCGCTTTCGCAGATTATTAAAATAGTTGAGGAAGCCCAGGGTTCAAAGGCCCCTATTCAACGCCTGGCCGACGTGATTTCAGCTTATTTTGTGCCTGCCGTGATGGGCATTGCCATCACTGCCTTTCTGGCCTGGTATTTTATCGGCGACACCGGGAATTTTAGCCGGGCACTGATTAATTTTACAGCAGTGCTGGTGATTGCCTGTCCCTGCGCCCTGGGTTTGGCCACCCCCACTTCGATTATGGTGGGCACCGGGCGGGGAGCGGAAAACGGTATCCTAATCAAGGGCGGTGAGCATTTGGAAAAGGCCTATGCCCTTAATACCATTGTCCTTGATAAAACTGGCACCATCACCCGGGGAGAGCCTTCCTTAACCGACTTACTTATTACCGCGCCCGACATGGACGAGCGCGAACTGCTCGGGCTGGTGGCGGCTTTGGAGAAGGGCTCGGAGCACCCGCTGGGGGAGGCTATCGTCAAGGGCGCGCGGGAAAAGGATATCGAACTGGTGGACCCGCAGGGCTTTGAGGCCATCCCCGGCCACGGCGTGTCCGGCCACAAGTTGGGGACAAGCAGTTGCTGGTGGGCAATCGCCGATTATTAGCTTCCCGCAACGTAGATATTGCGCCCATTATGGATAAGGTAGAAAAACTCGAAGGAGAAGGGAAAACCGCCATGCTGGTGGCTGTAAACGGTCATGCCGCCGGCGTGGTAGCCGTGGCCGACACCGTAAAAGAAACTTCCGCGGCGGCTATCAAGGCACTACGGGAGATGGGCATTGAAACGATTATGATTACGGGCGATAACCGGCGCACCGCCGAAGCCATCGCCCGGGAGGTGGGGATTGCCTCCGAAAACGTGCTGGCCGAGGTGCTGCCCCAGGACAAGGCGCGTGAAGTGGGTAGACTGAAAGAACAGGGCCGAGTAGTTGGGATGGTCGGTGACGGTATCAACGACGCGCCGGCGCTGGCCACCGCCGACGTGGGATTTGCCATTGGCACCGGTACCGACGTGGCTATGGAAGCAGCTGACATAACCTTAATGCGTGGGGACCTGCGGGGTGTGGCGGCCAGCATCAAGTTAAGCCGCGCTACCATGCGCAATATCAAACAAAACCTGTTCTGGGCCTTTATTTACAACAGTTTGGGTATTCCCGTGGCGGCCCTGGGCTTTCTTTCACCGGTGTTGGCCGGCGCGGCAATGGCTTTTTCTTCGGTTTCTGTGGTGGCCAACTCCCTGAGGTTAAAGCGTTTTGACCCGTACCGGGACTTTAGAGAAAAGGAACGGACGGCTTTTCGCTTGTTGCCCGCACCGGCCCGGCGGCCTAAATAAATTAAATTAAACTGGGGGTTATGTGAAATGGAATTTTTAGAAGACTCGCTGCTGGCGATAGCTCTGGTGGCCGGGGTGGCCATAGCCTGGTGGGTTGTTGCTTACCGAAAAAATATAAAGAAGAAATAAATAGACGGGGTTAGACAATTATTTATTGCACTCGGGCCGTTATCCATGTACAGCTTAAGTAACTATATCCAAGCCAAAGGCCAATGGGAATATAAAGCAAAGATAATACATAAATGGGCCACATTTGCGGCAACAGGTAGCAGAAAGAAATGCAAACAACTGCCGCAGCCAATCCGGTAAATGCACCATATAACTTGCCTTTGTTCCTTTGATTTATTTTCATGTCCTAGCCTCTAAAAAGCGAATTTATAAGATATTTATAGTGGGTGGTGGTTGTAGTATTTACTCCCAATGCTTGTTCTTCATAATTCGACAATTTCCTGCAACCACCAGCTGTCATAGGGGATACGTTAGAAAAAGTAGAAGCCGAGAATATTCCCGGCAAAAGACTGGCTGGCAATGATAAATTCAATTAAGAGAAAAGCAATTAATTCTTACGTTTAAGGTCAACCTCTAAGCAAATCCTCTTTCATGCTGCTGAAATCTTCTTTGGAAATCTCTCCACTGGCATATCTTTTTTTCAGGACAAATTTGTTACAACGGGTTGAGAAAGTGCCAGACTAAAAAATATTAACGGAGGGTAACATAAATTAACAATTGGAAAAGGGGAATTTATATGGTTTTTAGGTTACGACACAAAAATACACGGAAAAAAGCTAAAAAAAAGTAGTTGACAATAAACCCATACCGGAGCGCCAGGATTTAGAACAAATTTTAAGCGGGTTATGATTTATTGTTTCATATTATAAGCTACATAGCTTATGGTTTGGCAGTTGCTTATACCATTTTTAAGTTTACCCACCTGAAAGAACAAAACTGATGATATCAAAAAACTTTGTGAAAAAGTCTTTAATCTTTTGTGATAGAATCGTGACATTTTTTTAATAACCTAAAGCCAGACAAACCAAATCAAATTTAAAGGAGGCTATTTATCAATGAGGAAAAACAAGATTTGGTTACTGGCGGCAGCAGGTCTTCTGGTTTTAGCCCTGGCGGCTCCCACCGCTTTCGGAGCAGTTGCAGGTGATGGCCAGAATGCACAGAATCAGCAGTTTGTTGACCAAATGTTTGGATGGCATCAAAGCTGGCTTGACCAGGCTGAAAAGGACGGCAGTGTAACGCCGGAACAGGCTAAGGCCTGGCAGGAACACTTCAATTACATGCGTGATTTCCATGCCCAAAACGGTTTCGGCCCGATGATGGGCGGCGGCGGTATGATGGGCCCCGGCATGATGGGCAATTATGACGGCGGTAACGGATTTGGCGAAATGATGGGCGGGTTCAACAACCAGTCCCAAACGAATTAACACTGGCGGGCGGGGGACACCCCGCCCTTACTAACATCGGTTAAGGAAAGGTGATTAATATGGAGAAATGGTACTTGTTACTCTTTCTGCTATGTCCCATCATGCACTTGCTGATGATGCGCGGCCATAAACACGGGAGCCATGCCGGTTGCCATAAAACTACGGCTAAAGGGCCAAGCAGCTCATTCGAGGAAAACTAAAGGATCATTTTGGCATATCCCCGCAGCACCACCTACCCCTGCGCAGTGCAGGGGTTATTTATATCGTTTTGGCTAACGGCCTGCCTGCAAAGGCAGGCCGGCGCATGCCTGCATTTACTTCGGAAATTACGGCATCCTAACCGGGAGGTAGGCTGGTGGAAAATACTAATATTCTAGTGGTGGACGATGAGCGCAAGATTCGTGATTTAGTGCGGCTTTACTTGGAAAAAGAAGGCTTTAACGTGGGCGAAGCTGATGACGGACAGAAAGCCTTGAACATATATCAACAGGGGCAATATGAATTAATCGTCCTGGACCTGATGATGCCGGGCATGGACGGCTGGGAAGTTTGTAAAGAAGTAAGGAGAAAATCCAATGTACCCATCATTATGCTCACCGCATTGAAACAATTATACTACGACCTGGCGGAAGCACACGAAGAAATGGAAATAAATACAATGAAACCACAAAATAAAAAGGAGATGAAGATATGAATAACGGACAAATGATTCTTCGTACTCCAGATAAAAGGCTTGCCGCCGTTTGCGGGTTGTTTTGTCCTGCTTGTCCCTTATTTATTGGAAACAAAGAAGCTCCAGAAAAGCTAAAAATGTTTACCAAACTTTTTAAACGCCCAATTGAAGAATTAAAATGTGAAGGTTGCCGGACAGATAAGCGATCCTTTTACTGTAATGAAAACTGTAAAATGACAAACTGTGCTACTAAAAAAGGTATAGACTTCTGTGGAGAATGTACCGATTACCCATGTGAAGATTTGAGAATGTTTCAAGCCGAAATGCCGAATAGAATCGAGTTGTGGAAATCTTAAGAACGCATCAAAAAGGTTGGCTACGAGAAATGGTATACAGAGATGATTGAGCATTATTCATGTCCCGAATGTCGAACAATTAATTCTATCTCTGATATGGCATGCAGGAAATGCGGTACAACTCCGAGTTGTACGTATGTAAGTCAGCATAAAGGTGAAATAATCAAACACCAGGCTAGATTGAGGCTTAAACTTGAACTTAAATAAACCATCCATGTTGCAAATAATTCAGTGTAAAAACCAACTGAAGGCCAAATTTCATGGTATAAGAAGAATAACAAGTTAAACCTCGTCAAGGAAGCAATTCCTGAGCGGGGTATTTTCGTTCGGGGTCAAGGTAAAATCAATATCCCTTGGCCCTTTTATTTTCATGAAAGGAGCTAAAGGAAATGTCCACAAAATATCCTGACCTATCAAAACTCTCAGTTAATCAGTTGCTGGCCATAACCATCAGGGAGAGCGCCGATAACCAAGTTATCAAATTACAGCGCATTACCCTTCCCTCAAAGAATTAACAGAGGCCACATTTGCAGAGTTAACACAGATAAAAGGTATAGGCCCTCGCAAGGCCTCAGCAATCCTGGCCTTGATTGAATTGGCCAAGCGCCTATCAACCCCACCGCCACAAGAGCAACCCATGCAAATCCTCAGCCCCCAAGACGTAGTTAACATGGTCACACCAGAGATGCGTTATTACTGTCGACTGGGTAGAGAAGATCTGCGAGCAGGTACCCAGGCGCTTGAGGCTCGTTAAAACAAGCCTCTTATGCTTTTTGCAGGAACAGGGGATTCTCAAAATGCCTGATGAGAATGATTTGC
>Ga0209643_1001128_pt1 | contig 28487 bp, 31 predicted proteins | sample AutmiccBRH37_all_FD_187383 | JGI IMG/M metagenome (GOLD analysis project Ga0209643, IMG submission 187383) | Deep subsurface microbial communities from Mt. Terri, Switzerland - Autotrophic microbial communities BRH/37_all (SPAdes) (version 2) | ecosystem: Environmental > Aquatic > Deep... | reverse complement strand
TTTCTTTCTTCTTTTTCTTCTTTTATTTCATGTACATCTATCTCCCCGGAATTCAGTGCGCTTAACAGCGCATCTATCTCATTCTGTGAAAGAACCTCGGACACACTACGCCACCTCCTTCTCTACTGCACTATGAATTCGTCAAAGAATACGTTCCTTATTTCTTTTGAATTTATTATCTTTTGTATTGCTGCGACGATTTCCTTTTGAAGCTTCTCCTGACCTTCCTTTCCAGCCAGATCTTCTTCAGTCTTTGATCTTATCATCGCATTGATGGTGTCTCTGATTTCTGATTCCCTGTATGCAACTAATTCAGCTACTTCTTTACCAATTTCAACCTTCATTGTTAATTTACAGATTTTTTTACTGTCTTTGACATTATTCACAAATGAGTTTCCTATTGTCACCATCATAAGGTTTTTGTCGATTTTTATAGGCTCTTCCTTTACTTCCTTTGGATTGTTCAAAATCATATATATTATTATACCTGAAACAATCACCAAAAGTAAAAGTATTATAACTGCAATAAGTATGATATTCTTCTTCATTCCGTCTCCCTCCCATACCAAAATGGATCTATGGATTGGTATCGTTTTTTTCTTCTCTGAGTATTACCATGTCAACTCTTCTGTTTTTTTGTCGGCCTTCCTGTGTCGTATTATCGTCAACCGGGTGTTGATCCGAGTAACCCGAAGCAGACATTCGTTTAGACTCTATACCGTTTTCCTCAATCAAGTATTTCACTACATTAACCGCCCTTGTAGTTGAAAGCTCCCAGTTGGACGGAAATCTGAAGGTATTGATTGGTACATTGTCTGTATGGCCTTCAACTCTGACGTTTTTGTCATTCTGTCTGATAATCTCAGCAACCTTATTAATAATCTCTCTGGCTCTTGGAGTCAAATCAGCTTTACCAGAGTCAAAAAGAACATCATCCATAAATCTGACCAACAGTCCTCTCTCATCCAGCATCAATGTAATACTGTTTTCAAGGTTGTTTTCCTTTATATACTCACTCATTTCCTCATAAAGCTTCCTAAACTCCTCCACCTCTTCTGTGGGAGAATCGGCAGGAAATGTATTGACAAGAGGCTCCATGCTCAGGGTTATACCTGAATCCAGAACTCCCAGGGAACCACTCATCGATTGGGCAATTGCCTCGAATTTCTGCACATCCAGAGTGGCAAAGGAAAACAGCAATACAAAAAAGCATAATAGAAGGGTTACCATATCCCCGTATGTAGACATCCACGCGGGAGCTCCTGCCGGCGGCTGATCCACGCTTTTTTTCCTGGCCATAGCTATTCCTCTCCCTCTCTAGGTTCTTTTGCTGAATCAAGCATATTTCTAAGCTTCGGCGACATAAAGGCCTTAAGCTTTTCTTCAATTATTCTCGGGTTTTCACCTGCTTGTATCGACAGCATGCCTTCCAGCATTACTTCCTTCATGAGAGATTCCTGCGAGCTTCTAAGCTTGAGTTTGTTTACTACGGGGTTGCAGAAAACATTTGCAATAATTGAACCGTATAAAGTAGTTACTATAGCAACCGCCATATTTGGACCGACTGTAGACGGGTCTGACAGGTTGGCAAGCATGTTTATAAGTCCTATAAGAGTTCCAAGCATTCCAAAGCCAGGGCCTGTAGCTGCCATAAACTCATAAACACCCTGGTTGCTCTTGTGCCTTTCCTCAATAAAGGACAGCTCTGTTTCAAGGATGTTCCTGACCAACTCCGGGTCGGTACCGTCAACAATAAGAAGCACGCCCTTCTGAAGGAAGTCGTCTTGAAGCTGCTGAGCTGCTTCCTCCAAAGCAAGCAGACCTTCTTTTCTCGCTATATTTGCCAGATCGATTATGGATTTGATTACATTTTCTGCATCCATTTCCTTGTAAAAGAACACATGCCTTAAGGAAGCAGCACCTTCTTTCAGCTTCTTAAGGGGAAATGCCATGACAGTCATGCATACCGTTCCGCCAAATGTACAAATTATTGAAGGTAAATGTACATAACCCGCAAGGTCACCGCTTATGAGTATTGTTACAATTAATACTGCAACTCCGCCTATTAATCCCAAAACTGACGCTAAATCCAATTATCCGCACCTCACTTTAGAAGTTCTCCTTATTAATTAGCGATGATAGGTCGAAAATCCTCTTTTTATATTCGATAATTTTTTCTAAAATCTGCTCTGAGCTTTCAGAAACCAACAATTTTTTACCATCTCTTAATGTTATTACAGTATCAGGAGTGTTTTCTATAGTTTCAATCAGCTCGCAATTGAGATAATAGCTCACTCCGTTGAGCCTTGACACCTTTATCATAAACCAACCTCCTTTTTTGATTTTTTTAATCCCTGGGCTGTTTGCCCAGGGATTATTTGGTTAGGTTATTTATCTCTTAAGATTAACCAGCTCCTGCAGCATCTCATCCGAGGTCGTTATTATTCTTGAGTTTGCCTGGAAGCCTCTCTGGGTAGTTATCATTTCTGCAAATTCTCTCGATATGTCAACATTCGACATTTCCAGTGTACCAGAGTTAAGAGACCCCAATCCGCTGGAACCCGGAAGCCCTATTATAGGATCTCCTGAGTTCGGTGTTACCTGGAACATGTTTTCCGCTGTCTTCTCCAGGCCTGCGGGGTTCTTGAATGCTGCCAGTGCAACCTGACCTATAATCTTGCTCTGCCCATTAGTAAATATACCACTTATTTCGCCGGTAGGCCCGATGCTGAAGGTATCAAGGGAACCCTGGGGGTATCCGTCTGAGCTTGTTACTGCTGCATTGGACTCATTGGCAAACTGTGTAAGTGCTGTGAAGTCTATATCTACGTCGAATGCTGCCGAGCCATTCCTTCCAGGAACATTCAAAGTTATTTTCCCATCACTAGCGGCTGTATCTAAATAACCATCTGCCTTGAATACAAGTGCATGAGTGATTGAGTCCAGATCAGCAGTAGCTCCTTCATGGTAATATTTACCTGTATCCTGATCTTTTATGAAGACACCCCACTCTGAAGAAGTTGCACCTGATGTTGTACCATCTTCATTCAAACCTCTTACGAAGGTGTATTTCAAGGTATGTTTCCCTCCCAGAGCATCATAAACTGTAGCAGTTGTCTCCCAATACTTTGTTCCTGGTGGTAATTCCAGTGTATCAGCATCATCGTCAGCACCGGCTGTAAAAACTAATGGATCACTTGTGGGAACAGTTGCTATCTGGTTGTCAAGGTTTCCTTCAAAGGTTGCATATGTGGTTGCTTTTGCAGCTACCATCTCAGCCTTTGAAATCTTAAGCCCTTCAAGCTGGCTCTTCAGAACTCCTGTGTCCGAATCCACCATATAGCCGAGGACCCTGTATCCGTTTGCAGCTACCAGGTTGCCGTCGTCATCCAGTGAGAAGTTCCCTGCTCTTGTATAGGACCTGCTCAAGTTGTCATTGGAGTTTGAAAGTATGAAGAAGCCGTCTCCGTTTACTGCAAGGTCCGTAAGGTTGTCCGTCCTCTGTACCGCACCTCTTATATGGAAGGTGTCAATAGAGGAAAGGGATATGCCCAGACCTACCTGCTGTGGATTCGTACCGCCCTTGCCTGCCTGAGGAGAGCCTGCACCTCTCAATGTCTGGTTGAATACCTCCTGAAATGTTACTCTTTGTGATTTATAGCCTACTGTATTTACATTTGCTATGTTGTTACCAATCGTATCCATTTTGAGCTGATGTGCTCTGAGCCCTGATACGCCGGAAAACATGGATCTCATCATAATTAGTGACCTCCTTCAAGTTTTTCGTGCACCTTTCTTCTGTCATTCGGAAAGGTTAAGCCTCCTTAATAAGGTCCGGCTTATATTATTACTGCACCATCGATGTTAGTGAATACGTTATTTTTCAAGTTGTCTTCTGTTGCAGCTGTTATTATAGTCTTGCTCTTCACATTTGCAATGAAGGCCGAGCTGCCCATTATTATCAGCGTTTCCTTTACACCCTTTTCCGCTGCTTTGTTCACCGCATCTCCTATTTTACTCAAATCTTCCTTGGAAAGTGTAATATTTCTTGTCTGCAATCTTTCCATTGCGTGCTTGGAGAACTTTACCTCAGATTGTTTAGAAAGCTCCTGTTGGAAAACAGCGTCAAAGCTTGTACTATTGCTGATGTTTTTGTTTTCTGCCGGTTTGGCTGAGGGTACCTGTTTGCCTATTGGCAGTATGGGCTTGTTATTGTATATGACGCTCATTTTTTCACCTCTTTAAGGGTCTATTTTACCTCTGTAATATCCTCCAGATATACTTCGTGTCCGTCAACGGTAAGATAAATTGAAGTGCCGTCCCTCCTGACCTTCTCAACTGTTCCTTCAATATCTACGTCCTTGATTCTCTTTACTCCGTCCACTGTTTCTTCCTTTTCATAAGTGCCCTTTATTGTCTTGCCTATCAGGTTATAGGCTGTAGTTATCCTCATGGACTGATTCATAAGGTATATCTGTTCCACAGAATTCTCAAGCTCTGTAACCTCATTTACATCATCCAGCTTGACATCATGCAATTCCCCTAGTGTATTCAAGGTTAGATATACATCATTATTCTTTATCAAAACCTTTTCAACAAGTCCTATAAGTTCATACGACTCTGTTGACCCTTCAGGCTTGTAGTTTGCCTTTACCAGCTTGTTCACCATATTATTCGCTGAATTCATCCTTATGGACATGTTGGTATTCTGAGCTTGCTCAAGAGCGCTGAACTGTGCCATCTGACCAATAAATTCGTTGTCCTGTGTCGGTTGGAGCGGGTCCTGGTATTTCAACTGAGTAACAAGCAATCTCAGAAATGCGTCCTTATCAAGATTACTGTTGAATTCCTTTGGCTGATCTTTGCTGTATGTAGTGTATTGTCCGCTAATACCGTTTACTGACATTTTTTCGCCTCCTATGCTTTATGATCAAATTCGCCGCTATGTATACTGTATGGATTGACTGCTCTTGCTGTCATCCCTTCGCCCTCCAGGTATCCTGCATAGCTGCCTCCTCTGTCCATTCTTTTTCCATTCAGCCTTATTGTTTCCTTCCACTGCTGGAAAGTGCTGCTGTTGTTGTACTCTTCGTTGTCCTGACTTACAGAAACACTGAAATTCTGCACTCCCAGACCCTTTTCCTGAAGCATGTCCTTTAGCTCATTGAAGTTGGATTCAATAATTTGTTTAACTTGATAGCTTTCTGCTACAAATTTTGCTGTAATCAAACCTTTTTCCACAGCTATTTTCAACGTAAGCTTGCCAAGATTCTCCGGTTCCAGCTGCATTCTCATTTCTGGCTGTGAATCAGTAATTACCAGCTCTGCTTTCTTTACAATCTGGCTTATTACTTCTGCCCTGTTCAATGTTTGCGTCTTGGGTGGTGAAGTCTGGTTCTGCACTGTTTCCAACCCATTGTCGGCTATTGTTTGCTCTTGCTTGATAACAGTGATTTCTTCATTAAATGGTTTTTGTTGTGTTGTATTCACTATTTTGGGGACCACTTCAGTTTCAGCAGCTTCTTTATTGTCTTCTGCATCCTGTCCCCTGCTTTCCTTGCCTTTTCCGGCTTCGTCAGTTACTTTTTGTACTTTGCCGTCCAGAGCAGCTTTTATATCCTCTTCTGCTGCAGGCTGTACTTGTTTGTTTGTCAACTTTTCCTCTGAAACGGAAGCTTCTGTCTTCATTTTTTCATTTTGACCTTCCGAAGCTTTCTCAGTCGTACTGCTTCCAGCCTCAGGATTATCTTTATTCTCCGAGTTCAGCACTTTGAGTTTACTAACACCTTCAACGCCTTCTACATCCTGATTGTCTGTTGCTGCATTAACCTTGCCTGTTTCCAGCCCTATAGGCAGTTCTGCAGCTTCATTTGCCTTGTGCTCTGAGACTCCTGCATATTTCTCTGATATCTCTGAAGCCATTGCTTCCAGCTGCTTTGCAAAGTCCGCCAAGGCTGTACCTTCCATGCTCCCATTGCTCTTTAGCTCCCCAAGCATGCCTTCCAATGCTCCAGCAAGCTTCAAACCCTCAGGCATCATGCTCATGTCCGCTGCTGCTGTAAGCTCAGCCAAAGCTTCCCTGATGTTTTCCAGTAATACAGTCTGCTTATCCTCAGGTATATCTCCCAGCTGCTGTAGCTTTGCAAGCTCTTCCAGCTTCGACAGTATTTCCTCCAAAGCAGCAACTATCTTGTCAGGCTTCTTCTTTTTACTTTCGGCCTCAGAAGTAACATTTTTTTCATCATTTCTCTCAGGCTTTTTCACGCTTTTAAGCTTTTCTTCAGATCTGCCGATCATTTCTTTTCTTAGAGCAATACTATCCGGCCGCCTACTCTCATCCTGACTTCCGCTTCTTACGGCTTCCTTCAGGCTGTCTCTGAAGCTGTTGGGTTTTGTTGCTGAATTGTTGGGAAAGCCTGCTGCCTTAATATTATTCTCAGGTGTATTTGCTCTGAACGCAGTTGCAAAATCGATATTATACGCCACTATTTCACCTCCTTCCCAATGGATCTTATATATTACAAAAGCGGCTGTGCCGCTTTGCAACCTTATGGATTTGCTGTTTCTTCCGATGCTTCCTTTATAGGCTCTTGCATTGATAGATCTTCAATTATCTGTGCTGCCTGGAGAGGATCCATCAGAGCCAGTATCGCAGATGCTTTTTCTTTCTTCATATTCCTCAATATCTGTACTGCTGAGGCTTTGTCGTCCATGCTCAATATTATTTGCATCGCTTTTGCGCTGTCAACTTTCTCCAGATACTGAACCTGCTCTTGTACGCTTGTGAGCTTTCCACTCAGCTTTTGAAGAGTTTCATTTATCTGCAGCTCCTTCTCGGCCAGCTCCTTTTCAATACTTTCTATTTTTTTTTCTCTTATTTCAAGTTCTTTCTTCTTTTCATTAATTTCCTCTAACTCTATTGCATTTTGAGATTTTGCCAATTCTATTTCTTCGCGAGCAAGCTGTTCAGGACTCTTGTTTTCTATCACCGGCTTCATGAGTTTCCCGATAACCGGTATTTTTGTTATCCACATTGAAGTCTCAGACCTTAGCCCTGCGAAGTTGAACATGAATATTGCACCAAAAGTCACTATGGATGCTAATATCAGTATGATCACTATCAATAAAAGGGTATTTCCCTTTCTATCTTTTCTTTCTTTCTTTTTGCCCTGCTTTGAATTAGTTTTAGTATTACTTTCCACGGCGGTTTTCTTTGGATTATCCTGCTTTACATCGTTATTTGGTGGTTGAGTCATAAGTATATCCCCCTATGAATTGTTGCTTTCTTTAAAGGAAATCAGGTCATCAACCAGCTTTTCCTCTTTTTTCTGCTCACCATATAAGTACTCGCTATAGTCTATTTCTTTAAGCTTTTCTATCATTTTTTTTTCCTGTGTTGCTTTTATAAGCTCTTCTCTACAGGTACTAAGATAATCTTCAGCCATTTTGATTTTTATTTTCTGAGCCTTTATGCCTCTTTTATAATAATCGATATAATTCGCCAATAACTTTAGTTCATTTACTGCCATTCCTTGAGAAGTTTTTTCTTTAAAAGCAATATTCATTTCATTTTGCTTCTGCTTAAGCTGCAGAAGTGTGTTTTTTTCTTCTTCAAGCCTTTTGGAAGCCATGCCCAGCTCATTCTTTTTCTCTTCTTCCATGCCTGTTTTGTAATCTAAAAGCTTTTGCAGCTTGAAACTATATGCAGCCATATGCTTCTCCCTATGATACTATATTTCTCATGGTTTCCAATACTTCTTCCATTTCAGCTTTTTCTTTAACCTCCTGCCTGAGGAAGCTGTTTATTGCATCTATCTTGTCTATCGCCCTGTCTATGCTTTTGCTGCTGCCTCTTACATATGCACCTATGTTAATCAGATCTTCCGCATCCTTATAAACCGACAATATATTTTTTAATTCGTTTGCATAGCTTTTATGCTCATCATCTATTATATTCGGCATGACCCTGCTGACACTTGACAGTACTTCAACAGGGGGATAGTGATTTCTGTTGGCCAGATCCCTTGATAACACTATATGTCCGTCAAGTATGCCTCTTACTGTGTCGGTAACAGGTTCATTCATGTCATCTCCATCTACAAGTACTGTATACATGCCTGTTATTGATCCTTTATCCGAGGTTCCCGATCTTTCCAGAAGCCTTGGCATGACTGCAAATACTGAGGGGGTATAACCTCTTGTAACCGGCGGCTCTCCAATTGCAAGTCCTATTTCTCTCTGTGCCATAGCAAAACGTGTAAGAGAATCCATCAGCAGCATAACATCTTTTCCCTGATCTCTGAAATACTCAGCTACCGAGGTAGCCAGCTGTGCAGCCTTAAGCCTGACCAGCGCAGGCTGGTCGGAAGTCGCCACGATCACTACGGAACGGGCAAGTCCTTCCTCCTGGAGATCATTTTCTATGAATTCCCTGACCTCTCTGCCTCGCTCTCCAATTAGACCGATAACATTTACGTCAGCCTTGGTATTCCTTGCAATCATTCCCATCAAAGTACTTTTTCCAACACCGCTGCCTGAAAATATACCGATTCTCTGTCCTTTACCTATGGTAATCAACCCGTCTATTGATTTTACACCGATAGAAAGTATCTCGCTTATCTTCTTTCGTGTAAGAGGATTGGGCGGGTCATTTTCCACCGGATACATAGTACAGTTGTTAATGCAGCCTTTTCCGTCAATCAAATTACCCAAGCCGTCAAATATTCTGCCGAGCATATCCTCTGATACTCCTACCGAGAGGCTTTGTCCTGTTGCTTCGATTCTGCTGCCCGGACCCACTCCGTTCATACTGCCCAAGGGCATCAGGCAAACTATACTGTCCTTAAAGCCCACAACCTCTGCTTTTATAGGCAACCCGCCCTTAAGAGGGTAAATATTGCAAAGCTCCCCTAAATTAACAGCAGGTCCATGGGACTCAATAGTGAGCCCAACAACCTGCGAAACTCTGCCGGTATACTTTATCAGATCATTGGATAATAAAGCATCCTTATATTTGTTTAAATTGATATTCATAATAAATCACTCATTTCTTAAAATGTAAGTGAATATTTTCTCTATTTCTTTAATTTGTATATCCATGCTGGAATTAATTTCACCGGAAGGAGTTTCTATAATGCAGCTCCCTTGGTCAAGTGACAGCTCCGATACAATTTCTATATCGGATATGCCTTCTACCATCATGCATATCCTGCCTTTGTTCTCCAGAATGAAGTCAAAATCCAAAGGAGAGACTTTTAAGACAAGCATTTTCTTGAAGGCGCATTTTTGAAGAGCCTTTTTCACCAAGGATAAAATTGCTTCTTTATTCTGTGTCAATTCGTCTGATATCACTTTTTTTGCTATATCCAAAACCAGCTGCACCATTTGTTCTTCAGCTTCCTCATAAATGTCATCCCTTCTGTTGTCCAGGAACTTTCTGAGCTCTGCAGCTTCATCAATCACAGACTGAGCTTCCCTTCTGCCTTCAAGATAACCGGCTTCAAAGCCTTCTCTGTGACCATTTTCTTTTGCATCTGACATCAGCTTCCGGGCTTCCTTTTCTGCAGCTTCTGATAAAGTCTTGGCTTCTGAATTTGCTTCTTCTATTATTTTGAGATACATTTCCTTGGCATCTTCTATAATATTATTTGCAGCTTCTTCCTCTTTAATATCCTTCACTTCAGAATCAGCCTTTTCCTTTTCTTCAGTCACCGCCGCCTTCATCATACCTTTAAATACATTTATTATAGGCTTTGGGGCACCTATGGAAACATTACCGGCTTTGTAGACCTTAGACAATTATTTCATCTCCTCCGCCTCTGGAGATTACAATTTCTCCTGCATCTTCCAGTTTCCTTATTACATTTACTATCTTCTGCTGTGCTTCTTCAACATCTCTGAGCCTTACCGGCCCCATATAGTCCATATCTTCCTTTATCATCTCTGCAAGACGTTTTGACATATTGCTGAAAATAGCCTTTTTGACCTCTTCTCCTGCATTTTTGAGAGCTAGAGCCCAATCATTGTTTTCAACCTCTCTGGTGACTCTCTGTATAGATCTGTTGTCAAGGGTGACAATATCATCAAATACAAACATTCTCTTTCTTATTTGTTCAGCCAGGTCGGTATCCTGTACTTCCAGGGTCTCCATTATGAACTTTTCCGTACCTCTGTCTACGGAGTTAAGTATATCGACAACTGCAGTCAAGCCGCCTGCAATGGTATAGTCCTGTGTAACCATGGAAGAGAGCTTCCTTTCAAGGACTCTTTCAATCTCCTTGATAATTTCAGGAGATGTCCTGTCCATAATGGCAACTCTTCTCGCAACATCAGCTTGTTTGTCCTGGGGCAGCGAGGATATGATGGCAGCAGCCTGCTGGGGCTTCAGATAAGCTAATATAAGCGCAATGGTCTGAGGATGCTCACCCTGTATAAAGTTCAAAATCTGCGCCGGATCGGCTTTTCTTACAAAGTCAAAGGGTCTGACCTGAAGTGAAGCTGTAAGCCTGTTTATAACATCCAATGCCTTCTGGCCTCCAAGAGCTCTTTCCAATATATCCTTGGCATATGAAATACCACCCTCTGAAATATACTCCTGAGCAACACATATCTGATAAAATTCATTCAGCACTTCTTCTTTTTCCTCTGGGGATACTGTCCGCATATTTGCAATTTCCAGAGTAAGCTGCTCAATATCTTCTTCTCTCAAATGCTTGAATATAGCTGCAGATTTTTCCGGTCCAAGGGTTATTAAAAGCACTGCTGATTTTTGCCTGCCATTTAGATTACCTTTCGATCCTCTTGCCACTATTAACCACCTCTACTCCTCGTTTAGCCAAGTTTTTAAGAGCTGCGCAACTGTCTCCGGCTTAAGCCCTACAAACTTTTCTATCTTCTTCTTAACCTGATTCTTATCCTCAAGGTCAATTTCAGCAACCGGATCTCCGGTCAGCATACTTACAGGTATTGTTCTTCCAGTGTTGTCTTTAACATATTCAACATCACCCGAACCTCCGGATCTTTTTCTGAGCAGCAGGAACATTGCAGCTCCAAATACCAGTACAGCGCCAATTCCTGTTCCGATCATTACAAAAAGCTCTCTTGACCTCATTTTTGCTTCTTCTGCCTGCGCACTCCTTATACCATCCTCCAAGGTAGTGTCAAACTTCATAAGTGCAATGTTTATACTATTATCCGGTGTTGATGCTGCTGCATTAAAGCCTTGTATAGAATACTTTACCAGGTCCTTTACTTTCGCCGTAAGCTCCTCTGTATCAGCCAGAGCCTCTTCCTTAAGTCCATTTTCATTAATAAGCACTGATACTGACAAGGACTGAATATTTCCTATTTCCTTTACTATAGTTTCTTTAATTTCATTTATTTCGTAGTTTACAATCGTACTTGCTTCATTGTATTGGGCTTTTGAAGCATCAACCTCGGCATATTGATTTATATCAGTATTGGTGTCAGTTCCCGGGACGCCTCCCTGACCCGCATCCACCCATTCTTTCTTTATATCCTGCATATTTCTTACTATACCTGCGTTATTTTCATCATCAGGTGCCGTAAAGGTTGTTTTATCCTGGGTGACACTGTTGAAATCAAGCTTCACTGCTGCCGTTACCTTTACATTATTCATTCCAAAGGGAGCTTCCAGGAATTTTGTGATGCTTTTCTCGATTTTCTCCTTCACTGCTTCCTGCATCTCCATCTGAGTAGAAACCATTGCATTGGCTGTTCCAGCCTCGGGTACCAGTGACCTTCCGTTTTCGTCAATTATAGATATCCTGTCAGGCTGCAGGCCTTTGACACTTTTTGATACATACTGCACAATGCCGTTAACCTGATTCCTGTCAAGAGCCGGATACCCAGGCTTCATTTTTATAATCAAAGAAGCAGTGGATTCATTGCTGCCCTGATCAATGATGAAGGTCTGATCCTCAGGGATATATAGATTTACATCAACATATTCAACACCTTTTATAGCTTTCAGGCCCTTCTTAAGCTTGTTCTGCTTAGCTATGAGGTATCGCTGGCTCTTATCCTCACTGGTCTCGTAAAAGGATGCCTGGGTTTCCTCGGGATATGTAGAATCCTCACCCAAGAAACCGTCAACTGCCAACTGTGCTCTCAGTTCATCGACCTTATCCTTGGGGACATATATGGTAGTGCCTTCTATTTTTGTGCTCATATTCATTTCTTTAAGCTTGGAGTATATTTGTCCTGCATCGGCCTGACTCAGGTTTGAATACAATATCTCCATCTGTGGACGGCTTGCATACATTACAAAACCTGTTATCAATATAAAAGACAATGCAGCAGCGATTATTATTCGTATTCTTTGACCCTTTTCCAAACCGCTCCAGAACTCGTTGAAACCACTTTTAAACTTGTTAAGAAATTCGCCCATTCAATCACCTCATGTAACCCCTATAGTATATAATGTAACTCGGTCCTCGTACATTTCTAAACAGGCATCCTCATTATTTCCTGATATGCTTCAAGAATTTTGTTCCTTATCTGCACTGTAAACTGCAAAGCTAAATCCGCCTTTTCAGCAGCTATCATTACTTGATGTATGTTGTCATTCCTGCCCATTGCAAAAGCTTCATTTAATTTTTCTGATTCCAGCTGAAGCTTGTTTACATCAGAAACAGCATTGTTTAAGAAATCTGTGAAGCTTACTCCTTCACTCTTGGCTCTGCCATTAATGGAATTGCTGTTAATATTTAATGGCTGATTCGGAAAATTAATTTTCATCCTCTTTCAATCCCTTCAACAAAATATGCCGATTATCACCTTTTACTTTATCCTTTTCCTATTTCCAGTGCTTTAACTGCCATACTCTTTGCAGAGTTAATGGCAGTAACGTTGGCTTCATATGCCCTGCTTGCAGATATCATATTCACCATCTCAGTCATTACATCAACATTAGGCATTTTAACATAACCTTCTTCATCAGCATCGGGATGGCCAGGGTCATATACTGATTTGAAGGGTGTTTTATCTTCTGTAATTCCGGTGACTTTGACCCCGGAGCCTATGAGACTCTTGCTGGCGTCACTCAGATAGTCACTGAAGGACATCTGCTTGTCCCCTTCCTGAAAAACAACAACTTGTCTTCTGTAAGGTGTTCCATCTGCTGTCCTGGTAGTATTTACATTAGCAATATTTCTTGATATTACATCCATCCTGAGCTTTTCTGCAGTTAAACTGGAAGCACTAATATTAATAGAGTTTAAAAATGCCATTATTCCTACCTCCCGTTAATTACCATCTTAATTTTGTTGAATTCCTTTGACATCTGAGCTATCAAGGCATTGTACTTGATAGAATTCTTTGCCAGCTCAGCCATTTCAACATCAATATTAACATTGTTGCCATCTCTGCGCATAGAGGTGAAATTCTCCTGTACTACTTCTGGAGATACTGTCATTCCTATGTCCTTACCTATGGGCAGGAATTTTTCATCTTTTTTTATGCCTGAAATCTGAAACTTGTCTGCAGCGTCAGTCAGAAGCTCCTCGAACTTAACATAGGATTTCTTATACCCTGGAGTATTAACATTTGCAATATTGTTTGATATTGCTTCATTCCTCATCCAAGCTGCATCCAAAGCCTTTTCAAGGGTCAAGGTCTTATTGCTTATCCTATCTATCATAACTGGAACCTCCTTTTAAACTATATTGAACGCACAAAAGTATATATATTGGGCAAAGTGCGAATTCAATAACAATCAAGGTAACATTTACGCGAAATCTGAATTAATAATGCAAAATGTTTTTCGCGAAATATATTACATTTAACTACTCATTTTTACCAACAAAAACTTATACCAGTTTACTATTCGACACTAATCTTTCATTTCCTCTGTTTCCTCCATAATTAATACAGTATAACATTAAAAACTTTTAGACAATTTTCGCATACAGCTTGAGCAGCATGGTTGAAGATCCTTCACTCTGTTCAGGATGACGTGCACCTCGCATCTCGCATCTCGCATCTCGTATCTCGTATCTCGTATCTCGTATCTATATTATATTATCGTACATAAAAAAGGATTAGTTGAACCTTTTGTTCAACCAACCCTCTAATAAACTATTATCTAACTTTTTTAAGCTCTTCCAGCAGCTTTTCATTTAAAATTCTTATATGTGTACCCTTCATGCCAAGAGATCTGGACTCTATGACCCCGGCACTTTCGAACTTTCTTAATGCATTAACGATTACCGACCTTGTTATACCTACTTTATCAGCAATTTTACTGGCAATAAGCAGCCCTTCATTTCCTTCAAGCTCTCTGAATATATGTTCAACAGCTTCCAATTCTGAATAAGACAGTGTACCTATAGCCATCTGAACAACAGCTTTCTTTCTTGCCTCTTCCTCTATTTCATCGTGCTTGGATCTAAGAATCTCCAGTCCTACTACTGTCGCTCCATATTCAGCCAGCACAAGATCTTCCTCTGTGAATTCCTCATTGTACTTGCCGAGTATTACAGTGCCAAGCCTTTCGCCGCTGCCATTCACAGGAACTATAGTTGAATACTTTGTACCCACAGCGCACTTTTCGCTGTTGTCGATCACACAAACACTCTCTTTGTTTATTATATTTGACCTGGTCTCATGATATCCAAGTAATGACTTGTTATAATCCTCAGGGAATCTTTTATCCGCCAGAAGATCGTTTATCAGGAAATCACACTCTTCAACGGTGCCAAGTGCATAACCAAGTATTCTTCCTTTTCTGCTCAATATATAAACGTTAGCATTCAATACTTCACTGAGTATTTTACTTAGATCATGAAAAGATACTGATTGTGTATCCGATGTCTGTAGTACCTTGTTTACCTTCCTCATTTTTTCTAAAAGTGTAGAGCTCATATGCTTCCTCCTTATTAAATAATATACTTGCTGACATCTTTTCCTTTAATGTCATACATTAACGCTTTGTGTACGTAATCTTTTGAAATAGTCAGTTCTTTTTCTTTCATGTCCGGAGCCTCAAAGGATATGTCCTCAAAAAGACTTTCCATTACCGTATACAACCTTCTTGCTCCTATATTCTCATACTGCTCGTTCATGAAGGCTGCAATTGAAGCCAGCTCTTCGATGGACTCCTCCTCAAAAGCGACATTAATTCCTTCTGTTTCAAGAAGAGCCTTGTACTGCTTTATAAGAGCATTGTTAGGCTTGGTCAGTATCTCCTTGAAATTCTCCTTGCTCAAACTGGATAGCTCCACTCTGACGGGAAACCTTCCCTGAAGCTCCGGTATAAGGTCGGATACTTTTGCAACGTGGAAGGCACCTGCGGCTATAAATAACATATAATCCGTCCTTACAGGGCCATATTTTGTTATCACTGTACTGCCTTCTACTATAGGAAGTATATCCCTCTGCACGCCTTCTCTGGATACATCCGGTCCACCCCCGTATCCTTTTCCCGCTATCTTGTCGATCTCATCAATAAAGATTATTCCACGCTCTTCTGCTTTCTTGACAGCTTCATCGATTACATCATCCATGTCAATAAGCCTTTGCGCCTCTTGCTGCGTCAACAGTCTCAATGCTTCCTTTACCGTCACTCTTCTGCGTTTTGTCTTTTTGGGAAGTATACCTCCAAACATGTCCTGAAGGTTAATATTCATTTGATCTATGCCAAGTCCGGACAACATCTCAATATTGTGTCCTGACGAGTCCTCAACCTCAATTTCTACAATCTGGCCATCCAATTCACCGTTTATAAGCTTCTCCCTGACATAGTACCTGTTGGTTGCCAGATCATCTTCCTTTTGCTTTTCTGTATCATCCTCTTCCTTTTCCCCGCTGCCCCCATAATTAAAAATCATTTCAAAGGGGTTCTTTGGCATATTGCTTTTCTTAGCGGAGGGGACCAGTATCTCTGAAACCTTTTCTGCTGCCAATTCTATGGCTTTTTCGTTGACCTGTGACATCTTCTCTGCCTTGACCATTCTGACAGAGAATTCTACCAGATCTCTGATTATTGACTCTACATCCCTTCCAACATAGCCGACCTCTGTAAACTTAGTCGCTTCAACCTTGACAAAGGGTGCATTGACAAGCTTGGCCATTCTCCTTGCTATTTCAGTTTTCCCAACCCCTGTAGGCCCTATCATCAATATATTTTTAGGTGTAACCTCAGCTCGCATCTCATCATCAAGGAGATTCCTCCTATATCTGTCTCTTAGTGCTACTGCTACAGATTTCTTTGCTTTCTCCTGTCCTATGATATACTTATCCAATTCTGCAACTATCTGCTTTGGAGTTAACTCGTTCATAGCATCCTCCTATAATTCCTCAACAATGATGTTATTATTTGTGAAAACACATATGGAAGCAGCTATTTCCAAGGACTTCCTAACAACCTCACTTGGTTCCAATCCGGTGTTTTGAGTCAGTGCCTTTGCTGCTGCCAGAGCATAATTACCTCCTGAACCGATTGCTATTACACCGTCATCCGGTTCAATAACCTCTCCGCTTCCAGAAATAACAAGCAATGTATCATTGTCCAGAGCTATAAGCATAGCCTCAAGATTTCTCAATACCTTGTCGCTTCTCCATTCCTTCGCCAGCTCGACAGCAGCTCTTTTAAGATTGCCGCTGTGCTGTTCCAGCTTTTCTTCCAGCCTCTCCGACAAGGTAAAGGCATCTGAAACCGATCCGGCAAAGCCAACTATGACTTTACCTCCAAACAATCGTCTTACCTTTCTGGCTGTTGCTTTAATAATTGTACTTTGGCTGAAGGTCACCTGTCCGTCACCGGCAATGGCACCCTTTCCATCTCTTTTGACTGCTGCTATTGTAGTTCCATGAAACATATTATTCCTCCAGATATTATCTATCCCATAAGTGTTCTAATATTCATAAAAATCAAAAAACTTATCAAATTTAATATAGCACAAGCATTTTTATATTTCAACCATTAGAGTTCTGAACGGGTAAATATTTCTAACTGCTTTAATGCTCTTTCAGCATAATAACTGCTCTTCTCCTTCTTATTCCTTATCTTGTACTCAGGCTGGGGAAATATGCCGAAATTCACATTCATAGGCTGAAAGCTCTTTACAGTGTTATCGGTTATATACCGGCATAATGCTCCATGGGCTGTAGTATCAGGAAATACAACAGGCTCCATACCCTTGAGAACTCTTGAAGCGTTTATTCCTGCAATCAGCCCTGAAGAGGCTGATTCAACATAACCCTCAACCCCTGTTATCTGGCCTGCAAAAAATAGTTTGCCGTTATCCTTCAATTGGAGAGTAGGCCTCATTAGCTTGGGTGAATTGATGAAGGTATTTCTATGCATTACACCGTATCTTACAAATTCTGCATTCTCAAGTCCGGGTATCATGCTGAACACTCTTTTCTGCTCACCCCATTTCAGGTGCGTCTGGAAGCCTACTATATTAAATAAAGTACCATCCTTATTGTCCTGTCTTAGCTGTACAACAGCATGAGGTTGTTTTCCGGTTCCCGGATCTATGAGTCCAACCGGCTTCAGAGGTCCGAAAAGCAGTGTCTGGGGCCCTCTTTTTGCCATAGTTTCAACGGGCATGCAGCCTTCAAAAACAACTTCCTTCTCAAAGCATTTTTTTGGAGAAACTTCTGCATTTACAAGCTCTTTGTGAAATAGCCTGTATTCTTCCTCAGTCATCGGACAATTGATGTAATCACTATCACCCTTGTCATATCTTGATGCCCTGAATACCCTGTCCTGATTTATGGATTCATGGGTTACAATCGGAGCTGCTGCATCATAGAAATATAAGTAATCACTGTCCATCATACGGCCTATACTCTCAGAAAGCTTATCAGAGGTAAGGGGACCCGTTGCGAATATCACATATTCATCTTGCGGAAGCTCAATGATCTCTTCTCTAAATATCTCTATATCAGGATGATTTGTTATTCTGTCAGTTATTTCCTGGGAAAAACCCTCTCTGTCAACTGCCAATGCACCACCCGCAGGAAGTGCTTTATTATCGGCACACTCCATTATAAGTGAACCAAGCCTGCGCATCTCCTCCTTTAACAGTCCAACAGCATTTTCCAGCTGATTGGAACGAAGTGAATTGCTGCAAACCAGCTCGCCGAATTTGTCTGTATGATGCGCCGGCGTATTTTTCTCAGGTCTCATCTCATACAGCTTAACTCTGATACCTCTTCGGGCAATCTGCCATGCTGCCTCACTGCCGGCTAATCCCGCACCAATAACTGTCACCTGATCCTTCAAATCTATTCCACCTTCTTGTCTCCTGCGGTTTTGAAACCGCAGTCTGCATTAGTGCATTTATGTTCAGTACCTTTTTTTGAATATTTCTTCACCATCATACTGCCACACTCAGGACATTTGTCTGCAATAGGCTCATCCCAGCTGACAAAGCTGCATTCCGGATATCTGTTACAGCCATAGAACTTCCTGCCCTTTTTGGTTTTACGTGCAATAAGCTCTCCCGAACACTGAGGGCAGGCAATACCTGTATTTTCTACTATCGCCTTTGTGTTTCTGCACTGAGGGAAGCCCGGGCAAGCCAGAAACTTGCCGAACCGTCCCTGCTTGTATACCATGTTTCTTCCGCACAGCTCACAGATTACATCACTGACCTCATCCTGTATCTCAATTTTACCTATTTTTTCTTCCGCACTGCTCAAAGTCTTCGCAAAGGGCTGATAGAACTCTCTTATTACCTGCACCCATTCCTTTTCCCCATCTTCGATTTCATCCAGTTTGTTTTCCATATTTGCAGTAAATTCTATATCTACAATATCTGTAAAGAACTCTTTAAGAATCCCTGTCACCTTTTCACCCAAATCAGTCGGAGTCAGGAATTTTTTCTCCCTTACAACATAGCCCCTTGTCAATACGGTAGAAATTATGGGGGCATATGTGCTTGGTCTTCCAATGCCTTTCTCTTCCAGGGCTCTTACAAGTGTCGCTTCGGTGAATCTCAAAGGAGGCTCGGTAAAGTGCTGCTTGTGATCCAATTTTTTTAGCTTCACAAGCTGTCCTTCAGAAAGATTGGGAAGCGTTACCTCTTCCTCTTCCTTATCATCCCCGCCTTCTTTGTATATGCTCATAAAGCCTGCAAACTTCATTATGCTTCCATATGCCCTGAAAATATATCCATTGGCTTCAATATCCGCCGTAACAGTATCAAATAGAGCAGCCTGCATCTGGCTTGCCACAAATCTTTCCCATATAAGCTTATACAGTCTGTATTGGTCCTTTTCAAGGGAATCCTTGATATTCTCCGGCTCCCTGGATATTGAAGAAGGCCTTATAGCTTCATGGGCATCCTGAACCTTCTTCCCTGCCTTGCTTTGTTTTAATTCTCCACCAAGATAGTCCTTACCGTATTTATCAGTTATATATTGGGCAGCATCTTTTTTTGCTTCGTCAGATACTCTTGTTGAATCTGTTCTTATATATGTAACAAGTCCAAGTGTACCCTCACCCTTTACATCCACGCCTTCATAGAGCTGCTGTGCTACCATCATGGTCTTTTTGGTTGTAAAGCCTAACTTCCTGTATGCCTCCTGCTGAAGTGTGCTGGTGATGAAGGGGTTGGGAGCATTTCTTTTCTTCTCGCCCTTTTTAACCTTCTTTACGTTATACTTTGCACCCTTAAGTCCTTCCAGTATTTTATCCATATCGCTCTCACTGGAAATTTCCAGCTTCTCATTTTCCGTGCCGTAAAACTTTGCATCAAAATTCTTTTTAGAATCAGGATCATTAAGCTTTGCCACAAGAGACCAGTATTCTTTCGGAACAAAGGCTCTTATTTCATTCTCCCTGTCACAAATCAGTCTTAGAGCAACAGATTGAACTCTTCCGGCACTCAAACCCTTTTTTACCTTTTTCCACAATAACGGGCTAATCTTGTAGCCTACCAGCCTGTCAAGCACTCTTCTGGCCTGTTGAGCATCAATAACATTAAAATTAAGCTTCCTGGGATTTTTAATAGCAGTTGTAACTGCTGTCTTGGTTATCTCATTAAACTCAATCCTTGAGACATTCTTCATGTCCAGATTCAGTATATTGGCCAGATGCCATGAAATAGCCTCCCCTTCTCTGTCAGGGTCAGTAGCAAGAAAAATTCTATCACAATTCTTTGCTTCCTTGCGAAGCTTTTCTGTTATTTCCCCCTTACCTCTGATAGTAATGTATTTCGGCTCAAAATCCTTCTCTATATCAATACCCAACTGACTTTTGGGCAGATCCCTGATATGCCCCATGGATGCTTCAACCTTATAGCTTGAGCTAAGAAACTTCTTGATAGTTTTTACTTTAGCAGGTGACTCAACAATTACCAAAGATGTTTTCAAACAATTCACCCCATTTTAAAAATTCAAATCATATTATAACAGAATACAGAAAAAAATCAAATTAAAAGGTAATTTCCACCAATCTGTTGTATCAAACCCTTTATTTCGAGTTTTGTCAGTGCAGCCATAACCTTACCTGGGTGCAGCTCTGTTGCCGCAACAATTTCATCCTTATCGCCCTCTGATTTTATAAGAAAAGCCAGTATACGTTTTTCTTCCTCACTTATATCTGATTTTTCATAATTATTAGTATTCTTTTTTTCTTCATATATTATATTAATATTCAATTCTTCTAAAATGTCTTCAAGGTTGCTTACAAGCTTCGCACCGTTTTTTATCAGTGTATTTGTACCCTTGCTGTTTGGTGAGCTTATGTTTCCGGGAACGGCAAAAACCTCTCTTCCCTGCTCGAGGGCAAAATCTGCCGTAATCAATGAGCCGCTTTTTTCCCCGGCCTCCACCACTATGACTCCCAGGGACATCCCGCTTATTATCCTGTTTCTTGCCGGAAACTGCTGTGCGTAAGCCTCTCTATCGAAAGGATATTCAGAAATCAACGCACCGCATTTTTGAATATCCTGACTTAGCTGGTAATTCGTCATAGGGTAAACATGCTTGAGACCGCATGCAAATACCGCGATTGTCCTTCCATTTGCCGAAAGGGCTCCTCTATGGGCGGCAGAATCGATTCCAAGAGCCATTCCGCTTACAATTGTAATACCTAATTCAGCAAGGCGCAAAGCAATTCTTTTTGCTGTCTTGAGTCCATAGTCGCTTGCTTTTCTTGAGCCTACCATACCTATTGCAAGAGAATCCCCGGGCAGGAGCTCACCTTTAACATGCAATACCGGCGGTGGATCATAGATATTTTTCAGGTTCTCAGGATATTCATTTTCAAGTATAGTATAAACTTTTATTCCATTTTCTTTCACTATTCTTAAATATTCATTAGCATTTTCCAGATTTCTATGCAGAGAGACTGTCTTTGCAGCTTGCTCGCTTATAATTCCCGGAGCCTTCAGCTCGGAATAAGAGCACTTATATACATTTTCAGCAGAGCCGAAATGCCTGATAAGATTCAGGCAGCTCTTGTTTCCTACTCCCGGAAGTGAGGACAGCCATATCCAATATTTTTTATCTTCCATATAATCCCCTTTTCATTACATGTTTGTTAAATATTTTGATGTCCGTTCATATATTGTATAAATGTCTTTAAAATACCTTCAAATGCAGGCTTTGGATACAATTTTGTTACAATCTTCATTAAATTGTTACACTATGATAACAACTTTGTAACAATGATTTGATATAATAAAATCAGCAAGGATGACAAAAAAAAATTAATTCTTCCCCCTCCTATTTATAACCGGTAGAATTTTACTACCGGTTTTTAATTTCTCAAAATATCTTAATATGGTCTTTTTCTTCTAAGCTTTCTTATTCCATACAGTACTGAGTACCCTGCAAATTTTACTGTGTTGGAAACGACCTTGACAGTACCTCTTCCAATTGATTTCAAGGTCTCACCTGTGAGCTGGATATCTTCCTTTATCTCATCCACGGATGTACCTGCTTCATCCAAATATTTCCCGGTAATTTTTACATCATAGGCGTCAAGCACTTTCTCAAGACAGCGCAGCATAATGAGAAGGTTATCCAGCTGGCCTGCCACAGGTATAATACCGGGTATAAGGTCTATAGGGGACGCACTGTAAGCTATCCCCATGGATAGCAGCAGCTTATGCCTCTTGCGTATATCAGGGCTCTTATACAGCTTTACAAGCAGCTTGCTGTAACGAGGCAGCCTGCCGATCACTGAAAATATGTCCCGCTCTAAATCGTCCATTACTTTACCTCCTGTACTTAAGCGCCGTTATTCTCGTAATTATTGATACTCTCTTATGCAACTAAAAGAGCAAATAATGTATCCGTGTGATCCGTGTTACCCGTCCCTGGACCTGTGAGGAATACCCGAACTTTCCTCGTATCTCGTATCTCGTATCTCGCATCTCGTATCTACAACGTATACTTCCTATCCAGGCTCCTATGCTGTATTGCTTCTGCCAGGTGGTCCAGTTTTATATCATCACAGCCCTCCAGATCCGCTATGGTTCTTGCAACCTTCAGGATCCTGTTGTATGCTCTTGCACTCAGGTTAAACCTGTCAAAGGCATTTCGGAGAAGCTCCTTTTCCTTTTTCCCTATGCTGCAATAGCTTGTCATCTGTTTTGGCTTCAATTGTGAGTTGAAGTAAATACCTTCATTTTCATACCTTGTAAGCTGGAGCTTTCTTGCTTTGTTGATTCTCCTTTTTATGCTGCTTGAGCTTTCTGCTTTAGAGGTGCCGGATAAGTCATTGAAATTCACTGAAGGCACTTCTATATGAAGATCTATCCTGTCCATCAGGGGGCCTGATATTTTACCCAAATAGTTTTTTATCTGAACCGGATTGCAGGAGCACCTGCCGGATTCATCTCCATAAAAGCCGCACGGACATGGGTTGATTGAGCTTACCAGTATGAATTTTGCCGGATAGGTTATTGTGCCGTTCACTCTTGATATGGTTACACACTCATCCTCCAAGGGCTGCCTTAACACCTCAAGCACATTCTTTGGAAATTCAGGCATCTCATCCAGAAACAACACACCATAGTGGGATAAAGAGACCTCTCCCGGATGAGGAACTCTACCGCCGCCAATGAGAGCTGCGGATGACATTGTGTGATGCGGTGACCGGAAGGGTCTTTTTGTTACAAGACAGAGCTTGTCTTTAAGCAAGCCTGCTATACTATATATCTTTGTAACCTCAAGACTTTCCTCGAAGGACATTTCAGGCAATATCGAAGGAAGTCTCCGGGCCAGCATTGTTTTCCCCGAGCCGGGGGGTCCAAGCATAATTACATTGTGAGCACCTGCAGCGGCAATTTCCAAAGCTCTTTTCGCCATATCCTGGCCTCTTACATCTGCAAAATCATACTCATCAGCTTCAGTGCCGCCCAGTATGGTTTCTAAATCTACCTTGTGAGGTAGTATATCCTTTTTGCCATTCAGGAATTCCACCATATCTGTAATGCTCTCCACCGGATATATTTCCATGCCATTGACAAGTGCTGCCTCATCAGCATTATCCTTAGCCAGCACCAGCCTTCTGAAGCCATTTTGCTTCAAAGACAGACACATAGGCAGTACTCCCTTCACACCTTTTACCGTACCATCCAAAGACAGCTCTCCAAAAAAGGCAAAGCTTTCAAAATCCTCATTTAATATGAACATGGATGCCTTAAGTATTCCAGCTGCAATTGCCAAGTCGAATATGGAGCCTTCTTTTCTTATATCTGCCGGAGCAAGGTTTATAGTTATTCTTTTCTGAGGAAACTGAAAATCAGAGTTTTTAATTGCTGCTCTCACTCTTTCCCTGGATTCTTTCACTGCTGCATCCGGAAGCCCTACTATGTCAAAACCCGGCAATCCGTTGGACAAATCCGTTTCAACCTCTATGACATGTCCTTCAATTCCGTATAAAGCGCAGGTATTGGTTTTGCAAATCATCATACCACTCCAAATATATATTATTTTTATTAAATATTTCTATATATACAATTTTTTTCCTTCTTTTTCATTAAAAAAGAAACGTGCAAGCTATTTTGCATGTTTCTTCCTGATTGAAAACTCATACATAAGTATTGATGCGGCTACACCCGCATTGAGGGATTCTGCGTGCCCCGGCATAGGTATTTTTACATTTATATCAAGAAGTGCAGCGACTTCATCACCTATTCCTTTGGATTCGTTTCCTATTATTATTGCCGACCTTTTATAGTCCGGCAGGTCTATACAGCTTTCGCTGCTGTGGGGGTCTGCCCCTATTACCGTTACATTGCCGTCCTTCAGCTTGAGGACAGCCTCTGAAGTGTCCAGATTCTGAATAACCGGAATGTGGAACAAAGAGCCCATGGTTGCTCTTATTGTCTTGCCATTGTATAAATCCACACTCCCCTTTGACAGCAGTACTGCATCGATTCCACAAGCGTCGGCAGTTCTGATTATTGTTCCTGCGTTACCCGGGTCCCTTACTTCATGAAGCAGCACCATGCAAAGCTCATCCCTGGAAAGGATACTGCCAAGCTCAAACTCCGCTTTTTCAACAACAGCTATTATTCCTTGTGGTGTATCAGTTTCGCCTGCTTCTTTAAATATCCTGTCTTCGGCATAGTACAACGGTATATTGTCTTTTTTCAAGGCAGACGCTAATTCGTTGTAATCTTCATTTTCAGAAAAACTCTGGCTTATCAGAACCATGGATATAGACGCTTTATAGGCCAACGCTTCTTGCAGAAGCTTTTCACCTTCAATCAGAAACACATCGTATTCATCTCTGAATTTCTTCATGTGCAAAGATTTTATGTACTTGATTATCTTGTTTGAGCTGCTGCGTATTATTTCATTCATGCTTTCTACTCTGTTTTCCTCTCCAATTTTTTCAGATCATCATTATCACCTATAACGATCAGTATATCTCCTTCCTTGATCTCATTATCAGCCTTTGGAGATATATTTATTTTCTCATCATTCCTGTTTCTTATAGCAACTACGGTAACGCCATATTTTGCCCGTAGATTGAGATCTCTCAGATCCTTTCCTATCCAGCTATTCAGTATGGCAAACTCAATAATGCTGTGTTCAGGTGACAGCTCAATAAATTCCAGAATGTTGGTTGCAATAAGATTGTGAGCCACTCTTTCACCCATGTCTCTTTCAGGGAATACCACTCTGTCGGCACCAATCTTCAGAAGCACCTTTGCATGCAATTCATTTTGTGCCTTTGCAACAACATACTCAACACCCAGCTCTTTAAGCATAAGAGTTACGATAATACTGGACTGTATATCAGAACCTATTGCAACAACACCGACATCAAAGTTTCTGACTCCCAGAGATTTCAATACGCTTTCATCTGTAGCATCAGCAGTAACTGCATGAGTTACTTTCTCAGATATCTTCTGTATTGTATCCTCTTCTGTGTCTATCGCCAGAACCTCGTGACCCAATGCGTAAAGCCTCTCGGCTACAGCCCTTCCAAATCGTCCTATACCTATTACTACAAATTGTTTCATTCCGATTCCCCTTTCACTTATCCAACCATTATCTTGTCCTCTGGATATTTCAAGTTCCCCTTATTCCTGCTTGCTCTCTGAGCCAAAGCAAGTACAAGGGTCAAGGGTCCCACCCTGCCTGCAAACATTGTAATACTAATTATGATTCTCCCCAAAATACTTAAATCAGGGGTATGCCCTAATGAAAGTCCAACCGTACCAAAAGCAGACATAGCTTCAAAAAATAGAGTCATAAAATCTGCATTTTCTGTTATGGACAAAACCATAGTCACAATTACAACCAGGCTAAGGCTTACTGCAACGATAGCCATTGCCCTGTATACCAGATACTTTGGCAAATGCCTTTCAAATACCTCCGGATCTTCTTTTCCTTTTATTACAGCCAGTACGGTCAGAAAAAGAATTGCAGCTGTGGCTGTCTTGATGCCGCCGGCTGTTGAACCCGGAGAGCCGCCGATAAACATCATAATTATTGTCATAAATTTCGTAGGCAAGCTCAATGCGGCGGTGTCCAAAGTATTAAAGCCTGCAGTTCTGGGGGTCACAGAGTGAAAGAAAGCTGCCATCACTTTCCCGGAAAGAGGCAAGTCCTTTAAAGTACCCGGATTATTCATTTCTAAAATAAACACAAACACAGCGCCAACTAAAATAAGTATAATAGTTGCCGACAAAACCACCTTGCCATGAAGTGTGAAACTTCTAAAACTTCTTTCCTTTACTGCTTTGTAAATATCCATCCAAACCGAGAAGCCAAGGCCACCTGTTACAATCAAAAGCATTGCATTGATGTTGAGAATGAAGTTGCTGGCATAAGGAGTAAAGCTTCTGAAGCCCCCAATCAAATCAAAGCCTGCATTGCAGAAGGCAGATATTGAATGGAACACCCCAAAGGCAATTCCCTTTTTCACACCAAAATCAGGTATAAACACAAGAGAGAAAAATATCGCTCCTATAATTTCAATTGAAAAGGTTACAATTATTATGTTCTTGGTAAGCCTCACTAATCCCTCCAGATCAAATCGGTTCAAGGACTCTTGTATCAGCAGCCTTTCTCTTAAGGTTATGCGTCTTCCCAACAAAAGAGCCAGAAGTGTCGACATCGTCATAAAGCCAAGACCGCCTATCTGTATGAGAAATAAAATCACACCCTGCCCGAATAAAGTCCAATGAGTACCGGTATCAACCACAACAAGACCTGTAACACATACCGAAGATGTTGACGTAAAAACCGCATTTATGAATCCTATAGGCTGTCCGTCCCTTGATGCCATTGGCATATTCAGAAGCAAAGCACCTATAAATATAATTACTGCGAATCCTGCAACAATCATCTGCGTGGGTGTAATTTTCAGTTTTTTTCTAAGTAAGCTGAATTCAATTATATTTATCACCTCATCAATTTAACAGCACCACACACTGTTAAATATTTACTACATTATTATAACACTGCTATGTATAGAATCAAACTCTATTTAATCTTTACACAATTGCGCTTATTTATTAATTATTACTGATTATATAGAAAAAAGACCTTTTGGGTCTTTTCAGGAAACAATATATGAAACTAAGCGTTAAGCTTTTCTTTTGCTGTATCAACAAGCTTTGAAAATGCTGTTGCATCGTTTATTGCAAGCTCTGACAACATCTTTCTGTTGATTTCTATGCCGGAAAGCTTGAGTCCGTTTATAAGCTTGCTGTAGGATATTCCGTTGGTTCTTGCTGCTGCATTTATTCTGGCAATCCAAAGCTTTCTGTAGTCTCTCTTTTTAAGCTTTCTTCCTATATATGCAAACCTTAAAGCCCTGATAACAGTCTCGTTGGCTATTCTATACTTTTTGCTTCTGGCACCTACATATCCCTTTGCCAGCTTCAATATTTTTCTACGTTTCTTATGTGCGTTTAACGCTCTTTTTACTCTTGCCATCTTCTGATGCCTCCCTGTCTATTATTTATAAGGAACTAATTTTCTTATCATTTTTGCTTCTGTAGCAGTTGTATAAGCACCTTTTCTAAGCTTTCTGGTACGCTTTGTGCTCTTCTTTGTAAGAATATGCTGCTTATATGCGCACGCTCTTTTTACTTTACCGGTTTTAGTAAAGCTGAATCTTTTGGCTGATGCTCTGTGGGTCTTCATTTTAGGCATTAAAAATCCTCTCCTTCTGTACCATTCATATTTTGAATTTAAGTATTTACCCTGTATACCGACTTACTGCTTCGGTGCCAAAACCATAATCATGTTTCTGCCTTCCAGCTTGGCAGGCTTTTCAACGACGCAGTCGTCCTTTACAATATCATAAAATCTTCCCAAGGCTTTTTCTCCAAAGGTAACGTGATCTACTTCCCTACCTCTGAATCTGATTGTAATCTTAACCTTGTCACCCTCCTGCAGGAACCTTTGTGCATTTTTTGCTTTGAAATTCAAGTCATGGTCTTCAATTTTTGGTGAGAAGCGAATCTCCTTGATATTAATAACCTTCTGATTTTTCCTTGCTTCCTTCTCTTTTTTGCTTTGTTCAAACTTGAATTTGCCATAATCCATAACTCTGCACACCGGCGGCTTTGCCTGTGGAGCAATTTTAACAAGATCAAGCTGTCTTTCTGTCGCAAGCTCCAAAGCCTGTCTTGAAGACATTATTCCAAGCTGATCTCCATTGGCATCGATGATTCTCAGTTCCCTGTCTCTGATTTCCTCATTAATCTGTAAGTCTTTGTTACTACTTATAACCATTCACCTCCATTTAAAATAAAAAAGCAGGTAGAAATATCCACCTGCCCATAAAAACAATGCTTTTGGACTTTAACCTTACTAACAATGTTGTAAGGTGAGAAGTGGAACTTCTTCTTAACCTCTGAAAAGCGTATAATTGCATATTAAGTTGACTTTCACATATTTACCTGTCGATTATATATACTACCATTGTACTAATTTAATGTCAAGGAATTTTTTTGGGCAATGGGCTATTGGCAATGGGCAATGGGCAATGGGCAATGGGTTTAGCATGCCTTCGAAGCCCTGCTTAATCCTCT
>Ga0209643_1001124_pt1 | contig 28553 bp, 36 predicted proteins | sample AutmiccBRH37_all_FD_187383 | JGI IMG/M metagenome (GOLD analysis project Ga0209643, IMG submission 187383) | Deep subsurface microbial communities from Mt. Terri, Switzerland - Autotrophic microbial communities BRH/37_all (SPAdes) (version 2) | ecosystem: Environmental > Aquatic > Deep... | reverse complement strand
AGATAGAACAACCGAAGGATATTGTGAATATAATAGTAATCCATACCATTATATTCACAATATCCTTCGGTTGTTCTATCTGCAGTTGTGGCATTTGCCGGAAGCATGGCATAATATATATGAGGATAGCGCAAAGCAGAAAGGGGTGTAACCTGTGCCTGATATAATTATCTTTAACTGTATCGCTGCAAACAACATGAATAAAAATGCCGGCATATTCGTTGGTGATAATGCAGCCACAGGCTGGGATTCCAATAACAAGGTCGAGGATGTAATAAATCAGGTAGCTGGTGCTGCAAATGTATTTACAGCTATTCTGACCATGCTGAATGATAATGATTTCATAGATACACCTATCTTTGACGGTGATATAGAAGCCGGTCCGGGAGTTCAAGCATAGGAGGTGATCAGCATGTCCCAGAACAATATTGTCAGTTTCAACAACATACTTGTAAATGCAATTAATAACAATTCAGGAATATTTGTCGGTACAAATTCCCAGGGCAATTGGAACTCCAACAGCAATAACAAGTCCGGCTTCGGTTCCGTTTTTGGAGCCCGAAATGTAGTCAGCCGTGCTGTTAACATATTCATGGACAATGACTTGATAGACACCCCTATTATAAATGGGGCTGGGCTGCCCCTCAGTGCCAAAGGCAAGGATAACATAACAATCTACGGCTGTAATAGAAATAAAAAGGAATGAGCAGTACCCCAAAATGTATTGGCACTGATTTATGCTTTCAATCATAGAATAATATATAATGTGCCTCTTAACAGAAAGAATTGCTACTCCTGTAGAGGCACAACATCGATATTGAGTGCACTTAAGTATTCCTAATGGGTATAGTGCGAATTCAATAACAACTAAGGAAACATTTGCGCGAAATTTGAATAAAGAATTTAAATGTTTTTCGCGAAATGTATTGGATGTGCATTTTTAACACTTGAATAATTGGAAACTTGTTGTGTTAAAAAGCACTGGATGGAGTGATCTGAATGCTTGAAGAAGCCTCTCCTGTAGATATCTCCTTCAACAATATTCGTATAAATTCAATGATTTCCGGCTCCGGGGTATTTGCAGGCAGCAATATTCAATACCTGTGGTATTCGGACGAAACCACCATATCCGGCTTCGGCACTGTCGCAGGAGAAGACAATACCCTGAAGAGCCCCTGCAATGCAGTAACTGATCCCAGCAGCTGCAGCGAGTTGTTGGAATACTTTGAAGAACAAGTACGTATAAGAATTAGGAAGTGGGGTATGTAAATGGTTAAAATAGAATTTGGAGACCTGATAATTGAGCGTATTTCCGACTCCTCAGGGGTGTTCTCCGGCGACAACCTGCAGGTAAAATGGCGTTCGTGGGTGAAGACTGATGAGGGCTTCGGCACTTTAGAAGGAGACTCCAACAATTCTACATACAATAAGAGCGCAGTAATAAGAACATGTATGGAAGATAAATAATCACCGCTGCCAATATGAGAAGCGAAGTGGATTTTAATGGGAAAACATGATGACAGTAATTCCGATAATCTCCTGCTGCGGGAAATCTACAAGAAGCTGATTACTATTGAAGAAGAGGTGGAAAAGCTTAAAGGCAGGCCTGAATATCATATACATGTAGAAAATCTGGATGTTCAGCAGCTGGAAAACCTTGTTTTCAGCCTGGACACCCTTGATATAAAGGACTTAAGCGGCACTTTGAATATAGGAAATAACTTTGGTATAAAAGAACCTATTGAAAAGGCAAAGGGAAAGGCAAAAAAAGGGAGTAAAAGCAAAAAAACAGGCAAAGAAAAGGGGGATTTATAATGCCGAATCTATCTCCGTTATTTTTCATAGGTAATATACGTATCGGCTCAGTGGAAGGAGCTTCCTGTATAAATCTAGGCAATAACCTGCCTGTAGGTTTTCAAAGCTTCAAAAAACAAAACCAGGGCTTTGGCTCTATAACCGGTGACAATAATGATATTTCTGAGCTGTGTTCAGTTCTTAAAGATACCAACATGATAGATATGCTGAATCAGTCAGGTTCCGACGAGGTTCCCGGCTGGGTGAAAAAACTGGCTATTGAAAAATTCAGCAAGAATGCTGAAAATTCATCCAAACATTCTATATAATCTGATAGGAAGTGACGATAATGAGCGGTTCAGGCCACTACTTCGATCCCACGCAAATGAGTGCCAGACTGAAAGATATGCTGCTGAAAGGAGATACAACGGAGCTTCCGAGCTTCATTCAGGAGGTATTGATGCAATCCATTGCCAATCCCATAACTCAGGCTCTTCTGGCTCCTTTGTCGCAATCCCTGGCTGCCCCTCTATCCCAATATTTCGGCAACCATATGCCCCAGAATATTAAAAGTGAGCCTATATCCCGGGAGGAGCATGCTTCCGCAGCCATAAACAGACTTGATCCACAGCTTTTCGAAATACATGGTTTTGTGGTTATACGAACTGCAATACCTGATGATATAAACGAGCAAGATATCAAAGTCCTGATCACTTCTACTCATGTGACAATAAAAGGAGATCCGTCAGGCAATGACCATATCCTACCCCTGCCTCAAGGTTCAAAAAAAGAAGGAGCGACAGCTGCCTTCAAGGATAAAATACTTGAAATAAGAATCCCAAAAGAAAATGAAGCTGTCACTGTCGATGAAGTAAACATCGAATATTTATAAATTTTTGCCCTGGTTATTCCTCAAATTCAATTGATATTTGATGCTCCTCCTCTGAAGCAAGCCTGGGAATGCTAATTTCCATGAGGCCTGCTTTATATTTTGCTTCCACAGGGCCACCCGGCACAATATCGTTAGGCAGTGTTACCTCTCTTCTGAAGCTTCCCGAAAGTCTTTCCTTCTGAAGCATCTCATTTTCCTTCACTGGGTATGTCCATGGTATTTCCCCTGATATCAGAAGCTTCAATCCCTTAATTCTGATTGCAGCTTTATCTGGTGATTCCAGCCCCGGCACTTCCACCACTACAGTCACCTGCTCCTCTGTCTTGTATATGTCAACAGCAGGCCCCTGCCTTGGTATTATTCTGTTTATTTCACTCCAGAAGTCTTCTCCCAGTATTTGCTGAGCTTTTTCAGGCATACCCTTCCAATCAAATACCTTGATCTTGCCATCCGGCATAATGCTTCACCTCCCAAGCTATTCTCTCATTCAAAGCCAAGCCGGCCTGATTATTCCGCAGCCCAGCCTTTTACCAGCATTGCCTGCAGGCTGCGACCTATAGTCATCAGGGCTTTCGTGAACTATAACAGCTCTTCCTATTATATTGGATACCTTGAACTTATCTGTGAAAAAGCACATTCTTGCCATGCCGTTATTGGAAAACAGTACCGGGAAATCTCCTATATGGTTGCCATGGGGTTGATTTGTCGGGTTCCAGTGCTCTCCTGCCGCTTTGAAGGGCTCCTTCGGGTCTCCCACTCCGCAATTTCCATTCTCATGAATGTGAAAACCATGAGGACCTATCGGCTGTTTATCATCCTTTCCCGGCTGATAATGAGGAAGTCCGTTAATGTTCACACATACCCAGGTTCCCCCTGGTACATTTCTGAATATAACCGTTCCCCTCAACTGCGGTGCCAGAGGACCCCCTTTTATTCCCGCAACAGCAACTTCTATCTTGTCCTGTCTATATTCCTCATAATACATTTACCCACCCTCCCAAAAAATATATCTATACATATTATTCATGGGTTTGAGAAAATGTGCTACTGCAGCAATTCTTCTTGATTAATATTGCTTTAAGTATTAGAATGGTCTAAATGGATTTTTTTGTTTAACTATTTTTGTGGGGTGAGCTGCTTGAAACGTGCTTCAAAATGGGTACAATGCCTTGGTTTTGTCACAATTGGTATAATTGCAAACATAATAGGCCCTCTTCTTCCTGTCATCCGCACTGATATTAACATTAATTACAGTCAGGGAGGACTTCTCCTTTCAGGACAGTTTGTCGGAATGCTTATCACTTCTATTGTCGGCGGATACTTGATGGATCGTACAGGCAAGAGACCTTTTATGCTTGCCGGAAGTGCAATGCTTATTATCGGACTCTTAGGCTCCATGACAGCCAAGAGCTTTTCATTCTTATATGCTTTGAATCTTATAACCGGTTTCGGATATGGCATATATGAGGTAGGAATAAATGCACTATGTGCAGATTCATCACAAGAAAACAAGGGAAGCGATATGAATTTCGTTCATTTCTTTTATGGGGTCGGTGCTATAGCTGCTCCTGTGCTTGCCTTTGTATGTACTGAATACCTGGGCAGCTGGAGGTATTGCTTCGGAATCGCACTGATAGCCCCTGTTACAGTAGGCTTTCTGCTAATAAGGAATAAAATTGAGGAGCACAGGGCTATCCGCGAAAAAATCAAGGAAGCTGGAAATAACAGCTCTAATCCCCTTAGAAGTCTTTTTCTTTGGACAGCAGGACTTACTGCATTTTCCTACGTAGGGGTGGAAGTGTCCACCGGCGGCTGGATATCAGTATATTGGAATACAGTGATTTCCGGCAGTACTATACCTGCATCCTTAACTGCTACTGTTTTCTGGCTATGCCTTACAGTAGGAAGGCTGTTTTCCGGTAAAATCGCGGACCGGATAGGGCTCTCAACCTATCTGCTCGCGGCAGGCTTCGGAACAATGCTGCTGTCAGCTCTATGGAGTGTTCTGCCTGCGGGGAACTGGACCCTCGTAATACTCGGCCTTCTGGGACTTATGCTTTCAGGTCAGTTTCCGACCACAATGGCACTTGCAACTGCCCATTTCCCGGGAAAATCAGGCACAACTGCCGCATTTATTTCGGTATTCGCAGGGCTAAGCGGATTCTTCATACCGGCATTAATCGGGCGAATAGCTGATATCTTCAGCATTACCATACTCTCTTACTCAATGCTGGCACTATCCTTACTCCTTGTAATATTCGCTTATGTCCTGAGAAAAGGATCTATGCAAGCTTAGCATAGATCCTTTTAGCAATAATTTGTGAATATATGAAATCTGTTATAATAAGCATATAAAACTGTAGGGGGGGATATAACCATGCCAGCGCTTCTTACCCATTATCTTTGCGGCAATGCAATGTTGAAGCTTGTAGAAGATGATCATATGAGAAACTCAATATTAAACCACCGGAATGTATTCAACCTTGGCACGCAGGGTCCTGATATATTTTTCTATTATGGGGCGTGGCCCTGGACCAAAAATAAAGGAATGACCGAATTCGGCGATAGGATGCACGAAGAAAGAACAGGAGAGTTTATCTTGGAAGCCCTAAAGTATTCGGCCGGATATGATGAACCATCGAAGAGTGTTCTTGCAGCTTATATGTGCGGCTATCTATGCCACTATGTATTGGATTGCCATACGCATCCCTATATTTTTTATAAAACCGGCTTTGTACGAACCGGCGAGGCATATACATCCAAATATACCTGCTATCATCGAATGTTTGAAACCGCTTTGGATGTGCTGATGCTGAACTATGAGCTGGGTAAGAGGCCGCCGGAATTCAATGCTGCTGAACAAATCAAAATATCAGGACACGATGCTGCTGTTATTGGCAAAATGTACTCAGTGATATTAAAGAAAGTTTATGATGAAAAAATAGACACTAAGCTGGTATGCCAGGCAATAGCTGATATATCCGGTATAGCCGCTGTGTTGAGAGACAAGACCGGAATCAAGAAAATACTGCTCTCAAAGATAGAAAAGAGCCTCGGAAGGCCGCCAATGTTCTCAAGCATGATTCTTCCCTTGGAAATAAACGATGGTCTGGATTATCTGAATATCTCACATTCAGCATGGAAGCTTCCATGGGATAATTCCGTAGCTTTAACCTCCTCTTTCATAGAAAGCTTTGAAGCTGCAGCAAAGGAAGCAAAGTTAATCTCCATTGATATTATCCGCTGTATATCCGAAAGAACCAGAATAGAGGATGCTGCAAGTCTCATTGGCAACCGCTCTTTTTCTACCGGAATAGACTGCAATCTTGATATTGAGCTTAAGTATTTTGACTGTATATATGAGAAATCTTAAAGAAGCAGCTATCATTCACGAAGGATAACTGCTTCTTTTTTCTCCCTTCGACGAAGGGATTTATCTGCAAGAACCTCAACCGCTGCCTCTGGGTGCGGCTATGCTTTTCCCTGAATTAGAACCGAAGCTTGAGGAACCTTCGAAAATCTGACCCACATTCTTGCTGCCGCACTTTGGACATGCTACTTTATCTCTATTGGAAGTACTTACAATTTCAAAGAATTTTTCTTTGCAGTCCTTGCATTTATAATCCAGTAATGCCATAGAATCCTCCTTCCGGGTATACCCATACCCCCATATGGTACTTATATTATATAATAACTCTCAAGCAATTTCAATTAACAAAATTTAAAATAAACCACATAATTTTGTAGCCAGAACAGAAAATAATCAAAGTAATGATTTATAGTCAAAAGGGAGTGAAAAATAAATGGATACAAATGAACATTTTCATCTTGCTGAAGTCGAGAGAGATAAAAAAATAGAGGAAATGCTCACTGAGTTTGAGAACAGGCTTGGAGAGCATATAGGCGGAGATGTGGTTCTAGTTGCCTACAAGCGCAATAAAGTCGAGGACGGCTGGCATTGAAAAAGAGCTCATATTGAGCTCTTTTTCAATGCTATTCTTCAGGAATTTCCATCTCCAATAGTTCATCATCATAGAAGTCAAGGTATGAATACTGCTTTCCTCCCTTGTGCCAGCCCAGAATAGCTTCCATATTGACATTCTGTGTTGCTCTCAGAATATTGGTATCCACATTTTCTATTTTTTCCTTCAATTCCTTTATCATCGCTTTTATTTCATTGCGTTTGTTGGCTATCTTTTCTGCCGCTACCATGCAGGCACAGTTTAAAGGCCAGATGCCGCTGCTCTGTGTGAATCTCTCAATGTATTGCTCATCCACATAGTAAAGGGGTCTTATTAGCTCCAGGCCTTTGAAATTTGTGGACTTAAGCTTTGGCAGCATGGTTTTGAAGCTTCCTGTATACAATATGTTCAACATTGTAGTTTCTATTACATCATTGAAATGATGTCCAAGGGCAAGCTTATTGCAGCCCAGCTCCATCGCTTTTGAGTAAAGAGCTCCCCTGCGCATTTTTGCACACATATAACAAGGGTAGTCCTTTGCTATTTTGTCTACAACCTCGAATATACCTGATTCAAATAAATGAATGGGTATCTCGAGATATTCGCAGTTTTCTGTAAGAAGCTCCCTTATATTCTCATGATAGCCCGGGTCCATTGCTATGAACTCAAGCTCAAAGGAGACCTCCCCATGCTTCTGCAATTCTTGAAACAGCTTGGCCATAAGCATGCTGTCCTTACCTCCGGAAACACCTACCGCTACCTTATCCCCTTCTTCAATCAGCTTAAAATCCTTGATTGCTTTTATAAACTTGCTCCAGATATGCTTCCTGTATTTTTTTATCAGGCTTCTTTCTATTTCTGGAAGTGGCTTCCTTTCACTGAAAGGAACCAGTATTTCACAGCCTTTTCCGGCAATATCACTCATTTGCAGCTTTCCTACCTTTACAAAGATAACTTATGTTGAACGCATAAAAGCATTTCACAGTTATTTTATCATAATTTACAGTATATAATATGTTATTCTTCAAGATTTATCTGTTTAACCTTCTATTTAACTCCATTGTCAAGTATCCCGTACCACAATATCTTTTCTATCTCCCTCAATGCTTTGTTAACGTTCAGATCATTTTCAACCAGGAAATTGTAATCCAGTATTGCTCTGGTTGCTTTATCCAGTATCAGACTCAACACTTCAATGTTAATGTCCTTTCTCAGCTCACCGGCTTCAATGCCTTCACAGATAATATCCCTTACAAGCCTGAGCTTGAACTTGAGTTGCTCTTCAATTCTCTCCCACTCCTTGGGATAGAACTTCTGAATACCCTCCAATATCTCAAGAGGTATCTGATATTTATGATGGGATAAGAGCGCCGTATTAAGCTTGCCGACAATAGTAGCTTCCTTTTCTACTGCCTCTATGGTGCTTTTTATATTATCCTCCAGACTTGCTCTGAACATCTCACTCACAAGCTCATCCTTGCTTCTGAAGTATTTATATATTGTTTTCTTGCTGATGCCAAGGTCCCTGGCTATATCATCCACTGTAAACCTTTTAACTCCATACAGGTTAATGAACTTTGCCACTGAATTGATTATTCTTTCTTTCAAATCCATCACTCCAACTAATACACTGTGTTTATCATAGCATAGTATTTGTCTGCAATACAACTTAATACCGTATTCTAAGCCTTATAGCGGGTTATCAGCTTATAAACCGCTTCAGTCCCAAAGTATAGGGCACCTACAGGAATCCTCTCATCGGCATTATGAAGCAGCTTCGAGAAATCTATATCACCGGTAAGGAGCATTGGTGTAAAACCATAGGTCTGAATTCCAAGCTGTGCAAAAAACCTTGCATCTGTCACTCCGCTTACTACAAAAGGGATAGGTATCCCATCATTTTCTTCTTCCCTGATTATCTGCGACATAATATCGAACATGCTCATATCCGGTTTATCCGGTCCTTTATCAAAAAACATCAGCTCAAGCTCTATATCACTGCCGACTATTGCTTCAAGCTCATGGATAATATCCTCCGGGCCAAATCCGGGCAGTATTCTTCCGTCAAAATGAACTGTAACCTCACTGGGAATGACATTTATCTTATTGCCGCCCCTTAATATTGTTGCATTTATTGTATTATGCAATATAGGGTCAAAAACTCTGCCCTTTTCTCCCATAATATCAAGTATCCTGTTTGTCAATGCAGGTTTTGTAAGCATTCCAAGCATTGTGCCGGCAGGAAAAGGAAGATTCGAAGACAAAGCTTCCATCATCAACTTCACCGGTGGAGTCACATGAACAGGCAGTCTTGTTTTATCCAGTCCCCTGAGCATTTCACCCAGCTTTGCCGCAGCACCGTTCTTCACCGGAAGTGACCCATGTCCTCCCGGTCCCTTTATTGTAGCTCTTATTTCACACCTTTGTTTTTCAGCTATCATGATAGGAAAAAACTTCTTGCCGCTAATACTCATGTTAAAGCCGCCGATTTCGCCTATTGCATGCCTTACATCCTTAAAAAGCTCCCGGTGCTTTTCTGTAATAAATCCGGCCCCATGTATTCCCCCGTCTTCCTCATCACTGACTATACATAATATAATATCACCCCGGGGGACAAAACCCTCCAGCTTTACCCTGAGCATTGCACAGATCATCATAGTGAGAGCCCCCTTCATGTCAAGAGCTCCCCTTCCCCAGACACAGCCTTCTGCCAGCACTCCATCAAAGGGAGGGTATTTCCATTGCTGATGCTCAGTTGTCACGACATCAGCATGCCCGTACATCAGAAACGGAGGCTCAATACCTTGCCCCATAATCTTCGCAACAAGGTTAAGCCTGTTTGGATCATCTCCATGGAGCAGAGTTGTTTCGATTCCTGCTTCGTTAAGTAGCCTGCCAATATATCTAATGCATTCTGCTTCATTCCCCGGAGGATTTGTGGTATTAAACCTTATCAGCTTCTGAAGAAGTATTTCCGGTTTTATGCAGCTTGCAGCTTTACTCACTTCTGACATCCTGATTACCTCCAATACTGATTATATAAGTATTCTTGAACTTTCACGGGGAAGCACCCTTTCATACAGCAGATTTTCCAGCCTTTCCAGCTCCCCTATCTCTCTCCGGTCAAAGCTGTGCGGGTTATATCCATCCCGCAGCTCCCTCAAGGTCTTTCTGAAGTCCAGGACTCTGTAATCTGTTTCTCCATTTCTCATAGCCCTATAGCTTATGTATATCGGCAAAACCTTCAAATCAGTTATTTTGACAGTTCTTGCCCCATTTTCAACACCCCTTGACAACTCAAGCTTCACTATACTTGCCAGTCGCGAGTTCTTGCTGAAAAGGTTCAAGGAGACCAGTTCTCCCAATGAATATATTATAAAGCCTTCCTTCTCCCTCTTGTCATAAGGGTCATAAAACCTGTATTTCTCCATGGGCTGTGCCACATGAGGGTGCCCGCCCAGGATTATGTCCACTCCCGACTCCATTATCCGATGGCCCATTTCAATAATATTCTCTATGGGATATGTCTCAAATTCAATACTCCAATGCAGCATTGCGACAACAACATCCGCTCCCTTCTGTTTGGCAATCTGTACATGGTCCTTTATAAGTGCAATATCCGTATCCGGTTTGTTCAGTCTCAGGACGTTTGTCATATATTCCTTGCCCGGTATGGGGTCCTCCCCATTGAGGCAATATGTATAAGATAAAAACGCAATCCTTATCCCGTTTTTCTCTATAACAGGTATATCCTTTTGTTCCTCCTGAGTCCTTGAGGTTCCAACATGCCTGTAGCCTTTTGAGTCAAGGAAGTCCAGGGTGGCAGCAATTCCCTCTTCCCCCTGGTCAAGGCTGTGGTTGTTCGCAGTAGCAAAAAAGTTGACTCCCTTGCCTCCCGCTGTAAATCTGCTGAACATATCCGGAGAAGTATTCAGCTTTGGAGCTGTAAGACACATCCCCGGAACTCCGACCGGAGGCTTTGATTCCAGTATCGGGCATTCAAGATTTGCACATACAATATCGGCATTGAAATAGAAATCCTTTATATCCTCCCAAAGCTGCGTTGTATTCTCAGGAAAAATCATTTCTGATGAACTCAGATCCCCTCCTGCAGAAATGGTTACTTTGCTATCAGCGGCAAAAGCATTGCCCGAATTAAAACTCAAGTCCTGGCCGGCAAAATACTTTTCGATACCTTTGCCCTTCTCCGCATTCTCTATCTGCCTTGCAACCGATTTATACCCCCACCACAGCTTCTCACCCAAATCCATATATTTGAAATTATCTTCATATTCTTGTGAATACCTGTATTTTTCTCCCTTGATTGCTCCTATCCCATGAAACAAAGCTCTAAGCAGTGCGAATTTTAGACTCATGTAATTCTCCTTTCAGCTTACAGTATTAATCTGTTACCTTTATAAGATTTTTCTTGTAAAGGAACCTTGCTCCAAATATAGAAGCCAATACACAAATCGGAATTGTTATTGCAGTAGGCAGTCCCGGAATCATATTGACTGCCACTGCTGTAAGGATAGGAATAACTGCCAGCTTCCATTCCTTAAGGATATAATAAGCACCAATGGAACCAAAAAGTGCAGGCAGTATCTGCTCGAAAGCCGGTTGGATCATAGGATTGCCGAGCTTTTCACCGATGGGAGCTATCATAAGCACACCCAATATAATAATTATCTCACTTGCTATTACCGAACCTGCTATTGCTATTGTAGATATAATATCACCCTCTTTTGTTGAGGGTTTTACCTCTGCAACCTCCATGCCGATTGCTGCACTTGGTATTTTCATATTGGATATGTTTCCTGTAAGATACGACATGTACATAGCACTTGCGCCGAGCATGGGAGTAAAAGTAAGTACTTCAACAATTGAGACCGGAAGCATTACTGAAGAAATGCTTATAATTCCATTCATAAGATTTTTCAATGGAGGCACTATCCCGTATATAAGCCAGAGAAATACAGGGGGCAGGAAGGTGAGAACCAAGCCTATGACTAAAGTAATCCTTCCAATCATATGTACCTTGTTTTCATAAGAATTATCCATTATCCTTACCTCCTATAAAAAGTTTGTAAACAATATTGTACAAGCCATAGCACCAATCATGCTGAGGGCAAGTGCAAATTCCCTGAGCCAGCTCTGCTTAAGCTTGATGATCAGCAATGCAAAAATTGTCATTATGGTTGCACCGGATAGCATTGTCACCAGAGCAATACCGCCTTTTGTGATTGGATCCGCCATAAATATTGAAAACACCCCTAAAAATGCTGCATTGGTGAGGACGGTTCGCCATTTTGGATCTGTATCAGCGTTATTTGAATATCTTCTCTTTATACTTTTCAGAAATAACGTTACAATCATTACCGCCCAAATGGAGCCAATACACATTATCCATACCGACGAAGCGAATACCTGACTTGTATACCCCGCTCCCCCCAAGCCGTCAAGCCCCATGGATTTTGCTCCTATTCCCGCAGCCATAAGCTCATAAGGAGCAGAACCGATAACTGAAAGTCTCATCCACGGAATTGGTATACCTAAGACAGGCACCATTGTAATCAGAGCTACTATAACCGCTAATGCGGGAACTATTGTAGAAATAGCACCCGTTCTGAACGCCTTCAGCATCTTGGCCCTGGTCAGGCCTATCCTTATACCCTCCCTGTAGGAAATATTAAAGTATAATATGGCCTGTAGGATTATGAACCCGATGATTACCGCCCCGCATAGAAAAAATACTTTGCTGTTCGCAATCTGCAAATAATCTTTCATAATGTCCCTCCCTATTTAATAGAAATGTACCATGGAAACTATTTTAGTTCCATTAGTTTCTTATTTAATTATATTACTTGCAAGTTGGCATGTCAATTGATCAATCTTTATATAAATGTACAAATTATCTTTTGTGTGATATATAATTGTATTGAGAATACTGTGAGAGGAGATCAGAAAATGATAAAAATTCCGGAGAGAATTCACCTGGCGAATCTGCCGACACCGGTAGAAAAGCTCGAAAGGCACACAAAAGCACTTGGAGGGCCGGAAATCTATATAAAAAGGGATGATCAGACAGGCACTGAGCTTTCCGGCAACAAGGTCAGGAAGCTTGAATATTCTGTAAAGGAAGCTCTGGATACTGGCTGTGATTATTTGATTACCTGCGGAGGCCTGCAATCCAACCACTGCAGGGCAACAGCCGCAGCTGCAGTCAAACTGGGAATGAAGTGCTGCCTTGTACTGAGAGGAGAGCAGGACTCTGAAGCAGTAGGAAATCTTCTAATTGACAGACTGCTTGGAGCCGATATACGCTTTATTACCGCCGATGAATACAGCAATCAAAGGGCGGAAATAATGGAAGGCATTAAGAACGAGCTGGAGCAAAAGGGATTCAGTCCTTATATCATCCCCGAGGGAGCCTCCAATGGGATAGGTGGCTTCGGCTATTATACTGCCATGGAGGAAATCATAGAACAGGAAAAACAACTGAATGTAAGCTTTGACTGCATAATGCTTGCCGTCGGCTCAGGGGGTACATACTCAGGCTTGTGGCTTGCCAATAAGCTGCACAACCACTCCGCTGATATCTATGGTATAAATGTAGGTGGGGATGCTGAGTATTTTAAGACAAGAATACAGGAAATATTATATGAGAGCATGGCGTACATGGATGTCAATGTAACGGTATCCAAGGATGAAATAAATATTATAGACGGTTATGTAGGAAGGGGCTATGCCTTAAGCCGCCCTGAAGAGCTTGAATTCATACGCGATCTTGCACGGCTGGAGGGAGTAATCCTGGATCCTGTTTATACCGGCAAGGCTATGTACGGACTGACTGAGGAGATTAAAAAGGGAACCTTCAGGGATTACAAGAATATCCTCTTCATTCATACAGGCGGACTATTCGGGCTATTTCCCCAGGGAAACCTGTTTGAGCTATAGTGAAAGAGCCTCTTCACGTGAAGAGGCTCTTTTATTATAGCTATATTTTTACATCAATATATTTTCCAAAATGATTTCCAATGGATTTTCTCATATTGTCCATAAAATAATCCGGTTTATTATCTGACTTTGTGGTTGTAGTAGTCTTCCCACCTGATGTATATACCCTTCCGCATTCCGGACATATGTCTGTATATATCTGTACAGACTGTGATATAACCTTCCGGCCTGATGCCTGGGCTTTTGAGTTCTCCCTTGAGACATGCTCCTGCTCGTGAGCCATTACGGCTGCAGCCGAGCTTTCCGGAGACACATGGGTAGGTGCCTTGAAGGATACTCCGGGGTCGTCAGATCCATCGACATACTTGCGGTTCTGACAAGTCAGGCATCCTACCTCTCCTATCCTCTTCATCGTTTCGGCTTCCCCGCTGCTTCCGACAATTGATATCTGCCCGTCGTCACTATTTGTAACCGGAGCACTCTGCATTGAAGTCTCAGCCGTTCCCGGACTGTATTTCGAGTATTGACTGATATAATTGTACCCGCTTATACCTGTTTGAAGGGACATATATATCTCCCCCTTATATAATCTATAAGTTGTACATATTATACCACATTTTTCTATGAAATTGAATATTATTCATTTCATTATGCTTGTTGTATAGTATCATCCTCAGAATCCAAATCAATGACAAAATTACTCATGCTGTATCCTGCCAACCATCTGCAGCAGACCTTGCCCCTTATTCCACCCCCGTATCTTGATTTAAGGCTGCTTAAAATATCTATGGCAGGCTGCCCCAGCTCAACATGGACAGTGTAGTTGAAATCTATGGTAACTATGTCATCTTTGTCCGGTTTACTCACTATGGGGTGCTTTTCGGCAAAATCCTTTGTGCCCTTCCAATTCAATATCTGCCGAAGACAGCTGTCCTTCCCCAGCATCTCCTGCTGGAAAATCTTCTTTTCCGTCTTTATATAACCACCTACAATGTAGAACTTCAATTCTAACAATTTATATCCCCTCTTTCGCTTATAAGCGCAGAAACACTTTCCGTATTCAGATATAATTCCTTTATGCACTGCTTTGCTTCACTAATCTTCATAAATAAATACACTCCTAAAACAAAGCATACTTTGTTATTTTTTTAACACTGTTAATTATATTATATTTTATAAACTAGTAAAAGTAAACTGTTTGTTATATGAAAATGAAAAAAAGGCAGCTATCTGTTTAAAAATCAGGTAGATGCCTTCAAACTGATACTGTTTATGCAATTTTATGCATTCATTTTTAGTCTTTTCATCGTCACTACTTCATCAAAGAATTGTTTTGAATATACCATACTTATCAATACAGTCTTATTGCCAACCTTTGACTGAAACACCTTCACTATTTTCCCCTGGCATATTTCCTGCCCGTTCCTGCCTGCAGCAGCCACTGTATCCCCTACCTTTGGAAGAGGAAGGTATTCATATGGAAAGGTAATAAGCGCCTCATCCTCTGAATAGCAGTAATCTTTTACATATATCGCCAGTCCGGGACAAGCTGCAACACAGATTCCGCATCCGCTGCATTTTTCAAAATCAATATAAGGCAAATTGGTTATCGGTTTTCCTACACTTATTGCCCCTTTGGCACAAGACGTTTCACATGGATTGCAGGGTATTTCCTCTACACATTCAATAACTGCAATGGGACCCTTCAAGTAATCCTCTTTTTTGGGAAACGCTGGTGAATTCTTCAATTCTTCAATAGAGGGGCAACCTATCTTCTTCAAACAGTTCTTCATTATACTACCAGCTCCTTTGCGGCTGCTATTATGCGTTCCTTTGCCAGTTTTCTTTTTTCCCCGAAAGCCCCACATCTTAATGAATCCAACTTATCCCATACCACTTCGGATAACCGGTCTTTTCCCTCTTTATCATAATATCCCAAGGCAGCAGCAGCGTTTATACCTGCAAGCTGCCCTTCTTCCATAGCCGTACTTGCTTCCTCTACCCCTGAAATATCTCCTGCAACAAAAACCTTCTCAATTGTCGTCTCCATATAGGCATCATGTATAGGTATATGTCCTCCCAGTTCAGGAATATAGCAGAACTTACAGCCTGCTGTCCATGCCAGCTCCACCAGGGGTGTCAAACCCGTCGCCAGGCATATCGTATCCGCGTCCAACAGCTTTTCCGTGCCTGGAACAGGCTTCCAGGTTTTATCCAATTGTACAGTCTCCACAGCTTCTACACTGCTCTTACCGATTGCTCTTGATATGGTGTGAGAGGTATAAAAGGGTACACCTGCTCTGCACACCTTGGCAGTATGAACACCATAACCGCCCAATGCAGGTGCTGCTTCTACAATTGCCATAACCTCGGCTCCTGCTTGCAAAAGCTGATATGAAACTATTACCCCTACATTACCTGAGCCCAGCATCACAATCTTCTTGCCCGGCAGCACACGGTGAACATTTATCATGGTCTGCGCGGCTCCTGCACTCATTACCCCCGGCAGCGTCCAACCATCAAAGCTGATTGCATTCTCCGTTGCCCCTGAAGCAAGTACAATTGCACCTGCCTCTATATTAACGGATTCTTTTCCGCTCCTGACAATCCATATATTCTTATTCTTATCTATGCCGCAAACCTCTGCATTAAGCCATACCTCTATCCCCAGACGTTTGGTTTCTTCAAGCAGGAGTGTGCCGATGTCAAAGCCTCTGGTACCTGCTTTGTGTTCTTTTGAACCGAAGAATTTGTGTATCTGCTTAAAAAGCTGTCCTCCCGGCTTGGAGTTTTCATCTATTACCAGGACCTTTACCCCTGCTTTTGCAGCTTCAATAGCTGCAGACAAGCCTGCCGGCCCTGCTCCGATTACAACCAGCGGCACCTTAATCATCCTTTTCACCCCACTTCCCTACACCATGCTGTCTTTCGATGATCATTCCATCCTTTACAGGTGTAATACATGTCCTTACATTTGGAATCCCGTCCACCACCATCACACAATCTGTACATCTTCCAATTCCACAGTATATCCCTCTCGGACTATGCTTATGCTTTGTATACCTGAATATATTTACATCATTGGCAATAAGAGCGGCTGCAATCATCTCTCCTTCGTATACCAGCAGCTCACGGCCATCAATATATATCTTTACCATTTTCTTCTCTTCCAGGCTCCCCAATATGGAGTGCTCAATAATCCTCCCCATGTTGCCCCTCCTTACTTATACCAGTTTGAGTTTCCTCAAGCCGCGCTGTACTTCTGCCTGTAAGCTTGGGTTTGCCTTGACAAGCGGCAGCCTCAAACCTCCTACATTTATACCCATCAAATTGAGAGCTGCCTTTATAGGTATCGGATTAGTCGTGCAAAAGAGCTTCTCAAAAATATCCAACAGTTCAATATGCCTTCTTGCTGCATTACTGACATTGCCTTCCAAATAGAACTCTATCATTTCTTTCATCATTATTCCTACTACCTGGGATGCAACGCTTACTACGCCATATCCTCCTACAGACAGACCCGGCAAGGTTAATCCATCATCACCGGTATATACTTTGAAATCCTCAGGAGTAACCCTGACCATCTCGGACAACTGCTGAATATTCCCGCTTGCTTCCTTTACAGCTACAATGTTTTTAAACTCTGCAAGCCTGGCTAATGTGGCCGGAAGCATATTACAGCCTGTTCTTCCCGGTACATTATAAACAATTATATCCCCATTAACTGCTTCAGCAACTGTTTTGAAATGCTGATACATTGACTCCTGATCCGGTTTGCTGTAATAAGGTACAACCACCAGCAAGCCGTCCACTCCGCATTCAATTGCCCTTTGACAGTTCTCAATGGTTGAAGCGGTGGAATTTGTCCCGACTCCTGCAATAACAGGCACATCAACACTCATCTTAATGAGCTTGAACAAATTCTCCTTCTCTGCAGCGCTAAGAGTGGGTGCCTCCCCTGTTGTCCCGCATATCACGAAAGCGGTGGTTCCTTCCTTAACCAGCTTATTCGCAAGTTTTGACGCCATTTCATAATCCACCTGCATTTGATTGTTAAATGGCGTAACCATAGCTGTTATCAACCTACCCCAGTCCTTCATGCTATTCCTCCTCCTTTAATACTGTCAACACTTCCATCTTGATCGGTCTGACAGGCTGACGATAATTGGATGGCTTTATATCCTTCAGACCTTTTCCGGTTTTATCCGATAGGATTTTCTCCACCTGTCTCCTGCAGGTACGGCCTTGACATAGCCCCATTCCTGCTCTTGTACAGCGTTTAACCTCATCCATTCCGGTTGCACCGTCGGAAATTGCATCCTCAATTTCTTTTCTTGTTACTTCCTCACATCGGCATATAATAGCGTCACTCATCTCTTGGCCCAACCTCCTCCTCGGCATCTGCATTACATATATCCCAATAAGCAGTGACATCCTTTACCAGGTTTTGCATATGCTCCAGCATTGCTTTCTCAGCCTCAGTCTCATCATGATTTTTCAGTGCATCATAAATTTTCCTATGGGAAACATTATACGGCGACTTAACCTGTGCACGGATATACTCAAAAAGATTGGACTGCTGCCCAAAGTTTGATATGATACTGTATAGCGATTCCAGGACAGTATTCCTTGAAGCTTTGGCAATTGCCCTGTGAAAGTTAATATCGTCGGTAGCAATGCTAAGCTTCTTTGCGTAATTAGCTTCCTGCGTCTTAAGAATCTCATCCATTCTTTTTATTTCAGCTTCAGTTATGTTCTGTGCTGCAAGTATTACAGTCTCCCTCTCTATTGCTCTTCTAGCCTGAAGTACCATTAAAAAATCTTCCAAAACCTTGGTATTGATAAGCTTTTCCAATTCTTCCTTATGAAAATTGATTTTGTTGATGGTCTTTGTCCTCTCCAAGGCCTCAATTCCCTTATTGGTAATATTTCTTCCTTTGGAGCCTTCCTTTTCCACGTATCCCAATTTCTCCAAGTGAGTCAGTATCCTGCCTATGGTTGCCGAGCTGATATAGATGTCCTTCTCTTCCATTTTCTCTACGAGATACCAGGAACCGATTGCTTCCCCTGACTCCTTTATGCATTCCAGAATCAGTACTTCTTTTTCATCTAAAGTATATTTCATTCTCTTTCCCTCGCACCTGTTTTGATTATGCTTCATAATGAATTCTTGATGTTACTATGTACCTGAGAGAACGCATCGCATATTGTCTCATACAATACACAGTGCGTCCTCCCTGTACACATTTATTTCAGCATTACATATTTATCCTTTAGCAGTCATTTCTCCTTCTTTTACATCAACATTTTTAGTCAGAAGTGAAATAACAACAATAAGTACAGCGGAAATAACCAATGCTATCAATACTCTGTTGGGACCCAAAGCTGTAATCTGAGTCAATATGGAACCGACGACAATACCAATTCTGGCTCCCCACGGAGTCACCTTACTGTTCTTTTTCCCCATTTCAAAGTCTTCGTTCTTTCTTTCTTTCCATAAAAGCCCTACCAGTAAAAGCGGTACCAAGCCGCCCCCTGCCATGGAATATGCTCTTGAGAACAAGCCAAGAATCGAACTGGAGAAAATTGCTGCAATTGCCGCAAATACTCCGATTAGGATTGTCAGCAGCTTCGCATAGTTTACAAGCTGCTTGTCAGTTGAATTAGGGCTGAAGGGTTTTATAAGGTCGTTTACTATAAGTACCGATGCAGAATTAAGATTGGAGTCTGCTGAAGACATCCCTGCAGCCAATATAAGTGCGAAAATCATAGCTGTAATAAATGGAGGTACATAATTCATCATAAACCATGGCATTGCATCATCAGGCTTAAGTCCCTGGTTCAAGGTCAGTATAACCATTCCCAGAAGTGCAGTAAGCATTACCATGATGATTGCTATAATTCCACTCCAAAGCATACCGTTTTTAGCTGTTTTACTGTCTTTGGCAGAAAAGCATCTCTGCCAATAAATCTGTGCTACCAGAATTCCCACACAACCGGTTACAAACATAGTAACCAAGCTCAAGGGATTACTGACATCAAAGGTCCAAAGCTCTGCTTTTCCTATTGCCTGAAGCCTTGTACCCAGTTCAGCCATGCTCCAGTTTACCGGTTTGAAACCATAAATATAGAAGGCGACTCCGAATACAACACATAAGATTCCCTGAGCAAGATCTGTCCAAACAACCGAGTATATGCCGCCCAATGTTGTATATACAATAAATACGAAAGAGAACAGTAGTATAATCGGTATCGGATCCGCGCCCGTAGCAATGTTGAAGATGTTTCCGAAAGCCTTGCCCTGACCCCCTACCCAGGCGATCATGATCATTGAAGCAAGTACTCCGGACATAGCTCGTGTAATTTTGTCCCTTGAAATCAGGTCATCAATCATTTCAGGGAAAGTATTATAAGTAAACCGTCCTGCCAAGCCTGCAAAGAATAATGCAAAAATGATTTTTGAGCCCTGTTCGCCAAGTACGAATGCCATCCACGGGAGACCTTGTGCGTATCCCTTGCCTGCATGTCCTACAAAGTTACCGACGCCCATAATGGTAGCAAACTGTGTAAAGAAAATCAAGTACATGGGAAAGCTCTTACCACCTATTGCGTAGTTGGAAAAGCTCATGCTTGCCTGATCTTTAACTCTCCAGGAAATGTAAAGGAACACTCCACACATAACAATCGTTATTAACCACAACATTGAACCAATGCCCATTTGCAATCCTCCTTTATTTATATTAGAGCTTTGAACCTTATATAATACTCACCTCGCTTTTCTGTTCAAACCTCCTAATATTTAATTCCTCCATGTTATACGGCACATGAATGCCACTTATCATATCACTTATCAGCTTTCCGGTAATAGGAGCCAATGCTATGCCGTCTCCCTCATGACCTGCAGCTATGTAAAAGCCCCTGCTGTTTTCTACCTCTCCTATTATCGGCTTTCCGTCGACCGATGCGGGACGCAGCCCTGCAAAGCTCCTTATCATGTTTACATTTTTCATAATCGGAAAGAAGCTGACAGCTTGTTTTACCAGTATATTCAAGGCGGTCAGGTTCGTCTCCGTATCAAACCCTGCGTTCTCCCTCGTGCTTCCGATGAGATAATTTCCGTCTGTTGTCTGTGAAAATGCAAAACCGATTCCAAGCCTGCTGTGTATATCATCCTTTTTCTTGTTCAGTTCAGGTTCCAATTTGGAAACAATATATTCCGCACTCCAGACATTTGTCTCTCCGATTGGTGGAATTTGTTCCGTCACGACAATCTGTCCCTTTTTAGGTATAATTGGAATATCAATACCTGCCATTTTACCTATTTGTGGTGCCCAAGCCCCTGCTGCGTTAACAATCTGCTGTGTCTCAACAACTTCTCCATTGCCGAAGGCAATTCTCCAATAATCCTTAAGAGGACTTATCTCCTTTATAGCAGCCCCTTTAACACTTACAAGCCCCATCTTGTTGCTCTTTCTCAGATACCCTCTCATAACCTTTAATGGGTTCACCTGAGAATCCTTATTGCTGTAAGTGGAAGCTATAATACCCTTCCTCACATGAGGCTGCCGTTTCATGACTTCATTCTTATCAATTATGCTGACGTCCAGCCCGTATTTTTTTTGTTGCTCCACAAAATCCTCCATAATCGCAAGCTGCTGGGCATTCTCAATCAGTATCATACCACCCTTTGATTCGAATTCAACGTCGATTTCCAGCTCGCTGGAAAGAGCTCTATACATTTCCATGCTCTCAAATGCAAGCTGAAGAGATATCCCCGGTTTCTTCGACTGCAGCAGTATCATATCGTCACATGCTCCTGAAGCACCTGCCCCAAACTGTTCCTTTTCTACCAGCAACACTCTCTTTCCGCTTTTTAACAGATAGTATGACGTAGATAGCCCAATAATCCCTCCACCAATGACGACAACATCAAATACCTTATGCATTGCTGTAACTCCTCTCTGTTAGCTTATCCGAATGCCTACTCATCATATGATGAGCAGGTCTTGTCTTTAGCATAACTTGTTTATACAGAATTGTCAATAAATTTAAAAAACTTTTTACTGATCAATTTTTTAATTCAGTGAAAAATATTAATAATGAAAATTTACTTATTGACTTTATCACAATTGCAACTATATAATAAAATTAAACTACTCATCATGTGATGAGCAGTGTATGGTAAAGGGGGATTATTATGAAAAAATATCGTGTTGCAGTTGTTGGAGCACTGGGTGCCGTTGGTAGTGAAATGCTTAAAATATTATCACAAAGGAAATTCCCTATTGAAAGCATCAAGCCTCTGGATATCAAAGCAAATGAAGGAAAGACAATTTTATTCAATAACCAATCTGTAGAGATAAAAGAAGCAAAGGAAGGAGCCTTTAAGGATGTAGATATAGCACTTTTTTCTGCAGGTGGGGATGCAAGCCTTGCTCTGGCACCCATTGCCGTAAAAGAGGGTGCTGTTGTAATTGATAACAGCAGTGCTTGGAGGTTGGATCCCACAGTACCTCTTGTTGTTCCCGAGGTAAACCCCCAGGCTCTTAAAAACCACCGGGGGTTAATCGCAAATCCTAATTGCTCTACAATTCAGATGTTGGTTGCACTGAAGCCTTTGCATGACGTATACAGGATCAAGAGAATAATCGTATCTACCTACCAGGCTGTTTCCGGTACCGGGCAAAAAGCTATTGATGAATTGGACCGTCAGGTAAAAAGCTATTCAGAAGGGGTAAAACCTCCTGTTGAAGTATATCCGTATCAGATTGCTTTCAACACCTTGCCTCATATCGATATTTTCCTGGATAATGAATATACCAAAGAAGAAATGAAAATGGACAATGAAACGAAAAAAATTCTTGACGAATCAATCAAGGTTTCGGCAACAGCTGTCAGAGTGCCTGTATTCCGCGCTCATTCTGAATCCATTAATATTGAAACCGAGAAGCCGATTGACGCAAAGGAAGCAAGAGATATCCTTAATAATGCGCCGGGTGTCAAGGTGGTTGATGATAATAAAATCAACTTATATCCTTTGGCAATTGATGCAGAAGGAAAGGATGACGTACTTGTAGGAAGGATACGGAAGGATTTTTCCATTGAGAATGGCCTTAATCTATGGGTTGTAGCGGATAATCTCAGAAAGGGTGCTGCTCTTAATGCTGTCCAGATAGCAGAAGAACTTGTAAAGCAAAATCTGATTTAGGGGGGAGAATTTCTATGGGAATTATTGTCCAGAAATTTGGGGGCACCTCTGTTGCTACAGAAAATGCACGGTTATCCTTGCTCGGACATGTAAAAAAAGCAAGGCAGCAAGGCAATGATGTAGTTCTGGTCGTATCAGCCATGGGCAGAAAAGGTGAGCCTTATGCCACCGATACTATTTCCGGTATGCTGGAATCCATAAGCCCCAATATAGACCCCGCTAAAAGAGACTTGATATTATCCTGCGGAGAAATCATAGCCTGTTCGCTTATCGCTCATTTTCTGGATACATATGGTATTGAAGCAGAAGCACTGACTGGTTTTCAAGCAGGCATTCTGACAACTGATGACTTTAACAACAGCAATATTCTCAATATCGATACAACCAACATTAAAAAATACATAAGTCAGGGCAAAGTCCCCGTTATAGCGGGCTTTCAGGGAATCACCCGGGATGGCAGGATAACGACCCTAGGGCGGGGCGGCAGTGATACAACTGCGGTTGAACTGGGCGGTTTCCTAAAATCAGAAGTGGTTGACATCTTTACCGATGTACCCGGAGTGGCTTTTGTTGATCCCAGAGTATATCCTTCCTCTGAATATATCAGCCACATTTCCTATACCGATATGTACAATCTGGCAAGCCATGGAGCCAAAGTGATTCATCCCCGGGCTGTCGAAGCAGCAAAAAAATTTAATATTCCGGTACGCGTTCGCGGAACTGATTCCTCTGGGAATGGTACTCTTATATCTGAGGAGCCTACAAAAAACAATAAATGCATTGTTGGTATCGCTCTTGATAAACAAAGTCAGGATACAACCTCTGCATATATATTGTTCAACCGGAAATTTGCGCTGCTTGTAAAGGAAGAGATTGCAAAAGCAATTTCGGAAGAATCCATCCGTGCACTTGATGTCAGCTATTTTGAGGACTATATTGCAGTATCAATGAACGACTATCATATTGCAGACAATATTGAGACAATACATAATCTTATATGATTCCAAGAACAAGGGGGCATTTTTGTCCCCCTCTATTTATCTTATTTCCGCATCCTTGCCTGATGATATCCTTTAGTTCATATGCTGTATCCTGTTTCTTACATATCCTATTCCCTTAATCCTCTCTTCCACGAGTATACCCTATCCCCCCTTCATTTCCATATCATCTATTTGCTTAACTTTGATCAATTATTTAAAAACTTCAATATTCACAATTCATGAGTTATGGTATACTACATTATAAGGTATTAATTATGAGATAATAATTATATAGTAACATATGAAAATAATACATATGTATATGGGAGGTTTTTATGAACATAAATAGACTACGGGAATTGAAAATAGGCGATCTGACCGCCAGGATGCCTATTATACAGGGAGGCATGGGAGTTGGAATATCTCTGTCCGGTCTTGCAGCAGCAGTGGCAAACGAAGGCGGTGTAGGCGTTATTGCCGCAGCAGGCATAGGTATGCTGGACTATGATTTTTCCACAAAATTTCTTGAAGCCAATATTACACGGCTAAAAAGTGAAATCAGAAAAGCCCGTGAGAAGACAAAGGGCATAATCGGTGTGAATATAATGGTTGCGCTGACTAACTATGCAGAGTATGTAAAGGCTTCCATTGAAGAAGGTATAGATGTAATCTTCTCGGGTGCCGGTCTTCCTCTCAGCCTTCCGCAGCACCTTGAAGGAAAGTATGATACAAAGCTGGTTCCTATAGTATCCTCGGCACGTGCAGCAAGTGTTATATGCAGGAAATGGCTGGAGAAATACAACTATCTTCCGGATGCTATTGTTGTGGAGGGCCCTAAAGCTGGAGGACATTTGGGCTTTAAAGAGGCTCAAATCTTCGATGATGAATACTCTCTGGAAAAAATAGTTCCCGAAGTTGTTAATGAAGTAAAGATCTATGAAGACAAAGCTGGAAGGCCGATTCCTGTCATAGCTGCCGGGGGCGTATATTCCGGTGAGGATATTTTAAAGTTTATGAAGCTTGGTGCTTCCGGAGTTCAGATGGCGACTCGCTTTGTAACAACAGAGGAGTGCGACGCCTCTATAGCTTTCAAGAATACTTACATTAACTCGAAAAAGGAAGATGTGACTATTATAAAAAGTCCTGTAGGCATGCCGGGAAGGGCAATCAGAAACACCTTCACCGAGGATATTTCAAAAGGTATGAACAAACCGTTCAAATGCCCGTACCATTGTATAGTCACATGTGATTATAAGAACAGTCCCTATTGCATAGCTCTTGCACTGACAAATGCGCAGAAAGGCAATCTTGAACACGGCTTTGCCTTTGCAGGAGAAAATGCATACAGATCGGATAAAATCGTATCTGTCCATGAGCTCATGGAAACAATTCAACAGGAATATGCAGAAGCCTCAAATAATGATAAGCCGCTATAATGCGGCTTTTTACTTGATAACGGAACAGAAAACCGGAGCATACATGTCATAGCCACATATGAATATGCTACATAAAGCTGTTTGTCCTTAATGAAAAGGATTTTCTCCGGAAAGTATTTACTTTAGTCTCTTTTGGTGCTAATATATTATCAGAAACTGAATATAATCTTCAGGGCAGGGTGAAATTCCCGATCGGCGGTAATACAGCATATAAGCTGTTAGCCCGCGAGCGAAAGCAGACCCGGTTTGATTCCGGGGCCGACAGTAAAGTCTGGATGGAAGAGGATGCATTTTTTGAGTATTTGACATTCCCTGAGATTATTTTTCAGGGAACTTTTACATTTTTGGAGGTCTTTAAAATGGAAAACAAAACAAACAAATTAGTACGACTCGCTGTACTTTCAGCACTTTCCATAGTGCTGGTAATGCTTGTCAAGTTTCCGATCATACCCTCAGCACCTTTCCTGGAGTATGAGCCCGGAGATGTACCAATGCTTGTAGCCGCCTTTATGTACGGCCCTGTTGCCGGCTTACTGATGACTGTTGTCGTATCCACCATACAAGCATTTACTGTAAGTGCGGCAGCCGGTTGGGTCGGATTGGTGATGCATGTGCTAGCTACCGGCACCTTTGTAGTTGTATCCGGTTATATCTACAGAAGATATCATACCTTCAAGGGAGCCTTTGCAGCATTGGCAGCGGGCTCAACAGCCATGGTACTGATCATGATTCCAATGAACCTGTTTTTCACAGTAAGGTTTTATGGAGTTCCTTATGATGCAGTAGTAGCAATGCTTCCGACTGCAATACTCCCCTTCAACCTTATCAAGTCCCTGGCTAACTCATTGCTTGTAATCCTGGTTTACAAGCCATTAAGCAGGTTCTTGAAGGGTGCTGAAAAAGTACAAAAAAATGCGGTATAGCTAAAGAAGAAAACGTAATAGGTGCCAGACACGACGGATGGACGGTTATTGCAAGAAGGTTTCCCCATAACCAACTAAACGTCGTGCTTGGCATTCACTATGTCAAGCACGACAGTCAGACGGTTTTATCAAAATGCATGCCAATAACTAACAAATCGCCGTTCCGCATACGTATTCTTAACAATGATAATTATTATCGGCTTTTAACCCAATATTTGCACATATTTAAAGTTTGACAGTAATATAGCAATTTTGTATTATAATAGCTGAATAAATGAAAGTGGAGGAAATATCTATGAAATCACAAAAACTCATTACATTAGCTCTTGTTGTTGTACTTGTTTTGAGCCTTGCAGCATGCGGCTCAAGTGCACCTGCAGCAGCTGAGCCAACTGCTGCGCCAACACCGGAACCTACAGCAGCACCTGCAGCAAGCGAACCTGCTCCTGCCGCAGCAAACGGCTTCAAAGATGGATCATACAAGGCATCACAAGACAAATATGACGATTATGGCTGGAAGGGACAGATTGCAATTGAAGTAAAGGATGGCAAAATCAGCAGTGTTGATTTTGACTACGTAAACAAAGACAATAAGTTGAAATCAGAGGATCAGGGCTACATAAAAGCAATGGAAGACGCGTCAAAGGTAAACCTTGCAAAGGCTATGGAAGAGCTTGAAAGCACACTCCTTGGTAATCAGGATGCAACAGCTGTAGATGCAATAAGCGGTGCCACAACTACAAGCAATGATTTCAAAAGCTTGGCAGAAAGCGCACTCAAGGACGCGAAATAGAATATTATAAATCCGGAAATAAGCGGAGTACTAAGAAATTCTTAGTACCCCGCTTTTGCCTATATATAAAGCTAAGCTTCCTCCAAGGCATGGAGCAGCCTATAAATTTCCCACCATTTTCCCACTAAAATTCATTTAGTGATAAGCGGGGGGCAAGAAATTTATATATTTCCACACTCCGCCAACCTTAACTGCAACCAAGCCGTTTTGATAGCCGGAACTGCTAACAAATTCTCTGTCGATTGACCCCGTTTCGTCTTCGGGGAAGGTTTCAAGTCCTGCCTGCACCAATAACATTCGAGAAGCATAAAACCAACCTGCGTAATTAGAATATTTCTCCACTAGTGCTTGATAAGCACTGTGATAATTATCGCCAATAGGATAGAGCACCACTATAGCACCAGGTGCATAGAAACCATAATTAGACATAGCATTTGCAATAGCTGATACTTTTTCAGAATCATCCATACCATTTGTTATAGATTGAGCTACAAGATTTTTTGCTACAATCCAAGCTTCATAATCATCGGGCGAAAAAACTAGCGTGCTTAATTGTGGGAACTGATATGCTAGATAATACTCATGCCCCTTTCTCTGATAAAATTTATCTGATTCATCTCTACTAAGGAGATTAATTTTTATATATTTATCATTAATATGCTCTACGACCGCTAAATTATTGTTTTTAGTATTATAAGTGCTTGGAGGGCTGATACTTCCTTCAAGCGTGAACGTAATAAGCTCTTTATTTTTTGCACTGCCATTCTTAAAATAATAAAATCCTTCATCACTCCATAAATCATCAATAAATATAAATCTTTCTCCAGTTTTTGCTTTATAACAGCTTAAAGCACCTACCACTTTATTTTTTTCTTTATCCTTAACCGTAATAAAATATTTATCCCCAACTAATGAATAAATTGAATTCCCTTCAATACTTTTTAAATTGTTTGATACTATTCCATCATATTTCTTGATAACTTGTTCAGTGGGTACATATAATTCGATTTCACCCCTTTGAACTAAAGTCCCATTATAATTAAAATCTTTTGATATTAGTTTGTAATCATAGTCAAAATATTTCAGTTCATCTAGCATAATAGCAGTTTCTCCGCCAATACTATATGATTTTACACGTTTTCCATTTAAGTAAACTTCTTTATCAAGCTCAATAGCATATCCTATATGAGTGCCTATAGGTTTTAAATCGCCAGGCACAAGCTCCCCTATTTTGTCTTTTATATACCATTGGAGAGGATAAGCAGAGTCAATTGTTACATATGTATTCCTTTCTTTTTTTCTCAGTTCTTCTGTTTTCAAGGAGCTTTTGAAAACTATAGTTTTGTTTTCTTCAGCTTTTTCTGAACCACTTAAATTTAGCGATACCAATTTTCCATTGTCAATAAACTTATCATAACCACAAAAATACGCATAGTTACTTGATTTGGTTATAGTTACTAAATAGTCGTTTTTATTGTGTTCAATTTTGAGAATCTTATAATCATATACTGTTTCTTTGCCTGAAAGCACCTTATCAATTTCAGATGTTTCTAACATATCTTGAGTACGCTGTCCCAAGAATATGGCATCAAAAACTTCTGAAGGGTA
>Ga0209643_1001123_pt1 | contig 28559 bp, 27 predicted proteins | sample AutmiccBRH37_all_FD_187383 | JGI IMG/M metagenome (GOLD analysis project Ga0209643, IMG submission 187383) | Deep subsurface microbial communities from Mt. Terri, Switzerland - Autotrophic microbial communities BRH/37_all (SPAdes) (version 2) | ecosystem: Environmental > Aquatic > Deep... | reverse complement strand
AAAATTGCATCTATTTTTTTTGTTACTTCAACAGCAGATAAATATTCTGTCTCAGGCAGTAAAATCAAAAAAGATTTTTCTCCCCACCTTCCTACTACATCAAGCTTTCTTAAACTATTAACGAGCATTTTGCCGGTAAATTTGACGACATACTCTTTTACATCCTGTTTCATGCTTTCATTGACTCTCTTTGCAATATCAGCATCACACATAATTAGCGAAAATATATTGCCATATCTGTCGTACCTTTGTATCTCGTTTTCTATCCTCTCAATAATTCCTCTCTGATTCAAAAGTCCTGACAGATTGTCAATCCTGTTGTATGTTTCAACTAATTCCCTTATTACTGTTTTTGCAGCAAGCAAGCCGGTCAGTGACTTATACTTATTAATCAGCGGTTGTAAATTTTCGTACCCGAGGTAAACTCGCCACTTCCTGTTTTCCAGTACAACTATTTTTGTGAAATTATCTTTTTCAACCATATCCATGACAGTGTTATATTCAAAAACGCTTACATTAAACTCCACGGCATCACTGAAAATATGTCCGTCAAGCTTTTTACCTTTGCTTAATGCACAAATCCTCAGGCTGTATTCCTTTATGTGAAAGACCTTTGACACAGCACTCTGCCAGCTTATAAAATCATCTCTGGTAATACTTCGCTTGTCTGCTTCCGATATCAATTCATATGAACCATCAAAATAATTATTCATTATGCCCCTGAAATACTCGTCCAGTACATATTTAGCTGCAGTAAATGATTTTACATTTCTCCCATGGGTATTCTTTTGGTTACAGTCACCTTCGCAAGACTTATTATGTTTATTTTTCCACTCCAGGTTATACTGCCGCCTTCTTTCAGGATCACTTAACACCTCATACGCCTGGTTGATCATCTTCATGCGCTCTTCTGAATCTTCAATATTACAGACATCAGGATGGTACTTTTTGGCTAATCCTCTATAAGCACTTTCTATTATTTCAGGTTCTGCAAGGTAGTGAACCTGAAGAATTTTATAGTAGTCGTCATACTCTTGCATTAACCTCTTTCCACCTTATCATTTAATTTATATACGGAGTGAGCCAAAAAGCCCACTCCGTACTCAAAGTTCTTAGTATTTGCCAAACTCCTTATCACTTAACTCTATTTTGTGCTTTGATTCAGCAGCCTCACCCCGAGCGTTTTCCTTATGTTCTTTGCTTAATTTCAAAGCAACAGTTTCATCTTGGGATTCTTCCTTATGGTCTTTGTTTGTCTTTTTTCTTTCAGACATATCTTCAAGCATCTTTAAAACTTCAGGACTAAGCTCCTCGTATTTACTGTATGACTGATTCACTTTTTTAAGCTTAAATCTGCTGACAGATTGTCTTAAAAGCTCTGCCTGGCTCGATAACTCTTCACTTGCAGCAGCGCTTTCTTCAGATGTAGCAGAGTTAGTCTGTACAACTTCTGACACCTGCGTAATTCCCTGATTAATTTGTGCAACACCTGTAGCCTGCTCATTGGATGCAACAGCGATATCACTGACCAGAGAAGCTGCTTTAGCAACATCCTCTACTATCTTATTAAGAGCATTTGCAGTTTCACTGGCTATCTTTGTACCGTTTTCAGTCTTTTTAATTGAACCCTCAATCAGGTCGGTGGTTTCCTTGGCCGCATTAGCGGATCTTGCTGCAAGATTTCTTACTTCCTCTGCTACCACAGCAAATCCCTTACCGTGCTGTCCGGCTCTTGCAGCCTCAACTGCTGCGTTCAGAGCCAGTATATTGGTCTGGAATGCGATTTCGTCAATCACTTTGATAATCTTGGATATATTTGCAGACGAATCATTGATTTCCTCCATAGCTTTCAGCATGCCCGCCATTTGTTCATTGCCCTGTACAGCATTGTTTTTGGCAGTCTCGGCCAGATCATTAGCCTGGTTTGCGTTCTGGGCATTGAGCTTAGTTTGTGAGGATATTTCTTCGAGGGAAGCCGTCAATTGCTCTATTGAGCTGGCTTGCTCGGTAGCCCCCTGCGAAAGAGCCATGCTGGAGTCAGATACCTGTTTAGAACCTGAGGCCACCTGCTCTGCGGCATTGTTAATATTGTTCAAAACCTCATTGGTATTGCTTACCATAGTATTAAAACCTTCAGCTAAAACTCCAATTTCATCTTTTGACCTAATATCAATGGTTGCTGTCAAATCACCTTGTGCCACTTTTCCTACTTCAACAGCCAGCTTGTTTATAGGTCGGCTAATGGTAGCTGCTATCCACAATGCAATCAAAATTGCAACCAACAGCAATATACAAGCTATTACTATAACCATTATCATTGTAGCTCTCACCGGAGCAAATGCTTCATCGGGATCTTGTACAACAACCATACTCCAGCCCGTATCACCTATGGGCATGTATGATGCCAACACTTCCTTTTGTTCCAGGGTGTCAAAGAACAAACCAACTCCTGTTTCACCAGACCTGGCTTTTTCTACCATTGGAACATCCAAGACACTTCTGATAGTTTTTGTTAACTCAGGATCTGGATGAGCCGCCAGTGTTCCCAGTTGGTCAACCAGGTAGGCATGCCCAGTTTCTCCAAAAGTCAACTGCTGACTCAACTCATTAAGCCGGTCAAGGGTTAGTGCTCCCATTAGAACGGCAGAGGGCTTGCCGTTATCACCAACAACTGGATGGGATACTGCAATTACCGGTGCTTGTAACGATGAACTAATATAGACCTCAGAAACATGGGCGTCCATCTTACTCATTGCACCTTTAAACCAGTCACGATGACCAAAATCTAGTTGTGTCAAATCCAGTTGGTACTCATAAGGCTCAAGCACGATATTGTTACCTACATCAGAAGTAACTTGTTCCATATAGCGAAAATCTCCATAATTCTTTATTATGTAATTCATAACATCCCTTTTGGATACATCAACATTTTGAGGGACACCTTTGATGTCCTCTCTGATTTGCGGTATTGATGACACATCTCTTACTGCAGGAAGCTTTGATGCCGTCCTTACCATGCCTTTTGCATCATCAAAAAATTGTTGAACATTGGCACTAAAACTTTTTGCCAATAGCATCTGGCTATCCTTTATCTGCTTTTCCATCTCTGATCGCATAGAAAATATTGATATAGCTCCAACCGTCCCAACGCCAATAACTACTGCTGCAATTATTATGATAGCTAATTTCCCTCGCAATCCTAGGTTAAAACCATTTTTCATCATAAAAGCCTACCTCCGTTTGGTAAATTAGTTTGTTACTGTAATAAATTAAAAATTAAGTCCTTACTTCACAGACTGATTTAACTGATCAATTTCCTCTTCGTTTAACATCTTTTCACAGTCAAGTATCATCTTTACATCAGTTCCAACTTTCCCAATTCCTTTTATGTACCTGTTATTAAAACCTTTGTTAATTTGTGGCGGTTCTACAATATCCTGCTCTGGAATTGAAAGCACCTCAGAAACATTGTCGACAATAAGTCCCACAGATATATCCTTAATATCCACTACAATCACACAGGTCCTATCGTTATACGTCCTTGGTTCTTTCTTAAAACGAAGCCTGACGTCCATTACTGGTATTATCTTACCCCTTAAATTGATTATGCCTTTAATATACTCTGGCAACTCAGGTATTTCTGTTATAGCTTGAATTCCTATGATTTCAGTAACATACCTAATTTCTATACCATAGGTTTCTTTGCCTATAGAGAAGGTTAAAAACCTACCCTTTTGGGTGTCTTCCTCTTGTTCAAACATCTCCTGAGCCGTAATATCAGCCATATTCACATCTCCTTTCTTCCTTGCGACTCTTTTTTAATAGTGTTAGTTAATTTTTATCGGGAAGCAACTATAAATAAATGTATCCACCTCCTCGCTGGTTTTTAGAACTGTCTCTTTATCATTTGTCTCTAAAACTTTAGACAGGCCTCTTATCAAAAGTTTTATTTCTTTATACATTTATATGACATCCCTGATTCATATTTAAATCTGTAGTAACTATCTGTACTAAACAAGTTCTCCAATGTCAAGTATCAGGCTTATACTACCATCTCCTAATAAGGTACACCCAGACAATCCATTAATGTTTTTATAATTCTTTATATAGTTGGGAAGTGTCTTAACAACTACCTGTTGTTGCCCTAGCAGCTCATCAGCAAATATGCAAAATGCTTTTTCTTCTGATTCCACCATTATGAGGATTCCATTTATAAATTCCTCTATTTCAGTCTTCACCCCAAAATGTTCATGCAAACGAATTACAGGATAGCACTGCCCACGGACCATAATCATTTCATTACCATCAGGATCAGAAACGATGTCATTTTCTTTTGGTCTAAATGATTCTTGAATAGATATAGTAGGTATGGTGTACCGGGAGTTGCCCACCTTTATATTCATTCCATCTATTATTGCCAGTGTAAGTGGGATTTTCAATGTGATTGCAGTTTCATTGCCGGGTGTACTGTCTACAGAAATCGAACCGCCAACCGCTTCAATATTCTTTGTGACTACATCCATCCCGACACCGCGTCCGGAAAACTCTGTAACATTATCTTTGGTTGAGAAGCCCGGAAGGAATATGAGATTATATATTTCTTTATCAGTCATATCACTTTCAGCTTTTTGCATCAATTCATTTTTTCTTGCTTTCTCAAGTATCTTTTCTTTATTTAACCCCTTCCCATCATCCTTTACAATAATAAGTACGTCACTACCCGCATTTTTTGCTTCCAGTGTAATAGTTGCAGTTTGTGGCTTACCTGCTGCCTGTCTGTCTTCAGTTGATTCAATTCCATGGTCAAGGGCATTCCTTACAAGATGCATCAAGGGATCGGAAATATGTTCAATTATGTTTTTATCAACTTCGGTCTCTTCTCCGATGATTTCAAGTTTTGCTTCCTTTCCAAGCTTCCTGCACATGTCCCGGACTATCCTGTGCATCTTGTGGAAGGAGGCTGAAAGGGGAACCATTCGGATGGACATTACCATATCCTGCATCTCACTGGTAATTTTGTTTAATTGCCGTGCGGCCTTTTGAAAGTTATCGAGTTGAAGCCCTTTCAGGTCAGGGTTCTGTACTACCATCGCTTCTGCAATTACCATCTCTCCAACCAGGTCCATCAGCTTGTCCAGTTTTGTAACACTTACGTTGATAATACTTTGCTGTGCAGAAGCAGCTTTTATTTCATTATTAAACGTGCTTTTACCTTCTTTGTCCCCATTATGCAACACTTGCTCTTCTGAATTCTGGTTAGAATCCTCACGTTTCTCCCCGCATATCTGCTTCAGCTCGTCATCGTTATCCATTTGAGTTAACTCAAGCTTTTTCAGAAATACTGTCTGCATAAAAAAATCATGGAGCTTTTCGTAAGGACAATCTGTCTTTAGATATATACTGAATCCTTCTTTACGTATGACTTGCGCACTATTATCATTATCAATTATATCCTCCGGGGTATAAAACACTTCATCAGCGAGTTCCTTGAGGTGATGAATAATTGCATATGCCCGGATGTTCTCCATTTCACAGCCTTCCTCAAAAAAGATGACCGCTTTGAAAGTATTCTTCGCTACAGAACTATTAGCTCTATCCGGGCTTATATAATACTGCTGCTTTCTTACATCATTATTTTCCTTTGTATCTGCAGATGCAGATGATGCATTATTCTGTTTCAAACTGGATAAAAAAACTTCAATGTTGTCTATTAGAGAAATGGCTTTCCCATCAACAGTATCACCGTTCTTAACCTTCTCTATCTCAATCTTTATAAAATCAATACTTTCAAGAACCAGATCAGAAATCACTGCACAATCAACTTTTTGAGGCTTTTCTTCACGCAGAAAATAGAAAAGGTCTTCTATAGCATGAGCCAGGCATGATATATTCTCAAACATCATCATGGCAGAAGAGCCTTTAATAGTATGCATTATCCTGAAAATTTCGTTAATTGCAGATTGTGTATAACAACTGGATTTTTCACTTGACAATATTGATGTTTCAAGCTGCTCGATAAGCTGAGAGGTTTCAAAAATAAACATATCCAGCATTGGTTCATTTGAGTAATATGATGACATCTTAGCACTCCTTTTACGTTTTGTTCATATATCTAATAACACTTTGTTAAGAGTTTTAATCACATGGCCTTCTTTAAATGGCTTTACAATAAAAGATTTTGCCCCAAGTGTTATTGCCTCCATTACCATGACCTCCTGCCCCATGGCAGAAATCATAATAACTTTCGCCCCGGGATCAATTTTTTTTATTGACTTAAGTGCTTCAAGGCCTGTCATTTCAGGCATTGTTATATCCATTGTTACAATATCGGGTTTCAGCTCTTCAAATTTCCTGACAGCTATACGTCCATTTTCCGCCTCTCCTACCACTTCAAATCCATTCTTATCCAGTATTGTTTTTATTGCCATCCTCATAAATGCAGCATCATCAGCTATTAAAACTCTTTTCATAAGTATTCATCATCACCTTTAATAAAATCTTATCTTCAAAATCAAATCATCATCCCCATATTTTATTTCATATATTTCCACAATACCCAGCATTAGGTGAATGAGGTCTCATTCATTACAGTAAATAAAAAATTTATTTTTTAATGCCGTTAAAAATAAATGAAACAAATTGGTCCATCGCATAATCATACTCATTCTCTCTTCCTTCCACCTGCAGTTTGTACGCCAGAGCTCTGGAAGATAAAAAAATTGATGTGCCAATTATATCGGTATCAATATCTCTTACCTCCCCATTTAACTTAGCATTCTCCAACATCCATTTGAATGCATCAGGTATACCATTAAATGTCTTATTAATCCACTCAAGTTTATGTAATAAGGGGCAAACTGACTCTTGGATTAATATCTTAGCAATGTCAGGACTACCCTTTAATTCATTAACATGAAAAAATAGAAAGCTTTCTATTTTTTTTACATAACTCATATTACTTTCTTTAAGGTGATCTAGAAAATTCAGCCTTTTTTTATATTCAATCATAAAGATGTAGTCCAAAATATCCTCTTTGTTTTTAAAATATAGATAAATAGTGCCAATAGCAACGCCTGCCTCATTTGCAATGATTTGCATTTTGGTGCTGTAAAAGCCTTCCTTGGACATAACTTTTATTGCAGCTTCTCTGATAAGCTCTTTTTTATCCATAATTTCTCCCTATAAATAATGCTAAGTCTGGAAGAAGTTGATCCATTTTGAGTCATTAATCTTCTAGCTATAACACATTCTCACCTATTATTCTATAAAACTACCTTAACTTAGTAATATGATGTAACAATATTGTTATTTTGTTACATTAATTTATAAAGAAAAACAATGTAATCAATTAATAATTCATGTATAATAGGAATATTGAATAATGATTACAATTTAAAGTATGTATTATTTACTTACTATTATTAATAATTAGTTACATAAGGAAGGTGGCACTGAATGACCGTTGAACCAGTCAGGAATAAAGCAAAAATCAAACAAATGTATCATTACTTAGCTGGAAAGGAATCGAAATATGGTTTGCTTTTTAAATTTGGACTCAATACAGGCCTTAGAATAAGCGATATCCTTCCTATTAAATTTAAAGATATCTATTGTGAAAACGGAGAATTCAGATACTATTTAGTATTAAATGAAAAAAAAACTGGAAAAGAGAAAAAAATTAAGCTTAATAAGGCTTTACGCAGAGCCATTGATGCCTATGCAAAGAATGAAAATCTGATGCCTGAAAGCTATCTTTTCTGGAGTAAGAAAGGTAAACATATCGGAAGGATACAGGCTTATCGCGTATTAAAAGAAGCCGCAGAAATAATAGGGATTGAGAATTTTGGAACTCATAGTCTTCGCAAAACCTGGGGGTATTGGACTTATAAAGCATCTAAATATAACATAGGTCTAATCATGGACACTTTTAATCACAGTTCTCCAAGCATAACCCTAAGATACATTGGGGTTAACCAAGATCAGAAGGATGAACTGTATTCGCTTGTGCAATTTTAAAACTTTACCCTGAAAGAAACCCTTAAGGCATTAAATGTACCCTTAAGGGCTTATTTGAGTTTCCCCATTTTCAAAAAGCATAATCTTCAGAAAGCTTAATATTGAAAGTGTCGAACATATTCATTTGTTGTGATGGTGGACTCTTTGCAGAAAACAGAAAACTTGATATTCCAGTTTTCGTTTTTTGCAATATTTTAAATATTCCATCCGCTAGTGCGTAATATATGAAATTAGCTTTCTTATAAATTCTTTTTGAACATTCAATTGCTTCTATTATAAATAGACAGTTATCTTGTTTCTCTGAGAATACGCTTAATAATCCTATTAGTACAGTTAAAAAAAGGTTCATGGCTCTTATGGAGTTGAGACTCCTTACCCTGAAATCTTCTAAACCAAATTGCTGTTTTTTAAATCTGAAATATTCTTCTATACGCCATCTCATTAGGTATATTTTTGTAATAGCCACTGGGAGACGAGTATCATTGGCCTTAAGATTACTAATAAGCAATAATGGCTCTTTCCCAAAACCATATACCACTACTAACTGTAAGTCTTTTTTAAGATCGAGAGGTAATTTAATCGGAATAATGCTTATCTTGCATCTTATTTTTCGACCATCCTTTGCTCTAAAATCCATCTTATACTTACCTTTATACCTTTGAGCTAATTCTAAGATATTATACTTATTCCCTTTATAGTACGCTATCCTATTTTTTTTAGTACGCATAATGAAGTTCTCTTTATTCTTAATAAAATATTTATAATATACATTTGCGTCATAGCCTCTGTCCATGGTTCGTATACCAGAGCCACCAAAGTTTTTTGTGAGATATTTCAGACCTTTTAGCACCTCGTCATCCCAGCTGACGAATTCTCTTTCCTTATTAGAATATATCCTGCTATATGCGGGTAAAGGCATCTTATGTTCGGGGGTTAACGCTGCAATTTCAAACATGTTATACCCTTTGCTGTATGCGTTTTTGCTTCCATCATGCACCATCCCGAGTGATTCCATTGTATAGCTATTTGGCTTAGATATATCTGAATCATCGACACAAAAAATAGTCTGTTTTTTTAGATGTTTAGATGTAATATTTATATAATTATCAAAGACAATACCCGTTTCATTAAAGCAGTTTAAATTTCTTGAAAGCCTATCGATGGTCTTCTTTAAAGTAATTGGCTCTTTTAATGCCCTAGCAATCTTACTTAGGTGAACAGATTGTGATTCCAACATACCGTACAGCATTTGAGTAATCATTTTTTGCTTTGGTCTAGATAATCCTTTTGAAATATTACTAGAAAATTTCTGGATTTCCCTTTTCAATTGATATGATAACTTGCTATAATTAATCATGCAAATGCTCCTTTTGTTTTGTTTTTTGGTGTGCAAACTTAAAATACACTATTTGAGGAGTATTTGCATTACTTTTACATAAATCTTTGGATAACTTTTTAAATTTGTGGATAAAGTAGTGAAATCTTTGTTTTCAATTCTCAATGTTCGTTGGTTCAGGTTTACATAAATAATTTTTAAATCTTTCTTTAAAAAAATGGGGAAACTCAAATAAGGGCTTATGCTTGACAAAATGAATAATGTGGAATATATTTATGATGTAACAAAATAACAATATTGTTACATTAACATAAAGAAAATATACGTATTATTGTTTATTATTACACTTATCATAAGGTGGTATGCACCAATCAATTTTCTATAATTGTTTTTTTCTATATTAATTTGTCAGATTCTTGACATCTTTTGAATTCTTACTGTTATATCTCTAAAACAAAGATTGTTTAGTTTCTTGGTTTCCATATCATATACCAGGCCTCTCATACTCGTGCCAATAGCAACATTATTAATTTTTTTTGGGGTTATATAAAAGCAAAGGCATCAAGATATATTTTAAATTTATTTATTATCCAGGATACAGTAGTTGCTTGATCGTACGAATAAGCATCACATATCTTCTAAATAATATCTACCTTCAATAAAATCAGCCTGCATCCCAATTTTATTAAAATATTTGATCATCGCAATACAGGCATATTTTTCAGTAGTATAATGAGTTGCTCCAAGCACATTTATTTTTCTTTCGCAGGCAATTCTATGGAATTCGATTGTCGGTTCAAATGAGGGAATATGTCTGGTACAACCGGTAATATACATGTTAATTTCTAATTCAGATAATTCTTTTGCTACAAATCCGAAACTTCCCCTCCAGCGGCAACCGCAACTCTTCCTTCCTGAATTATCTTGTCTCCATATGGTAATAATTTTATTTCATGACCTACGATGGACTTAACATATTCTCCTAGTTCAGCCACCGTTTTTATTTCTGTTTTGCATAGGACACCTACTTTTATACCCATATATTCACAGAACTCATCTACTATCTCAAGCCCTAAATTTTTAGCTAAATTTACGGAAGTTGAATACTCACCATTTTTGTCAAGAGGAGCATGAAGTACATAAAAGGAAATGCGTTGTTGTTTGAGCTTTGAAAGATACTCTTCAGGTATATTGTAAAACGGAAGCCCATTAATAGTTGGGTTATAGCCCATCGCATGGTGTGAAAACAATAATACGTCGGTTTGATCAGTTTGAATTATTTTTTCTAGAATATCCAAATCTGGAAATGCTGCAGTATAGACTTTTTTCACTTCTACTGTGTTGTCTAGCACAATTCCCATGTAGCATCTCTTAAAACTTGGAGTAATATATTCATTGAATCTCATAAAACTCCAATCATCTTTTAGGCTCTCAATACCAAAGTCTTTATCAAGTTTTGCGTATAGCTCTTTTGCTTTCATGTTCTATCCTCCATTATTCAGAATTTCCAACTTCACACACCTATTTTGCCTAATGGTCTGAACTGCCAACATTATTTAGGATTAGTGCTTGCACTTGCCTAAATGGTGCATTGTAGCTTCTATCTATTTAAAATCACCTGTTATTTTTCAGGATTTTGTATACAGTATTTTGATTGTTATTACTTATTAGGTACATTTCTGAAACAAGGGCAATCCAATACGTCACACAGACCCCCTCAAGCCATAATGATCGGAGCGATATCCATTCATATACTTTCCTTTCTGCTTTTAAATGCAATTGCACTGCATATCAAACAAACAACACCACTGAATATAAATGGCAAGCCGAATATCAATGCCATGTCTGCATCCTTCAGCCCCCTGTTCACAAAATGATAAACAGCCATTAAATAGCCACCTGCAAGCTGCATAATTCCGCCTGCTCTCTCCTTAAATAAAGCGACAGCACAACCTGATACAGATAGAAAAAGCAATATGGCAAAAGTTAGCAGTTGCATGTCAGGAGAGTGTAAATCAATGCCCTCAGACACGCCTTCACCGATGAAGAAAAATAAGAAAACAACAGATGATACAAATCCGACCGACCGCCCAAACCACCTAAGTGGCTTTATAAAACTGCAACATGGTATGTTATCTGTTTTCACTAAGATATTCCCTCCTTCTCCTTTACTACCCATTTCCACCCATGCAAATTCGTTCTAATAATACATCACCCCATTTTCTAATGTCATTCCCAAAATAATCAATTCATTATTGCTTCTTGCAAACTTCAAAAATTCTTTCTTTAATCTGAAAACAGAGGTGTGAATTTATAGATATTTGATGCATCAGGCCTCCTGGCTGACTGTATCCGTCCAGGATGTGATAGCCTGCCAATCACGGAAATCGCCTTCGGGCGCTTTTACATTTTTAATAATCCACTTTTCAAAGGGATTCAGTGTTTTCATCACTAGTTTACCACCAAAGCAGGTGATGGCGCGAGGATGTATACGTTCAATGACCGACCGAAGAGATTTAGGGTATAACCAGCCGTCCATCTGTTCAATCGGATCTCCAGGGCCAGTTGGACCGCATATAAAAAGCCAAACAGGTAATTTCTCCAAGGATTCAAAATTCTTTTTCAAAAAACGCACAGCGTTCTTATGCCATAGCCCGATGTAAACTGAACTCCCGAGGATGATTTTTCTGTAGGGAGTTAAATCTTTTACAATACCCGCATCCAGCACATCCACCTGCAAGCCTTTTTGTCTGAGTGTTTTACCGATTTTTTCAGCTATCTCCGCAGTCGACCCTCTTTTGGAGCCATAAGCCACTAGTATTTTCTTATCCATTGGTTAACCCTCCCTTTTCTATATCGTGAGCACATCCCGATATGAACGCAAGAATTAGGAACAGCAATCCAACGCCCAAGGTAGAAACCATTACCAAGCTGATGCTGTCCGGATCGGATACACCGGGCACAAATCCAGATATTGCAATTTGTAGCGCAAAAAGTATGAACAGGGAGCTGGCAATCAGGAAAGGACGCCACAGCTTTAACAAAAACCTGCGCATACCTGCAGGCAGAACCTTTTTCCACCAATTGAGCGGCTTATGGATTCGCATGGACATTGCCCATCCAATCATAAAGAAAATTACCTGACCTATTCCGCCTCCGACTAAAAACAACAGGATAAACAACAACAGAAATATTAAAGAGGCATGCTTTTTATACATAAATCCCGCCGACCAGATGATGACGGCAACCCCCACTAGCATGGCAGCAATACCGGTTAACAGAAAATTAGGGATAATGGTAAAGGCAGGCTCATTTCCATGAAACCACATTCTATTTGCCTCTCCGATGGCGTCAATTACATAGCCATTTGTGGCAGTATTGCCTTGCAGCGCTTCAAAAAAGCCATGACCCATGCCGCCTATTCCGAAAATGACGCCGAGGGTGGCAACAATTGTTCGAATCGCACGATTGATGTTGCCTTGTTTTGGTTTGATAGTACTTTCGCTTATCATTACTCTACCTCCTTGATTCGTCTGGATAATACGCAATCGACCATTTGATTGATCTTTTGTTTCCTCTCTTTCTCATCAAAAAAATCCGTGTCCAGATACTTGTTGTAAAATTCTGGTTTCAGTACAATATGGTGAAACGGAATCATAAGCTGCAAGGCGATAATATGCAAGTCCGATTCATCACACTCAGTTAATATCTCTTTTAGCAAAGGAATGACCAATTTGCAGGAATTTCCGCAACCGTATTTAAGTTCGAGTGATATAGCGATTTTACAGATATTGCGGTATTTGAACGCAGCATCCGCTGTTGTGAGCAGCATATTCTGCAGCCGTGTATGCGCGTCGGTATCCGTGTGGTTATTTTGGTTGGACTTCTCAATAATTTCGCCCATCATTGTTCCTACAACCTGGCTAAGCAGATTTTCTTTTGACTGGTAGTAATAATTAACAAGCGCAAGATTCACACCAGCTTTTGAAGCAATCTCTCTCGTCGTTATCTGTTGGTCGTTTTTTCCCTCAGCCACCAATTCCAGTGCAGCCTGGAATATCTTTTCTTTGGCGTTTCCCTCATCCTGGTTCATGCTTGACACTCCTTACTTAAACACGTTTTAATCATGTTTAATATTATACTTCATACATAGATATTGTCAATAGCTTTTTACCATATTTTTATTGCGCATCAAATAATTCTCATTCAAAAACTACCGTTTTCCTAATTCATCAACATTTTTTATCTGTAAAAATTTATCACATTTTAATAAAGCCTCTTGACATACTTATTAATACGCTATATAATTTAACTTAGTTAAATTATTTTAACTAAGTTAAATTAGGAGGTTGTATGAAACAGACAAAGAAAGAACGCACTCAAAAAGAAATCATCGAGGCTGCAAAGGAGATCATCCGCGAAAAAGGATATGAAGCCGTTACTGTCCGGAATTTGGCTGAGGCAACAGGATATTCATATACCAATCTTTATTATTACTTTAAGGATCTGAATGCTCTCTTATGGGCATTACGTCTTGATATGATTGAAGATATGATAAAAGAGCTTACAGCCATTTCCTTTATCAAGGACAATCCTGTAGAAGAAATTCTCAGTGCTTTTTTCAGCTATACGGACTATTTTTTTAAACATCCTAATGTCTTCCGGTTTTTTTACTTCTATCCTTTTGTTCAACCAGAGGGAGATGACAGTTATCAAAAGCTTGAGCAGCGATTTCACGGCATATGGCAGACTTCCTTTTTCAGACTAATCCAGGAAGACATCATTAAAACTGAAGATATTGAGGTTGTCGCCAAGACTATCATTTATGCCCTGCAGGGAATGATTATGCTGAGCTTCTCATCCAATGGTGCCACAAAAAAAGAAGACATCAAAGCTGAGCTTGTAAAACTTGTAAATTACTTATTCAAAAAGAATAAGAAAAATATTTAAGGGAGGTTATCTTATGAATCAAGGTTTCAAAATCAACTTTCAACCGCTTTATCGTGTTGCCCAGTATTTAGCATTAACAATGCTCATTCTTATTCCAATACAAATTGTTATCTATGTGGTTGCACCGCCACCGGATACTGTTAAAGGATTCTTTGAACTCTATCGGCAAAATCCGTTTTTAGGACTATTGAGCTTGGATTTTCTTTATCTGTTTAACAATATGATTATTGTAATAATCTATTTAGCCCTCTTTGTCCTCTTATACCGAGAAAAGCCTGTTACTGTTCTTTTGGCGTTAATACTTGGGTTGATTGGTATTGCCTGTTATTATCCATCTAATCCAGCGTTTGAAATGCTGACCTTAAGCAATAAGTATTTTCATGCGCTGCCTGTCCAACAAACGATCTATTTAGCGGCCGGTGAAGCTTTAATGGCCGGTTATACAGGTACTACTTTTGATGTGTACTATGTTTTAAGTACTATATGTCTGATGTTGTTTGCCTATGCATTAATAAAAAGCCCCAAGTTCAAAAAATCGGTTGGTTTATGGGGGTTAGCATCCGGATTCTTTATGATTGTACCCTCATCGGCAGGAGTATTGGGCATGATTTTTTCTTTACTGTCCCTCATTCCTTGGGTGGTATTCATTGCGCTACTGATGACATATTTCAAAAAATTCGCTGCCGACACTTCATTTTAAATGGGATGATAATCTGATACATTATCTGCAATGAGCGTCCTTAATTGTAGATAGTGTATCCGGCGCTACACATAGCAGCAAAGTCATAATAAAAGCAATTCAGGATGCAATATTAAAAGCTGCTGCATAGGCAACATGATTTATAATCCAGAAAGGAAGATTACAATGAAAATCGGAATTATTGTTCATTCTCAAACCAGACATACACTTTCCGTTGCACATAAGCTTCGTGAGCAATTTCTTAATGCTGGGCATGCCGTATCAATCGAAAGAGTCGGTTGTTGACCTGCTTTTTTTCCGTTGAACCACTATTTGTCATCAGAATTATACTCTTCACGTGGTTATACTATTGTATTAATTTGTGTAAACACTTATTACAACATCCAACAAAAACATCATCCTGCACTGTTGTCTTTTCTCACAGCTCTTTCAATGGCTTAATGATTTTTTCCATTAATACTTCATCGTCTGTAATGCTAATGAGTGGTAAACTGAAAACATTCGCTTCATCAATATACTTGCATTCTTCAGGTCGAAAGGCATTAACTTTTCCATCCAATTCATAATCATTGTCTTCATTTGCATCAGACCAGTAAAACCATATATTCCACAAATCCCAATGATCCCTTTTATCTATATCGGAGTATACAATTTTCCCGGCAGTAATAATTGGTTCTTCCACTTCATCTCCCCAAAAAGTGATTGTAATACACTTATTAATGAGTCTATCTTCATCGTTTTGATAAACACGGAAAATCGCTTCTACAATCCATCTGTCAGCCTCCTGCAAACTTGCACTTACATCCTTTGTTATTCTATTTCCATATAAGTTACCCCACTCAGGAGCCATTTGGTTGTCAATTTTGAATATTAATCGTTGACATTCCTTAAAAACCTGCTGAATATACTGAAAAGCTGATGTTATTTGATGTCCCTTTTGAATATCACTCATACCGATTTCCCCCTGTAAAAAATATTTTTTTCTATTGTAATGCCTATGTCATTCAATTGGTCAAAATATGTACTCTTTTTAGTAAAATTATCTTCATCATTATAGAAAACCGGATACGGCAATGAAAACGCTGAACTCAAAGACTTATCCGGTAAAGATATCCCGGAAAAATCCCTCAAACCTAGCTTTTCCATGTACTTCATCAAATCATCTACAATGCTTTTCTCAAATGATGTATAGTATGGATATATTTTCTCAAGCGTTTTGTACAATTGATGCCATCTCAGATGGAATACATTTTCTTTAATTTTAGTGTATCTACTTTGAATTATCTTTGTGGTTGCCTTTATATCGGAATAAGCTTCTGCTTCTGTCAAATAAACAATATATCCCTTTCTGCCTTTGAAGCTCGATACAGATGATTCTGTAAAATTCTCAATGTCATTATTTATTGCTTCAAAATAACGAACTAATTGATCATTTTCTTCTGTTCCACTTTTCCCTGATTTGAATTTAGCTTCAATGACAAGTAGCAAGTCATCAAATCCATGTACATGATCTTTGAATATAAGGATTAAATCCGGCTCTCCATAATTCTGATTCCAAGTCCAGAATGCATATTCCACTTCACGGTAACATCTCAGCTCAATTGCTTCTGAATTTAGCTTTTCCCAAAGAGTCGTCCGCTCCTCGTTATATAAAAATGCAGATTCCACAAAAGGAATCAATAGCATATCTGACCTTATATACTTTAAAGTGCCAAAAACTGTCGATGTAAGAATATCTTCCGTATACTCATAACCTAACGACTTACCTTCAAGTACAGCTTGTATCAAATCATCACCTCCAATAAATACATTCTCGGTTTATAAAAATAAATCCTTTGCTTAAAATGAGTAATTATTGTATTATTTAAAAAGTTTAAAAATATCAAATATACTAAACGTAGTTTTACGGTAGACCCTATTATACATTGCTTTTTTAGGATTGGTAATCCACCCCCAGCCTCTTGGAGCTTTCACACCTAAGCTGTGGCGTATATACCTTTTTACACTCGTTCTTGCCGCAATACTCTTTCTGATACTTGGTTTTCTCATACCGAACTTCATAATTATCACACTCCATTATTTTTCAATTACAAATCCACTCCAACTATCCGCATACTGCAAAAGCAGCGTGAGTGGTTCTTCATGGGTAGCACAAGAACGGTTATCCTCAACATATTGACCATCGTGGTAGACAATTGCCTGAACTTCATCTTCTGTAAGACTGATGTGCTGCAACACCAAATACATACTCCTCACCGGTACACTTAAATATGTAAGCTCTTTATTGAAACGATATGGATAATCTGGTTTGTATCCATACTCTTTCTGCTTTTCTGAGGGTTCATTAATTAGGTATTGCGGATTTCCGGGCATACCTACCTTTCCTAGGTCATGAAGAAGAGCTACAATTACACAGCTTTCATCAGTGATATGTGGAGCTATAGCACTCTTAATTTTCAACATGGTTTCCGCTACATTTACCGAATGCTCTAAAAGTCCAGCCTCTTTGCAAAGATGATACTTTGTGCTTGCAGGAGCAGTCAGCCATGCTGTTTCATTTTCTATAAAAGCTATAAGCCTGCTAAACGGTTCTTTACGATCCGTTACAAGCGCCTTTAAAGCATTATATCTTTCTAATACACTGTTTCCCATATAACAAGTCCTCTCATAAGGTTTATCTATTTCTTAATAACCACTTCTGTGCGCCGGTCGACCTTATATTCGAATTCCACCTTGGTTTCGCTATCTGCGGAAACATTGACAGAAAACTCTAGTAGTCCTGATATCTTTTTAACATAATCATGAGTTGATGAAACCATTTCCCATACTCCCCAAGTATAGTGATCAAAATGTACTTCAGCAGGCTCATCCTTATGATTTTTTATAACATATTCATATTTGTAATGCTCAAAACCATTGTTCTTCTTTCGGTCAATCTCACCGTAGGTAAATGTGATGTCAAAGGCATTCCCAATGGTCAACTTGATATTTTCATCTTTGGGCGTATGATCTATACTGTCTTCACCTATGAATTCAAGCGAACCGTCGGCTTCATCTGCCTTATATAGCTTTATTTTTCCCTTAGGCATAGCAATACCAAGGCCACATTCCTTTGAGTTAAAAAATTCTATAACAACATTTACTTTTTCATCACGGGTATTGAGTTGGTAATATCTTTTATATGGGATATTTAAACCGTTCAAAATATTAATTTGCTTGGTTTGATTATCTTTAAGAGTGGTTGGATGCAGCAAGGTATACATGTTATAGTCAAAGAAACTCTTTTCCTCAGCCTGGGGAGCCGCAGCAGATTCGCAAATATACATTCTATCTTCCATTTCATAATCATCATCTTTTTTTATCCTATTGACATCACCAGCAATAAGCTTAACCCTTGTATTTTCAAATGTAGTACCACTACGATTTTCTATTTCTGCCCACCCGGCAATATTCAAAGTATTTTCTAAAATCTCAATAACATAATTTGCATTCCAATTAAAGCCCTGACTAAGATAGGAAACCTTAACATTTTCAGATGTTGACTTTGCAATCTTCCACACAAGAGCAGGTTTTACTATAAGTCCTGAAGGTAGGGATGGCAGAATAAGTTCTGCATAGGCATCAATATATATTTCCTTTGTCGAACTATCCTCCAAAACGCATCTTCCAGAGCCTTCAACGGATAATAGGCGACAGCATTTTTTATCACCAGTGCTCCTATCCTTTAAATATACTTCCTTATCAATATATTTTCTAAGAAGCTTGTCCCTATCAACAAGGTCATAGTCATAGTTAAACTCCAGGATGTTAAGACCATCAACCAAAAGGGAGTCTGTTTCTATTTGCTGTGCCACATCAGCAAAAACAAGCTCTGTTTCAGCTCCGGTAAGGTTGACGTTTCGAGTTTCTTTTACTGCTCCAAAGCCACCATTATAGACAGTTAATGATATATTTTTTGTATCATTTGCGGTAGACAATTTCTTCATAAATTTCCCACACCTCCACTTTTATTGTATCATAAAACAAGTACAATAAAACGGACAGTAGATATTATTATACAAATATTTTCCACTGTCTCTGTAATACTTAGATTATTCAATTTTTGTGTTATTTTTTCCCTATGCTTAATATTTGTTTAATTAACAGAATAGCCATATTGCTCTAATCGTTCTTTACATACCTTTCGTATCTCATCAGAAAACAGTACCGAGTATTCATCCTTGAGAACTAATGCCTCAACAGATAAATCAAGCCTCTTATTCTCCCACAATACAGCAAATCCTTCTGTTCCGCCTTCTTTGCTGACTAAAGTGATTGCTGTATTGATTCCCCCTTTTTCTGAAAGCATTTGCAAAAACCTTGTAGCCCTATATCCTATCTCCTTATCAGCCTTTTTGTAGATATTTATCATCTCATTGTTGAATTTTCTCTCTAAATCATTCATGGCTTTCTCCTTCATGCTATTTGTACTCTGATACTTTTTTACCATATACAATTTCCATATTCAAGCCTCTGGCATCTTTTACCGGATCACTTGGTATGGAAGAGAATCCGTTATTTAGTCCTAAAAGTCCCGATACAGCCAAACATAAAGCATCCATGCAGTCCACTTGATGACTCCTTAATACCGGATGTGAAGAAATATACGAAACAAACTCTCTGGTTCTATTATAAAACTCCTCCAACACCTCCACCCTGTCCCAGAAACCATCTTCAGTATGTTTACTGTTATAGAGCGGTAAATAAAAGTCATCCTTTGTTGCAAGAACTGCAAAGCAAATTTCCGGGTGGCTCTCTCGAAGCTTTCCTTTAAATTCTGGTGCTTTTTCCATAAACTCATCTATTTCACGGATCTGATTGCAAATTGCAAAAGACTGCTTGCTAAGACCTTTTCCAAGATAGTTTTTATTAATCTGAGAGGCTTCAAAATATTCCTCTTCATAAACCGCTTGCCTACAAGGCGTATTAAATATACAAGAGGCTCTTCCGGATAGATAAGTTCTGGCTTCTGAGTCCGGGCGTATGTCCTTCACATCTTCTGGTAACCCGATAGGCATGTCCACAAGAAGGCTGTTGCCATCAGCATATTTTGAACAAATTTCTTGGATATTCTTGTATAACTCCACCTCAAAACCAGTATCCGTTATATTGACTGCGATCCACCCACCTCTGCAGCCATCAATTCCAACACTACTGAAGCCTCTTTTTCCTTGAGTAAGCCGATTGAATATATAGATAATTTCACTTTCAACATTTGTAAAATCTCTTTGCGAGAAATCATGCTCCATATATTTTTCAGGTGCAGTATCAAATACCGAAATACCCATTAATTCGATAAATTCAAAATATAATATGGCATCGTCAACATCCTTAATCTGCTGCATTTCCTCCTCGGTCAAATCAACGAGCCCGTATTTTTCGTAAATTAAGCTCTGCAGCTTTTCTTCGATAGCGAAGTACTCTGATAGCTGCCCTTTAACTGGTCTTGTCAGGTCTGAAATATAGCTTTCGCTGGCATCATGCAGGAGACAACCTAGCTGTACCCTTTCAGAGCAGCCACGACTTTTGGCTTCCTTATAGCAGTTTATTGCATGCTGAGCGACAGAATAAAAATGCTTGAAGTGTCCATTAGCTCTGGTCATCAAAGATAATGAATGCGCGATATCTTCAATTTTGATGTCGTCCGCAGTCGGACTTAACGGATAAAATCTGGTTTTTGTATAAGTTAATATGTAATCTGACATTGTTAACCCCTCAAATCAATATGAATTCATTATTTCCAGCAGATTTTCTTTATATCTTTCTACAACGCTTTCCGGTGACAGTATCTTTACCTTATCGCCGAATTGAAACATCCATGCCAAGAATGTAGAACTGACAGCCACATGTACCCTCACCACAAAGCTGTTTTCATCAACTTTTTCAATGGATACCTCTTTACCGAAACGGTCTATCACAACATTAACAAGAGAGTTGTCAAACTGCAGCTTAACCGCTACTTCCTCTCCCCCAAACATATTAAAGACCTTTTTAGAATATTCAGCAATATCCAGGGTTTTTTCGCCAATTATATCCGCCAGCACCCTACGAGGTTCTTCCAATAGTTTTATTTCTGCCATTCTGTCTACCCGGAAGTGAGTTAACTCAGGGTTCTTGGGATAATGGGATATCAAATAGTAGTTTTCATCAACCCAGGACAGTGCATAAGGACTCACGACATAAGCTTGTCCGGAATTCCGGAATTGTTTCTTTTTATCAAGGTTATACTCAAAATACCTGAAGGATATCTGACGGTTTTCGGATATTGCAATATGTAAGGTGTCAACGTTACAGTAAATCAGCTCATTCATAGTCTTAGCTCTATTTGCAACATATACTTGTCTCTGGAGCTTTTTAGCCTGATGCACACTAGTGAGGCTTTCAATTTTCTTTATCAGGTCATTACTCTTTTTGTGAGTAATAAATTTTGAGGATTGTACAATATCAACCAGCAACTTAAGCTCCGGCAGCTCAAATAGCCGATTGGCAACAAAATAGTCTGTAGTCTTTGTTTTTCTAGTAGCAATGTCGATGCCATATTGGCGCAAAGCTTCGAGATCGTCATATATGGACTTACGCTCAGCGGTGATGCCATAACGTTCAAGTTCTGAAATCATCTCGTTTAGAGTTATGGTGTTTTCTTCATCTGTTTTTTCAAAAAGCATCTTCATTAGATAAAGAAGTTTCAGTTTCTGGTTAGAACTCTTAGCCATATTGTCACTCCAGTATTACATAAAATAAATATTTATTCTTCTAAAATGATAGCATAACTTTGATTGAGGTGTCCAATAAATCGTATAGTGTGTTTTGTATCTTATAACCAATTTTCCCAATCATCTTTTAAGAAATAAGGTATATAGCGAAAATTTAGCTTTAAATTGTAACCATGATGGCACCTCTGTATGATTGTAAATTAAATTAACATTCGGTTCTGATAATATCGAGCAATTTTTCCATACATATTTCTTGTTCTGAATTATTAAGCTTTCTAAAATGGAATAAAACATCTTCAATATTGGCATCACTTAAAAACTTATTAATGACTACCTTTGCCTGCAAATATTTTTCTTTTGTATCAGCAGACAAATATAATGGTAAATTAATAGTTCTTTCAATCCATTCCAATGCTTTTGCTCTGCTTATATCATTTGAAACAGAAAGAATATACGTTTTTATCCACTCGGTCTCTTTAGAGTTCATCTTCTCTCTTGCAGCATCAGCTATAGAATCTAAGATATGAAGAATATCAATTTCTACTCCATCTTTTGAGTATTTTTCATAAAGTACATTAAATTTTCCCTCAAAGCCCTCTCTATCAAGATTTAATTCTTCAAGCTCCTTTGTGTCAGATATAAATGCTTCAAGAACTTTTTGTAGTTCTACGAAATCCGTTCTATCAGAACTAGGTATACCTTTTTTGCAGACGTAATCAATTCTTTCAATCATCGACTCAACCATGTCAATATCCGAAAGCTCATACATGTCATTCCAAATATCGTCCATGTCTACTTTGATTTTATTATGAACTTCAACTATTTCATTCACTCTTGCAGATATTTTGTTACTGAGGTTCATATAATCAGAGCCAAGGAAATCTTTATGTTTTTCAATAGATGCAAGTAATTCTATCCCTTGTTTTTCCCAATCAAGCAGAGTGGTATAAGCGACAAACTTTGTTATCACTTTTTCTGACATGAACTTACTACAATTTGCTTTTAGTTCTTGTCTCTCTCTGATCTCCTCTCGATTTTGCAACTCAACTTCTCCATGCCTATCTGCAAAACTTGCTTCATCAAAATAGCTCAAATCCTGCAGCAATGAGACAATACGTTTATAATGCTTTTTGTACTGAGACATGCTCTCAACAGAATAACATCTTTGATCTTTAATCCATGGAATAAGCTTTGGCTCAACAAAAGCTTTTAGCTTGTTTTTTATTGATTTAAGCTGTTCTTTGGCTTGTTCAGACATTACGTAACTTCCGCTAAAAACACCGTATATGCCAGGATTTTCAATTGCACTAATACCTTGTAGAGCTGCATAAACATCACCATTCTCAGCAGCCATCTCGTACTTATTAATAAGATCATCTATTGTTCTATTCCAAGTTGATAGTATTTTAATACCTTCATTTAAACGATATTCACATAATTTATACTGCGCTTCCAGTTCTGCTGGAATTTCTTCTGATTGCGCCAATTGTTGAAGCTCGTTTAAATAATCGTTGACTAAGTTAATGTCATCATTACCTTCAACTCTTTTAAAAAGGCGCAAATAATTATCTATAACCGCACCTGCATTAACAAGAATGAAACAGGTTTCTCTAAGCATGCCTACCTCTACTTTATTATCGCCAATAATAAGGTCTTTCCATTTAGCAACACTATAAGCTTCTTTCTTGTAAACGGGGCGAATGCAATAACTTAGATTGGCACAGAAAACGGAAATTAAGTAGACAATAATGTAATCATTAAGCCCATAGGGAGGCATACTTAATTTATCAAAAATATCTTTACAATTCAATCCTTTACTATCTTTTAGTTTTTGTTCTAAATAAGAATATATAGCCAAAACCTTTGGATCCTTAGGAGGGATAATTTGATAATTTGAGTTAATACATTTCCATGAGTTCTTACCACTCTCAAATAGAGTCGCTTCAAATCTGTTCCTAACTTCCACCGGTGAGCTTTGTATAGTATTTGCATTGATACTACCTGATAATAAAAGCTTCAATATTGAACAATACGACTTTTTTGCACGTCCTGGTTGTTTGCTATCAAATCCATCAAAATCAAATGAAATAATTTTTGAATATATGTCATTAAGAATATCCGAAAGAGAGACTGCCAATCGGTTTGATAACGATTTAATCCTATCAGGAAATATCATCAATCTTTCCCTTTGAAGCATAGCAAAAGTATCTTTTAGAATATCCTCTGCCTGCAAGAATGCATCAGTATAGTGTCGACCGAACTTATTCTTCTCTTCGTTAGAAATACCGTTTGTCAACACTTCATATTCAAGCAAAGCAGAATAAAGCTTGTTTTCAACATCGTTCAATAAGAACATTACAATCGGCAAACCAACTGTCTTTACAGAAAGCTTTTGTACAAAATCAAGCACCTTATCATCGGTATCCTTGTTTATATACAGCCATATCAACTGACCCTTGATTTTTTCAGGGGCTGTTGAATTTTTAAAATCTGAAATCAAAGAATCAATGTATGCTTCAGATACTTCTGTTATATGAAATAAATCCTGAGTAAACTGCCATTCGTTGCTTTTAATTTTATTCTCAACTGAAAAATTTGTATTTAGTGGTGTTAAAACGCCGGCTATTTCACGAACACTAGAATTGTCGAACACTGACATCGAGAGTGTTTGACCGGCTTTAATTCTACGATAAAAGGTTCTAAAGTCGTGTGCGCCACTTGAATCTTCTAAAAAGTCAAACGAACCAGTATGTTCATCAAATCCTAGGACAGCATATTCATTTTCCAACCATACAAGCTCCTGCTCAATGTTCCTAACTGACAATCCCGAGCAAATACTGAGAGCCAGTTTTGCTTCTCCACAATTGGCTGTCCTGAAGCGTAAAAGTTTAAGCACAAGGTTTGCTCGAAGTACCTTGCACATATTTTCAGAAAACTTATCGCCAAATTTTCTTAATATATTGTCATATCTAATACAATGGCGACTTAACTGTCGGCCTTCTTGTTCAGCAACTAACATTTCAGAGTATAAATCGCCATTCAACAGTTGTTCCGGCAAAACTAATGGACATTCTTGATTTTCCAAAAGTTCATAAGCGGAAAGTGCAATGATATGCGTGTTTACCAAAGTTAAGGAAGAGCGATTTTGTAAATACCCTGATAATCCGGTTAACATAAATGTAGAAATTGGATGCAATGGATATATACCTTCAACTATTACACGGTCAAAAAGCCCTTTGTCTTTCCAAAGGCCTTTTAATGGTAGCCATTTATCAATTTTCGAATAGATATCAATCCAAGTATCCTTATTTCTCTTTTGCCAAGATTTAATATAGGTTTCAAAAGCCTCTTTATCTTTACGATCAATTAAGTTAGCAAAAACTGTTTCTAAGTTTGATGACAAGTGATATTTGTCACTGGCATCATACCTTCCGATATACCGACTAATATTACGTGTTTTATCAACTCTTTGCAAATACGCTTTAATATCCGATTGGATAAAGTTTATCATCTGTATATTTCCATCAGCATTTTGCACGGCTTCAAAAATCTGTTGAAGAGCACTATCGCCAGATTGTGCAGAATTAGCAGAAGAAGCATACTCTAAATATCTACCAAATTCGTCAAAGATGATTACTATTTTATTAAACGTACCGCTTATTCCACAGTACTCCGCAAGCAGGGTTTCTAATACAGAATTTGCAGATACGCCCTCATCCCATCTGATCTCATGTCCATTGATTTCTTCATATACACCATTAATAATATCGAAGGCTGTTTTATCCTCGGCTAAGGTCATCCTAAGTTTTTCTGCTAGTTCTGTACCTTTTTGGTGCCAATCGAAATCTAAAGCCTTTTGCTCGAAGAGTAATATGTTTGAGTCAATATTTCGCTCTAAGAAGCGAAAAGCTGTTTCATGAGCTCTGTTAAGTTTTTTTAAATTGTCATCAGAATATCCATATAATCTCAAACTTCTGCCTGCAGCCCTCAATATTTCGTAATGTAAATTGAAGTCACGCATACCGTTGATTGCTAAAACAAGATTTGGCTTTTCGCCGGTACCTTCAATCGTTTTAACGGTTTCGCTGTCGATGCGCCTTATGTTATCAATTACCTTCTTGTATGTATCGGGCATATAGTCTTTCCCAGATAGGACTTGCGCTAATGTCACAGCCAAGTGAGATTTACCAGTACCATATTCAGCAATAACCAGCGTAAAGGGGTTTCCACGCTGGTCATCTTCAATTTTGTTTGCAATAATTTTGAAGAAAGAAACAGTATCGGTCATTTTGCTGCCAGTTTGCTCATCAGAAATGCCGAAATATTCTCTGCCGTGGAATACAAAACTGCTAGCAACTTTAGCAGCTTTGGACGGATTATAAAACCAGTCAACTTGTACTGCTCCTTCAAAAAACAAATCTTCTCTAAATCCAATAATATCCCCAATACGCATAGCTTTACCCCCTAGCACAACAAGCTGTATGCTTTCTCTATCATTGCATCTGAGCTTGCGTTTTTTATAATCGTAAACGGTGATAGCTGTCCATTAATTCTAATAATGCTTTTTTCGAATAGTTTTTCCAATATGCTATATGCCACTGTATCCGCAATACCGAAGGCTGCGGCGAACTTCAAGGTTAATAATTGGTCAGCAGTTATTTCGTCATACTGTGGAAATATCTGCTCCCATTCATATAAGAGAGCATATGCATACACATATAAAAGTTCATTTTTAAAGTTTTGAGCGACTATCTTTAATATCTCTTTGCTTCTTGATATGAGACTAAATGTTTCAAAACTAATTTCATAAGTAGTAAAGAATGGTCCCATATTCACAGCTTTTTTTGTTGCAAAAACAGGTTGCTTTTTTAACTCATCTTCAAGAAGCAAGAATCTGATTCCATCTGGATAATTTGGTAATATGCCTCTTATCAACAGCTTCCATAAAAATGCGCCAGTGGAAGGTGATGTAAGGCGGATATGACACAAAAGCTGTGTTACTTCTTCACGCAATCCTAAATCTTCTCTCATGATTATATTGCCAAGTTTTGTCCTTTTGAGTTTGTATTTACCACTTTGATTACTTATGTTTTCAACTAATCCCATATAAATTGCATAATCAATGTGTGGTTCGACCTTCCCACTAGATTTACCAGTAGGAATGCCTGTTATTTCCGATATTTCCTCCTTTGATAACGCATCATTCATATCAGTAATCTCTAATAGTCTGCTTAAATATTCTAAAGTTGGTGGAAATGTTTGGTGAAAATTTACTTTACTCATGATTTTCAGTTCTCTCCTTAAAGGATGCAATTTTTGTAACACTAGGGTTTGTTGGGCCAAAGTCCCCATTTAATTTTTCACGCTCACCGGCAATAATACATTGTCCTTTTTGTAGTCCTCTTAGCAAATCAGCCCATTTACTGGTGTTTCCAAGCTGTTTAGATGTTACTGCTAAATCGTTATCAGCAGGTTTAAAATATACTCTGAATGCAGCTTGTTGTAACCTATTTATCTCTGCATCATCTAATTGAGGCTTTAAAAATTGTGTAGCAAACCATGCAGACCATCCAAATTTTCTTCCTTCAGTTAATATCTTTGCACTTGGCGAGTTCGATTTATGGGATAAATTCTGAGCTTCATCAAGTACAACAACAAAAGGATTATCTTTATTACCATACTTTTTGTTATAATGCCATGCATCCCATAACATAAGCTCTGTAATAACTACTTGCAATTCTCTGACAAAATTGGTTAATTGAAAAATTGTTAAGGTACCTTCCGAATTAGTAACATCATTCCAATCAAACTCATTGTCACAATTAAAAGTCACTGAGTCAAAGAAAGGTGTAAGCTTTGAAACTACGCTCTTTGAAAAGCTTGTATTAATATCGTCAAGTTCTTTTCTAAAAATTTGCATATTCATATTTTCACCGAATTTTTCTAAACCATTTTTGCAGGCAGCATAAATAGCAGAAAACTGCTGCTCCCCAAACTTATAAACATTTGTAAATATGTCTGCAATTCTTGTGGCAACATCTGATATCTTTTCAGGTGCCCTCATACCTAATACTTCGATTTCCTGTCTGCGGAATGGATTAATCGGCACACCCTCAAAGTAAACTATTCTTTGAACAATTTTATTCTGTAGGTGGTTGATAAACTCTGGCTCTAATTGGTCTAGTCTAAATCCTTCAGTATAATCAAAAACCATTGATGATATGCCTTGCTCTGATAATTCACTTAGCATGGTCTGCATTAAATAAGTTTTCCCTTGCCCGGAGCTACCTGTAATAAGCAAATGTCTATTAGAAAGCTTTGGATGACCAAAACTCCAGTTCACAATATTACCTCTGTTATCTTTTCCGATATACACCTTTACATTAGACAATCCTGAAGCTATTGTACCTAGTTCGTTATTAGATTCCTGACCTGATCCAATGTCTATCGGATTTGAATCACCTACGCTATTTTCGTTTGTAAGTACTGGGAGAACCTCACGTGGAGGAACAACGACCGTATCAGTCACGGCATCTGGAGTAGGAGTTAGAATAATATCAGGGACAATTACTATGTCTTCCATTTCAGATTCATCTTCTATAATTATAGAATCTTCAATTATTTCAGGAATAATATCCACATATTCAACTGCTGCTGTATCATCCCCTAAAATGAGCTTTTGGATGACGCTTTGAGGGATAGATAATATTTCTATTGAATTTGGTGTGTTAATTGTATTGCTAGTCGTGTTATTTCCTTGCATATCAACCCAATATCCCATTACTTTCCCATTCCATTCAATAAC
>Ga0209643_1001121_pt1 | contig 28650 bp, 27 predicted proteins | sample AutmiccBRH37_all_FD_187383 | JGI IMG/M metagenome (GOLD analysis project Ga0209643, IMG submission 187383) | Deep subsurface microbial communities from Mt. Terri, Switzerland - Autotrophic microbial communities BRH/37_all (SPAdes) (version 2) | ecosystem: Environmental > Aquatic > Deep... | reverse complement strand
AGCGCCATGATCACAAAGACTGAACCCGAGATCAGTGCTCCCATTAGCCAACTACGGTTTTCTGGATTGCTATCACAGATATCTCCACGCAGAGTCAGCATGACAGCGAAGACGACCATCAGGGAGACCGCTGCCGTATAAATTAACAACTGCACCGCTGCCAAATAGTCGGCATTTAAGAGAATATAGAGCACGGCAACTCCCGAAAACGATAGGGCTAGATAGAGCGCGCTGTGCACAATGTTCTTGGAGGTCACAACACCCCAAGCTGCTGCAATCGACAGGATCGCAAAAATAAAGAAAACGATAGTGCCCATGCTCACCCCACCTTCCCACTGGACATGTTTGATTGCTCTGCACGTTCAATCATATCCCAAAGTAATTCTTCACGGTCATAGGTATCGCAGCCATACAATACAGGGATATTGAAATCAAACCTGTCGTAAATACCGTAAGGCTCAGCGCACATCATACTGAACTCCAGAGGCCCTTAGATTCGCCCCCGTTATCAGCAGATTTTCTGCCAATTCCTTGGGGAGAATTCCAACACTTTTCATGCGTGATTGAGCAATCTCATTACCTAAAAAGATACCATAGTACTCCTCAATCATCTCTGGCATATCCTCGAGAAAGCTCTCAAGTGCAGGCATAAACTCGTCAGGAACATCATGGCTTACTCCGCCGATGCGAAAGTAATTGGGAGTCATACGATTGCCCGCAGTCATCTCAAAAAAGTCGAGAATCCGCTCGCGGTCACGTACGCAATAACTCCAAGGAGTCCAGCCGCTAATATCTAAAGACCCACTCGCAATCATAAACAAGTGACTAGCAATACGACCCAATTCCGCAAAGATCACGCGGAGGTACTCAGCGCGCTCAGGCACTTCTATGTCCATCAATTTTTCAACGGCTTGGACGTAACCAAGACTGTTGTGTGGACCTGCTAGATAATCTAAGCGGTCTGTGTACGGAATAAACTGAGTATAAGTTCGACTTTCTGCCATTTTCTCCAGACCACGATGAAGATACCCAATTTTGGGTTCAACATTAGTAACAACCTCTCCATCCAAATGGACCACCATGCGAAACACGCCATGTGTACTTGGGTGTTGGGGGCCCATGTTTAAGGAGTACTCTTGAGTTCCTTCAATCATTATAGTTTCCCCACCTATTCCCCTTCTTTTCTTACTCTCATAACAGCACGTTGTTCATGACTCTCAATAACATAATCTTTCCGCATTGGATACCCTTCAAAATCATCCCACATATAGATACGCTTCAAATTTGGATGTCCTCTAAATTGTAAGCCGAACATATCGAAGGCTTCACGCTCTAAAAAGTCTGACCCCTTCCAGAGCTGAGTCACTGAGTTAATCACAGGATTCTCTCGTTCTACTCTAGCTACAATCCTTAAACGCTGAGGACCGCGAAGACTGGATAATTGGTAAACAACTTCGAGGTGATCCTCCAGATCCATTCCGCATAGGTCAATCAACTTTTCCTTATGTGGCTTATGGGGTGCCAATAAATGAACAATAGCCATCACTACAATTGGTAGAACCACTGCAAACGCGAGCAACAGCCCTACTGCAGCAAAGTTATCTGACATTTTTCTCCCTCCTTTCGATCTAAGATTGTGACTAATTTCTTATTCTGTCACATCGTCTAGCCTTATTCCCGCTTCCCTTAATTCACTTCCTTTCGAGTAGTAGGTTGTAACCTTATTCCCTCCTTTCTCGATACCTACCTTAAAACTGATATTTAACTCCTTGTTAATATCAGTCTCGGCACTTGAGTTATTGATAAACTAGCCCTTATGAAGCACCACGTCAGCAGCTAGTTCAATTAGACTAAGCTCTGCCTCTAAACTGATCTCTCATTTACAAACCTATAAGCTTTATTCATTGTCAGATGGATTTCTCCCGATATAACGCTTTGACGCTCTCTAAACTCTACGGCTAAAAGTTACCTAAAAACACAACTTTGGAACTTTAGTTGTCAACCAATCGCTGTCTCTAAGAACACTGGTTTTTTTAGATCCTGTCAGTGAAAAAACCTTCGGTCCCCTTCTCCAAATGGATAAGGGGACCGAAGGAAAACTCAGGCAAAAGGAACACCTACGTCCTGGCATACTCAAGGATCTTGGCTTCTACATGGCTCAACCACCGCACATCGGCTTCCGCGTGAAACAATGCCGCATCCGTGAGAAGATCAGTCATCATATTCTCCCGGTTGATCCCGCCTTTGCTCAGGCGATACTTGGTTTCTGTCAGTTCTCTCATTTGCTCCATGTATATTTGAGTCTGTCGTTCAAGGAGATGGAGCGCAAGCTCCGGATTCTCCCTGCTAATGAACACTAGTTTTATAAAGAGTTCATCTCGCAGAGCCCTTGGTTTGGTAGCCGGTTCTTGGAGCCAACGCTCTAACTCCCGGACCCCTTTCGGGCTAATATCGTACACCTTCTTGTCTGGTCGGAAACTTTGCTCTTCTTCAGTTCCACTAACGAATCCTTCTTTATCCAGCCTGTCCAGTGTGGTATAGATTTGCCTAACCGGCATGACAAACTACTCTCCTTATAATTCTGTTTATTCTTTTATGTATAAGTTTAACCAATTTTATAATTTACTCTGAACGCAACGCTCTGACCGGGTCAACCTTTGAGGCCAACCAAGCTGGGTACACTGTACTCAGACCAACGACCAAAGCCATGACGATGGCAACGCCAATGTTTTTGGCCCAAGGGATCGAGTATCGGCTGTTCATGGCCTCGATCGGCGCGATATTGGCAGCCTTCCAAGCGGGTAGCCAAGCAGAGAAAAGGCATGACAGCACGCCCGTTAGCCATATTATGGCGTAATTAAGCATCGTAAAACGAATGCGGGGAATAGAAACCTTGAACACTTCGTTCAAAGTATCGCTCACTGTGCTGAGCAAACCTTGAGCCAAATATGTCCCTAAGAGGAGCCCCAGCGTACTGCCAATTACACCGATTAATATTGATTGGGCTATGATTAATTTATGGATTTCCCAGCGTCGCCAACCCAAGGCACGCAGGATTCCAAGTTGACGACGTTGTTCGGATACCGCAACTCTCATGGAGTTATACATGACATACAAAGCCAGGAACAAGCCCATGAACCCATAAACATTATTAAGGCTCTTAATGAAACCCAACATTTTGTCTTTATTCCCGTTTCGTCCCAAGGGGGTGAGCACTTCTACTCTATTACCCAAGCTTTCCTGTAAGGCTTTTTGCACCGCCAGTACATTGTCCGGGTTTTGCAGGACAATGCTGATGTACGATAATTTGCCCTCCAGCTCGAAAGCCTTCTGAGCCGTTGTCAAGGGCATAAAGACCACGGCACCGCCATTGGTCTGGGCCACTCCGCTGTCTTCCAAGATTCCGATCAGGGTAAAATCCTGCATTCCCAGCATAGTCTGGATCTGCCAGATATTCCCCACTTTTACCGGCTTCCCCCGTAACATTCAACCCTTGCAAAGCCACCAACGCCGCTATCGCTACTGCCACACTCAGCGTATTTAAAATCGCCCGCAATTTTCGACGGCGAAAATAGGCTAGAGCTAACTTTATGCTTAACAACTCTCTCACCTCGCTGTCGAATCAAGGATTCGTCCGTCTTTCAGGCTGATCAGAGCGTGACCGTACGCGGCAACCATGGGATCATGAGTGACCATAATGACTGTAACTCCCAGGTCTTCAGTAATTTCTTTTAGTATAAAGAGCATCTGATCCCCGGTTTTAGAATCCAGGTTACCCGTAGGTTCATCGGCCAAAATAAGGGAAGGTTGGTGAATGAGAGCCCGTATGATGGCTATCCTTTGCATTTGGCCCCCTGATAATTCTGCTGGATAGTGTTTACGTCGGCCTTCAAGATCCACCCGCTTCAGCCAGTCACTCACTTTGGGTTGCCAAACGGAGCGGGGCTGGCCGGCCATCAGTAAAGGCAAGGCGGCATTCTCCTCGGCACTTAAGGTGGGGATCAGATTGAACAACTGAAAGATAAAACCGATTTCCTGGCGACGAAACAGGGTGAGCTGATTATCCTTCCAGTCGGAAATTTTCCGGTTGTTGAGGAAAATATCCCCTTGACTTGGCTTGTCTAAGCCGGCCACTAAATTTAAGAGTGTGGACTTGCCTGACCCGCTTGCCCCCATAATTGCTAGGAATTCGCCCGCTTTGACTTCTATACTCACGTTATCCAGACCTACTACCTGTTCCTTGCCCTGGGTGTATTGTTTACTGACGTGATCTAGCCTAACCTCACATCCCCTGATCTGCTTCTCTCCCAGCGATTCTCTACTTTTAGTCACTGCTATTTCAACCATAGTTACATCCTTTCTGCCCCTATAGCTAAAAGTATATATCCAGCTAATACTATATACATAGCGAGTGTGGAATTCAATAGATTTTGTTCTATATATGCCTTTTTCAATCTTTTTCGAAAAGTGGAACTTTAGTAAAACAGAACTATTTAGCTCCTAAACGTAGTATAATAAGATCATCGATTGTGAAAGTAGATACATACAACTTAGGTGGGGTGGTTTTTTCATGAGTATCTTTGAAGTTATTATGTTGATTTGTTTCGGCGCTGCGTGGCCCCTATCCATTTATAAGTCTTACATCTCTCGATCAACCAAAGGTAAAAGCGTATCTTTTCTCATCGTTATTCTGATTGGGTATGTTGCCGGGATCTTGAATAAAGTTTTTAATCAGTATGATATGGTCGTCTATTTATACTTACTCAATTTCATGATGGTCTTAATAGATCTCCTGATTTATGTTCGCAACAGTAAAATTGCTGCCGCTACCTCTTCTCACCGATATAAGCCAGAAATGTCTCGACCTGCAGTATCCGCTAAATAGAGATGAACAACCCTCCCGTAGCCGCGAATTCTCTCGGCAACGGGAGGGTTCTTTGTTTAAGGAAAAACATTAGTGAATTTCTTTAGGTATAAAAGATAAGTAAAAAAGCAACTGGTTTTCACCAATTCGATTCACATATTAATGTTCACAGACTATCCCCATAGCTCCTTCTAACTCTAACCACTTAACGAACAACATCTTTTTCAAGGTAATTCTAATTGCAATAAAACCATTTTTAATTTTTAGTCTGGACGGATAGTATATAATAATTGTCTCTACCTGCATAACCTTATATTTATATCGCTCTTCAATATTCGGCTCTCCGATATATATTTTCGGTACGTAACTACCTGTTACGCTATCACCTGAGCATGGTCAGCCACCGGCAGTAGGTTGGAGTTCCAGGTTAATAACCACGGACCCTGACTTTAACTTTATATATTGTGCGGCATCCATGTCTAAGATAAACATAAAACCTCCAACAGTTTAAATGTATTAGATAGACGGTAGTTTAAGATACTGAAGTATTGCTGACACATCCTTTAACAAAATACCCTCAAGTACCAAAATTTCTTTTTGCGTTAGTCCGCTAGTCTCTTGATAAAAATTGTCAACAATAATTTCTCCTGCTTCCCTGATCAGTCCGATAGATCCAAATTGGCTGTATGCCGTCAACATCATTTCGTCAAATACTTTCATATCTTCCAGTTGATATTCAAATACCGAACACCAGTCCTGTAAAAATTTTTGTTCCGACATAGCGGTGCTTTCTAAAATTTGTTCTTTATAAGTGCTGATTAGAACGACAACAGCCGATAAATAAGCATGTAAAACAGAGAGGACTTGCTTCTTATCGATCTTTTTTCTTAATAGTCTTTTATTTAGCGGTTCCACATTAATCTTATTATCCAGTTGAAGCAAAGCTACTACTAATTCTTCTGCTGCAATACTAGCAGTGAGCCATAACCTCTTTTGAGAATCATTAGCCGCCTTTTTTATAGCTCGACGATTAAATCTCAAGGTATGCCTACCTACATAACGTTTATAAGGGATCTTAAAAGAATCCAGTACATCTTGTATAAATGAAATGGCTTGCATAAGGTACCCTCTTTTCAAGATTTCCCAGAAAGTATAACGCACTTTGCTCCTTAAGTATATAGTTCACCACAAGGACAAACAAGGATAGTCACTGCACACTTATCCTAAGACCAGTGTCAATTGACTGTCTCTTGTGGCGCCATATAAATCTACCTGATTCTAAGATATGTCAGAGAATTCCTTTTTCCTTAGCGTCGTTAATCAAACCCGTCCTAAAATCTGGATGAGAGATACTAATTAATGCCTCAGCCCGTTCTCGAAGGCACTTGCCCCGTAAATTAACTATGCCGTATTCTGTAACAACGTACTGGACGTCATTGCGTGAAGTTGTTACCGCCGCCCCTCGGTCAAGATCACAGGTAATTCGTGATATCTTACCACCCGACGCCGTTGCAGGTAAAGCGATGATCGAAATCCCTTTTAGTGAACGACTTGCTCCCCGGACAAAGTCAACCTGTCCACCCACTGCGCTAAATTGCCTAGAACCAATCATTTCAGCATTGACCTGGCCCATTAAGTCCACCTGTATAGCTGAATTAATCGATACCATGTTTTCATGTTGCCCGATCACATAAGGATCATTGACATAGTTGACAGGAAGTATCACGACATCTGGATTATTATCCACAAAATCATACAGTTTACGTGTTCCCATCAGGAAGGTGGCAATAAATTTTCCAGGATTGATAGATTTCTTTTTATTCGTAATGACACCTGCCTCAGCTAAAGCCACCACGCCGTCAGAAAACATTTCCGAGTGAATACCTAAATCCTTTTTATCATTTAAAAACAGCAATACAGCATCTGGGATTGCCCCTATCCCTAACTGAAGCGTAGCTCCATCTTGAACCAATGTCGCCACGTTTTCACCGATAGCTTTTTCCACTTCCCCAATTTTCGGTGGTTTAAGCTCAATTAATGGTTCATCCTTTTCCACAATAAAGTCTAGTTCATCCAGATGAATTTTGCTCCCACCGGTTCGGGGCATATTATTATTCATCTGCGCGATGACCAGTTGAGCACACTCCGCAGCTGCCTGAGTATAATCAACCGAGATACCAAAACTACAAAACCCCTGCTCGTCAGGCGGTGTAAGCTGAATCAATGCCACATCGACAGGCAGACTATTATCCTTAAATAACCGTGGGATTTCGGAAAAAAAGCATGGTGTATAATCCGCTCTTTTCTCCTCAAGAGCCTTTCGCGTTGGTGCTCCGATAAACAGACCATTATGACGAAAACTCTTCTCTAATTCTGGTTGAGCATATTTGGCAGGTCCCATGGCTACCATATGAACGATTTCCACATTATTAACTTCCGGTGCACGATTCACCAAGGCTTCAATCAAGGCAGGCGGTTCACCACAAGCATGCCCTATGACTACTCTATGACCGGTTTTAATATTTTCCACAGCTTGATCAGCACTTACGATCTTATCTTGATAAACACTTCTCCAATCGTTCATAAAAGATTCCTCACTCTTATTACTATTTGATCGACAAGTTGCTTTTCGTCAACCTCCATGGCATCTATAGTTGCTGCAGCTACAACGACACACGGGCTTACTCTCTGACCATACCTTTGAGCACAATTGGCAGAACACCCACTAAGATAAATCACCAAATCAGTATCAAAACTGTTAAAGGTAACCTGAATACCCGTTGCAGAAAGTAACTCTTGTACCTCGTTAGCAACCTCACCTCGATTAATCAATGGATTGCATCCACCGCAGAAACTAATGCTGACCTTCTTATCCAACATAGTTATCTTCACTCATCAATCCTTAAAAAGTTATTTCGTAGCAATCCCTGCAATGGCTTTAGCCAGTTCTTTTTTCTGTTCAAGATTACCCTGGCGAGAGATCATGATGCGCTGAGCCTGTGGCGAACCTGCGCCATGCATAGATTCAGTCCGGTAACCAACTGCAGCAGTACCTAAGGTGATATTTTCAATTAAACGGAGGATGCGCATGCGGTCTTCAGTTGGAACTGAGGCCACCCCACAGAAATATTTTTCAACGATCTTGCCGATTTCCGGATGATGTAGATCTTTTTCAGATGGCATAGTAACCATTAAGCCACCAGCGACATCTTCAGCCAAGCGGGCAATTTCATATGGGAAACGAGTTACGTTTTGTTTACAAACATTGGCTAATAATAAATTAATAATGTAAGTGCCTGATGCTGTTTTATTGCCTTCCGCTGAACAGGCAATCCCGCAGGAGTATAATGTTTCATTAAGATGCATCATTTCTATAAGTTTATCTTTGACGTGAGACGCTTTAGCTGCGCCGTTATAATCAGCGGCCAGTGCTGTCGCCCCAATCAAGACATCACCTACGCCGACTTTGCACCCACCATAGCTTTGACGATGATAACCAGCAAACCGCTCGACCAAAGCACCGCTGAATTCGGTTTCCCCACACATGAACACATTTTCCCAGGGAATGAATACATTCTCAAACACCATCAATGCTTCATGTCCACCGAACTGTTTATTTCCCACATCAATATCTCCGCCCTCTAGTTTGCGAGTATCACAAGACTGGCGACCATAGATATAGACTATGCCTTCTGCATCTGCTGGGGCGACAAAAGAAACAGCATAGTCAGCATCATCTTTTCCCATAGCGATAGTAGGCATAACAAGAATCCAGTGAGAATTGATCGCCCCTGTTTGATGGGCTTTTGCACCCCGAACGACAATACCGTCTTCCCTTTTCTCAACAACATGCAAAAACAGATCCGGATCTGCCTGTTTGCTGGGCGATAGATTTCGATCCCCTTTAGGATCAGTCATTGCACCATCTACAGTCCAATCTTCTTCCTGCATATTTACTAAAAACTTTGTGAATCTATCGTGATAAGTTGTTCCCAGTTTTTGGTCCATTTCAAAAGTAACACTGTCAACTGCATTAATGGCATCCATCCCTACACAGCGCTGGAAACAGGCAGCTGTTTTTTGCCCTAAGAGGCGCTGCATTTTTACTTTTTTGACTAGATCATCGGTGCTTTGATGCAAATGGCAAAAACGGTTAATCTTTTTTCCAGTAAGATGAGACGTAGCTGTCATTAATTCCTCATACTGTGGATCCTCGGCAAAGGCATAAGTGGCTTTGACAGAATTCATCGAAGGCCTGATTATGGGGTGATCAACCGTATTATCCACCAGTTCGCCTTGAAGGTAAATTTTAAAATTAAGATTTCGCAAACTTTCTTCATACTCTGCAGCAGTTTTCATTCAACATACCTCCTTGATTTACTTCAAAAATATTAGTTCAATAAATTTTAAATATTTTTGAATTGGGTAACCTCTTCAACTTCAATTCTGCTTTTGAACTCGGGTACCTCTTCCGCTTCAATTCTACTGTTAAATACCGGGTCTTTTTTCTTATCATAATTCGGCCAGTTGCGGAAGAAGTCTCTACCAAAAATAAGCACACATAGGACAGTACCAACGGCCAAAGCATACCCTGCACCACGAGAAATTAATACTGCTGCCACTATCCCCGCTATACCTAGGTCATTGAAGGTGCGGGCTTTTAATACTCCAACCCGGACGGAAACATAACCTTGTACCAGCATTGTCAGGGCAAGCGCAATCGGCAAAATAGGTTTTACTAAAGTGACAATTGGCGTTAAGAAATACCCTGTAAAAGTTCCCAACCGGAATGATGCGACTCCACCGGTCAAACTATCCATAGCTTCAGGCCCTTGTTTATAACGCTCGCAAGTGACGACCTGCATTGCTGCCCATATTGGTCCGCACATAGTTAAGTCAGGTCCTAACATGGACATTGACATATTACGAATACCTACTATGATGTTGTTACGATTTGGGTCAAAATGTACATTTTCATCCCCATTCCGGAATTCTCTGGCCTCATCAATCAGTGCTTCAGCCTGAATCAAATCACCAAATAGGACAATATAGACCGAAATTACTAGGGGTGCCGAACTTACGAACAAGCTTAAGGCAGGCCACCCGATACGTGCAGAAAAAGGAGTCCATTCGGTAAACAAAGTATAAAACTGTGGTACGGTAAAACCCCACTGAACATTGGGCCACGGTAATTCACCTAATAAAGGTGCGATAATAATCGCCAGTAAGAGTGCTGGTACTAAACCTAAGTCTGAAATAAACTTAAGTGGTTTATGATCTTCTCTTAGTTTTTTAAAGTGATTGGAGAATAAAAGATAGAATGCCAGACCAATGGCAATCGTAATAGTCCAAGGATAGGTATCAAACCTCTGCCCTTTGTCAAACACCAGCTTGATAGCTGCAATACCAGCTCCCAGTAATATTCCGGATTTTAGGGCATCAGGTACAATATCAACAAATTTTTTAGCTAAACCAGTAGCCCCAAGAAAGAATGCGAATAGACCAAGTTCCAGTTCAAAAGCAATTAAAGCATGCATTCTGGGAACACCTTCAGGGAATGTTTTCAGATAGATCAACAATAAGGGAATAGCCGGTGTAATCCAGCCGGGTACGATAGGATCTCCCAAATGTGAATGTAATAAATAGAAGAAACCGTTTAAAATAACAATAGTGAGTGCGACCTCAAATGGCATACCGAGGTATTCTTGAAGCAAGGGGATTGCGCCCAGACAAACCGCACACATGAGTAATCCTTGAATGAAGTCGGGAATTTCAAAGCGATAGTGATAAATGGGTAGTCTAAGCTGGAAAGGACCAAACGGGATATAAGGTTGAACTTGACCTACTTTTCGCTTGCGAACAGGACCGAGTAGACTCATGCTAACACTCCCTTTCTAAAATCGTAGCACCTGGTTGAAATTACGTTTACCAACAACCTGCAAGTCTTGACTCCCCCCTCCAGAAGATTTATCGGAAGTTCCCCGGGATTTTTGTTACTAAGATGTGAATATTGCAACTCCTATGCCAAGTTCTAAAAAAGTTAAGAACATCTCTTGAGCTCCTAAAAATCAGCATATTTGCCCAAAAAGTAATAAGTTAATGCCTTTTTGTTTTTAACTAATCAGGCATTAACTTATTATATTTGGGCATTGTTGCACATAGTTTTCTGAATAATCACTCTAAGCCCTTGCAAATTGTGGATTGGGCATTATTGCAACGTATCGCAAAAATGCAACATGTTATTTTTTCAAACCATACTTACCTAATTTTCGAAAAATGGTTGTGCGATCAACTCCTAAAACTTCCGCCACCTTTTGCCATGATTGATATTCTTTATATGTTTCTTCTAATATATAAGCTTCAGTTTGGGCCACTGCGTCCTTTAATTTTGTCCCGCGCTTCGGTAATATAGCTTGATGTCGTATCGTATCTGGTAGCAAATTAACAGTAAGCTCCTCCTCAGATGATGTAATCATCATACGTTCAAGGACATTTTCTAATTCACGTACGTTTCCCGGCCAGGAGTGTTCTGACAGTTTATCAAGCAAATGCGGCGAAATCCTATGATTAAAAGCAAATCGTTTATTTAACTTATCGACAATATACTTAACCAATAAAGGAATATCTTCCTTTCGCTCCCTTAAAGGAGGAACTTGAATGGGTACAACCATCAAACGGTAAAAAAGATCTTCGCGAAAAGTACCGTTGTCAACCATTCTAGCAAGATCTCGATTGGTTGCAGTGATGATCTTTACATTTATTTGTATAGTTTTGGTGCTTCCAACCCTTACAATTTCTTTCTCCTGAATTGCGCGCAAAAGCTTAACCTGCAGTAGTAAAGGCATCTCACCCATTTCATCCAAAAATAGTGTCCCTTTATGGGCCAATTCCAAAAGACCTGGCTTACCTTCTTTTTTGGCACCAGTAAAGGCTCCTCCCTCATAGCCAAACAATTCCGATTCTAATAGTTGTTCAGGTATGGCCGCACAATTAATTTTAATAAACGGCTTACTAATGCCTTTGCCCTGTTCATGAATCAATTTAGCAAATAGTTCTTTACCTGTACCCGACTCTCCTGTTATCAATACAGTGGTATCAACGCATGCGACCTTCATCGCTAATTGTATAGCCCGAGCCATTAATTCACTGCCAAAGATAATTCCTGTATCTTGAATTTGTAATGAGCGTAGATGGTTTAATTCGGCTTCATATTTCAATGTCTGTTCTTTTGTTTCTTGTAACTGATTTTGCAAAGAGTTAAGTTCTGTAATATCGCGAACATTAGTGACAACACGGGATAACTTACCCTCTTCGTCAAAAACTGGATTACCTGTCACCAGTATCTGCTTGTTGGTACGTTTAATTGTTTGGGCGATGGTAATAGTATGTCTCTTCTCAATAACCCGCAAGGTTGCTGACTGATCATAAACGCCTTCACTAACCAACTGTTTCATTGTCTTACCGACCACTTCGTTGGCTTGTATACCAGTTATACGTTCGTATGCGTTGTTGAGTCGTAAGACAAGACCGTTGCCGTCAGTGATAAAGATCCCATCGTAGGAAGAATTAATTATTGCTTCATATTCTCTGAACAGTTGTTTAACAGAGTTTAGTTCCTTCGAAAGATGGTCTATACTGGATAAATCATGGAAAACACATACTGCGTTACGAATAACCCCCGTTTCAAGCATGGGTGAGTAATTCGCGACCACCGGTATGGCATTGATGACAATTTTCTGACCGTATAATGCTTGCCCAGATTCAAGAATCTTCGGTAATAAAGAATTCGGAATGACATCAGTTATCAGTCGACCAACAAGTTCATTATTAGCTACGCCAACGATATCAGCCACGACACGATTGGCAATGACAATAATTCCATGTTCGTCCACGACAATTATTCCACTATTAGCTACATCAAATATGTTACGGATTCGTTCTTGCAACTTTGAACCGCTTAGACTGGCATCAGATGCCAAATCACTTGGTCTAACTATACCTAAAACTTGCTTCTGTTCGTCCACCGCCATCATCTATACCTCAGTTTCCACGCCAATCGACATTTTGTATAATTATATTCGTTGATGACTATTCTATATCCTTTTACAAAACAAGAGCTGTTCCTTTTTTCTGAAAATTTTTATTTGAATACAACATATTCCAATTACCATCAAGTTTCACTGAAACAAACATTTTGGCTCATCAATTGAATTGTTGATGTTCTATTTTTTCATACCTTATTTTGGTAGACATAAGGCAACTTAGATGTTATTATTAAGTTGTTAGGTAAAATAAGTAAAGTCTCTTACAAGGTCTTCTTGATTACACAAGTTTTCAATCTTCTTAGGATTCGCTATTGACTGATATAATTGAGGACCTTGCGGAACCGCCTAACGCGGTTCTTTTGTTTTATATAGAAAGGGAGGAGAAGTGATTATGAGGTTACTAATTGTTTCGAACAGGCTGCCGTTGAACGGAGTTCAACAGGACGGCAAACTCATCTTTGAGCAAAGCGCTGGAGGTTTAGTCTCTGGCTTAAGTGCCTATTTAGATTTGTTGAAAAGCACCTCGGCCCAGGACATCGAATATGTCTGGATCGGATGGCCAGGAATCACGGTGCCTGACAAGATGCAATCTGAAGTGAAGAGCGTTTTAGTGGATCTCCATGCTTCTCCGGTATTCTTATCGGAAAAGGCGATGGACAAATTTTATCTAGGTTTTTGTAATAAGATTATTTGGCCCTTGTTTCATTATTTCCCAACCTATACTGTCTATGACAAGGAGTACTGGCTTCAGTATCAAGATGTTAACAAAATTTTCAGGGATGCAGTGTTGGAGGTAATCCAGCCAGGGGATGTAATCTGGGTGCACGATTACCACCTTATGCTCCTGCCGAGCCTGCTCCGGGAGAAATTACCTGACACTCCAATCGGCTTTTTCCTGCATATACCCTTTCCATCCTATGAGCTCTACCGACTTTTGCCGCCTGTTTGGGGCCGAGAAATCCTGCGCGGACTCTTAGGTGCTAATCTCATTGGCTTCCACACGCCTGAATATGCTCAGTATTTCTTACGATCTGTGCTACGAATTTTAGGCTATGAACACAAGCTCGGGCAAATCCTATCCCAAGATCATGCTGTTAAAGTTGACACCTTCCCTATGGGCATTGACTATCAACGCTACCACTCAACCCCCACTAGTTCAGAGTTTGGGGAAGATATGCAGGATTTGGAACAACTACTGGACGGCTTCAAGGCTATTCTTTCGGTCGACCGCTTAGATTACAGTAAAGGAATCAGCAACCGCTTGCAGGGATACAAGCTGTTTTTGGAGAACAATCCCCAGTGGCGAGAGCAAGTAGTTCTGCTCATGATCGTGGTTCCTTCTCGCGTTGGAGTTGCCCATTACCAACAAATGAAACGGCAGATTGATGAACTTGTGGGCGAAATAAACGGTCGCTTCGGCACGTTTTACTGGACCCCAATTATTTACCAATACAAGTTTTTGCCGCTTGACTCTCTGCTGGCTATGTACCGACAAAGTGACGTCGCCCTAATCACTCCCCTACGGGACGGTATGAACTTAATTGCCAAAGAATATGTAGCTGCTCGCACGGATCAAACCGGTGTGCTTATTCTGAGCGAAATGGCCGGCGCCGCCAAAGAACTGGGAGAGGCTCTAATCATTAATCCCAACAACCTAGAAACCATTGCTGAGGCTTTGCAGCAAGCTCTGGCAATGCCTGAGACAGAGCAGAAAAAGCGCAACCAGGTCATGCAACAGCGACTCAAACGCTACGATGTGGTACGCTGGTCGGGCGATTTTATTCAGGAACTGTTGCAGGTGCAGAAAGGACAATCCCAGGCCCTCCCCCTAAGTCGACACAAACAGACCTTATACACTGCTTTCCATCGGGCCGATAGACACTTGCTGCTGCTTGACTATGACGGAACTCTAGTTCCCTTCACAGACAACCCTGACCAAGCAAAGCCTGATCGGGAACTTCTCGATCTTCTGAAGGAATTAACGAACACGAATACGGACGTCGTTATTATTAGTGGCAGGGATAGAGCAACCCTTGAAACTTGGCTGGGTTTCTTAAATATTACCCTAGTGGCCGAGCATGGAGCCTGGCTCAAACGGCGGGGGGAGCAGTGGCGCTTGAGCAAACCTCTGGTCAACTCCTGGAAACGTCAACTCCTGCCGATGCTCGAAATTTATGCCGACAGACTCCCGGGCTCATTTATCGAAGAGAAAGAATTTTCTCTGGCTTGGCACTTTCGTCAAGCTAATCCAGAGCTTAGCGCCGCCTGTGCTCGAGAACTCATGGACGGGTTGGTAGCTTTCACCTCCAACGTTGATATTCATATACTACAAGGCAACAAAGTAATTGAAGTCAGGAACTCTGAGGTGACCAAAGGATCGACTGGCCTCTCTCTTGCGCTCACCCAAGACTATGATTTTATTCTGGCCATTGGGGATGATACTACGGATGAGGACTTGTTTGCTATTCTCGCACTTGAGCATTCCTGGCCCGGCGGGTTGGCGCCAAAGACGTTTACCATTCGCGTTGGCACAGACAAGTCTCAGGCTAGCTACTTCCTGCCTGATTATAGGGAAGTGAGGAAAATGCTCCAGGAACTGGCAGCTAGGAAAGACATAATAAATGAAGGGATTGGCGTGAATGCCTAAAAAAAAGTGGTGGAAAGAAAGCGTTGTTTACCAAATCTATCCCCGCAGCTTTAAAGACAGCAACGGGGATGGCACCGGAGATCTTAAAGGAATCATCTCCAAGCTTGATTACCTGCAGTACTTAGGAGTTAATGTGCTCTGGATCAGCCCAATTTATCGTTCCCCCAATGTAGATAATGGGTATGACATTAGTGATTACCGGGGAGTCATGGATGAGATGGGTACCATGGCAGACTGGGAGGATCTACGGGACGGGCTGCACAGCCGTGGCATGAAGTTAGTGATGGACTTAGTCGTCAATCACACCTCAGATCAACACCGCTGGTTTCTAGAGTCCCGCTCAAGCAAAGACAACCCCTACCGCGATTATTATATTTGGCGGGCGGGCAAAGACGGCAAAGAGCCCAATAACTGGTCTTCGGAATTTAGTGGTTCAGCTTGGGAGTATGATGCTTTGACCGAGGAGTATTATTTACACGTCTTTTCTAAAAACCAACCCGATCTTAATTGGGAAAACAAAAGAGTGCGTTACGAAATTTATGATATGATGAAGTGGTGGCTGGATCAGGGCGTTGACGGCTTTCGCATGGATGTAATCAACATGATTGCCAAAGACCCTATGCTACCTGATGCCCCTGCCAAAGACAGCTCTCCTTATCAATGGGGAGGGCAGTTCTTCATTAACGGCCCGCGCTTGCAATATTACCTCAGAGAAATGTATACGAAAGTTTTGTCTAAATACGACATTATGACCGTGGGAGAGACCCGTTGGGTTGATGCAAACCTGGCATGCGTTTTTGTGGATGAGTGCCGCCATGAACTGAACATGCTCTTTCAATTTGAGCTGTTGGAACTGGATTACGGACCCAGCGGCAAGTGGGAGAAAAAACCCTGGGAACTGGCAGACTTTAAACGCATAATCAGCGACTGGCAAACCAAGCTCGCAGACTTCGGGTGGAATAGCCTCTTTTTAAGCAACCACGACCATCCCCGCATGGTTTCCCGTTTTGGCAATGACAGCACCTACAGGGTGGAGTCGGCAAAAATGCTGGCTACGTTACTTCATACCCTCCAAGGGACACCTTACATTTATCAAGGGGAAGAAATCGGCATGACCAATGTCTGTTTCGATTGCATTGAGCATTATCGAGACATTGAAACGCTCAACATGTATGCAGAAGGTCTGAAGAACGGCAAAGACCTTCAGGAACTGACTGAAGTCATTTATGAAAAAGGACGAGACAATGCCCGCACTCCGATGCAGTGGGATAACAGTCCTAATGCCGGTTTTACGGAGGGCACTCCCTGGATCCCCGTTAATCCCAATTACCCAGACATTAATGTTGAGCAGGCCCGACAAGATCCGACTTCTATCTTGCACTATTACCGCAAGCTCATTGAACTTCGCCGCCAATACCCCCTCTTTGTGTACGGGGATTATCATCTGCTTTTGCCTATGCACACCAAGATCTATTCCTATCTGCGCCATTGGGAGGAGGAAACCCTCTTGGTTATTCTGAATTTCTTCCATAAGAGTACCGCTTTTACCCTTCCGAAAAAGGTCATCTTCCAAACCGGCAGACTGATCATTGCCAATTACTCGGACACTAAAGCTAAAATTGTTGCCGATGACCTTAAGGAATTCTCCTTGCGCCCGTACGAAGCGCGCGTGTATTTGCTGAATTAGCCCGTAGAACAGTCAGTGAATAAAAAAGCACCTGGAGTTCTTTGGCTTTAGAATCGTGCATTGGGAGGATGTGTATTTTGTTAGAGCAAGGTTTAAAACAATTGGAAAACGAATTATCAATCTCTCTGAATATGACCTTAACGATAGCCTCCCGTTTTCAGGAGCACATGGAGCAAAGCTTAAGCGGGCGTGTAAGCTCGCTTAAGATGTTTCCCTCCTATCTCCAGGCTCCGAACGGCTATGAAGCCGGAACCTTTCTGGCCCTTGATTTTGGTGGTTCGAATGCTCGGGCTGCTGTCGTCGAGCTTAGGGGAGCAGGGAATTTTCTAGAATTACATAAGCTAAGTCGGCCTTTGTCAGACCCCGAGTCCGGGCGCGACTACCGGGCTGCAAGCGTGACGGCTGAAGAGCTCTTTGATTTCCTGGCAGGGATTATTCAGGAAGTGCTCTCGAATTCTTCTGCGCATCCCACGTTGAAGTCTAGCACTTCAGGACCACTTCCCCTGGGTTTTGCCTTCTCCTTTCCCTATCGCCAACAAACGATCGGGGAAGGGTTTCTCCTTTACTGGAACAAAGAAGTTGAGACGTCCGGGGTGGTCGGCAAAGACGTCGGTCACTTGCTCTCTGCAGCACTTGAGCGCCGAGGACTTGGCAGTGTCGTAAGCCTTACTGCCATTATCAACGACACTGTGACCACCTTCCTAACCGCAGCCTATCAAGACCCCAGCCTAGACATCGCCTCGATCATCGGCACCGGGCATAACACCTGCTACCTTGAACAGAAAGCACCGGGATTTGAGGCTCCTGTCATCATAAACACCGAGTCCGGGAACTTCTCCGACGCTCCGGATACCCCCTACGATCAAAGGCTTGACCTGGAAAGCGATAACCCCGGGGAGCAACGCTTCGAAAAAAAGCTCTCCGGCAAATACCTCGGAGAGCTTTTTCGTCGGATTGTCCTAGATTTTTCCCAGCGGGGGCTGTTTAGTGGACTTAATAACCCCCCTGCCCCTGCCCGCTGGAACCAACCCTATTCCATAAGCGGCAAAGACTTGGCCCTAATCCTTCTTGAGGAGGACAGTCACTCACGCCTTGTGCCAAGAGATGAGTGCTTTGCTCTTAAACGCATCGCGCATCTGCTCACAAAACGGTCAGCCCAGCTGGTGGCGGCCAGCTTCATCGGAGTTGTCCGACATCTCGACCCGCACCTCGACCATCGTCACACTGTTGCAATTGACGGCTCCCTATACAAAGGAATGCCTGGCTACGCCCAGGAATTAACGGTTGCCTTAAGCGAAGCGTTAGAGAGTAAAGCGGGACTGGTCACCGTTAAAATGTCAGCCGGAGGCTCCCTAACAGGGGCAGCGATTGCAGCGGCTCTGGCAAAGCTCGATAAATAGTTCAGCATTCGCAAGAAGAACTATGTCGGATTTTATGTCAATAGCAAACTTTTGCTATTGACGTTTAATTTGGTTTGAAAACTCCTATCACTTAATTCTAAGCAGGGGTCTTAAAATCCTTTTTCTCTTGTGAATTAAATTGCATAGGGTCGCCCTGTTGTGCGGTAAACTACAATTTAATAAATTACGTTTGACTGTTAATTTTTAATGTATATTCCATAGAATAACGTTTAATCTACCAATTAGACGTAATACTAAAGGAGTGTATTTTATGGGTTTAGGACAGTTAACAGTAGAACTGATTGTAGGTTTTTTCAGTTTATTACTTATTACTAGGGTTTTAGGCAAAACTCAAATCACACAACTTACTGCTTTTGACTTTATTTCAGCGCTAATTTTGGGTGAGCTTTTAGGTAATGCAATCTATGATGATGACACTGGCGTTGTAAAAATTTTGTTTGCTGTTACAATTTGGGGCCTCCTAATCTTTGGTATACAACTTGTGGGTCAAAAGTCCATTACATTAAGGAACTTTTTAGAAGGTAAACCTGCCTTAGTTATTCAAAAAGGGGTTATTGATCGCCAAGCACTTAAGAAAAATCGCATGAACCTCAATGAGCTTCAAAATCTATTAAGAATTAAGGATGTATTTTCCGTTCGAGAAGTTGAATATGCTATACTCGAACCAAACGGGTCCCTAACTGTTATACGAAAACCTGAATTCGATACCCCGACACTTAAAGATCTTAATATTCCTTTAAATCGCAAATCCCTCCCTATGCTTCTTGTAAGTGATGGAATAATACTTAACGATAACTTACTAACAATCAGCAAAAATGAATCTTGGCTTAAAACTAAACTAAAAAAACAAGGGTTTGATAATGTCAATAATATTTTTTTTGCTGAATGGAGGGAGGAAGATGGTTTATATGTCCTAGAAAAAGATCAGTAATCCTCACTTCTTGCCAGAAACCGTCTTGTATGGCCAGCGTATTATGCCCCCCAAATCAAAAATATTAGTATAACCCTGCTTTAATAACATCCTTACAGCAGCTCTACTCCGATTCCCACTCCTACAATAGATGAAAATAGTGGCTTGTTTGTCCGGCAATTTCTTGCTAGCGACCCTTGCCAAAACACTTAAAGGAATCAATGTGCCTCTGGGGATGTGATTTTCGATATATTCCTCTTGGGTTCTGACATCCAGCAGAATGATTCCCTTTTCCGAATCTATTCTCTTTTTTGCTTCTAATGGGTCGATTCTTAATTTATTAACCTTCCCAGAATTCTTCATATATGCCCAGATTACTAGTACTCCTACTAACAAAATTACTGTCGTCACGGTCTGATTCATACTCAAAATTCCTCTCTATCAATAAATTATGTCAAAATGCCAGTATACCCTCCCGTGGTATACTGGCATTGCAAGGTGTGATAGTATTTTTGTCAAATAAAATTTTTTCATTTACTCTTCGACTGAAAATTTATTGAGATTTCCCTTGAGGTTATGAGCTAATTTGGCCAAATCCTTTGAACTTTCAGCCATATATTCAACGATTGAGGTTTGCTCCTCAGTCGTAGCGGCAATCTCTTCGGAAGATGCTGCAGATGCTTGGATTAAATCCGATATATTTTGTGTAAGACTTAACACCTTATATGCATCCTCGTTCAATCCTTCAAACATCTTGCTAATGTGCTGTGCATCGAATTCTGTCCGTTTAACGTGCTCCACAATCTTTGATAATGAACTTCCACTAATTTCATTTAAAAATACTTGTTCTTCAACTGACTTTTTATTATTCTGCATGATAATCATGCTATCCTTCGATGATATCTGAATTCCTTTAACTAAACCAATAATCTTATTCGATGCATCTTTCGACTCTTCTGCCAATTTTCTGACCTCATCAGCCACGACAGCAAAACCATGTCCAGCCTCACCAGCACGGGCCGCCTCAATGGCAGCATTGAGGGCTAATAAGTTCGTTTGGTTAGATATTTCAGTAATTAAAGTAATAATTTCGCCGATTTTGTTGGATTGGTTTCCTAAGTCATCAATCAATTTAGAGGCTTCTGTTACGGATTCCGCTATGATAGTTAGATGCTCAATCGCCTTATTGATTGAATCTTGCCCCTCAATTGCAACTATTGTAGATTTTTTAGCTTCCATAACTGTTGTATTCGCTTCTTGATATCCGATTTCTACTTGAGATCTAGTTTCTTTCATCATCTGTACGATGAGTACACTTGATTGAGTTTGTTCGGTAGAGCCATTTGCCAATTGGCTCGTCGTCATAGCAATTTGATTTGTTGAGCTTGCTATTTGACCTGAGGCATCGGCAAGTTGTTGGGAGAAAATTAAAATTTCGTCAGAACGTCGGGAAACATCATTGATAATAGCTCGCAAATTATCTTTCATCATATTCATTGCAATATTTAAAGTATTTATCTCATTCTTACTCTGATTGGTCACGATTTGGTCCAATTTTAGTTTCCCGTTACTTATTTCATTGGCGATGGCAACTACCCTATTAAGTGGTTTAGAAATAGAAGTCGTAATTAGCCAGCCGATAATCGCACATAAAAGTATGGAAGAAATGAGCACTATGATTAATATTTTTGAAGAAAGTTCTGAGTTGTTCTGTATTTGATTCTTAAGCTTATTGGCATTTTCAGCACTGTGATTTGCTAAACTGAGTAAACCATTATCTAACCCAGCATAAATCATATTCCCGGTTTTAAAGGTAGCGAATGCTGCAGAAGTACCGTTTGTTTGGGCAACAAGCATGATTGATTTTCCAAAGGAATCAAAGGCCTGGAAATTAGCCTTAAATGCTGTTAGTTGATCACTTTGATATGTATCTATATCCAGGCTTTGGTATTGGTCCACTAATTCAAAGATTTTTTTCTTGTTTTCTGCAATTTTGGATGAAAACTTACTCTGTTCTTCACTTGAGGATAAAATTAATAACAATAATTCTACCTCATTATCACTATTTAGTTTGCGAAGATCACTTATGGTCTGAATTTGTTTTAACTCTTTGTTATACATTGTATCAACATAATTATTTGTGATAGACAATTCATAATAACTTATAAGGTTACTTATTAATAGAAATGCCGAAGAACAGATAATAAGAATTAATATTTTAGATGAAACTCTTAGATCATTAATCTTGATAAAAATACCCCCTTTTTCATTAGCTACGAAGAAGTAATATCTCGAATACGGTTAGGGTCAACCTTTTCGAACAGAGCCAATTCCTCCTCGGTCGGGGCAAAGGTTTATGGATATCCGTCTGAGCAATTCCCACCCTGTATTAGCTTGGACCTCAGCCAATTCAATTAATTATCTGCCTAATACTTCTTTAATGACTTCCGGAACTTGAAAAGGCATTTCCACTACCCTTGCACCCGCTTCAAGCAAGGCCTTAACTTTACCCTCATAGGTTCCCATACCGCGTTCGATAATAGCTCCCGCATGCCCCATCCGTTTTCCGGCAGGGGCACTCTTTCCAGCAATATAGGCTACCACCGGCTTGGTCATTTCTTTAATATAAAGAGAGGCCTCTTCTTCGGAGTTACCTCCGATCTCACCGATTAATACAACAGCCTTAGTTTCTGGATCTTCCTCAAACTTCTTTAAGACGTCCACAAAGCTCAGACCCACGACTTTATCGCCACCCACGCCTACCACTGTGGACTGACCGATACCCTGAGCGGTGAGATTGCCAACGATTTCGTAGGTCAGAGTCCCTGAGCGGGCCACAACTCCCACCGATCCGGGAATGAAAAACTGATTTGGTGGAATACCCATCTTGCATTTCCCTGAGGACACAATGCCAAAGGTATTCGGACCGATTACGGAAGCATTTACACGTTTGGCATAAGCCACAACTGCCATTTCATCATGGACCGGAATATGCTCAGTCACTACTACAACGACTTTTATACCTGCTTCAAGGGCTTCCAAGGCAGCATCCTTGGCAAAAGCTGCCGGTATAAAGATGACTGAGGCATTGATCCGATGATTTTCACTGGCCGCGTGCACACTGTCGTATACCGGGATACCTTCGATTGTGGTACCGCCCTTGCCTGGGGAAGTGCCAGCGACAATCTTGCTGCCATAAGCGAGCATTTGCTTAGTATGGAAAAGGCCCTGTTTACCGGTAAGGCCCTGGACTAATACTTGCGTATTTTCATCGATTATTATAGCCAATTCAACTAGCCCTCCTTGTCAAAACTTGTTCACCACGAACTCGAAGTGCGATTTACGCTGTGTGATGTGTGAACCTCGAACCTGAATCTCGTACTTCGTGCATCGAACTACGAACTACGAACTACGAACTACGAACTACGAATTGGCCAATTCAACTGCTTTCTTAGCAGCATCCTGCATGAAGTCATAGGCCTCAATGCCGACTTCCTTCAGTATAGCTCGTCCGGCTTCTTGGTTAGTGCCCACCAGGCGAATTACCACTGGAACCGGGATCCCTCTATTCTTTTTGACGGAGGCAAAGGCTCTTGCCACATCATCGCAACGGGTAATGCCCCCAAATATGTTAATGATGATAGACTTAGGGTTTCTAGACAAGATGAGTTCAAGCGCCTTGGCCGTGCCTTCCTCTCCTGTTCCGCCGCCCGCGTCAAGGAAGTTGGCCGGTTTTCCTCCGTAATAGGTGAGAGTATCCAGTGTACCCATAGTAATACCGGCACCATTGGCCATTACTCCGATGTCTCCGTCCAGTTCCACAAAAGAAAGACCCAGGTCATGAGCTATCTTTTCGGCAGAGGTACGTTCTTCCACCCTAGGTAAATCTAATTGACGATAGAGCGCCTCGTCGTCTATCGTCACCTTAGCATCTGCAGCAATGACGTGGTCTCCACTGATCACTAACGGATTTATTTCCACTAGATCAGCATCTTTTTGAGTAAAGATTTGGTACAAGGTTTTTATGATCTTGACCAATTCCTTGCCTTGGGGGGTATTCAAAGGTATACCCATTCTTCTGACAACATCGTTGGCGATGAATCCTTGCATACCAAGTTCTACATCGATATGCTTCTTAACAATGTACTCCTCAGCAACTTCTTCAATATCCATACCACCGTGGGCCGATGCAATAAGCACCGGCATTTTAGTCGCTGCGTCGATGGTGATGGACAAATATAGTTCTCGATCAATTTGCAGTTTTTCTTCCACAAGAAGAATATCTACCGCTAGGCCCTGGATGGTCATGCCCAACAGTTCCTGAGCAGCAGCTCTCGCTCCTTCCGGATGATCGGCAAATTTAATACCACCAGCTTTACCCCGCTTACCGGACAGAACCTGGGACTTGATCACCACAGGACCCCCAATTTCCGTTGCTACCCGGAACGCCTCATCCGGATTGGTAACCATTCTCCCCTTTGGTACCGGAAGGGCGAACTTGGCGAAAACTTCCTTACCCATATATTCAAACATTTTCACTACCCGAATCTCTCCCCTCTGTCAGTATACCTTTAACAACTTCGAGGCATTTATTGTTCAAGTGGAAAAGCCCTCCCCACTACGACTTTCAATTTTTCGGACTGCTCCCCGAGCTCGTTCTCTTACATTAATCGACTCTCCATAATCCTCAGCAACTCTTAATAATTCTTTGGCAGCTACAATAGCTCCCAGTTCCCCAAGTGCCTGGGCAGCCATTTCCCTCACTCCAACCACAGGATCTCGCAGCAATTGGATTAACGAAAAAACAGCGCCTTTATTGCCAATACGCCCCAATGCTTCACAAGATCTCGCTCGAATTAAGCTGTCATTGTCTCCTAAGCATTTCATCAGTAGATCAAAGGCTAGGGGAAAGTTGGCGAACACCTTTAGTAAGTAGATATCGACTCGTCTGCTAATTTTTTGATAGATACTGCTTAGTACTTCCAAGGCCTGTTCCTTGTTTAATTCACGCAAAGTCCAATCAATCAGTCGAATTAAAACTTCCTGATTTTGATTCAGTAGAATTCGTTTGGACAAGTCAACATCATGAATTGAAATTGCCCTCTTCAACTGTTCCCCAAGTTTAGGGAGCAGATAACCGGCAATGGTTTGAGCGCTTTTTTCACTAAGGGTTAAATTGCCGGCTTTGTTCTTCTGAATATAATGCAGTGAAATTAGTCCATCTATGACGCACGAAAATAGATTACCTCGTTGGTCTCCACCAGAGGCCCCCATTCCGTATCCCCATATTCCGGCAGCTTCGCCCATGGCTGAAATTAACGAGTCTTCATCCAACTGGCCTTCATGAGTATGAATAATTTCAAGCAAAGTGACTAAATCTTGGACTTGCAAAGGCATTCCCAGATCCCAAATTATCTGTTCCAATTTTAGGTGTTCCTTATATAAAGGTTCTCCAGCAACAGCAGTGTGGAATTGGTAGAAGAAACTTAGCTGTGCGAAGCCAAATTCCCTCAACTCGGAGTTTTGTTGGCATTCTAAGAGGCTTGCCCTGGTATTCGCCGTAAACGCTTTGACTTTTTTTAATCTTAATACCAATAGATCAAGATAATCTAAAGGATAGCCAGTCCTTTCGGCGATATTGGGCAGGGATTCGTCCCCGATCCAGAGGCGGAAAATTCGGCGCCAGGGTTCCTTAGGATCCATAATTTGCGGACGGTTGAGAATCTTTTGCGCTGGTATTAGTAAGTCTTGGGCTAAATCCACAACCACAGCGGAAGGGTTTGCAAACTGGTTTTTTAATTTCCATTGAATTATCTCGGCAAAGGTGGAATTGGTCAGTAAGTCCGCATTGTTGCAAAAACAATTGACGAGATCTGGAATAATCGTTTCATTGATATATTTAAGAGCAAGAGGACTTCTAGGCCCACCCCATTCCTCTAATAAAACGGCGGCCAGGCTTTCCTTTAAGCTGTTTAAATCATGCTTAGTCCAGTCCCATTTCATTAACTTTAATTCCGCCACTGCTCATCACCTTCCCAGCTTCCATTCCCATCTGCCACCCTAATTCCAGAGCTTTGATGTTGAGTTCCGCTGTCCCTCTGGGTGCCCGATGCTCAACTGCCTGCAATACATGCTCTAAAGGAATTTGTCCACTTAATGAAGCCACGACTCCCAAAGCCACGACATTAGCGCTTTGTTCAGAACCAAATTGAGTGCGAGCAGCTTTTGTGATCGGCAAAGAATAAAAATTGATACTTCGTGGCTTAACTTCTGTCACTTGAGAATTATCCACAATCAGGATGGCCTCTTCATTAAGATGTAAGCCATACTTTTTATAAGCTTCTTGACTGAGGGTTAAGACAAAATCAGGGTTTTCGACTTTCGGGTAATAAATCGCTTCGTTGCCGATGATGACTTCCGCCCGACTGGCACCGCCCCTGGCCTCCGGACCATAGCTTTGACTCTGCGCGACATTTTGGTCGGCATTAATTCCTGCCTCAGCCAACATGATCGCCGCTAAAATCAGGCCTTGTCCGCCCGTTCCGGTTAACAGAAATTCTTGTTTAGCCATCAGAGATTGCCCTCCCTTAACTTCTGTCTTAGTTTCTCATATTCTTGCGTAAACTCTGGTGCCTGTCGCTTAAAAATCTCGCCAATTTGAAAATCTTCCTCGCTTACAGGCTGCTTACCTGCTTTGAAGGCATGCTCCTTTTGCCAGATCAGCATATCGGCTGGAGTTTTAAATTTATTTCTTCGTCCGTAAGAAACAGGACACTGGGAAATGGCTTCCACGAGGGAAAAACCCGGATTGTTATAGGCATCCATGACTAATTTCGTCAGGAGTTGATTATGATAAGCCGTGGCTCTTGCCCCAAAAGTAGCACCCGCTGCTTTAGCCAACTCCAGAATTTGAAAGGGTCTCTCCAGGTTGCCAAAGGGAGAGGTCGTTCCCCGTTTGGCGTGAGGGGTTAAAGGGGAAGTCTGACCACCCGTCATCCCGTAAATGCTGTTATTTATGACTATGGCGGTTAGATCAATATTGCGCCTGGCGGCATGAATTAAATGATTACCCCCAATGGCCGTGGAATCTCCATCTCCCATGATCACGAAGACATCTAACTCTGGTCGAGCCGCTTTAATTCCCGTAGCGAAGGGCAATGCTCTCCCATGGGTCGTGTGGATGGTAATAAAGTCTAGATAGCCTGGCATGCGCGAGGAACAACCAATCCCAGACACAAAAATCACCTTATTTTGGTCAAGCTGCAAGGTTTTGATGGACCGGACGATGGCGGCCATGATGGTTCCTATGCCGCAACCCGGGCACCAGATATGCGGTAAGGTCTCGGTCCGGAAATATTGAGCAATATCACTAAACATTTTGTAAAACCTCCCGAATCCTGCCCAAAACTTCTTGGGGAGTGATTAATTCTCCGTCAATGCGGTTTAGGCGTTCGACTGCTTTATAACCAAAGATTCGTTCGATTTCGCCGACTAATTGACCGCAGTTCATCTCCACAACTAAGTACTTCCGGTTAGAATAGGTCTCCAGCTGTTTTTGCGGAAAGGGCCAAATCGTGATGGGGCGAAAGAGTCCAACCTTTAGGCCAAGGCTTCGGGCAATACGAACCGCCTCCAAGGCAGAACGGGCGGTACAGCCGTAAGCGACGACGATCAGTTCGGCATCGTCAAGCTGGACCTCTTCGACTAATTGGATCCGCTCTAAATAAGGATTTAGCTTCTGGTTTAAACGCTCCATGAACTTTTTTGTTACTTCCGGGTTCCCGATGGGCAAGCCCTTTTCATTATGCGTTAACCCTGTGACATGGTAACGGTAACCGTCGCCAAAGTTCGCCATGGCCGGGATCATGCTCGCATTGTTTTCATAAGGAATACATTCACTCGGAGGTACGGCTGGCCTTTTTCTATCGACGATGGTTAATTCTTGAGGTAAGATGACCTTTTCACGCAAATGCCCGATCACTTCATCCATGAGTAAAATGACGGGAATCCGAAACTCCTCGGCAAAATTAAAGGCTGTTACGGCAAGTTCATAACACTCTTGCACGGAGGAGGGCGTTAAGGCAATGATCGGATGGTCGCCATGAGTGCCCCACCTCGCTTGCATAACGTCCGCTTGGGCTGGGGACGTCGGTAATCCGGTACTGGTACCCCCTCTTTGGACGTTGACCACAACACAAGGAACTTCTGTCGCAATGGCATAGCCTAGGTTCTCCTGTTTGAGTGAGAATCCTGGCCCACTCGTTGCGGTCAGGGTTTTTAGCCCTGTTAAGGAAGCCCCAATGATCGCTGCCATGCTTCCTATTTCGTCTTCCATTTGGATAAAAGTACCCCCGATCAATGGCAATCTCTCGGCCATTATTTCGGCTATTTCTGTAGAAGGTGTGATTGGATAACCTGCATAAAAAAGAACTCCGGCCGCCAAAGCCCCTTCGGCTACTGCTTCATTCCCTTGCATTAATCTGGCTTTACTCATCGTTAGTCACCTCGATATTAATGGCGAAGTCTGGGCAAAGCCGTTCACAAATCTTACAGGCTATGCACTGCTCTGGCTTAGCCACCACAACCTTCCCAAATTCGTCGCTTTCCAGAACTTTTTTAGGGCAAAATGCTATACATATTCCACATTTCTTACACCAATCTTGACTGACCAAAATGGTAGCAGTCTGTATTGCTAGTACCAAAGCCTAAACATCTCCTTATGCTTCCCGAATACTAATCCGATATTAAATGCTCTGCGAACGGGCACTTTCCTCAGCTTTATTAACAAGATCGCTCACTTCCCAGGGTAGTGACGCTACATTAGGCCACGCTGCATGCAAAACGACTTTGCTGTCGTTTATTTTAATGAAGGATAAACCGAAGACTAGGTCTCCCCCAAAACCAATGTTCTCTGTAACTCCTCAGACGATAGTTATTTCCGTTTTCGTGAGTATCATCTCGTTTGAGTTCATCAGCAGGTATAATAAGAAAAACCTCGGCTGCGCCTCGGTCCTTTTATTCATCTAGGACATCTGTAATTTTATACTCATTCCCATGAAGACCCTTATAATACTCC
>Ga0209643_1001117_pt1 | contig 28724 bp, 31 predicted proteins | sample AutmiccBRH37_all_FD_187383 | JGI IMG/M metagenome (GOLD analysis project Ga0209643, IMG submission 187383) | Deep subsurface microbial communities from Mt. Terri, Switzerland - Autotrophic microbial communities BRH/37_all (SPAdes) (version 2) | ecosystem: Environmental > Aquatic > Deep... | reverse complement strand
TGAAGTTGGTTATCCAGGGAGAATTGTTATAATTCTCCCTTCCCCGGGCTGGTTTTGGTCACTAAGTCCGTCAACTCGTGGACAATTAACACCGTCTATTACTGGACGTTATAGGGCGTTAGTAACAGTAAGTTTACAAGTCTCCATGTCTCTTTAAAAAGGCCCTTGCCAAATCCATTACCGGATATGGATTTAGTTATATATGAAGAAGCAACTAAAACCTTATTTATTGGAGAAATGAAATGGTTGATTGCAATAGATTCTATTCCAGAAGTATGTGCCAGAGACGAAGATTTAGCAAAGGGAATTGACCAAGCCAAGTTAATAAAAGAATATGCTGAAAAAAATTTGGAAGACACCCTTAATAGAGCTTTTGGTATAAATAGGATAGAAGTGGATAATTTGTTTACCTGTGTTATTTCTAAAAACAACTTAGGCACTTCTGAATTGGCTGATTTTATTCCAGTTATAACAGAGGATATTCTCATAAATCTATTTACATTACATAAGGGTAATTTAAAAGACGTAATTAATTCTATAGAGCAAAAAGATTTTTTGCCTGAAGAAGGTAAAGATTATGGAGTACTCACACCAGAAATTGAATACGCTGGGTATAGGTTTAAATTCCCTGCTATTACACTTGAACTCGAAAAAGACAAAACTATGGTAGAATTATTTCAAAAAATAGGTCGAAATGATCCTTGCCCGTGTGGTCGGATAAACCCGAGCACAGGTAAGCCAATGAAATATAAAAAATGTTGTGATAAATAAAATACAATATTTTTTTAGAAAAAAAAGTTAAGGGTTACTATAAAATCATTGTTTCCATTCTTTAAAATTTGAAAATTTAAGCAAACCCGGCCTGGAATACGGTTGCGTCAAATATTATGTGCTTTTACCTTCTTTAGTCCTTTCACTATTTAGGTGGGATTTACCTTATCTGGGAATAAGATGGATTCCTGTAACAAAAATCTGACCCCAGCTTTTTATACGGTCTGTCCACTTCGAAGGATATCCTGGGTGACCATGTACACCATCTTAAGCAACGCGTCATACGCGGAATAAGGGTGCTTTTTCCCTTTTGTTCCTTAGTATTTACTTTTTATGAAGTAAATTATGAATTGAAAATCCTTTTTTATGACTGCTTTGCTGCTCCCAGTGGTTAGAAGTAATATGATTAAGCTGGCGTTGTCCGGGGTAAACGTATTTGCACTTCACGTCGTTTTTTATATTAGTAATTAAAGGGTTTTAACCTTTAGAATATGTAAGTATCCCATAGACTAAAAACTCTACTATTTCAAGCACTCTTAAGCATCTTTCTGCAATCTCACGCGTACCAAGTTCCCAATCCCGAATAGAAAAAGGATTAACTCCTAACAGTTCAGCAAACTCGTTTTGTTTTAAGCCAAGCAATAAACGGGTTGAAAGTACCTATGTACCGGACTCACGGTACTAAAAGGCAAGAATATTCAAAAACAGCGGAAATGGAAAAAGATATCGCTGATCTTTCTTTGGATGGGATTAGTTTCTATTGATGATGGCATAGGCAATACATTAGCTTCTAGGATTTTCGAAGCAAAAGTAGTATTTGGTTGCTGTCTGTTCCGCCGTAAGGTGGGGCAGACTTTTTTTTTGAGCTCAATCAGAAAATATTTTAATAGATTTAATGATGTATAGAATTATGGTGTTAAAAATTTGTAAACTTGACTATCTATATACATCTAAGGTAGTATTATCGTATCTTTTTTTCTTGCACAAGTAATAACAATAGGGAGGAAATACTTATGGCATTTGAAGTGTACATGCCCAGGTCATCAAGTGATAACAGAGTAGCATTAACAAAACACCACATCAGACTGGGGAATCGAATGGCTAGTTACCTTAAAAGTGATCGTGTAGAAGTTGCTTATGATAAGACTTCTGGAAAACTAAGAGTCAAAGGCATCAAAGAAGGCGGCATAAAGATTAGCAAGAATAAAATAGGTGCCCAGGGGATCTTTAAGTATTTCAATCTAGATAAAAAGGGTAGTTACCCGGCTGAATATATTGAAAAAGAAGATGCGATATATGTCCAAATTGAAGCAGGGGAATAATAACCCCCTGCTTTTTTGACTGTTTTTAATATTTGGGGGCTAAACGACTACTGGCGCAACGGGTAACAAAAAGAAACAGGTACCTTGTTGGCCCAATATACCTCGTTTAATAAATCCCATAAACCTGGCTACTAGTAACCATTACTATAACAACTATGGCAAATAAATATAACCCTCTGATGATGTTACTCTCCTATGGCATCCAAGGAAACTAACTTTATGTAGAGATAAGACAATGAGGCGATAAATACCAAGGCAATGAGAATATAAATCATAGGAATGTCCTCCCTGCCTAATTATTAACAGTTTAGTGGGGAAATGTAAATAGATTTGGGGTGATAATGTGAAGCCAATTCGGCAAATCTACAGGGATTCCAGGAGACAGCAAAAGATACTTTCCATCCAGGATGTGCTTAGATAAGTGTGGCTTCATATCTGTTAGGCTAACACAAATATGTTAATTAGCGCAAATAAAGGATTTTGTCATTTTAGGGTGGAAATATTATTAATCAACTTGTATGCCAGCATCTTTAGGGTGTTGGCTTTGTTTTTTATTTGGGAGAATCATAAATGAGGAATGGATTGGTACTGGGGTTGCTATCGGGAGTCGGTAAAAACAAGGAAGTAGAGGAAAGAAAATAAAAAATATATAGGTACTTGTCCTCAATTCTCATGTTATCCTTTAGTCATCATCGCGGTCGCATCAATATACTCGCCTTTGTTATCCTAGTTTAGATAAAAATTTTATAGCTTTTAATAAATCCTTTATGTTATCAAAATGTGGATATTTTGTGTCTAATGCGAAGCTGGTTATGTAGTATATAATTATGTTTAAATTTGAGGTGTAACTATGGGACAAGAATTTATAAATCTGGATTTTCAGACCACAACTTATTTTGGCATGAAGTCATTAACAGAGGAAGAAATACTGAACAAGCTTCAATCCGACAGAAACATATTTTTAACCTTTAGACGAACAGGGATAATACATAGCAAAGACTACTCTTTCATAACAAAGGTAACATTTAGTGGGCATGAGAAGAATTGTGTTGAGAACAGTAAGACAGAGGAAGAAAAGGCAAATTCTAAGCGAAACTTAAAAGTAGTCGAGGATTATTTCAATAGTCAACACCCATCAAACTCATACAAACTGAATTTTGCAGAAAGAAGCGATAGCGAGTGTGCTATATTTAGTCAAAACAAATACAGCACCCCAGTAGTTATACAGCAGAAGCTTGTAGAAATATTTGGGTAGGGTGCGAGTTTAATGGATAAGAAAACATTATATACCTCTTCCTACAATAACATAATAAAGTCAATGGCTGAAACCTGCGGTTGTACCCAAAAGACAATAAAAAATTATATTAAAAGCTCTCAACCATTGGAAAACACTTTCCCTGATAGCATTAATTTGGTTTCATTTTTCAGAGGCATAGGAGTGAAGTTTAGGGGAAACACTGAGCTATTCAATAAAATCAAATTTGAAGCTTGTGTAATGAGCCATAGTACTTCAAGAATTGCCCCTCCTGACGAATCAGATGTATTATATACAATTAAAGTACTATCGGATAAAACTGAACTGAGCACCTTTCTTGAAAGTAAAGGCATAACATTTAAAGAAACATCAAAGGGTTTAAATGCCTACTATAATAATGAATTGCTGGACTGGGATAAGTTTGATAGCTCTTATGCGGCTAGGTTAAGAGGCAGGTTAAAGAAAAAGGGAAGGCGAGTTGATAACTGTATAAATGGTTTCCTTATAAATGCTCACTTCTGGAAAGACAGCAATGTAACGCACATAAAAGATTGTCCAGAGCTAGTGTCAGATTTATGTCACCAAATTAAAAGGTACGACATTGTAAGGGAATGGGAAGAAACAAGAACACCATATGCGCTAGGCTTCCTAGTTGATGTAAAAGATATAATTTTTGATGAATACACTCGATATAAAACAATTAAGTCTAAGGTTTATTTTATATACAAAAACGTTATCTACTATCTAATACAAGATTATCATAGTAAATGGAATCCAAGGTTTGATAACTTAATGTTGAGGCTGAAAGACAATATAACAGTAAGTAAATCAAATATCATTGGCTATTACAAAATAGAGGACGAGGAATAAGACATTGCTGAACTTCAGAGAAGGCTAATAACCTGAAATTGTCAAACAGGAGCTATTACTACTATAGGAAATATTCACGATACACTTAATAAAACCGTAGTAATCTTTTATGTCGTAAATATGCAGAGCTCACTTGGGAGCCAAAATTATTAAGCATATAATAGCAATAATTTATTAGGGAGAATTAGTGTGATTAAGAGAACCAAAAATGAATTCGGTGAGGTAGCCTATTATATCAAACCAAATAAATGGCAAAGTGAAAGCGAAAACGAATTTCTCGCGGAAAATCTCGAAATTTTACTGAAGGCTGTTAATCTAGAAAAATCAAAATGCTTTAGACTTAATAACTTTGATAAATATAAAAATAATCCATTTGCCATTGATAAATTATTTAAGACTAAAAGCAGTAATAAATTATCAGTAAAAGAGATTAAAAGGATAATCAAATTTCTTGATTCGTCATATGAAGAAAGCAATGAAATTGACCAAATTTCCATAGATGAAATTGCAAATTTTATGTTTTTTGTAGCAAAGAGGTATATGGAAAATAACAGCTTTGAGGAGATTCAAAAAATTAACAGTATTGATAAAGAGAATTTAGGAATTGGTCGCTCCCATAGGGATTGTCCTGTTACAAAGCCGGAGGTAAGAATTGAAAATGGAAAGAAGAGTTATGCAAGGAATCTGGATATAAAAAAAGAAGCCATTGAAAATGCTGACTTTTGCTGCGAATATGATAAGGACCACAAATATTTTATATCTAACATTACTAAGCAAAATTACGTTGAAGGTCATCATTTAATACCCATGGAATTTCAGGACGACTTTGATTTTAGCTTAGATGTCGAAGCAAATATTGTATCGTTATGTGTTGTTTGTCACAGAAAGCTACATCATGGTATTCAAACAGATATAAAAATAATAATTGAAAAACTTTATAAACAACGTAAAGAAAGATTAGCAACATGCAAAATAAATATATCGTTTGAAAAACTTTGTGATTATTACGATAAAGGGTTTTAATTATTAGACCAATTTGAAAATTGAAGAAAAAATATGGTGTGCTCCATCGTATAACACCTCATTACCGCTAGGGCGCGTGGGACAAGGGTTTGGGGCAAGCGCGCCACATCCTCCAACCTAATCGCAGCAGCGGCTGGCTCGCCCAAATCTAAGAAAAAAGCTTTCGCAGGCTTGGCCGTCGCCTTACATAATGGAAGGGCCAGCACTCAAAATTAGCATGCACGTGGATTATACTGAGATTGGAGAATCCAGTAATACCACAGGCTAAAGGAGGCTGGCTTAAAATGAAGTATACCACACTTATTGGACTAGATGTACATAAGGAAACCATTTCGGTTGCAATAGCCCATCGAAAAGGAGGACAGGCCGAGTATATCGGAACTAAACCAGCTAATCCATTAGATGAACGCCCATAATTTATATTTGGCTAATAATGCCAAGTTGTTTGAATTGCTAACTTGTCTAAAATGCGAATCTCAATCGGACTTATATGAGGTGGCATTTTTATTATAACGATTAAGGGGTAAATAATATGGACACCAATCAAAATATTGCTATATCAAGGATAGCTGATGTATTATCAAGCGGAAAACTTATATTACCAGAAACAGATATATGGAAGAAAATATTTTATAATGCTGGACTTGGTGAGATTTATGAGGGTTATCATGTTAAGTTGGTGGTTACTCATAAACAGGTTAATTGGGAAGACCATTATTATCATAATGACAGGTGTTTTTCAGCTCTATTAGAGATATTTCAAAATACATATGAAGAATTTAAAACCTTAGTAAAGCTATTAAATAGCATATTAGAGAAGATATCTTTATATCGTGCTTTTGATGAGGATATTTATAAGATAATACGGGCAAGAAGTTCTCATGGTAGTTACTTTGATATAGTAGAGCATATTAAACGGTTAAAATCAGATAAAAAGGCTAATGAAGTCTTATTAAACTATCCAAGTATGGACTTTTCGTATTTAAAACGCAATCTGAATATGCTGAATTTCGATATAGTGATACAAGAAGGGGTAAAATTGGTAGCTGTGCCGTTTACATATTTAAGTGAGCAGATAAATGAGGATACAAGTCTAATAAATAGTTGGCTATCAGACAATTATCCAAACATTTTCAGGAGTTATGAGGATGCTAAAAAGGCTTATGGTATAAGTGATGCAGTAGGTTGTCTAACACACTGCAGGAACATAATAACGGGGTTTTGCACCTATATGAAAGATGAACAGACACAGTGGTTAATGGGGTTGAAAGAAGTTTGTAAGAGGGATAAAAACATTGTAAATATAGCAAGACCAAAGGATATTATAGACAAACCACATGACCCACATAATTATGATGTAAATAGGCGTTATCGCTATCCAAGGTTCAATATCATATATAAAGTGTATTCTTACTTATCAGCCTTAGGTGCGCATGTAAATGAGGGTAATATAGTAGATGATACAGTAGACGTAGAGGATACAGACTTGACTGACGCTTTCTTGGGATTAAGGATGACGGAAGATATTTTAATATGGTTGTATCAAAACAAAGAGTAAATCAGTGTTTAGCAATAATGGAATTTCATTTTTATCTTAGAATTAAGAAAGAGGGAGCGCGACGTTCTTTTTTACTTTCTCCTTGAACCTAATGATATAAAGGACTGACAAGAGGCCGGGGGTTATTCATATTACCTACCTTAACCTTGTTCATGATAGAAATTTGTAACGTAAATAATTGAGGAAAATGAAAATTATCGTGCGGCGAAACCGCACAACCGAAGATATGGAAACCACCAATCCGGAACTGGAACCCACAGTAATTATCGGCAAGAACCTTCGCCGTCGTAGTTGTGGAGAGTGTGGATAAGCTCTTTTCAGAAATGCCTCATATCGCTTATCCAAGTTATGTGGTCAACCCGGCGAAGCAGAAGGTTGTCACATAACGTCACTATCCACAATCATTTAATGAGCGGTTTTCACTTAAACGGAATTGCGGTTTCCAATCACCGGACAGTCGGTGGTAATCTGCTCCGGAATACTCAGAAAACATTGATTGTACCTTAACTATAACCGGCCTCAATCCTAATATGATATTTCAATGCAAGTAAAAAGATGAAGCAAAAAGACCGTCCCTGCTGCGTTTCCTAAAAGAGCATAATGACTCAATAAAAACGTCCCCTGTGTCTGAGATGGAGTGTTTATGGATAGACAAAAACATAAGTGCATCTTTTGCCTTGAAGAAAGTGAGAATTTTAAGACTGTTGAACACATCGTTTCAGAGTCTCTCGGAAATACAGACGATATTCTTCGTGATGCTGTTTGCGATAAGTGTCAAAACTATTTGGGCAAGGAAGTAGAAAGTTTCGTTTTGAGCAAAACCCCATTTGCTTTTTGGCGCACCATTTACGGGACAAAAACAAAACAAGGAAAAGAACCATTTTTTAATATAATCTTAGACAAAAAGGATAAAGGTGCAATTTCAAATTATCATCCATTTAGTGATTCTAATATTGTAATTCATCCAGCTCACTTCAATAATGAATATGTTATTCGCGCTGATGTTAGTGATATGGCACTTCTGGAAAGAATACAAAGTGGTCAAAAACGCCGGTTTAACATTGTGTTGACTCCCAAAATGTTAGTCTATATGGGACGCTTTTTAGGAAAAATAGCATTGGAGTATTGGTGCAAGAATTATGGCAGGAATATTTTTGAAAAACGTTTTGATGAGTTAAGACATTATGTTCGTTATGGCACCACTAATGCTATGTGGCCTATTTTTCACTGGCAATTAGCCGAGGCTCTACTGAAGTATGAGGACATTAGCGATGGCCTCCAAGAACATACATTATATAGATATGCTTATGGCGAGATTAAAGCAATAAATAAATTGTTATTTGTATTTGATATTGGTTCTGAAAGATATGCAATAATAATGGATGAGAAATATCCGGATTCTGACATTCTTACATACGAGATGTTTTCAAAACTATTTGAAGATATTGCGGAATTCCCAGATATCTTTTATTATAGCCAGCTGAAATAATAATCATCGGGCGTTTTCGCTAGTTTATATAAGTTTTTTTAATAAATATATTATTAATTATAACGTGGGCAAGGGGCGGAGTGTTATTGGCACCATTGGAAATTATTCCATTATCCACGTTTGATCCTTTAAGTTAGGTTAATAATGGGTAGTTCATGTAACTTAATGTTATAGCAATTATGGGAAGTTTATATGCGATAATATCATTTCGCTACAAAAAAAATAAATTAAAATGTTGTTTAACAGTAATTAGGCAGGAGAAAACAATGGACAAAAATACAGAAATCTACCAAAAGAAAACAGTTGATGCAGCGCTAAGTACAATCTCAACTAAAATGGAAGAACTCACCGTAGACATAGAAATAAAAAGACGTCGTTGGATATGGGAGTTAATACAAAATGCGAATGATTGTGCTACCGAAGCTGGTGTAACCATATGGATTGAAACTAATAATGATGAACTCATTTTTTCTCATGATGGTTATATTTTCACCTATAATAATCTAGTAGACTTAATAACCCAAATATCTTCCAAAAGAACTGATGATGGCGATAATGTAGGAAAATTCGGTACTGGGTTCATATCTACTCACCTAATATCCGAAATTGTTACAATTAAAGGTGTTTATTGCAATCGTAAAAATTCAACTGACTATAAAAACTTAGAACTGGTAATAGATCGCAGTGGAAGAACTGATACGGAAATTCAGGAGAGTATTGTAAAGTCATTCAATGACTTAGAAATAATTGATTCTAGTCAGAATATTGAATGGTGTTATGAAAAAGGTGCGCCCGCAACTTCTTTTGTCTATGATTTGACTAATAATCGATCTAAAGATATAACGGATGCTATAAAAAGTGGTAAAAGCGATTTAGATAAATCTATAGCGTTTGTGTTGGCTTTTTCAAACAAAATCAATAGAGTAAATTTTAACAAAACGTCATATTTTCGTAACAGCAATAAAGTAACCATTAATGAAAATATGCGTATCATCGATGTAGAAAATAGATATGAAGACCCCCTAAAGTCTCCTGATTGTAGAAAAATATTAGTATGCTCGGATCAAGCAAAAGATGTATCAATTGCAACATTGATAGAGCCATGTGGGGATAATAATGTTTTTCGGTGTTTACCTATGAAAGATATGACTAAGCTTTACTGTACTTTCCCATTAATAGGTACTGAAAATTTTTATTTCCCTATTGCTTTGCACTCACCCAGATTTAGAGTATTGCAAGAACGAAATGATATAAATGAGGGGAATTCTACTAACAAAGATATTGTAGAAACAGCAGTACGCTTGTATGAAGAAGTTATTAATTTTGCATATAAAAATAATTGGAGCAATCTTTACAACTTATGTTATATGAGCAAGTCAAAGGATACACCGTTCCAGAAAGAGGTTTTTAATTCAATTGAAGCAATTTATAATGTTCTACCAATTGTTGATGTTCAAGAAAAAATGGAAGTTGGGCGTAAAGAAAGTTTATTTTCCAATATAGATGGTAAGTTAATCCCTAATATCATTGTTCCATTTATGGACAAGGTTGAACATTCAGACGAATTGTGGGAACTCATTAGCCTAATAAAAACAAAACCAATCCCTACAAAGGAAAGTAGCAAATACTGGGCAACAATTTCTCCTTATAATAAAGTAACATTACAAAATTTGTATGACAACCTTCTCAAAGACAAAATGATGTCAGATTTCCTTAAGAGGTTTGATAGTGTTGATTATGTGATACCGTGGCTCAATAAGTTTTATAGTTTGTGGATTGAAAGTAGCAATAATCAAGAATTTTTATCAAAAGGAATTGTACCAAATCAAAATGAGCAATTTGTAGGGGTATCTAAGCTCAACTTTGATGATAACATTGATGAAGAATTAAAAGAAATTTTAACATTTTTTGAACCAAATTTCAAAGCGAAGTTGCTATACAAGGGAATAACTGCATTAACTGATATTAGAATTAATTCGCTCGATAACGAAGATGTATCTAGTAAAATAAACGACCATGTTCGCAAACAATTTTCTGATGAAAGCAATAATACAGTTAAAAGAACAAATGATATACAAGATATATTTAACAGACTTTCTGACTGGTTTTTAAAAAATCCAGATAGAGCGAAGCCATTATTCAAAGATATATTTGACAAAAAATATCAACTTTCTACCCAAGAAGAAACGATAAGAAGACTTGAGTTAGCCGCTAACGTTGAAAGCACTATGAATAAAAACAATTTAGAATTAGCCCAATTAGATATAGTTATAAAAGAAAGTGCTAGATTGCTGCAAATGTTTGAAGATGGCGAAATAATGCTCTCTGAAGAGGCAAAAAAACTATTTCAACATATTTCTTTAAAGTCAATTTATTCAAAAGAAAGATTAGATTATCTAATAAAAAGAAGTATTGAAAACATTTATAGTGCTTTATCAAAAAATCCTTTATATACAATCAGTGCATCCTTGGACGAATGGCAGCAAAGCAAACATTCAACTACCGTTTTTCCAGCAGTAAAAGATCATAAAATGATAAATATTGTTATACGACCGAGTGATGATGATAAAATTATTTTTTATGAAGATGCCGAATTGGAAGCATTGGATGATACGGCTTGTGAGTTATGGACGGATGACGGAACAGGAACAGTTAGGATGATAACGTTAGGTGATTTAATTAAAACAACTGGTATGACATCAATCCCACTAAAGAAAGTTTTTTAATATCTGATGAAGGAGCTCACATGAATGGATATTGTTAGCATAATAAAAGAAAAAATAAATCGAAAAGATCGGACAAATATTATTTATGTTCATCCTCTTTTAGCAAAAGAAGATATTGCTAGATATATTTCTGCGTTTTCCAATGAGAATGGTGGTATTATTCTATTTGGTGTAAAAGACGATGGCAATAATCTATGGTTAAAACAATCTGCATTTAAAATAGATGAAAATAGTATTCGAAAAATGCTTGACCATCATGTAAATATATCATTTGGTTCGTTTAGCGAAGAATCAAAACACAAACTAGAATATATAAATATCGAAAAAAATGATAAAAAGGTGTACTTTGATGGCAATGCATATTATTTGAGCAGGACGCAAAAAGGGTTAGAAGTCACAACTGAAAGAAATTTGATGGGAACATTTTTATTTATAACTGCAAATTCGCATGAAAAAGCTGCATTTAGAAAGCATTTTATATCTGACGGTGAAAAGTACATTCTAGGAAAGACATACTATTATGGCCATTTTGGTATGTATAAAGCAACCTATATTCATATTGATGAACAAGGTGTAACTAATCCTGCCTCAACGCCATTGGTTGGTGAATTAATACGAGAGATAAAACCTGCAGCTGTTGTAATGGTAGGTATTGCATTTGGATCTGATGAGAAAAAGCAAAAAATCGGTGATGTATTGATTTCAAAACGAATCTTACCATATGATTCTCAAAAATTTTTAGAAACAACCACGCAGTACAAAGAGACACCTAAAGACGTTGGCTTTCAGTTACTTAATGCTTTTAATGATTATGAAAATTGGCATTACTTATTAAACAACTCAAAACAATCAACAGTGTTTATTGGATCTGTTCTGACTGGTTCAAGACTTATCAACAACTACGAATATAGAACAAAATTATTGGATGACTTCAAAGAGCATGAGCCAATCGGAGGCGAAATGGAGGCATATGGAATTTATTCCATATGTAAACTTCATGGTGTATCTGAATGGATTATCATTAAAGGAATATGTGATTGGGGATACATGAAAGATGACCCAGATAAAGAAACTCATCAAGAGATAGCCGCAAATGCCGCCGCTGATTTTTGTTATCATGTATTTAATCGTAAGGGTGTATTTGATGAGTTAGTAGATAGAAAACCTTTATAAAGTATTTTTACAACCAGTTGCTCATTATGTTTAGGACAAGCAATATAGAATACTACCGCAATTTGCTATTCAGCATATCAACAATGGCGCAGTTCAGGTTGCGTTTAAGGATGCAGTGGAAGGAACTTACCGGGTAATCTTGGATCCTGGTACGATTCTGGCCAAATCCAAAACAAATAGCTAAAAATAAAAGTATGGGTAAAATAGGAGTTTCTAAAGTTTCTATAGTAGTAAATCAAGCCAATTGCATATTTCATAAATAGAATTGGAAAATGACATTGGCAATGATGCTTTTATTGAGTTTATTTCTGGCAATGAATCGACAAGCTTTTGTATTGCGGCCTAAATAAAATCGGGGACATCCTTTGTTCGTGCTAATGATAAGGAAACTTTTATTCCTAACTGACAAGGAACACTTAAAATATTGGAGTAATTTAAATCTCCCTGTTGCTGGTTTCGTGTATAATCCTATAAAAGATACCATTTTTTGGATAGATATTAAAGAATTAATCTTTAAAAAACCAGACATAGTTGAAAATGGCTCATATAATATACCGGTACCTATGGAAAATATTTTTAGTTATGATACTTTTGATTCTTTTTATAAACACTTCATCCTCTATAATGACAAAATGAAAGATTCAGAATCCTTTTTGAATGCTGTTACCAACATCTCCGAAATAAATGATGTTGAGTCCCAATACATAGGAGTTAAAAATTTATTTACTTATCATAGAAACAAACATGCCACATGGTTTATAATCCTAAATTATTTTAAGCATTGCAATGATGAAAATATAAAACTAAATTTAATTCACATTATTTCCCTTATCCCTGGTCATGGAGATATTTTTTGGCATAAAGGTAATATAATAAATGAATCAACACGAAAAAGCGCTTATGAATTATTAAAAAAGTCCTTGGGAGAGACAGAGATTAGACAGTTATTAAAATACATTAAAGAGGAGGAAGGTATTCAAAGAGGCTCTATAGGCCAAAGCATATATGCCATTATAGATCGCCTGGACAATAATTTAGATTTATTAAAAAAAATAGCATTTGATAAGAAAACGGATGAAACCTCAAGATTTTGGTCATTTTTAATGTATTTGTATAGTTTTCAATTTGAACACACCACCGAGCATTCTATCGCTTTGATTAATTAATATTTATTTCAATGCCCTAATACTTCAAACTACGATATCATAAGTGAGTTAAAGCAGATTTTTAACGAGTGCGGAGAATTTCATATTTATTAGTACATCCTTAATGCTTTTTTGGAAATGGGATATAAAAATATATTCATGATTTTAACTGAGCACTGATAAGAACCTAACTCTTGGTAATATGTACCAGGGTAGTTGAAACGTTCTACCCGGAGCTTTTATGGCAAAACCATTTTTATTTCTCGCTGATACGTATTTATTAACTCATCCAAACGCTGGCTCAACTGAAGTAGTTGCTTGGCATTGTGCGGTTCCTTTCGTGAAACCTCATAAAGCCTGCGACGCTCGGCCTCTATTTTTACCAAAAGTTTTCCCCAGTTATGTAAGTCCATTGAAATCACCCCGACAATATTAGCATAAATTTGACAATCATGTAAATAGATCTACATTAATATGTTAATTTTTAATATGAATTTTAGCCAAACAAAAATCGTCCCTGCCGAATCTTCCCCTGAAGGTGACCACCATGACTCACGATGAACTTGAGAAAGCTATTAAGCATACAAAAGAAGAAATCTACCGAATGAAGCAGCAAATCGAAGAAAACAACGATACTAAAGAAAAACGGAGACTGCAGCGCGGGTTGAAGGAATTGCAATACCTGCAGCTTTGGCAACTGGATCAGCTTGGGTAGAAGATGCGTTTTCTGGGGTAAATGTATCTCCAAATCTCACGTTTTTACCAAATTACGGATTGCGGCTTTTAGCCTTTGAGTATGTAAGTGTCTCAAAGACTAAACACTCTACTATTTCAAGCAACCTTAAGCATCTTTCTGCAATCTCACGCTTACCAAGTTCCCAATCCCGAATAGAAGAAGGATTAACTCCTAACAGTTCAGCAAATTCGTTTTGTTTTAATCCAAGCAGTAAGCGGGATGAAAGCACCTTATTTGACAGTTCCCCCCTTCCTGATGGGGTATTGGATATCATGAGAGCTCCCGGTGAAATTCCAAATACATTAGCCAATTTTATTGCACTTGGTAAACGTAAATTTTTTCTTCCATATTCAGCGTTAATAATAGTATCCGTAGAAATTTCAGAACAGCGCGCTAGTTTCCTAATAGATAAACCTGCCGTTTGCCTTAAGGTTCGTAAACGCTCGCCAGGATTTAAGGACATGTCAATCTCAGACAAAGAAAAGCAGGATAGTATTTCTTTTACTCTTTGCCTTATGGAGTCAGTATTACATTTTCCATCCATTTGTATTCCAAAGAAAAATGTACTATTACACCGCTGGCATAATACATGTACTCTGTGTCAGCGGCCTGCACGTCGGCTTTGTGCTGGCCGGGGTGTATTTAATCGCCGGCGCCTTAGGTGTACCCAAACGCTTGTATTTACTAATCTTGGTGCCGGTGCTAATCTTTTATGCCGTTATGACCGGGTTGGGGCCGGCAGTGTTTAGAGCCAGCGTTATGGCGGTGCTGGTGCTGGCAGCTGCGCTATTGGGCCGGGAAAGAGATTGGCCCACTGCCGTGGCCCTGGCGGCAGGCGTTCTGTTATTGATTAACCCGCTGTACATTCATGAATTGGGTTTTCAACTTTCCTTTGCCGCCACCTGGGGGATTCTTTACCTAGGCCCGCTACTGGGGGGATTTAGAATAAGGTGTTCGCTGCCCCACTGGCTGACCATTTCTTTGCAAGTTACCTTGGCTGCTCAATTAGCCACCATGCCGCTTTTGATATACCATTTTAACCTAATCTCGTTTATTGCCCCTTTGGCCAACCTGCTGCTGGTGCCTCTGGTGGGGGTAATCATGCTGGCCGGATTTACAGGCTGCGTTACCGGGCTTGTTTTTTTGCCTTTTGCCGAGATAATTAATGCCGGTACCGGTGCGCTTATTGACCTTTTCTTGGCTCTGGCCGGAATGCTAAATAGTATACCGGGCGCAGCGGCATATGTGAACACTCCACCCTGGTCGGCAGTGCCACTGTGGTTTGCCGGTCTGGTGCTGATGGCGGAAACTGTACGCGGCCAGTATAAACTGCCTGGCATTAACCGGGGTAAAACCGGACTGGCGGTAGTCGGAGTTTTGCTGATGCTTGTCTTAATCTGGCCTTGGGACGGAACCGGTGGCCGGATGCAAGTGCATTTTGTGGATGTGGGGCAAGGGGATAGTATACTGGTTCGCTTCCCGGGCGGCAAAACAATGCTGGTGGATACCGGCGGTCGCCCGGGTGAACCGGATGAAGCCCGGGTGACGGGAGATGCCGTGGTGGTGCCGTACCTGCGCCATTTGGGGATTAACCGGCTGAACGCGCTGGTGATTACCCACCCTCATGAAGACCACGCCGGCGGGGTGCCGGCGGTGTTGGAGAAGCTTAAAGTCGATGCGATGGTCATCACTGACGCCCCGGGATACGATGAGATTATTGCTTTAGCGGCAAGTTTCCGGGTTCCTGTATATCGGGCTGGCACCGGTCAGGCGCTGCAACTGGATGAACGAGTGGATGTTCTGGTACTGGCCCCCGGCAAGGGCGATGCTGTAGACGGTTTAAGCGCTAACGACGCTTCCCTGGTTTTACGACTGGATTACAGGGACAGCTCTTTTTTGTTAACCGGGGATATAGAGGAACAAGCCCAGCGGCTACTCTTGGCCGGTGGTACGGATTTGCAGTCAGATGTGTTTAAGGTTCCCCATCACGGCAGTCGGTCTTATGAACCACGTTTTTATAATGAAGTAGCACCCGAGTTTGCCGTGATTCAAGTAGGTGAAAACAACCGGTTTGGCCACCCCGCAGCGGACGCTGTTGACACCCTGATGTCTTCCGACGCCAGGGTGCTGCGCACCGACAGGGACGGAGCAGTGCTTATTACCACCGAGGGAGTAAACATCAAAGTACAGACTGTTAAAACGCCATAAGCACACTAATTTTTTATCTCGTCCGGGGCAACCTATTCAAAATATGAATGGGGACACACCTCTTGGATGTCCCTAAGGATGAATGTCCCAACGTATTAATGTACCCAACTTAATTTTACAAAGCAATGGGAGGATTCTTCGTGTACGATACTGTGATTATAGGTATGGGTCCGGCGGGAATGACAGCTGCGGTTTACGCAGCGCGTAAAAAAATGAACACCATGTTGGTGGGTAAGGAGTACGGAGGCCAGGTGGCCTGGACTTCGGAAGTGGAAAATTATATGGGTTTCCAGATGATTAGCGGTCCGGGGCTGATGGATAAATTTGAAGAACAGGTGAAGCACTACCCGGTGGAAAGAAAACAATCGGAAGTAATCCGGGTTGAAAAAGAGGGTGACCATTTTGTCGTCCGGTGCAAGGATGGAGAGGAATACCACTGCCGTACCGTTATCTACTCTGCCGGAAAGTACCCGCGCCGGTTGAACGTCCCCGGGGAAAAAAAATTCACCGGCCAGGGCGTGAGTTATTGCGCCGTCTGCGATGGGCCATTCTTCGAGGGTAAACCGGTGGCGGTTATTGGAGGTGGCAATTCCGCGCTGGAGGCCGTGATTGATATGCTCAAAATAGCTGTACACGTTTACGTGGTGTCCATTGAAGACTGGAACGCAGACCCGGTGCTTGCCGAACGGGCCCTGCAGGCCCAAAATATTACGGTACTAAAAGGGTACCAGACGCTTTCTATTAATGGTGAAGAGAACGTGCGCAGCATTACTATACGCTCTCTGGAATCGGGGGAAGAGAAGGAATTGGCGGTGGAAGGGGTATTTGTGGAAATCGGCACTATGCCCAGCAACGAACCGGTAAAGGGACTGGTGCAGATAAACAAGCTGGGCGAAATAGAAGTGGACTGCAGTTGCAACACTAACGTGCCCGGTTTGTTTGCTGCCGGCGACGTAACAAGTATACCGGAAAAACAAGTTATCGTGGCAGCCGGTGAAGGTGCCAAGGCTGCTCTAGGTGCTTACCGGCACCTGCTCACCAGCACCCCTGTGCAGCATTAAGAAAGAGGGCAGACTAATCAAAAGTACTTTCAGGGTAGCGAAGAATCTTAAAACAAGATCCTTCGCTAACGTTCAGGATGACAACTCCAAAATTCCAGTGTTTTTAATTGCTTAAACTGTGGATTGGGGCAGGGATCCTGCCCCCGCGGGCGATAAAAACATTTGAGGAAAACGGGTGCACCCGCATTACCGGCGCCCGGCCCAGTAGGCCTCCGAATTCCACGTAATCTCCCACCTTTTTACCCGGCGCGGGAATAATCCGCACGGCGGTGGTTTTTTGGTTAATTACCCCAATCGCCATTTCATCGGCGATGATGGCGGAGATGGTCTCGGCGCTGGTGTCGCCGGGTACGGCGATCATGTCCAGCCCCACTGAACACACGCAGGTCATGGCTTCCAACTTGTCCAGGTGCAGCGCATTTTCCTCCACCGCCCGGATCATACCGGCGTCCTCACTGACCGGGATAAATGCGCCGGACAGCCCGCCCACGTAGGAAGACGCCATGGCGCCGCCTTTTTTTACCGCATCATTTAACAGGGCCAGCGCTGCAGTAGTGCCGTGGGTTCCACACCTTTCCAGACCCATGGCCTCCAGTATTTCAGCCACGCTGTCGCCTACCGCCGGAGTGGGGGCCAGGGATATGTCCACGATGCCAAAGGGCATGCCCAGCCGCTCGGCAGCCGCCCGGCCCACCAACTCGCCCATGCGGGTAATTTTAAAAGCTGTTTTTTTGATGGTTTCGGCCAGGGCGCCGAAATCTGCCCCATTTAGGCGCTCAACCGCCCGTTTGACCACGCCTGGGCCACTAATGCCCACATTAATAACCACTTCCGGTTCCCCCACCCCGTGAAAGGCACCGGCCATAAAAGGGTTGTCCTCCGGGACATTGGCGAAAACCACCAGTTTGGCGCAGCCCAGGCCATCCCGGTCTGCAGTTCGACCGGCAGTATCCTTAATTACACGGCCCATCAGGGCCACGGCGTCCATGTTAATGCCCGCCTTGGTGGTGGCCACGTTTACCGAGGCGCAAACCCGCTCGGTGCCTGCCAGGGCCGCGGGGATAGTGGCCAGCAGTTTACTGTCACCCCCGGTTGTGCCCTTGTGCACCAGGGCGGAAAACCCACCGATAAAGTTAACTCCCACCTCGGCTGCCGCTCGATCCATGGTTTCGGCAAACAGCATGTAATGGTCGGCCCGGCTGCATTCGGCCACAATTGAAATTGGCGTCACCGAAATGCGTTTGTTCACGATAGGCAGTCCATATTCCCTAGCGATAGATTCCCCCACCGGCACCAGGTTACCGGCCAGACGGGTGATTTTTTCATAAATCTTGTCACAGGCTGCTCGGGGGTCTGCATCGGCACAGTCACGCAGGCTGATGCCCATGGTAATAGTGCGGATATCCAGGTGCTCTTCCTGAACCATCTTAATGGTTTCCATTATTTCCTGTACGGTTAGCAAAACAGCCAGCCTCCTATAGCCTGTGCATGAATTTAAATGCGTCTTCGTGTTGGGCGTCAATGCGGATGCCCAGTTCAGTCCCCTTGGCATTAAGCCGGTCTTTAAGTTCTAATAAATCAATGGTACTTTTCCCCATGTCGCCAATTAACACCATCACCAGGAATTCCTGCATAATGGTTTGGCTGATATCCAATATATTGACGTTGTTTTCAGCCATTATGCTGGTGACCCCGGCGATTATACCTACCCGGTCGGGACCGATGACAGAGACAATTACGCGATTGCCCGGGTTTTGGTCTAAATTAAGATATTTCATATTGTGCACACCTCTCCCCGTAGTTTAACTATAATTAAAACACCACGGCAAATGTAATGATCAATAAAGCATTTAGTTTAATCGATAACAGCCACTGCCCGTACCGGTGAGCCGTCGGCGGCCTCAATTTTTAACGGGAAACAGTACAGGGTAAACTCTTTACCCACCAGACCTTTTAGATTAGTGAGGTTTTCAATTATCACCATGCCACGGCTTAGTAGAATTTTATGGATGGTAAACTCGGTGGAGTGCACCGGGTCAACCGAGATGGCGTCAATGCCGACACCCTTGATGCCCCGGTCCGCCAGTTGGTGTGCTGTTTCCGGAGCCGGCACGGGAAAGTCTTGAAAGTAGCCGGGTTCGCCCCATTTATCATACCAGCCGGTATAAAATATAACAAAATCTACTTTGTTATCACCCAGGTTGTCAAGTAGTTTGGGAAGTATTTCCGGTCCCGGGGTGCTGGTGGCGTCAATGACCACCGCTGTCCCGCAAAAATGCTCCAGGGGCAGGCGATCCAGGGTTATGCCGCTTTTCAGTATATGGCCCGGGCTGTCCAGGTGGGTGCCGGTGTGTGAAAAAAACGTCAACTTGCGCTCGTTGAAGCCGTCTTGCTCAATGGTGCACGGCTGGCTGATTAACGGTGGTTCGGTGCCGGGGTAAACCGGCATGCCCGGCGATATGGTTTGGGTCAAATCAATGAAACGCATTTCAATCCTTCTTTCGGGTAAAATATTTTGTTACTGCTCAGTAGTCAGTAGCCATAATGAAAGAATGTTTATCATCTCGTATTATTCTGAATTCTGACTCCTGAATTCAGGCTACCTGAATCACCACCTGTCGGTGAGTTGTTCGGCAGCCAGCAGGGCGGCATTATACACCTGACGCAGGGGTACGCCTGTTTCTAGCGCCAAGGCTTTGCAATCTTCGAATTCCGGCACAAACCGGGCTGGTTTTTTCAGGTCTGTGGTAAAAGCAGCCTTAACGCGTACCTGACCGTATCCGGTTTGCACCGTGGAAAACCCCCGTTGCAGACAGAATCGCTGTTCAGTACGCATGCGTACACCCAGACTGGTGGTTTCGTTGAGGATGACAGTCAGGATGCGTTCCGTGTTACGGTCATCGTCCGGGACAAGTACGGTCAGCATAATACCAGGGCGCCCCTTTTTCATAATTACCGGTTTGAGGTAGGCGTCCAGTGCCCCTTCCGCCAGCAGTTTATCTATAATGTAAGGGTAAAATTCCGGGTTCATATCGTCAATGGCTGTCTCCAACACCCGGACGTAATCCTTGATTAAGTTCATTCTATCCATTATAAGGCTGCTCCTTTCCTGTTTATTCCTAAAGCACTTCTTCCGATGCAATAATTATACCTTCAACCTTAAAAAAAGGCAGGGCAGGGTGCTCTGCTATGATTTAACTTACACCAGGTATAAATGTTACTTGGGATTATAGCTAAAATGTAATTAAATGTGTGCTGGACTGGCATCATAACATTAAGTATAATACAAGAAAGACATATTAATCTGTTTTTTTACGCGAGTCCCATGTTGTTAATGGCTATAACTGTTCCAACAACGAACAATTGTATCCAAAAAATACGGGGTGGAAAACATGAAGGTCGAGTTACGGGTTTTTAGCGGTCTGGAAAAATTCATGCCCCACAAACGTTTCGGAGAGCCTCTAGGTGTTGAACTGGAAAACGGCAGCACCATTAGAGATCTGTTGGAAAAGATGGGGATACCCCAAGACCAGGTATTTACCATGCTGGTTGACGGCCGGCACCAGTCTTTTGACTACATCTTGAACGAGGGAGAAAGAGTATCATTTTTCCCACCTGTAGGGGGCGGGTAGCTTGACTCAATTTAGCAATACTGATGGCGTTTGTTTATTTAAGCCGGGTTATAAAATATGGCTGGAAAAAGACGACGGCGTCCAGGGTGACGGTTTTTTTCAACTACTTGAACAAATCAAAAAAAACGGTACCATAGCTGCAGCCGCCGAGTCTATGGGGATGTCGTACCGGGCTGCTTGGGGTAAAATCAAGGCTGCGGAAAAGCAGTGGTGTATGCCCCTGGTTACAACTAAAGTGGGCGGTGACACAGGTGGGGGGGCTAGACTGACCCCGCAAGCCTCAGACTTGTTGCAACGGTTTTTTAGGTTTAGGCAGGATGTTGACAGTGAAATAGCGAAAATATTTAAGCGTAATTTTATTGATTAATTAGGATTATTTTTTTACCCCCGTTATGCTTAACTAAACATATTGGGATGATTTCGAGCATTATAAGTGATTGTTCAAACATCCGCTGGAAGGCGAGGTTACTTTTTGGAATTATTATTGCAAGGGTTGGCCAAGGTATGGGGCGATCCGCAGGTACTGGAAATTACGTTATTTACTTTGCAGGTATCAGGAATCGCCACTATCATCAGCGTTTTAATTGGTGTGCCGGTGGGCTTTTTCCTGGCCACCAGGGTTTTCCCGGGGCGCAATTTAATCATGAGTGTTGTAAACCTTGGCATGGGTCTGCCTCCGGTGGTGGTTGGTCTTTGGGTGAGCCTGCTTTTATGGCGTGCCGGTCCGCTGGGTGCTTTAGGTCTGCAGTATACACCAATAGCAATTATAATGGCCCAGGGTATCATTGCCGCACCCATTGTTACAGGTTTTAGCACGGCCGCCATTGGTCAGATTAATCCCAAACTACAAATGCAGATTATGGCTTTAGGGGCTTCACGCTGGCAGTTAATCTGGCTGATGATTCGCGAGGCCAGACTGGGTTTACTGGCCGCGGTAATAGCCGGTTTCGGCGGCGTAATTTCAGAGGTGGGTGCCGCCATGATGGTGGGCGGAAATATTTCCGGTTACACCAGAACGCTTACCACAGCGACTGTATTAGAAGTGAACAAGGGTCACTATGACGTGGCTATTGCCCTGGGAACCATATTGTTGTTGCTGGCGTTCATTGTCACCGCGCTTTTGACATTGTCCCAGCAAAAAGGGCGTTATATTTAAAACAGGAGTCAGGAGTCAGGAGATAAAAGTAGCCTGACTGATTAAGGAAGGTGCTAAACGTTATGCATGATCAATTTCAGCGCCAAATTAATTATCTGCGCATTTCGGTGACAGACCGATGTAACCTGCGGTGCATTTATTGTATGCCTGCCGGAGGGGTCAAGAGCGTCTCCCATGATGAAATTTTAACCATCGAGGAAATAACTGAAGTGGTGGTGGCAGGTGTTCCGTTGGGTATTAGGAAGGTACGACTTACGGGCGGTGAACCCCTTGTGAGACGTGGAATTTTAGGCTTGGTGCGTAACCTGCGCAACATTCCGGAAATTGATGACATAGCGCTGACCACCAATGGCATTTTGCTGGCCAAGATGGCTGGCGATCTTAAAGATGCGGGTGTGAATCGAATAAATATCAGCCTGGATACCCTTAAACCAACCCGTTACCATCAGATTACCAGAGGTGGCAATCTGGACCAGGTATGGCGCGGCATTAACGCCGCCCTGGACAATAACCTGCAGCCGGTGAAAATAAACACAGTGGCCATCAGGGGATTTAATGATGATGAGCTGGTGGATTTGGCCCGCTTGACCATCAGGCAACCGCTGCATGTACGTTTTATCGAGTTGATGCCCATCGGTACATCTGACGACTGGGCCGGAGGAAGGTATATACCCACCGGCGAGGTACAGGAATTGATTACCGGCGCCCTGGGCAATCTTACTGAGGAAAAGATGGTTACCGGAAACGGCCCTGCTTACTATGGCCGCCTGCCTGGCGCCCAAGGTACCGTAGGTTTTATCTCGGCGGTCAGTAACCACTTTTGTGCCCGGTGTAACCGGTTGCGCTTAACAGCTACGGGCCAGCTAAGGCCCTGCCTGTTTAGCGGCCGGGAAACAGATATTAAACAAGCGCTGCGGGCCGGGGCGGGCCGGGAAGAATTGACGCGCATTTTCCGGGAAGCCATTTTAAATAAACCGGATCAACACGACCTGGCTGCCCGGTGGCAGGAGGACGACCGGATCATGTCGCAAATCGGAGGCTAATGCTAACATGAGCAGAAACGGATACAGGGGGTTAACTCATTTTGATGAGCAAGGTGCTGCCCGGATGGTGGACATCGGCGCCAAGGATGTCACTGCCCGAGAGGCTATTGCCCGTGGAGAGGTGCGTATGCGCCCCGAAACGCTGCAGTTGATTACAGGCGGTCGGGTGGCCAAGGGTGACGTGTTGGGGGTGGCCCGGGTGGCGGGTATTATGGCCGCCAAGGAAACGGGACGGCTTATACCCATGGCCCATCCGATCAACCTCACCGGGGTTAACGTGGACTTTCGCTTGCGGGAACCGGGCCGGGTGGAGATCCAGGCCCGGGTGCGCACCACCGGTAAAACCGGGGTAGAAATGGAAGCGTTAACTGCAGTGGCAGTCGCCGGGCTTACCATATATGACATGTGTAAAGCTGTAGATCGGGAAATGGTTGTGGGCAGCGTTAGATTAACCAGTAAAACAGGTGGTAAAAGCGGCACTTTTACAAGGGAGGACGAACAGGAATGGGATATATAGTGGCAGTTTGCACCAGCCCCAGAAAAGGCATGCGCAAGAAAAACATTGGCACCGGCCAACTGGTTGTGGAACATGGTTTGGAGAACGATGCCCACGCCGGTCCCTGGCACCGGCAGATAAGCCTGCTGGCTCTAGAGAGCGTGCAAAAAATGCGGGATAAAGGGTTGGACGTTAACCCGGGTGATTTTGCCGAGAATATCTCCACCGTGGGTGTGGACTTGGTTTCTTTGCCTCTGGGCACGCATATCTCCATCGGTGCCGAAGCGCTCGGCGAAGTTACTCAGATTGGCAAGGAATGCCATACTCGCTGTGCTATTTACCACCAGGCCGGGGATTGCGTGATGCCCAGGGAGGGTATTTTCATCAAAGTTTTAAAGGGCGGCACCATTAAAGTGGGCGACGAGGTGCGAGTACTTGAGTAGTAATTATGCTGTTCCGGTTATATCAGTGGTGGGCTGGGCCAATTCCGGCAAGACTACCTTTTTGGAAAAACTGGTGACCGAGCTTAAACAGCGAGGTTGTCGGGTGGGAATTATCAAGCACCACCGGGGAACGTTTGAAATCGATAAACCCGGCAAGGATACCTGGCGCATGGCCAGAGCCGGTGCTGTTTGTACCGCTATTGCCGGGCCGGGCAAGGTGGGCCTGGTGCTGGAAACCGAAGCAGATATGCGACCTGAGGAAATTGCCGCCCTGATGCCTGGTATGGATATTATTATCACCGAAGGTTACAAACAAGAGCGTTTGCCCCAAATAGAGGTGTGTCGCGCCGGTTGCAAGGAAGAACGGTCTGCCGCTCGGGATGGGCAATTGGTAGCCGTGGTGGGTGAAAAATTGTACCGCAGCGTGGGGATTCCCTGTTTTAACATTGATGATGCCAGCGGTGTGGCAGATTTTATAGCGGCCAATTACTTAAGAAAATAAAACAGAACCACCGGTCCAAAAAAACTAATTAGTTGACGACAAAAAATAAATCAAAGGTGCCGGGGGGGTATTTAATGAATGCTCTTACAGAAAAACAATTTGAGCGGTATAAACGTAACATCCTACTGGACGGCGTGGGGTCACAAGGCCAGGTAAAACTACTGCAAGCAAAGGTTCTTGTTGTGGGCAGCGGTGGATTGGGCTCGCCGGCGGCATATTACCTGGCCGCGGCGGGTGTCGGTAATATTGGCCTTGTGGATGGGGATCGGGTGGATTTGTCCAACTTGCAGCGGCAGATTCTGCACACCACCTCGGATTTGGGGCGCCCAAAGACCGATTCCGCCCGGGATAAACTAACCGCGTTAAATCCCGATATACATGTTATTTGTTTTAATGAATGGTTGGGTGAGGATAATTACCGGGATATAATCACCGGTTTTGACCTGGTGGTGGACGGAACGGACAATTTCGCCACCCGGTTCTTAATCAACCGGGCCTGCGTGGAGCAGCGCAAACCATATATATTTGGTGGGGTGCTGGGCTATACCGGCCAGGTAATGACTATAATTCCGGGCCGTGGCCCTTGCCTGGCCTGCATTTTTAGGGACGTGCCGCCGGAAAGCGCGCCCTCCTGTGCCAGCATTGGGGTGCTGGGTGCAGTGCCGGGGATGATTGGCACGGCAGAGGCTGCCGAAGCGGTAAAATTAATTCTTGGCCTTGGTGAACCGCTGGTGGGCAGGCTGATGACCTATGACGCGCTGACCATGCGGTTTTATGACATCGAAATAGGACGCGATCAATCCTGCCCTATTTGCGGTTCCATATCTTAAACATAATGATTCCATCAAGTAATATTCGTATTTTAGAATTATAAAAATCTAAATAATCTCCGAGCCCAGTTTGCCTAAAGCGGGATCGCCAGGGCGTTCGGGCCGACAGGGTACGATAGGAAACCGTCGTGCCTCCCATTGCGGAAAGGAGAATGTAACGATCGGCTTAAAAGCCGGGTTATGTGTTTTTCCGCATAAACCGGCTTTTTTATATGGCTCAAAAGTTGTTGTTAAAGGGGTGATTAATGTACAGTTTTAATGGGTGGTAGTACTTATTTTAAAAAAACAAAACCAAATACACAAGGGGGTTATAAAACTGAAGAAAAAGCTAATGTTGTCTTTGTTTATGGTAATCATTCTAACCATGTTTGCAACGCTGGCCGGTTGCACAGGTAACAAGCAGGATGGCGCAGAACAGAAACAGGAAGCTTCCGAACCCGCCAACAAAGATATTATCCTGGCTACTACCACTAGTACCCAGGATAGCGGACTGCTAGACGTTCTGGTGCCGATGTTTGAAGAACAAACCGGCTATTTGGTGAAAACAATTGCCGTAGGCACAGGGGCGGCATTGGAAATGGGCGCCAAGGGTAACGCCGACGTGCTGCTGGTACACGCACCGGACGCTGAAAAACCGCTGGTGGACAGCGGAGTGGGTATCAATTACCAACTGGTTATGCACAATGATTTTGTGCTGTTGGGGCCAAACAGCGACCCGGTCGTAATCAAGGGGACAGTCAGCGTTACCGACTCGTTTAAAAAGATAGCCGATAATGCTGCTGCGTTTGTTTCCCGGGGTGATGATTCCGGTACACACAAGAAGGAACTTGCCCTTTGGAAGAACACCGGCATAGATCCGACAGGTCGGCAGTGGTACCAGGAAACCGGTCAGGGTATGGGCGCCACCATTGCCGTGGCCAACGAAAAGCAGGGCTACACTCTAAGCGACCGCGCTACCTACCTGGCCCAAGCCCAAAATATAGACATGCAAATAGTCAGCGAGGGCGACGAGGATTTGATGAATATTTACCATGTTATGAATATCAATCCTGAAAAGTTTGCGGAGCTGAATATCAACGCCGAGGGTGGCAAGGCCTTTGTAGACTTTATGATCCACAAGGATACTCAAAAAACTATCAGTGCATTCGGCGTTGACAAGTACGGCAGCCCGTTGTTCTTTGCCGATCGGTTATAACATATAGGATGATTGAAATATAACGCGCTGACATTGATGTCAGCGCGTTTGTCGGTTATTATAGGTTTAAGCAAGGTAGTAATTTAGTAATAAAACGGATTGTGGTGGTTGGTTTTGAAATATTTTCTTGATTTTTTGGCTCAACTGAAAAAAGGCGTTATCGCCCCGGTTTACTTGTTTTTCGGACCCGAGAATTACCTGCGGGATCAGGCTGTTCGGCGGCTTCGGGAACACCTGCTGCCACCGGGCGCCCAAGAGTTCGATTACCACGTGCTGGACGGTGAGGTCTCTTCCATGCAGGATATATTTTCCGCCGCATCCTTCGCGCCCTTAATGGCCGCTCGGCGTCTGGTAGTGGTGCGGGGCACCGGTCTGTTTAAGGGGGACGGAAAAAAACCGGACGATGAAAGCGGTATCCTGAGTTACCTGGCTCAACCCTGCACCGGAACCTGCCTGGTATTTGTCACCGACAAGGGGGTGGACAAACGGCGTAAGGTGTACAAAGAGGCCGCCAAGGTGGGTTATGCAGTGGACTTCACCCGGTTAAAGCCTGCTGAACTGAGCAAATGGTTGGCCAAGCTGGCCGGGGAAGAAGGCTGCTCCCTGCACCGGGAGGCTGCGGACGAATTGCTGTCCCGCTGCGGGCGGGATATGTACACCCTGTATAATGAAATCAAGAAGCTTACCTGCTTCGTTGGCTCCGGGAAGAGTATTGGCCCGGGTGTGGTGCGAGAAATGGTGGCCGGTCGAGTGGAGGAAAATATCTTCGAGGTGGTGGATGCCGCCGGGGAAAAAGATTGCCTGCGGGCGCTGTCCGGCATCCGCAACTTGCTGTTGCAAAAACAACAGCCGCAGCAGATTATCGGTATGGTGGCCCGGCAGTTCAGGCTGATCTTGCAGGTGCGGGAACTGGCGGCCGGGGGAGACACCCGGGAGCAGATTATTGCGGCCTTAAAAATGCATCCTTTTGTCTACCAAAAAATTTACCGCCAGCGCAAAAACTTCGACCGGGCTCAGTTGGTGGGCATTATTAACCGGCTAACCGAACTGGACTATCATATAAAAACTGGCCGGTCTGTATTTTACCCGGCCATGGAAACATTAATCATAAAAATTTGTGCCGGAAAATAAACAAAACCACCCAGGCAGGGTGGTTCTTTTTTGCATTATTGTGTTACGATTAGCCGGCAATTTTATTTTTGTTGAGAAACTTGGTCAGGCGGGACTTGGTCCGGGCGGCTTTATTTTTGTGAATCACGCCCTTGGTCACGGCCTTATCTATAATTACAAGCGCCCGGTGCAGTCTCAGTTGGGCTTCTTCCATATTCTTACCGGTCAAAGCTTCGTGAAACTTGCGAACGGCAGTGCGCAAAGTGGACTTAATTTGTCTGTTGCGTTCGGTCCGTTTTTCAATAATGCGTACACGCTTGACGGCAGACTTAATATTAGGCATACATTCTCACCTCCTCAACAGGCTCAATTTTACCATGCACTGAAAAAAAATGCAAGCATCACCCGTATATGCATGGATTTTTTGGTTAATTATAATTATAGATTTGTAAAAAGGAGGTGATCTAACTTGACCCAGTGGATTGGTTTAATTATTCGTTTCGTCGTTTCAGCGCTGGTGCTGGTAGTGGTGAGCTGGCTCGCCCCCGGCTTCGTGGTGAATGGAGGCATCGTGGGCGCGCTTATTGCCGCAGCTGTGATTGCCGTGCTCGGTTACGTGGCCGAAGCACTGTTAGGCGACAGGATATCTCCGCAAAACAGGGGTATTGTAGGGTTCATCACTGCCGCCGTAGTTATTTATCTGGCCCAGTTTATTATCCCCAACCTGCTTAGCGTTAGCTTAATCGGGGCGCTAATTGCAGCGTTCGTAATCGGCCTTATAGATGCTGTTGTCCCCACCGTACTGCGCTAAAAGAATAACCTCGCCGTTTTCCCCCGGCGGGGTTATTCTTTTTTAGTACGCCCAGCATGGGCGTCATCTCTAGGGTGAAAGTCCCGAACGGGGGCTGGCGAGCGCCTACCGTTAGCCAAAGGCAAGGGTGTCCGTCGCGAGACGGAATCTGAAGGAAGCCGGCGGCAAA
>Ga0209643_1001116_pt1 | contig 28737 bp, 25 predicted proteins | sample AutmiccBRH37_all_FD_187383 | JGI IMG/M metagenome (GOLD analysis project Ga0209643, IMG submission 187383) | Deep subsurface microbial communities from Mt. Terri, Switzerland - Autotrophic microbial communities BRH/37_all (SPAdes) (version 2) | ecosystem: Environmental > Aquatic > Deep... | reverse complement strand
CTGTACCCGGGAAAGGATGCACGTATATTGATTGATAACCACTATATAATGGCCTCCTTGGGGGTGCTTTCAAAAAGATTCCCTGAAGCCGCCCTGGAGCTGATGAAGCAGAGCATGCAAATCTAGCAAAGCTCGATTTGCAGTCGCTAGTCGCTAGACACCAGTCACTAGAATCTGGGTAGGGCTTCGAAGGGCCGGCTTAATCTAGAGACTAGTGACTAATATGGAAGTGAGGGATATTATTATGCGTTATCCTGCTGTAAGAATAGATACAAAAAAGCTGACGCACAACACTAAAGTGCTGGTGGAAAAATGTGAAAAGCTCGGTATAGCTGTGGTGCCTGTGACCAAGGTATATTGTGGAATGCCCGAAATTGCCAGGGCATCTGTGGCTGCAGGTGTAAAAATGCTTGCTGATTCGAGGCTTGAGAACATCATCAAGCTGAAGGACCTGTATGTACCGAAGCTGCTTCTCAGGATTCCGATGCTGTCACAGGTTGATGAGATTGTTGAATATGTAGATATCAGCCTTAATTCGGAATACGAAGTGATAAAAGCTCTCTCAGAGAAAGCTTTGGAAAAGGGAAAGCTTCATAAGATAATACTTATGGTTGACCTTGGGGATCTCAGGGAAGGTGAGTGGAAGGAGACAGCAGTAGAATTTGCAGGTAGAATAACAGACCTTGAGGGTATCAAGCTTGTTGGAGTTGGAACCAACCTGACCTGCTATGGAGCTGTTATACCAAGCAAGGAGAATTTATCCTTATTGGTTTCTGTTGCTGAAGAAATAGAAAAAATATATGGCATAAAGCTGGATATAATCTCCGGTGGTAATTCAAGCAGCATACATCTGGTGGAGAAGAATGAAGTTCCAGGCAGAATCAATCAGTTGAGACTTGGAGAAGCAATAGTTCTTGGAAATGAAACGGCTTATAGTGAGCGGATAGAGGGTACCCATCCTGATGTATTCACTTATATGGCAGAAATAATAGAGCTTAAAGAAAAACCTTCTGTTCCTGTTGGTGAGACCGGTGTTGACGCTTTTGGAGAAAAGCCGGTATTTACTGACAGGGGTATTAGAAAAAGAGCTATTCTGGCATCCGGAAGACAGGATATAAAACCGGATGGATTGCAGCCTAGAGATAGGGATGCCATAGTACTGGGTGCAAGCAGCGATCATCTGATAATTGATGTAAGCGACTGCAAGAAGGGGTACAAAACAGGAGATATCATGGAATTTGACATGAGCTATGGTGCAATGCTGGCAGCATTCACATCGGAATATGTGGCTAAGATAATAGAATAGTGTAAGCAAGCGGCTGCTGTGGGGAAACCTGCAGCAGTATTTTGTTGTGAAAAATCACGTGTTTATAGCCGAATCTTCGAAGCTATTACTATCCAAACACAATTGCCACAATTTATCTTTAACTTTACCACTATATGTTATACAATGTAATTTAGGAGGTGAGGTCACATTTGAAAAGAAGAATTGCTTCTGTCATATTTCTTGTCATATTTGTGTTATTATCCACCGTTAATGTATCCGGTGCTGATAGAAGCTATTTTATGAGCAGCTTCAAGATAACTGCGCAATTGGACAGTTCTGGAAATATGGACATCTTTGAAGAAATCACCTATAAATTTGACGGCAGCTTCAATGGTGTGTACAGAACAATCAAAACATCAGGAAGCGATGGTATAGATGATATTGAGATATATAAGCTGCAAAACGGATTGCTTAATCGGTTTGTGCAGAATGACACTGAAACAGAATACACATATCAGTTGGAAGATAAGGGTGATGGCATCAGGCTGAAGATATTCTCAGCTGCAAAGGATGAAAGAAGAACTTTTGTTATAAAGTATAGAGTTGTGAACGTGGCTTCAAGATACAATGATATTGGAGAGCTTTACTGGAAGTTCATGGGCGAAGATACCGATGTAAAAATAAAGAACTTCGAGTTGAGAATAGCACTGCCGGAAGGCGCGGATAAGGAACAGATAAAGATCTTCGGGCACGGGCCCCTTTCGGGTGTATCAGAAATCATAGATTCAAGAAATGTGGAGCTAAAGGTTGAAGAGCTTCTGCCTCATAATTTCGTAGAAGCTAGAGTTCTTTTTCCGCCAAGCCTTATTAAGGATTCAAAAAAAATAGTGGCTAAAGACGCACTTTCAGATATAATGTCAGAGGAAAAGGATTTTGCGGATGAGGCAAATTCAAAAAGGACAAAAGCAAGGGCTGCGGTCGGATTTTCCTTGGTATTTGCTTTGTTCGAGTTGCTGCTGATCATATACCTGTATTTCAAATATGACAAAGAATACAAAGCGAAATTTATGGGGGAATATTTCAGGGAGCTTCCCGGAAACTATTCGCCGGCTGTTCTTTCGGTGCTTTGGAATTTCGGGAAGGTTAACCCAAGGGATATAACGGCTACAATTATGGATTTGGTCAGAAGGAAATTCCTTCGACTGAAGGTTGAACAGCGGGAAATAAGGGGACTTATAAAGCATAAGATAGAAAATGAATATATTTTTGAGCTGAATAAAGAATCTGACCTGGAAGCTCTGTCTTCCCATGAAAAGTACCTTATAGACTGGCTGATATCAACAATAGGGGATGGGAACAGGGTAGCTATGAAGGAAATAGAGCAGTCCTCAAAGACCTTGAAAGGAGCAGAAGGCTTCAAGACAGATTATGATGCATGGGTTGCATATGTGAAAATTGAAGCAGAAAGTCTGACCTTCTTTGACAGGAATACAATGAAGGGTCAAATCCTCGGTGTTATTATAGCTGTTGCCGGAATGGTGTACGGCGGTTTCACAGCTGCAGTGCACAGTAATATCGCAGGCTTTATAATATTGATGATAGCTTCAGTTATTTTATTGATATACTCCTTGGTTATACGCAGAAGATCAAGATACGGAGTAGAGCAGTTCAGGATGTGGAAGGCTTTCAGGAGATTTCTCAAGCATTTCAGTCAGCTTGACAAAGCAGAGCTGCCTGCAGTTATACTTTGGGAGCATTATCTTGTATATGCAATAACCCTGGGAGTTGCCAAGGAGGTTATTGGGCAGCTGAAGCTGGTTTTCAGAGAAGACGACTTCAAGAATTCAGCCCTGACATTTATGTACTTTGGTCATTATGGTCATAATTACAACTACTTTGACACTATAGACAATGTGACAAATACTATGGTGAAGACAACTGAATCGGTCTACACCCAGGCAATGTCCAAGATGTCTTCGCGAAGCGGGGGCGGAGGGGGCTTCTCCGGAGGTGGAGGCGGCGGAGGCGGAGGCGGCGGCGGTGCCGGCGCATTCTGATCAGGCTTGGTCGATGTAAGCGATAAAGCCAATATGGGGGGATAGGATGCCCCTGAGTTTTCCCTGAACGGGAATTATGAAGGAGGTAGAAAACGGATGAAAATTATAATTTTTGCTGTACTGCTGCTGATTATTTTGTATGCAATAAGTAGTTACAATGGGCTTATAGTAAAAAGGAACAGGGTAAGAAATGCATGGGCGCAGATAGATGTGCAGCTGAAGAAAAGGTTTGATCTCGTGCCGAATCTTGTTGAGACAGTAAAGGGCTATGCCGAGCATGAGGCAGGGACTCTGGAGGCAGTAGTAAAAGCGAGGAACCAGTATATAAGCGCGGGGACCCCTGAAGAAATGATGAAAGCAAATACGGAAATGACGGGTGCATTAAGCCGCTTGTTTGCTCTGGCTGAAAGCTATCCGGACCTTAAAGCCAATACTAACTTCATGGAGCTTCAGGGTGAGCTGTCGCAATTGGAAGAGAAGATAGCTTATGCAAGACAGTTCTATAATGATACGGTAATGATATTCAACAATGCAATACAAGTGATTCCATCAAATATAATCGCAGGCTTGTTCGGATTCAAGGAAGAGCCTTACTTCAAGGCTGATGAAGCTGAAAGACAGAATGTGAAGGTACAATTCTAAATGGTTACGCGTTTCGGGTTTCGCGTTACGCGGTTCAAGCCAAGCTTCGAAGCCCTGCTTGCATACGCGCAACCCGCAACTCGTAACTCGCAACCGGACCCAAGAAGAATACTATATATAATTTAGGCAGGTAACTACTAATGAAAAATGATGCGTATAGTCTTTTCGATATGAATAGGGAGCAGGAGATGAAGAAGGAGAGTCCTCTGGCTTTGAGAATGAGGCCTGAAACCCTTGAAGAATTTGTCGGGCAGGAGGATATTGTGGCTCCGGGGAAGCTGCTTTATCGTGCAATCAAAGCGGATAAGCTGACTTCTTTGATTTTTTTCGGTCCTCCCGGTACCGGGAAGACTACCCTGGCCAAGATAATTGCAAAAACAACCAAATCATATTTTGAGCAGCTTAATGCAGTGACCTCCGGAGTGGGAGATATACGAAGAGTGGTGGAGGAAGCAAAAAACCGCAAGGGAATGTACAGCCAGCGAACCATACTTTTTGTTGATGAGATACATCGTTTCAACAAGTCTCAGCAGGATGCACTGCTTCCGTATGTTGAAGATGGCACAGTAACATTGATTGGTGCTACCACAGAAAACCCATATTTTGAGGTAAACGATGCCCTTATTTCAAGGTCCACTGTTTTCAGGCTGAATCTGCTTACGGAAGAGGCTATAAGAAAATTGGTGGAAAGATGCATAAGAGATGAAAAGAAAGGGCTTGGCTCATATAATATCGTGATTGACGAAGAAGCCATGACGCATATCACCAATATTGCAAATGGAGATGCCAGGGCTGCGCTTAACGCCGTTGAACTGGCCGCACTGACAACAGAAAGAGGCAGTGACGGCAAGATACATATAGACTTGAAAACTGCTGAGGAATGCATACAGAAGAGAGCTGTGAATTATGAAAAGAAGGGTGAGAACCACTATGATACCATATCCGCCTTTATAAAAAGCATGAGAGGCTCCGACCCTGATGCAGTCCTCCACTACCTGGCGAAAATGCTCTATGCGGGAGAAGATCCCAAGTTCATAGCAAGAAGGATAGTAATATGTTCTTCTGAGGATGTAGGAAATGCTGATCCCAACGCATTGGTAGTGGCAACTTCAGCTGCCGGCGCGGTACAGATGATCGGTATGCCGGAAGCTCAGATTATACTTTCACAGGCTGCCTTGTATGTAGCCTGTGCGCCCAAGAGCAATTCTGCAGTGGCTGGAATTGGCAAGGCCATGAAGGATGTAGAGAATAAAAGGACCGGCGCAGTGCCGCTGCATCTCCGGAATGATGCCTTTAAGGGTGCAAGGGATTGGGGCTATGGAATTGAATACAAGTATCCCCATGACTATGAGGGGAACTACGTTGAGCAGCAATACCTGCCGGATGAGATTAAGGATACGGAGTACTATTTTCCATCAGATAACGGATATGAAAAGAAGTTTTCGGAGCTTCCAAAGCTGAAAAAAAGAAAAGGCCGCTAGTGAAGTATTTTAACAACCAGCTATACTTTATTAACACTAACAAGCATACAATATCTATTGGTTCTGGAGGTAACAAATGAAATTTTATAAATATACAGGGTTAGGAAACGATTTTGTTTTAATGGATAATACAAAAGGGAATATCAATATGGACAGTCAGCTAGCCAAAGAAATGTGCAACAGATACTTCGGTATTGGAGCAGATGGCATAGTGTTGGCAGCTCAAAGTGAAAGCTGTGACATAAGGATGGAGATTTATAATTCTGACGGCAGTATTGCTGAGATGTGCGGAAATGCTTCGCGCTGTTTTGCGAAATTCTGCTATGAGAAGGAGCTGGTACACAAGGAAGAATTTACAGTGGAAACATTGGCCGGCGTCATAGAACCAAAGCTTAATATTAAGGACGGTATAGTCAAGGAAATAACTGTGGACATTGGCATGCCGAAGTTTGACAGCAAGGATATTCCGTTTAAATATGATCTGGATAAGGTAGTGGATTATCCGATACAGGTTGATGGAAAAGAATATCTCATCACATCAATGTTTATGGGAGTACCACACACAGTTATTTTTACAGACAAAATTGAAGATGAAAATGTAATTGCAGAGGGAAGGAAAATTGAGATATGTGAGTATTTCCCACGGAAGACTAATGTGAATTTTGTCTCTATAATAAATAAGAACGAAATAATACTTAGGACATGGGAAAGAGGAGCGGGCTATACACTGGCATGTGGTACAGGCGCCTGTGCGGCAGTTGTGGCAGGGATCACAGCCAATAAGCTCAATAATAAGGTTAAAGTACATCTCAGAGGTGGAGATTTAACCATTGAATGGAATAAGCTCGATAATGTAAAAATGACCGGTGATGCCAAGGAAGTCTTTGTCGGAGAATATGAAATTTAGTAAAAGGGGGCTGTGTCGGAAGTCCTTGAAAAAACAACAGGAATGCACTGGAAGAAAAGTACAAGTATTTAATAGGGTTTCTAATGAAGCAGTTTGAGGAGAATTCTACTTAAAGAATTCTCCTATTTTTCTAAGGAGGCTGCTGTTTTTGTCCCGGTTTCCGTTTTCCGGCCTCAGGCCTGGAGATACATATGCGTGTTTCCCATTATCTGCCTGATCTTCACTTGCTTTCAACTGCTGTGAAGTATCCTTGGACTCTTTATTAGCGGCAGGCTTTCCGACAAAAGTAGTTATGTTTTCTTGTTTGACCAGCAAGCTGTCGTAATTTGGAGTCTTCTCATTTTTCAGAAACTTTTCCTTGAAGCTGCTTTTCTTGAGTGTTGAGAGTTCTGTATTATCATTTGCCGCTGTTCTAGTTCTTGGTGTAAGCAGTTCCCTTAGTTCTTCCTCAGATGCTTTTTGTACAAAGGTCTTGCTTTCAAGGCTGTCTATTCTATTATTCAAATGCCTTACATTCTCAGTAAGACCCTTTATCTCATCCAGAATCTGCTTCAGATAGTCATTTGTTTCAGGGGAGACAATAGCCTGAAGCTTCTCCTTCGGATTATCTTCCATGACATTCCTTGAGGTATGCTCTATAGGCCTTGATAAATTATAATCCTTATCCAGAAGGAAGTATCCCTTCGTTATTGGGTTGGAGCCTGAAATCCTGATTATTTTGACAGCCTGTATGTTGGTTTCTGCTGTGACAGGCAAATCAATAGCTTTCCTCCATTTAGCAGAAGAGTCATCAAAGGTGTATTGATGAAAAATATGATCTTTTATCCATGCAAGCTGAAGCAGTTTATCATCAGAATAGAAAAGTGGGATTACTCCGCTGGTATCGATTAATGTACTGTTAAGCTCTTTAAAATCTATTTCACTTGTTCCTGAGGATTTACTTAAGAAATGATGTATGTTGCTTGTTTCATTTCCGTTGGAAAAACAAAGCAGGTTAATCTTTTTATTATGATGTATCAGCTTTATAAATACCTGTTTTTTGTAAGAAATGCTGAGGCTTTTATGAATCCAGGATTTGATGGAATTATCATAACAGTAGTAGTTGATATAATAGTGGGTTCCATCGTACCATACACTGGCATAATGTATTATGTCCCCTTTTGATTGGAGTATGGAGTAAGAGTTTTCTATATTCTGCGAGTATATTTCAGAAAGGCTGTTTTTTCTCCAGGAGTATTCCATATAAGGCACCTGTTCTTTTATATTCTTGTGGATGTGATATACGTTGTACATATTGGCAACAGGAAGTTTTTTTGAAAAAAATATATGTATGGAATCATTCAGCACCAGCATATCCATTATATATATATTTGAGCTGTTATGGGGGTTTACAACAGACTCAAATTTCCAACCCGAATTGGTATAAATAAAAAGCAGAATCCCTTTGTATCTGCTGTTGCAGGTCAGGTATATGGTATCATCTGCATCTATGGCGACAGCAAAATCCCCGTTTGCTTGACTTATGAGAACAGTGTCCTTTGCATCTCCAGTACCGGAAACCTCTCTGTAATATATAGAGGAATCCTTATAATAAAAAAAATATCTGTTGCCTTTGGAATCCTCAAGGACTATTGATGGCTTTATATCTGCCATAAAATCACCACCTCAGAGTTTTCACATTTTGTATATATAAATTTATATGGGTTTGTTCATGGGTATATGTTACTATCATGGAAAATTATAAATTTTTATATAAACTTGTTCACAAAAATAATAGTAAATCCATATTATAAACTAGGCAGCAAAGAATTTAGTATATAAGGAAGGTGAGAATATGACAAATAGAAATGCTACTTTACCAACAGTATTATGTGAAGGAACTACCAAGGTAGAGATCTGTTCAGGTGGCAAAAGCGAATGGAAAGAATTGGTATTTGAATGCCTGAAGGTAAAGAAGGTATTTGACGAATTTGTATTAAGAGACTGCGTGGAAGGCATCAAATTCCAGGTATGTGGGAACCCCCATGGAGATAGGATAGAACCGACATTGATACTGAAAAACTGCAAGCTTAGCAATGTTGAAATCAAGAATGTATCTACAAGTACGGATAAAAGGCTTAAGTTCTCAGGAAAATGCTGCTGCGACGTATTTGGAAAGGACAGCAAAGGAAACATTATAAGGCTTGAAGTGCTTAACGTGCCTGAGGGGACCAATTTGTCAGAAGGGCCAAGCGGGGAGCTTTGCTTCAAATTTAATGTAAGAAGAACCTATCCCAATGTAACAGATGAGAACTTTGAAAGGCTGCTGCACTTCCTGGATCAAGGGAGATTTGAGCTTCAGTGCCTTGGAGAAGCACTGATTGACGAGGAGAATAATACAACGACCGGTGAAATACTGATTACCAACTTGGGCGCATTCATTGCAATAAAGTTTGACGCTGAAGTACAGCTTTGCATTCCTGTGTTAGGCTACTGTGCATTAGAGGAGGATGTAGCTCCTATAGATGTTGACTTCTGTGAAGAATTCGAATTCGAGGATATTCCTTCCTTCAATCCTCCTCAGCTTGGAGTACCTGTTCCTCCGTACCCTCCTGCCTGATAATGCAGTATGATTAAAGAGGATATGAAAATAAAGGAAGTCATAAGAAAATATCCGGGTACAAAAAGAATTTTGAAGCACTATGAGCTGCTGGCATCAGGCTGCGGCTGAGGGGGATTTCAGGAGAGAACCCTTCGGCAGGCTGCCGAATCGAGGGGAATCCAATTGAATAAGCTTATGGACATGTTGAATAACAAGACAAAGGGCTAGTAATAACTAGCCCTACGTTTTTTTGGCATTTTTAAAGTAACTTGTCACTGCAGATCAGCATATTCTGAATTAGAGACTTCTTATGGAAGGGGGCATTATCATCAAATGACGCATTATTACTATACAGCTGCAAGGGGGTAAGTATATTGAACCATAATTACTGTTCAATAGTTAGTAGGGATTATGCCTATAAGGTATTAGCATTATACAGGTCAATACAAAAGCATGATGCAGACTTTCACTTTTTTTTCATATGTTTAAATCAGGAAGTGGAAGAGCTTTTTAGTGAGATGAATTTAGATAAAGCAAGTATTATAAGCATAGGCAGCATTGAGGCTAAGGACCAGGAGCTTCTTGGTGTGAAAAGTGGCAGAAATGAGAAGGAATATGCCTGGACGCTGAAGCCTGCAGCAATGCTGTATCTGCTTGAGAGTTATCCGGAGTTGGATAATATTGTGTGGTTGGATGGGGATACAGCCTTCTTGTCAAATCCTCAGCCCATATATGATGAATGGGGAGATTATTCCATATTGCTGACTGAAGAGATGTACTCCGGTAAATATGATTACATGAGCTGGTATTTTGGAGTGTATAATACAGGATTTTTAGGTTTTAAAAGGGATGATAACGCCATTAAATGCCTGAGATGGTTGAGAAGAAAGGTTATAGAATGGTGTTATGACAGACATGAGGATGGCTTGTGGAGTGATCAAATGTACTTTTCCAATCTTCCGAGCATATTCAGTAATGTGGGCGTTAATAAAAATGCAGGCATAAATATGACACCCTTTATACTCAGAAGATTGCTGGATGAAGAGGGGGATGACATTACAGAAAGCTCTGGCTATATATTTGTTAATGCTTCCAAAGTTGTACTTTTTCACTATTATGGATTCAAATTCTACAACGAGTCGGAATTTGAATTGTGCTTCTACAAGAACTGGAGATTTCCCGAAGAAGCCATTAAAGCTATTTACATGCCATATATAGAGTTGTGCAGTGAAGCAATTGCTCTCATAAAAGGACATAACGACAGTTTTTATTATCCACAAAAGCCTGAAATAGATAAAACAGCATATTACTATTCAAAAGAAGGTAAAAACAATAAAAATTCATATAATTTTTGTACCATTGTTACTGGCGAATACTTGCCCAAAGCTTTGGCACTATACTTTTCTTTAAAAAGAAATGCAAAAAGCTTCCATTTATGGATTTGCTGCATGGATGACTTAGTATACGATGTATTGAATAAATTCCATCTTTCAAATGTTACCTTAATAACGCTAAAAAGCATCGAAGATAATGAACTGCTTTCGGTCAAAAGCTTAAGGTACACTTATGAGTATTGCTGGACTCTTAAAGCCCCCCTGCTTTTACACATATTCAATTGCTATAAAAATATTGCTTCAATATTTTATATAGATGCAGACACTTACCTTTTTTCTAGTCCAGAGAAGCTATTTAACCAGTTAAAAAGTTTCTCGGTTTTACTGACAATGCACAACTTTACCACTAGCTTCAAATGTCTCTATACACAGAAAGGCCGGTACAATGCGGGAATAATAGGATTCAGGAGAGATGAAAATGCACTGAGGTGCATTTGCTGGTGGCGTGATAGATGCATAGACTGGTGCTATGACAAAATTGAAAGCGGAAAATTTGGAGATCAGAAATATTTGATGGAATTCAGAAAAAAGTTTGGTGGAATATATCGAGAGAGGATGGTGGGAGCAAACGCTGCAATCTGGAATATTGCAGACTGCAGCATAAGTGAATATGAGGGAAAGGTGCAAATAAATGGAAAGGACCTTATATTCTATCATTTCAGCGGCTTGATTATTTGCAACGAGTGGGAATATGGTCTATGGAGATGGGAATACCCGGAGCTGGATGAAAACGTCAGAAGGCTGATTTACCTTCCCTATGTCAAAGATATATACGATGCTATCAAAATGATAAAATCCGTATTAGAGGATGTGTCTATTCTGTTTTATGATATTTCAACTGTAAAAAACCCGAATAACTTAATAAACATGAAAGATTTTATTTAAATATATTGAACGCACAAAAGTATTTACAAAGGGTATAGTGCGAATTCAATAACAATCAAGGAAGCTTTTTGCGAAACCTGAATGTGCTACATAAAGGATGTTTCGCAGAAAGCCTAATTGAACGCACAAAAGTATTTACAAAGGGTATAGTGCGAATTCAATAACAATCAAGGAAACATTTACGCGAAATTTGAACAAAGAATGTAAAATGTTTTTCGCAAAATGTATAGATATCATATTTGGAGGCATTTATGGAAAGTTGGTCTTTTAGAAAAAAGAGGGTTGTTATTACTGGAGCAAATGGTTTTATTGGTTCACATATGGCGATGAGAATGCTTGTGGAGGGGGCTGATGTCAATGTAATGGTTCGAGAATCATCAGACCTATGGAGATTGGATAAAGTAAGCAAGGACATTGAGTTATACAGAGTTGACTTAAGAAACAGCGGGGAAGTAGAGAAATATGTGAGAAAAATAAAGCCTGATTATGTATTTCATATGGCAGCTTATGGAGTTGACTCAAGACAGAAGGATTATACAATTGCAGCAGAAACAAATATTATTGGAACAATAAATTTACTCAAAGCAGTCATTGATGTTGGCTGTAAGAAATTCATCAATACAGGCACCAGTATGCAATATGGCAATAAGTTAATGCCAATACGGGAAATAGAGCACTATTCCCCCTCAAACATATATGGAAGCACCAAAGGGGCAGCAGTAATGATTGCACATCAGATTGCGACTGAAAATGATATTAATATAGCTACTATAATACCCTTCGGTGTTTTTGGAGAAAACGAGGGAAGCCATAAATTCTTTCCCCATGTCATTTTGTCGGTTCTGGGGGGGAAGAGCATCGAATTGTCACCCTGTGAACAATACAGAGATTATTGCTATATAGAGAATATTATTGATGGGTTTCTAATGGCTGCAGCAAATGAAAAGGTAAAGGATGAAATATTTAACATAGGAAGCGGAGATGTATATCAGCTTAAGCATTTTGTGAACTTGTTGGTGGAAAGTATGAAATGTGAAAGTGATATCAAATACGGCTCAGTAGAGTATAGGAAAAACGATTTGTGGAGTCCACAGCCGGATATAAGTAAAATAACAAATATGTTGGGGTGGAGTCCAAGAGTAAGCCTTTCTGAAGGTATAGACAGAACCATTGAGTGGTTTAGAGCAAATTACGATAAGTACAGTGTAAAGGGGAGATAAAAGGTGAGCCTCAATAAAATAATCCAGGAGGATGTAAGGGACATTTTCCTCGAAATGGACGGAAAGTTAAAAACCTTAGAAGGCAGCAACTTTCTAATTAGCGGCGGAGGTGGGTTTCTTGGCTCATATTTTATGGATTTGCTGAAATATTGCAATGACAATATTTTCTTAGAACCTGCTACTGTCATATGTATAGACAATTTTATTACAGGTGTGCCAGAAAGGGTAAAGCACCTTTTAGATAATGATAGCTTTATAATAGTAAACGCAGACATTTCGAAACCTGTAGAGTTGAATAATGATGTAGATTACATCATACATGCAGCGAGCATAGCTTCCCCTACTTTTTACAGGAAGTATCCAATTAAGACCCTGGAGACCAACGTACTTGGGCTTATAAATCTCGTTGAGTTGGGCATGAAAAAGAATATAAAGAGCTTTCTAAACTTGTCCAGCAGTGAAATATATGGGGATCCTGATATAGCTCATATACCTACAAGAGAGGACTATAACGGGAATGTATCCTGTACAGGACCAAGGGCATGCTATGATGAATCCAAGAGAATGGGCGAAACTATGTGTGTCAACTACTATAAAGAATACGGGGTGCCCATAAAGACAGCAAGACCCTTCAATGTTTATGGTCCTGGTTTGAAACTGGATGACCGCAGAGTGATACCTGATTTTTTCAACGATGCCATTAATAGACATAAGATAGAAATATTAAGCGACGGTTCTCCCACCAGAAGCTTTTGCTATGTAAGCGATGCAATAAAAGGCTTTATGCTTGCATTACTATCAGAGTTCAATGGAGAAGCATTTAATATAGGAAATGACCAAACGGAGATTAGTATGAAGGGAATAGCGGAATTAATTGCAGAGATTGTAGGGAATGTTGAAGTTAAGCTTAAGAAAAGTGATGATAAGGAGTACCTGACTGATAATCCGAAAAGAAGGTGCCCTGATTTGACCAAGGCAAAGACTTTCTTGAACTATTACCCGAAGGTGGATCTTAAAACAGGCCTTAAGAGGATTTTTCAATGGTATATGCAGACCAATATTTTATAGCATAGGGAGGTTTATATGACAAAGAAATATGAAATTACTGAAATAAATCCCTATAAAGATATAAGGGGCGAGCTTAAGAAGGTTTTTATAAAATCGATGCTAAGTGCTGAAAAGTCTATTGAAGAAATATATGTGCTGCATACCAAGAAAGGCTCTGTAAGAGGCAATCACTACCACAGGCAGAATGTAGAGTTTTTTACTGTAATAAAAGGGACTGCAATAATAGCACTTAAGGATGTCGAGGAGGGAGAAGCTGAGATACTTAAAGTATCAGCAGTAGACGATATTGTAATTAAAGTACCGGAGAATGTTGCACATGGGTTTAGAAACGACGAGGATGAAGAGCTTGTGATACTTGCTGCCGCGTCCAAGCTATATGACCTAGAGGATACTGATACCTTTAACTATCAGCTGCTATACTAATAGCAGAATGGGATTGCATAAGTTGAATTAGGACAAATTGCAGGAAGCAGGGGTGATATTTTGAAGGTAGTGATACTTTGCGGAGGATATGGAATGAGAATGAGGGAGGTAACGGAGCATATTCCCAAGCCTCTTGCAGTAGTCGGAGGTAGACCTATACTGTGGCAGATAATGAAAATATACAGCAAGTATGGATTTGATGATTTTGTACTGCCTTTGGGTTATAAGGGAGAGAAAATAAAGGAATACTTTATGAACTATGACTGGTTACAGAATGATTTTATTCTAGACTTCAGCGGTAATGAGAATAAAATATGCAAATTGAAAAAAACGGAAAAATGGAGAATAACCTTTGTAGATACCGGAGTGGATACAATGACAGGAGGGCGAATAAAAAGGATTCAGCCTTTTATAGAGGATGACACCTTCCTTTTGACCTATGGGGATGGTCTTTGTGATATCAATATTGGAGAACTCCTCAAGTATCATCAGAATATGGGAGTAACGGCTACTTTGACAGGAATACAAAAAAAGAGCCAGTATGGAATATTAAAAGCCCAGGACGGCCTTGTAACATCCTTTGCAGAAAAAACGGAAATCGAAGGTCTAATAAACGGCGGTTTTTTTGTATTTAATACAGCAGTTTTTGACTACCTGAGCGATGACCAGTGTGTTCTTGAAAGAGATCCACTTGCCAAGCTTACCTCTGAAGGTCAGCTTGCGGTATATGAGCACAAAGGCTTCTGGCAGGCAGTGGATACAAGTAAAGATTTGCAGGATATGGATACAAACTGGGGGACCATCGAAAGTATCTTAGGGATATCATAGATATATTGAACGCACTAAGTGCGAATTCAATAACATTAAGGAAACCGTTTTGCGGAATTTGAATGAAAGTACAGATGTTATCCGCAAAACGCTTAGTAGGTGAATAAGCAATGGAAGTATTGTTTTGTACAATAGCATCAAAATACAGGCTGCATCAATGTGTCGCCATGTATCATTCCTTGAAGCACTTCATGGCTGATGCAGCTTTGGTTGTTCTTGCAGTTGACGGGGAGTCAAGGAAGGTGCTTGATGCTTTGCAGCTGCCTGGGATAACTGCTATTTCTGCTGAAGAACTGGAGGATGCTGAGTTAAAAGAACTAAAGAAACAAAGGAGTTCAAGTGAATACTGCTGGACATTGAAGCCTGTACTGCTGTTGCATTTATATGAAAGCTTCAAGGACTTTAAGATTTTTGCCTATCTTGATACAGATCTCTATTTCTTTGACAATCCCATGAGGCTTTTTAATGGAAGAGGAAATTGGTCTGTACTCTTTACTACACATAAGGTTAATAGGAAGGCTAATGGAGGCTTTGTAGCGTTCATGAGAGGAAGTCACGCCTATGAAGCATTAAAATGGTGGAAGAAAAGGTGTCTGGAGTGGTGCTATTTCATTAACGATAACGGAAGGTTTGCAGACCAGGGCTATTTGGATTTTATGAGAGCAAGATTCAAAGGAGTTTCATACCTTGATATGCCAGGAGCAAATGTGGCTACATGGAATTACTTCAAATTCGACCTTGAATTGAAGGACGGAAATATATATGTAGGTAGGAACAGGTTGCTTTTCTATCATTTCAGCGGTTTAAGGCTGAAGAAAATAGCCGGCTCAACTGCATTATACGGTGCTGAAACGCCTTGTTTGGTATGTGGAATCTATAGCAAGGCATTAAGAGCTGCGATATCGGAAATAGGAGAGGTTGACAGGGATATTACGGAATGTTTTTATTTAGGGCTATAAGGGGAAATAAAGATGAGATTATCAATTATAGGAACTGGTTATGTAGGATTGGTAAGCGGTGTATGCCTGGCCAGCAAGGGACATGAGGTAATATGCGTGGACAGCCGGGGGTCAGTTGTGGAAAGTATAAACAGTTCAAAGGCAACAATATATGAGCCTTATCTTTCGGAATATATTAAGAAAGCTGTTACAGCGGGGAAGCTATCGGCAACCGTTGACTTGAGTCATGCGGTTAATAACAGCGATATATCCATAATTGCCGTAGGCACCCCATATAAGGATAAGAATATTGACCTTAGCTATATAGAAAAGGTTTCACGGGATATAGGAAGGCTTTTGAGAGAGAAGGAAGCATATCACGTTGTTTGCATAAAAAGCACGGTGATACCTACAACTACCGATACCTTTGTAAGGAATATTATAGAGCTGGAATCAGGAAAGAAAGCAGGAGAATTCGGTCTTGTCATGAATCCGGAGTTTTTGCGGGAAGGAGAAGCGGTGATGGACTTTCTGCACCCCGATAGGATTGTGATAGGGGCATATGACGACAAGAGCTTCGAATTATTCAAAAAAGTATACGAAGATTATTTTGAAGCGCCAATAATAAGGGTAAGCTTAAGGACTGCAGAGCTTATTAAATATACCTCCAATTCACTTTTAGCCATGCTGATTTCATATTCCAATGAGATTGCAGCAATATCAGAAGTGATAGGAAGCCTGGACGTGGAAGAGGTGCTTTACGGAGTATCTCTGGATAAAAGACTCAGCCCGAGGACAGATGGGAAGCTCGTCAGACCGGATATATTGAAATATCTGAAGGCCGGACGTGGTTACGGAGGAAGCTGTTTTCCCAAGGATGTCAAAGCGCTGATAGCTTTTTCTGAGCAGAAGGGTTATACGCCAGAACTATTGAAGGCTACAACAGAGATTAATGAAAAACAGGTTGCTAAAATCGTGGATAGGATTGAAAGTGAGCTGGAAATAATCGAAGGCAGAAGGATATTGGTGCTGGGGCTTGCCTTCAAGCAGAACAGCGATGACATAAGGGAATCCCCGGCTATAGAGCTTGTGAAGCTTCTTGTTGAAAGAAAGGCATTGGTCAGTGTCACTGACCCAATGGCTATGGAAAATACTAGGATGGTGCTGGGTGAAAAGGGCATATGTTATTTGCAGGATTATAAAAATGAAACTGCAAGCTATGATGCAGCGATATTGATGACGCCATGGCAGGAGTATGTAGAGTTTCTGAACGAAGGTTCTTATGAACCCTTGAGTATAGCAATGCTGTTTGATGGATGCAGAGCACTTCGGAAGAATAAAATACTTGGGTCAGGCATAAAATATATGGGCATTGGCTTATCCTAAAAGGTCATAGTGTTAACATTTTTCAGGCCCTTGCATACTATATATTATAGATTTGTCAATGAAATAGTCGTTGCTTTTCAATATAGCAATATATTGGAGGGCAATTTATATAAAAGGGTGCGGCTTTGTCCGCACCTTTTAACTGCGTATAATTCCGACTAAAAAAGTAGAATTTAATATTGACAATATTTTTATGCTATGGTAATCTAAAAATGAAATCCGACTCAAAAGGTAGGAATTAATAAGGAGCTGGTAATATGATACTATCTACAAAAGGAAGATATGGACTGAAGATAATGTATGAGCTTGCCTTGAACTATGGCGCAGGAACTATGTCCTTAAAAGAGGTGGCTCAGAAGCAGCAGCTTTCGGAAACCTATCTGGAACAGCTTATAGCCTATCTTAGAAAGGCAGGTCTGGTGACCAGCGTAAGAGGTGCCCAAGGCGGATATGAATTAAGTAGAAAGCCTGAGGAAATTACAGTAGGAGAAATAATAAGACTTCTGGAAGGTCCATTGGCACCGTCGGAATGTGTTATAGATGATGAGCCTGAGTGCACAAGGGCTGATTATTGCGTAACCAGACTGATTTGGGAAAAAATAATGGAAAGCATAAATAACGTGATAGATTCTATAACCTTAAATGATATGATAAATGATTACTACAGGCTTAAGCAAAAGAAAGAAGGAGAGAAGTAAAATGAACGGTAACAAGGCTATTTACCTGGATCATGCGGCTACAACCTATACAAAAAAAGAAGTATTGGAAGAGATGCTTCCATTCTTTACTGAACATTTCGGCAATCCTTCCAGCATTCACAAGTTTGGAAGAGACGTGCGAAAGCACGTGGATATTGCCAGAGAGAAAGTTGCAAAAGCATTAGGTGCCCTTCCCGAGGAGATTTATTTTACAGCAGGAGGTTCTGAGGCAGACAATTGGGCAGTAAAGGGAGCCGCATATGCGAACAGAAACAAAGGTAATCATATAATAACCACCGGTATTGAGCATCATGCTCTGTTACACACTTGTGAATACTTGGAAAAGGAGGGGTTTGAAGTTACATACCTGCCCATAGATGAATATGGATTGGTAAGCATTGAGGATGTTAAGAATGCAATAACTGATAAGACAATACTTATATCGATAATGTATGCCAATAATGAAATAGGTACGGTGCAGCCCATAGAATCAATAGGAAAGCTTGCAAAGGAGAAGGGAATATACTTTCATACCGATGCGGTGCAGGCAGTAGGAAGTATAAGAATTGATGTCAGGGAACAGAACATAGATATGCTATCCCTCTCAGCACACAAATTTTATGGTCCTAAAGGAATAGGCGCCCTTTATGTTAGAAAGGGAATAAAACTCATGAACTTTGTTCACGGAGGTGCTCAGGAAAGAGGAAGAAGAGCAGGAACAGAAAATACACCGGGTATTATAGGACTTGCCAAAGCTATTGAGCTTGCGACGGATAACCTGGAAGAGCACAGCGGCAGGATAACGGCTCTAAGAGATAAGCTGATAAAAGGTGTAATGGAAAAGATACCATACACAAGGTTGAACGGACATCCGGTTAAAAGACTGCCGGGTAATGCCAACTTCAGTTTTCAGTATATAGAGGGAGAAGCACTGCTTCTGAATCTGGATATGAAAGGCATAGCCGGTTCCAGCGGCTCGGCATGTACTTCGGGGTCTCTGGATCCGTCACATGTGCTTCTGGGAATTGGTTTGCCCCATGAAATAGCTCACGGATCACTGAGATTGTCTATTGGAGATGTAAATACAGAAGAGGATATGGATTATGTTTTGGAAGTACTGCCTGAAATAGTAGACAGGCTGAGACAAATGTCACCGTTGTATGAGAAGGTTAAAGGGGGAAATACTAATGTATAGTGAAAAGGTAATGGATCATTTTTCAAGTCCAAGAAATGTTGGCGAGATATCCAATGCGGACGGCGTAGGTGAAGTAGGCAATGCCAGATGCGGAGATATCATGAAGATATATTTGCAGATAGAAGACAATATAATAAAGGATGTTAAATTCAAGACCTTTGGCTGTGGCGCTGCAATAGCTACAAGCAGTATTGCAACTGAGATGATAAAGGGCAAGACCCTGGAGGAAGCTCTCCAGCTAACAAATAAAGCAGTAGTTGAGGCACTGGACGGACTGCCGCCGGCAAAGATACACTGCTCTGTACTTGCAGAAGAAGCTGTAAAGGCTGCAATAGAAGACTATATGAAAAAGCAGGGTAAAGAGCTTTAAGAGTTGATTCACTGCACTTAGGAGTTGAAAACTAATGAAAAAACGTGTTGTTATCGGTATGAGCGGCGGAGTTGACAGCTCTGTCGCTGCATATCTTTTAAAGCAGCAAGGCTATGATGTAATAGGAGTCACAATGCAGATTTGGCAGGATAAGAGCAAGGAAGCTGTTGAACGGGAAGGCGGCTGCTGCTCTTTGTCTGCTGTGGAAGATGCCAGAAGGGTATGCGGTAAGCTTGACATACCCTTTTATGTTATGAATTTCAAAAAAATATTCGAAAAGATGGTTATTGATTATTTTGTTGATGAGTATCTGGTGGGAAGAACTCCCAATCCATGTATAGCCTGCAATAAATTCATAAAATTCGATGCACTGTTGGAGCGGTCAAAGGCTCTTGAGGCTGAATATGTTGCCACTGGGCATTATGCAAAAATTATGTATGATGAAAGCTTTAAGAGACATATCATCAGAAAATCAGCTACTCCACAAAAAGATCAGACTTATGTGCTGTATAACCTGACGCAAGATCAGCTCAGCCATATACTTATGCCCCTTGGAGGCTATAACAAGGAACAGGTTAGAGAAATAGCAAGGGAACTGGACCTGAGAACGGCAAACAAACCGGAGAGTCAGGAAATCTGTTTTGTAGAGGATAACAATTATGGCAGGTTCATCAGTGAAAGAAGAGGTGATGAAATTAAGCCTGGATTTTTTGTTGATACACAGGGAAGAAGATTAGGTACCCATAAGGGTATAGCACATTATACCGTAGGACAGCGCAAGGGCTTGGGAATAGCCTTGGGTAAGCCTTTGTATGTAGTTGAGATAATACCTGAAAAAAACCTTGTGGTTCTTGGTGATGAGACTGAAGTGTTCAGTAGAGAACTAACTGCATCCCAGATGAATTTCATTGCATTCGAAAAGCTTGAAGGACCTATTGATGTAAAAGCAAAAATACGATACAGCGCAAAGGAAGCTGCTGCAAAGGTGATCCCCGTGGATGATGAAAGAGTCAGGGTTATATTTGAAGAGCCCCAGAGGGCAATAACTCCGGGGCAAGCAGTGGTGTTCTATCAGGAGGACATCCTTGTAGGAGGAGGAACCATTGAAAGATAGGTTAATTTTTGTATTCCAATATCCTCACACCCCGCATGCATGAAGGCCAGGTATTGATATAACTCTCTTCAAGGTCCCATCCAATACTTTTATCCTTCCAGCTTATAAGGCACTCGAGGGTATTTTTGTCTCTTCTAAATCCTATTAAATCAGTTTTAAAGTTGCTTTTACTCTTTTCATTAGTTTTAGACTGACGGTATAGAAAAATTGACCCATTCTCAAATTCCTTTAGCAAGTATACCGGACTTTTGTAGAAGTATATATCGGTACCCACATACAGTAGGTTATTGACTGAGTAATTATTTTTAAGAATAAAATAAAGGTAATAGGCTCTTAAAAGACACGTATATTCTTTCTCATCACACGTTTTCTTGAGCTCCAGCAGTTCTCTTGTCTCAAAGCTCTTGGAATTAATAATGGTAACATTGTCAAGCTCTGCATTATTCAGGATAGAAAATGAAAAGTCATCAATACAACATATCCATATATGGATTCTTTTAGAATTTTGAGTTATAGAGTAATAGAGAGTCATACATTTTATCAAATCCGACTTGCCGGTTATTATAAATATATCATAATCTAACAATCTGTAAGCTCTATCAAGATTATAATAATTGACTACCTGATTTTCGCCTATACCCTTCAGCTGAAATTGGAGGGTGTCAAAATCTTGGATTTCACGCACTGCCTTTTGGCATTTCTTTATATAAGGCAAATAAACCAACTTGATTGTTTCCTCATCAAACATCATCCAATAGCAGGATAGGTCATACTCGTTGTGATCATAGAATCTGAAACCATAGTAATGATATAAAATGATTCGTACATCATCAATATAAAGACCATCGGGTTTTTTTATTACTACTTTTCCCTGTTCAGTATTAATCCTATAAACAGTAAATGGAGTTAGATTGATGCCTAAATTATTAACAACACCTACGCCCTTGAATCTTTGAGGAAATTCATCCAAATATTTCTGATCCGCCCATTTCCCATTATCAGCTTTATCAGAGCACCATTCCATGCATCTCTCCTGCCACCATCGGAGACACTCAATTCCGTTTTCGTTATTTTTAAAGCCTATGAACCCTGCCTGAAATTTGCCATATCCACTGACCAGATATTCGTATGAGTCTGTATAGTATTGCTCTGAAAGCAGGATAGACAAGCCATTCCACTCATCATACAGAGGTTCTGGACTGCACAAAAATTGCATATCGCTGTCCAGCCAGAGAACATGGTCGGCATAATCGAAGTTTTCAAATAGATACAGAACTATAGATGGTTTTAATGTCCATGCATATTCACGCTTATTCCTCACCTGCTTTACCTCTAAAAGCTCTTTATAAGCTTCTTCAATATCACGGACATCTATTGGAACCAGATTACTATACTGCAAATTATCCAAGAATTGCACCATTTTATTATCCAGGCAGATTATAAAGAGCTTAAAATCCTTATCATACCTAACAAGGGAATTATAAAGCACCAAGCCCTGATAGCAGTACTCCATACTGCACGTAGTACAATAATAGTTATACACTTGAAAAGCTCCTTTCCTAATGTACTCAATAGTTTAACCCTGTCTAACATCCTATGGCTTAATCTTTTTATCTTGCTGCTTACTTTCATCAAGTGAGCATAAAAGCCATTTAAAAGTCTTTTCTGTTCTTCTGAAAAACATCAGTTTTGAGTTGTAGCAGCTGCAAATTTCTAACTTCTTTTCATTATTAGCTTCTTCAAATATTGTTATGGATTTCTTATATTTTTGGAATACAATCTTTGGGTTTGAATAGAAGAAAAAGCCATTATCGACATATAGCAAGCATTCTATGTTGTAGTTATTCTTCAAAATGTAGTAAATGAGCAAAGGCTTTAGTAAGGTAAAGTTATTTACATCGGGGTGGTTTTCCGCTTCTATGTCTGCCTTGACATTTGAATACCCCAAATTCTTGATATCTATAATAACAGCACTATCAAGGTTCATTAAGGTAAGAATCTCATTAGATATGTCATCAGTACAGCATATCCAAAGGCGAAAACCCCTGCAGCAGCATGACAGGGATGAATACAATGCTATGGATTTTGCAAGACTTTCTTTATTGACAATGGTGCATATATTGAATGTCGGCTCATTTATATTGGCTGCTATATTGAAATAATTTCTTATAAACCTGCCCATCGTTCTGCCGGGTTGAATAAAACTATTGTCGATAGCCCTGATCTGTTTTACGGCCTCGTTGCATTCCGTCAAATACTGCATATAAACATGCTTTATAGTCTCATCGTTAAAATCCATAACGTAGTTGCATAAGTCATATTCATTACTGTTAATATATTTTAGAGCCATGAAGTGGTATAGTACAATTTTATTATCGTGAAGGAAAAACTCATCGCCCTTTCTGCTTATAAGCCAACCTCTTTCAATATTGTTACGGTAGTAAGTTATGAAAGGCGTCAGATTAATACCTATATTTCTTACCACACCTACATTATTAAACCTTTGGGGCCAATCTGTAACATAAAGCTGGTCATTCCAGCTTCCCTTGTAGTCGTCGAAATTACAGACAAGAAGTTTTTCTCTGTAGTATTTGAGACATTCTATCGCATTGGTGTCTTTTTTAAATCCCAGTAAACCAGTGTTATAATAACCATATAATTCACTGTAAATAAAATATTCGTCAGTGAATTTTTCTTCTGAAAGAAGGATTGAATAGTTGTCCCAATCGTCATATATTGCTTGAGGGTCAGATAGAAGCTGCGTGTCTCCATCTAACCACAAAAGGTGATCCAGCTCATTATATGAATCAAAAATATACAGGGCACCAATGGCTTTGACAAGCCATGTATAGGACTTATCCTGATGCCAGCTTTTTACCTTTATAATTTCACAATCATAGGCTTCTATGTCCTTTACACTTATCAAAATCATTTTCTCCAGGTGCATTCTTTCGAGCAATAACTTTGTTTCCTCGTCTAAGCATATAAGAAAGAATGTAAAATCCTTGTCATGTCTTTTCATAGAATTATAAAGCACCAAGCCTTTGTGTATGTATTCCTTGCTGTAAACAGAGTAATAATAATGCATCATTATTCAATGCCCCCTATAAGGTTATTTTACGAGTGAATTTCAGGTCGTCTACTTTATATTATGTTCGGAGTCCGAATGAAGTCACTGGAACATAAATTACTTAATCCTTTTTAATTTTTTGTTTTTCTGTATTCCAAAACAAAACTATAGAAACTGCAGTAAAAATAAAAATCAAATATTACATAATTTTAAATTGACAATATATATGTAATAACATATAATGAAAATAAATAATTAAATGTAATATAAGGAGATAGAAGGTTGATGAGAATTACATTAAGAAAAAGAGACAGTGTAACCAGCGCTGTTCTGTTCATTTTTAACATGATTGGACAGTACAAAAATGAATACTCAATTAAACTAAGCCATTTACTGGAGCTCATGCAGTATTTCAATAAAAGTGAAGCCTCTGTCCGGACAGGGCTTTGCAGGATGGTTAAAGCCAATATACTGGTCAATAAAAGAGTAGTCAATGAAACAATTTATGAATTGACTGAAGAAGGATTGGTAAATATCAGACTTTGGAATAAAGACCTTGCAAGGTTTTTTAAGAGACATGAATTAAGGCAGCAGGATTGGAATGGACAATGGTATTTTTTAAGTATACTGGATTTTAACAAGTCTGAATATGAGAACCTTTTTATGTTGGAGGAGCTTGAAAAGTGTGGGTTAAGTGAGGTTAACAATAGCATCTGGATCACTCCCTACGATATAGATAATGACATAATCCTTCTATTGGAAAAACATAAATTCAATTACCTGAAATTTTCAGGAGCCTTTGAATCTAACGTAAATTTGCATGTTCTATTGAGCGATACCTTCCAGCTCAGGAGAATAGGGGAAAAATACATCGAGTTCATTGACAAGGTCAGGGAAAATAGTGAAAAGATGAATGCAGTAAATAAAGGAAATATTCTGCCCATACTATTTGAAACAGGATGGGACTTCTATGATATAGCCACCCTGGATCCTGTATTGCCAAAAGAGTTATTGAATGTCTGGGAAGGAGATAAAGCGGCAGATGAGATGAAGATGATCAGATCTGAGCTTTATAGCAAAATAGTCAGCTTCTTTGAAGAAGTGAATATATAGTATAGAGGAGAATGTTTATAATGAAATTTCGCATATCACCTGTATGGTGGCCACTATTAGGAATAACATCACCAATTCTTGTCCCCTTACTGCTGGTAAAAAACAAACGTTTCAGAAAAGCACAGGTTGAAGCTGCCAGAATGAATGAAGAGAGAATAGAGAAAGCGGGGCATATTGAATTACCGGAAGTCGATTTTCTGGAATTAGACGTATTGGTTGAATGGAAAGTTAAGAAAGGGTTTATGGGGGATGCCGGCGTATCATATCTATTCAGAACAGAGTCTGGTTCCATGCTTTATGATGTCGGCCATGGTCCATCAAATCCAGCCTTGCTTCACAATGCAAAAGAACTGAATTTCAACCTTGAAAAAATAAATGCATTGACAATATCTCATTTGCACAAGGATCATATGGGCGGTTTGGAAGCTGCCAAGAAAAAAACTGTATTATTCCCGAAAGAGTTAATGTCATCAACAATTAAACCCTGCTTTTTACCGGATGAATCTAAAGCGGAAGGGTTCAGAGAAGAGTTAATCAAAGCACCCAGGGTATTAACCTGTGGAATCGCCTCTACTGGTCCTTTGGCACGCAGTTTGTTTACTTTTGGACATACTGAAGAGCAAGCCTTAGTTGTAAAACTGAAAAACAAAGGGTTGGCAGTTTTTACCGGATGTGGGCATCCTACAATTGAGGTGATACTAAAAATGGTGAGAAAAATTTCTGATGAACCTATTTATGCAATTGGAGGGGGCTTACATTTCCCAATTGGTGAAGGAAGAGGAAATAGAGCTGGAGTTCAATTTCAGACAATATTTGGAACCGGTAAGCCTCCATGGGAAAAAGTGAGCATTGACGATTTGAATAGAACTATTGATGCAATAAACAAAGTGAATCCACAAAAAGTTTATCTTTCCGCCCATGATAGTTCGGATTTTGCGCTGGATCACTTCGAGAAAAATCTGAAAGCTGCTACCCATGTTTTAAAAGCAGGAGAATCTTATTCAATTTAAACGGTTGTTGCTTATAGCAATGAAAATCATGAATAATATTGTCTGTTTTAGCTAAAATAATGAGAGAATATAAGCTGCGGAGGTGTTAGAATGGATAAGAAAAGTTTGGACAGCAACAATATGATGAATACCAGGGATTGTCTTCAAAGAGCCTGGAATAATTCCATGGAATTGGTCAGGGACTTCGAAATGTATTCGAAAAATATAGATGATAGTAAGGTTTCCTCAACCTTTAAGAAGATGGCTGAGGAGCAAGGTATGATGGCACATAATTTAAGAGAGCTTTTTAACCAGTATGATAGCCAACAAAAGTGAAAAAGACCGAAATCCGGTCTTTTTTCTTTAATATGCTAATCACTTTATTAAATGATAATTACTTATTTGCTAAAAATATAATAGGTATGGACATTAAGAAAAAGAGCATCTAGGTACGGGGTGCGAGGTACGAGGAGAACAGGAAAACCTCCCCGAACCTAGAACCCCGAACCGGAGAGAGGTGATTGGTATGTTTAGAATAAATGATATTATAGACTTGCCCGTAGTTCAAAGCATGTCGGCGCAAAGGCTTTATACAATTCGGGATGTAATTATCGATATGAGGGAAATCAGAGTATACGCGCTGGTATGCAAGGAAAGATTTCTCAGAAGGTATTTAGAGGCAATACCCTTCAGAAATGTTGCTGCTATAACACAGAACAGCATAGCAGTAGTGGGCAAAATCAATCAAATAAGCTTAAGGGAATTGAGCATGAAGCATAGGCGCTTCCAAAGTTATCGGAATATATTGGGGAAGATGGTACTGAGTTCACGGGGAGATACCTTGGGAATAGTAAGGGATCTGCTTATTGATACGGATAGTGGGATCATAAATGCATATGAGCTTTCAGAGGGTTATATCGATGATATTATAAAGGGAAGACACATTATAGAGCTGGATTGCGGACATACGCTTTCCGGTAAAAACATTGTGCTGATGGATTATAATATGAAAAGCTGATTTATTCTGAATTAAGAATGTAAAATGTTTTTCGCGAAATATATAATAGTTAATTATCAGGTATTTAAATGACATATGATTCATAATTAATAGCAAAGCAAACAAAATTTATATAGGATGAGCTGTATGAACAATATTTGGGGTTCGAAGAAGGTCAATGTAAAACTTGTAAATATCATTATACTGGCTGCGTTGCTTTTTGTAATACTGAGATACGGTATTAAAATAAGTAATGTATTGAAGCCTTTTATAATAGCGGCAGCTATATCCTATCTGCTTAATCCTATAGTGAAAGTCTTTGAAAAGAAGGGCATAAGGAGAATATTCGGGGTACTTATTGTTTATCTGATATTCATATCAATAATATTGCTTCTGTCCTTTGTGCTTGTGCCAAAGCTTATAAAGGAAATAAGCGTACTTGCTCAGAATATCCCTCAATATTCAAAGCAGATGCAGGAGCTGCTGAAAAGGCTGCAGGACGGTTATGTGAACAGTGGCCTTCCTGAGAGCTTTAAAGATGTATTGGATGACAACATATACATGCTTCAGGGTATGATTCTCACGGTGCTGCAGAATATAGCCAATGGCATTATTGATGTTTTCTCCCAGCTTTTTAATATAATAATAGTGCCGGTAATTGCATTCTATATGCTGAAGGATAGTGAGTATTTCAAGAATCAGTTCATTCTTCTGCTGCCAAAGGCAAAACGCACGAAATTTATTGTGCTGCTCAGGGATATAGATAATGTTTTTGGTAAATATATAAGAGGACAAATAATTGTTGGCAGCTTTGTCGGTGTTTTTACCACAATAGCGCTTATTCTGATCAAGGTCAAATATGCCTTTATTTTGGGCATATTCGCTGGGATAGCAAATATTATACCATATTTTGGACCTTTCATAGGAATTGTGCCGACAATACTTTTTGCACTGATGGATTCAACAGGGAAGGCATTATATGCAGCGGGTGCTTTTATAATAATACAACAGTTTGAAAGCGGTTTCCTGACACCCAGAATAATTGGGAAAAGCGTAGGAATACATCCGGTTTATGTCATAATGTCTCTGATAGTAGGGGGTAAGCTTCTGGGAGTAATAGGGCTTATTATGGCAGTTCCGGTTCTGGCAGCGATAAAGCTTACACTGCGGCATGTATTGAGAGACAGGCATATGGAATGAGACAAATAATGTGAATTATTGACAAAGCTGCCAAGCTAATATATAATCTTCATATAAATTCATAATGCGTAGAGGCAGAGGAGTAAACAGACTGATTTCCAGAATGCTGTAAGCTATATAAGCATTTGCAAGAGAAGGGATGGCTGGTGAGAATCCCCGGATAGGCTGTTGAAGCTGCTGCTGAGCTTCTATAAGACGCTGCAGGCGTTATACTGCATGGCGAAAGCCAGTAAAGTGGCCCATTACGGGCAACTAGGGTGGTACCGCGAAGACCTCTTCGTCCCTAACCGGGATGGAGGGTTTATTTTTTTATCAAATATTCTACACAGGAGGATTAATTATGGAAAAGTTGGGATTAAATGCAATCAGAGAAAAATTCCTTGGCTTTTTTGAAAGCAAGGGGCATTTGAGGATGAAAAGCGCATCTCTTGTCCCACAGAGTGATAAGAGCTTGCTTATCATAAACTCAGGTATGGCACCGTTAAAGCCGTTTTTTACAGGGCAGGCCGAACCTCCAAGCTTAAGAGTCACAACCTGCCAGAAGTGCATCAGAACCCCTGATATTGAAAGGGTGGGAAAGACTGCAAGACATGGGACCTTCTTTGAAATGCTTGGCAATTTCTCCTTTGGGGAATACTTCAAGGATGAAGCAATAGCCTGGGCCTGGGAGTTTTGCACGGATGTATTGAAGCTTCCCGTAGACAAACTCTGGGTAAGCATATATCTGGATGACGACGAAGCCTTTGATATATGGCACAATAAGATAGGAATACCTGCAGACAGGATCATCAGGATGGGCAAGGAGGATAACTTCTGGGAAATAGGCATTGGCCCCTGCGGACCCTGTTCTGAGATATACTTTGACAGGGGACCGGGAAAAGGCTGTGGCAAGGACGACTGCAAAATGGGCTGCG